>Ga0207433_10000339_pt1 | contig 107394 bp, 96 predicted proteins | sample YelNatPaOPGAMG01_FD_187559 | JGI IMG/M metagenome (GOLD analysis project Ga0207433, IMG submission 187559) | Hot spring thermophilic microbial communities from Obsidian Pool, Yellowstone National Park, USA - OP-RAMG-01 (SPAdes) (version 3) | ecosystem: Environmental > Aquatic > Thermal springs... | reverse complement strand
TCAGCCTCGCTCGCTATCACAGCCGCGATCACGCCAGGCTGGACGACCATGTGCTGGTTGCCTTCGTCGATCTCGATGATCCTGTCCATTCGCGTCACGTCAAGCACCACCCCGCCGCTCGACGCAACCGAGCCACCGCTCAATCCGGTTCCAGCGCCCCTGGGAACGACCGGAAAGGATTGCGCGTTGGCGAGGCTAAGGATTCTGGATATCTGATCAGCATCGATAGGCCGCACGACGGCGTCCGGAACACGTTCGACCCTCTGCCCGTCGTAGGCGTAGCAGATACGGTCGGCATCGGATGTCAAGACGTGTTCCGCGCCAACGATCGCCTGCAATTCCTGGATCACAGAAGACGACAGCGAGGGGGTTTTCATACGACTAGGATAGGTCAAACAGACGGGGAACGTCAAGTGGATGGCAAGAAAGGCGAGGCCCCCCCCGATTGGGAGGGCCCCTCGCTCAGACTGGACAGCTTCGCTACTTCGCGTACGGGCAGTTGGCGCCGCCCGCGCCCGGGCCGAGGCCCTTGCCTGCTCCTCCCATTCCTCTGCCTACGCCAGGAGCACCCATGCCGGGGCCTCCCATTCCTCTGCCTGCGCCAGGTCCGCCCATCGGGCAGCCCATGCCAGGGCCGCACAGGCCGGCACTACAGCACAACCCGCAGCCCATGCCCATGCACATTCCGGGATTGTTCTTCATCATTTGCTGCATCTTGGCCCGCTGCTCGGGAGTAAGGACCCCGATCGCGGAGACGGCATGGTCAATAGCCGCGTCACGAACCTGGGCCCGCAGCGCATCCAACTGAGCGGCCATCGACTTAATCGCGGCTGCATCGGGCTGATCGGCCGCCCACAGATCCATCATCTGCTTCATCTTGGCCTGGATCTCCGATCGCGTCGCCGCAGTCGAGTCCATGAAGTCTTTCTGTATGGTCTTGAGCTGGGTTATCTGATCTGCACTCAGGTTGAGTTCCTTTCCCAGCTTACCGAGCATACCCATACCCATACACCAACCGTCGCCAGCCCCAGGCGCCATCGCCGGCGGACCCGCCGGCTTCATCGGCTGCCTGCCTCGCTGGGCCAGGACAACTCCCGCGCTAAGCACCAGAGCAACTACAAGAACTGCGACCACGATCTTCACTTTCATTTCGATCCTCCTCGTCGTCCCAACGACACTTGTTTGTTATTGCCAGACAATATTCCGCGCAAACACCTATGGCCGAACGCCACGACTGCCACGGCCGCCGCAATAACCGCGGCCTCGACCACCAATTCCGGCACCCATGCCAGGCCCCATGCCGCCACCCATCCCCGGCCCCATCCCAGTGCCCATTCCGCGTCGACACTGGCCGCCCGTCAGCGCACACATGCCTCTCCCCAAGAGTCCAGTCAACTTCTGCTTCTGCGCCGGAGTGAGGTGCTGGCGCAGCTCCATAACGTACTCCACCGTGTTCGTTTGCATCGCCTCTTGAGCCTCGGAGAACTCCTTCGCCTTCTCCACGGCCTGCTCGCGCGTCGAGCTGGGGTCCTTCAACGTGGCAATCAATTCGTCGCGCGTCTGCCAGACGCGGTCCCGGAGTCCCGGCCGGATTGCTGCGTACTTTGCGTCAATCCCCGACATCACTTCCCTCTGGTCGGGCGTCACGGCGAGATAGTCCTCGAGGGTGGCCAGGGCCTGGCAGGTCGGCGGCTGCACGCGCGCGCTGCGGACGGCCAATCTCGTCGCACCGTACGCCACTGCCGCCATCAGCACCAGCAATCCGACCAGAACAAGCGCTCTCCTCATCAGTCACCGCCTCCTGTCTGAACTTCCCCGCCATCCGAGGTTGCGTCGCGGGTAAGTGAGCCCTCGATAACATCGCCGAACCCAGTCAGATCCATAGCGCTCGCGACTGTCTGCTCAGATGGGGAGGGGTGCGGCTTCGTCCGCTCCCCCGCAAGGCCTGTGAGGAGACCGCAAATGATGCTTGCGGCCATAAGACCTGCGGTTGCCCATCTGGGCAAGCTCGGCAGGCGCCAGCCCTGCTGAGACTTTCGTATGCGGCCCTCTCGCCGCGCCATCAGGGCATCGTAACCCAAGCGCGGCTCCGGCAGCGACCAGAGGTCAAGAAGCTCCAGGGCGCGCGCCTCAGCGTCACGTAATGCCCTGCATGACCTGCATTCAGACAGATGCGACGCAAGAAGAGCCGCGTCCTTCTCGGAAACTGCCGAATCCTGGCTCCTGGATATCAACTTCCTTGCGCTGGTGCACCGCATTCTCGAACTCCTCACTATATATAACACTCCATCCGCTGAATACCTGCTGCAGACACGCAGCTCAATCAAGAATATCCGACAGTCTCTTTCGCAGATTCGCCTTAGCCCTGTGCAAGAGAGACTCCAGTGCCTTCACGGACACACGCATGAGCTCAGCCGCCTCCGAGTAACTCATGCCTTCGTAACGCGTAAGAACCAACGCCATCCTCTGATTCGCCGGCAGTGAGACTACAGCCTCGCGAACCGCATCGCCCATTTCCGCACGCTGCAGGGCGTCGGCCGGATCCGAATCGGCAGCCGGAACTAGGGTTTCGTCGAGGGACTGGAACTGGATGGCGTTCTTTCGTCGGGCAGCATTGAGGCAGAGGTTCACAACGACACGGAACAGATAGGTGGAGAACTTCGCTTTCGGGGAGTAGGACTTCCTGGCGTCGAAGATTCGAGCAAATGCCTCCATTGCCACATCCTCTGAGTGTTCCATGTCGCCCAAGGACCTGTATGCGATGGAGACCGCTCGCGGATAGTGGCGTTCAAACAGCTCGCGGAAGTGCGATACCTCCCCGCCTGCGACTCTGAGCATTAGTTCGGCGTCGTTGTCTTGGTACATTGCCCTGATAACTATACAACATACAGGGGGCAAAGAACCTGCGGCATTTCGCGCAGACGCGCAATTCGGGGATCTACGAGCGTCGTGCTGCGACCAGACTCCGGGCGAACAGGCCCGAGCCGAGGCTGTCCACAGCCACGCCCTTCTTGCTTGCCGAGCAGTGTATGAAGTACCCCCCACCGGCGTAGATTCCACAGTGGTCCGGATAGGGATTCTTGCACGCGAAATAGAGGCGGTCACCAGGCTGGAGCTGATCAAAGGAGATGCCCATTCCGACCTGCGCTTGCTCCCTGGCCGTTCTTGGCAGGGAAACACCGAACTGCTTGAAAACCGACCGAACGAATGCTGAGCAGTCCATGCCTGTCATGGGTGACGTTCCGCCAAACACATAAGGCACCCCCATGTAGCTCATGGCAGCGCGGATGATCTCCGTGTCGGCCATCGTGCCACGGGGGACAGACATCCCGCGAGAAGCAACAGAACCACGATCGAGGTCACTCTTCTTGGCAACGAGATCGTAGCCGATCAACTTGACGCACCTGGATGGGATCCAGCCGGTAGCGCCGTTCACCATCAGCACGCCGAGCCAGTCACGTTCCTCTCTGATAACGGCCAGGGGTGTCTGCGCGGTCACGCGGGCGTACAGTCGGCTGGAAGCAGACTTCGACTGGTAAATGGCGGCGGACGACGTAACTATCCCCACGCGCCCGATCTTGACCGTGGGCGGTTGCGACGACTTGGCTGTGGTGGGAGGTGGCGTGGACTGCACCGCAGGAGGAGCAGCAGATCTCGCGCCATTCCCGAGGGAGGGCGTTTCCAGGTTGAGAGTCAGTTCCTGCGCGCAGAACGCACTCGAACACACGCACGCCAGCGCTACGGTAAGCAGCAGTCGTCGAACCAAACTATCCTTTCCTCCAGGAGTCCGTGTTGAACAAGACAGCATCATGCATGTTATCGGCGGCAGGCTCACTCGTTGTTAGACGGCAATTCCACCTGAATAGTTTCGCCTGCCCGCAACGCAGCCCTGGTGGGCGAGGTGGGAGTCGAACCCACATGGGTTTCCCCGGCGGATTTTAAGTCCGCTGCGTCTGCCATTCCGCCACTCGCCCGCCGGGGTCAGTCTATCAAATGGTCGCCCCTATGTCAACGTGCTCAGTGTCGGTCAGAATCTGGCGCAGGAGAAACACGGCCCCCGCCTTATCAAGAGGCTCGTTGTTGTTACCGCACTTGGGCGACTGCACGCAACCCGGGCAGCCATCGTCGCACGCACAGTCTTCGATGGTCCGCAAGGTGGCATCCAAGAGCTCCTCTACATGGTCATACGCGGCTCGAGCGATCCCCACTCCGCCGGCATGACCGTCGTAGATGAATATGGCTGCCCGACCGTCGGTGTCGGGATGCGATGGGTTAGACACCCCTCCGATGTCGTTTCGGTCGCACAGGGCGATCAGAGGCAGTATCCCGATGGCAGCGTGCTCTATTGCATGTATCGTCCCGACAGGATCGAATCCTCCGCCAACCAACCTGTCTGTCAAAGCCTGCGGCGGCACGAGCCACAGAGCCTCCGTGTTGAGGTCGGTTTCTGGTAGGTCGAGTGGAGTCCTATCTATTGTCTCATCGCTGAACAGCCGCTTGCGCCAGAAGTGCGTGACCTGATTGCCGACGGTGACATCACCGAACCGAACCTCGGTGTCGCCTATTGAGCACGTGTCAAGTTGCTCACGCACACTGGCCCATGTCTTGTTGCCAGGGGTCGTGTAGTAGCTGACTTCGCTGCGCTCGACGTAGGCGACCTTTCCATCAAGGTCGAGGTAAGTTACGACATACGACTCGCCCGCGTGCAAGTACACAGCGCCAGGGTGGACGATGTCAAACACGCTCGCTCCGTCCACAGTGCCCAGCAGAGCCCCACCCTTCTCTACGCTGACGATGTTGTAGCTTTCGCTCGACGATGATCTGATGTTCACTTCCTTCGCAGGGTACTCGCCACCCGGCCAGTACCATCGGCCGTTATAGCCCAGCCGTTCCATCTCCTCCAGCACGCCCAACACTTCCCACGACCGCTCCCCGAATAGCCTGTCAACTTCCTCATTTTCTATCGGGAGCTCGTATGCGGCACATGCCAGATGCTCCGCAAGGATATATGGATTCTGATGATCGACTATGGCGCGCTCGTGCGAAGCACCAAAGAAGAAATCGGGATTTCGCATCAGGAACTGATCGATCGGGTCGTCGTATGCGACCAAGACCGCGAGCGACTGTTGCATCCCTCTGCCCGACCTACCCGCCTGCTGCCACGTGCTGGCCACGCTCCCAGGATAGCCGGTCATCACAACCGCATCCAGACCGCCGATGTCCACACCGACCTCAAGGGCGGTGGTCGATGTGACACCCACCAGTTCGCCGCTGAAGAGCAGCCTCTCAATCTCTCGCCGCTCAGCGGGGGTGTAGCCGGCTCGATATGCCATTATCTTGTCCGCGTTCGGCGACTTCTCGTCTCGAAGCGCGGTCCGAGCGTAGCGCAGTATCAGTTCCGCAGTCTTGCGGGCCTTAGTGAATGCGATGGTCCGAATGCCGTTGCCTATCAGTCGCGTGAACAGGCCGACCGCCTCGGAATTCGCGCTTCTGCGCTCGCCCTTCGTGGCAACGTACGGTGGGTTCCAGAACGCGAACACCTTCTCGCCCGCCGGAGAGCCGTCCTGGTCGATGACTCGGGCACCGACGCCGGTCAGCTCCATCACGAGCTTGCCCGGGTCGGTGATAGTCGCAGATGCGCAGGCAAACTGCGGAGTCGCGCCATAGTACTCCGCGATCCTCCGGAGCCTGCGCAACACATTCGCGACGTTTGCACCAAACACGCCCCGATACGTATGCACCTCATCAATAACCACGTACCTCAGGTTGCGAAAGAGTTCGGACCACGTAGTGTGGTACGGTAGGATGCCCACATGGAGCATGTCGGGGTTCGTCAGAACGATGTTGGCCCCGGCTTTGACGAACGGTCTGTCCTGTTTGGGGGTGTCGCCATCGTAGGTGGCCGCCTTGAGGTGTGTCAGTCCGTAGAGCCTGAGCTTGCCGAGTTGATCCTGCGCGAGGGCCTTCGTTGGAAATACGTAGAGGGCTCGAGCGTGAGGGTCTTGCTCAAGCGCCTCCATGACAGGAACGTTGTAGCAGAGGGTCTTGCCGCTGGCGGTGCCCGTCACGACGACGATGTTTTCGCCCCGCCTTATGGCCTCGATCGACTCCGCTTGATGAGAGTAGAACCGGGTGATTCCAAGGCTGGACAGCGCCGCACCGATCTCCCCCGAGACCGCAGGCTCCACGTCGGCATATCGCGCCTCTCGCGCGGGGATGATCCGTTCGCAGGCTATCTGGTTACGATAGTCAGCCGAAGACTTCATCGTTTCCAGGAAGCCAATTGCATCCATAGGGCAGCTAATCTCTGTTGGGTCTGTGCTCCACGAACTTCACGAGCCAGATGCTGGAGAGATAGAGGATCACCATCGGCACGGCCATCGTCATCATCGACAGCACGTCGTTGGATGGTGTGAACGTCGCCGCCAGTATCGAGATGGCCACCACCGAGTAGCGCCAGTTGTCCTTGAGCATCTTCGAGTTGACTATGCCTATCTGCGCGAGCAGCATCAACACCACCGGCAACTCGAAGGCGCAGCCGAACGCAACCAGCATCAGCAGCACGAACCGCATGTTCGCCGGAATGGACTGCATCACCACCGCGTCCTTGGGTATGAACGACGCGAACCACCTGAACGCATACGGCAGTACCCAGTAGCAGAGCGCTACCCCCGCCGCAAACAGGAATACTGATAGCGGCACCATCCAGCGCAGAGGCCGCTTCTCGTTATTGGTCAGTCCTGGAGAGATGAACCCCCACATCTCAAGCAGGATTAGCGGCGATACGAGGACCAGACCGGCCACAAGCGTCACCTGCACCTTGAGCATAAATGGATCGATAATATGCAGGAATGCCGGCTTGCTGTGGTGAGCGGTCAGAACTGGCATTATCGGGCGCGTAAGCGCGGTGTAGATCGGGCCGTATAGGAAGTACGCCACTATCATCCCGCCGGCTAGATACACCAGTGACCGAACGAGTCTTGTTCTGAGTTCAGAAAGGTGCTCGATGAGCTCAGCGCGTTTCTCTGTATCCTGTGCCAACTTGAGCTATTTCTCCAGTCTCACGACTATGTTCAGCTCCGCCTTCCCTTTCTTTCTACTGGTATCGGCGCCGGGTTGGGTTCCCGTATTCGGCTGGACTCCAGGCTGGCCATAGCCGGGTATGGGGTTACCGGCTCTGGGCGGCCCGTACACATCTTCGTTGAACTGGTCTTCGCCAAGCGGCAGATTGGTGGGAGGACCGGCCGGTTGCGCTACCTCTGTGGCCGCGTCACCGACGCTGATCGACGCATCGAACGTAAGTCTGATGTCCCGCTCCAGCATCTTACCTGTCTTGTAGGCAAAGTAAGTGGTAACCTGCGCGCTCAGCGGACCCGTGCTCCTGATCTTTCCGTTTCCTAGCGAGAGCCGACTGTCACAAGACAACATCGAGCTGATCTTTGCACACTCTCGCCCACTCTCCCACTCGAACGAATCGAGCATGGCGCTGCCCTTGAACTTGAGCAACGGCGTGATACCGTCAATCTTGAGAGTCATGCTGTCGGGCCATGAGTCGCCCTCTTTGACAGCCTGCCTGGGCAGAGTTGGCAGCATATCCATTATCTGGTATTTCGCCTGCTTGGCGAACATATTCGGATCGATAACTTTGCCGTACTTATCGATCAATCTGTAGAGCTGAGGCTTGAACTCCTGATCTGCGTAGATGTACTTCTTCACGCCATAGGCGGACACCCACGTCTTCTCATCCTCACGTAACCGCAGCAAGTACTCGCCTCCAGGCCTGGCGTCCTCAACGCTCTGTATCACCTCAGCCTCACCCGACAGGCCCATTCCACCTAACATCGGCAGGCCGACGCGGTTGACCACCTCGAAGACCGACACGTCGCAGTGAACGCGGTAGTTGTTGACCTGCCCAAACGCAAGTGAGTTGACGAGGGAAACGCCGGGCGCTGGGTTTGTCCTTGGAACCCGGTTCTTGAGCTCCAGCGTGACCGTAGCAACGTCGGGCTGTGGGCCATCCGGACCATCTACCTGTATGACCTTGCCCGAGGAGTCGTGGACCTGTACCTTCATGTCGTAGCGGCCATCCTTGAAGTAATGCGGCTTCATCGGATCGCTGGACTCGAAATACGGCGCCTTACTGTCCCAGAAGAAAGTCAGGTTGTTGCTGCTGTCCAGCTTGGCCGCGTCTCTTCCGATGGCAACCACGAACACTTCCTGGCCCGGCTGACCGATCAGAACCGAGATGAACCCGCCATCAGGAACCACACTGCCTGGCAACTGGATCTTCACGTCCTCGCGAACCGCCTGGCCTTGCGTCGGCGAGATCAGTTGGAAAGCACCACAACAGCCGGCCCACAAGATGATGATCGCAGCCGCGAACAATACGGACTTAGTGCAACGACTAGACATTTTCAACTCTCCACCAAAGGGCGCCGCCCGCCGCGTCTGAGCGCAATCGCGAGCGCCACTCTTCGTTAGGGCTAAGGTTAAGCAAATGGTACTACATCCCCCACGGGCAAGTCAACGCAAGCGCCCTCATTGCGTCCGTTTGCCGCGAAGGCCTATCATGAGATAGGACTACAAGGCGGTGGTTCGTGTTCCTGATGTGCCTGTTGAGAAACTATTTCGCTGCACGCGTCGTCATATCATGAGTGAAGACTGTGCCAAGGACGGCAAGGGAAACCGGGAGTTGGATATTCGCCCGCCATTGAACAAGACATTTCTACTCTGCACACTCGCGCTGACGATGCTTGTCGCCGCAAACGCGAATGCTGCTGAGAAAACATATCTGGACTGGGTCAGCGAGTCCACTAGCGCGATAGAGGCCGGTCGCATGCCTGATGCCGTGAAGAGTCTGCGTCAGGCTCTGGTTGTCAACGCCAACGACCCGCTTGCGCACTGCGAACTGGGATTCGCCCTGCTGGTGGGGGGACGACCGGCATCCGAGGCGCGTGCGCAGTTCAGTGAGGCTCTGCGCCTCGATCCGGACTGCGCCACGGCGAACTACGGGCTCGGCCTGGTCGCGTTAGCCAAGCCCGATCTATCCGAGGCGGCGAGGTTGTTTTGTCAGGCCCAGCAGCAGCGTCCCGATCTGGACATGGCCGGCGCGATCGGATACGTCAGATATATCGCGGGTGGCAACTACGACCCTCCGGCCGAGAACCCGTACGATGAGTCGCTGCAGGCGCTGCGCGCGCTCGCGCTCATGAGAACAGGCGCCTACGGCGACGCCGAAGCTGTCTGGCGTGACCTTCAGAAGAAGGCTTTCAGAGCCGGTTGCGGAGAACGACTCGGCTGCTCGATGACATTCGACCGATTACGCCCACTCGCGCTCACCGGATGGGGGATCAGTAAGCCTTACAGTGCACCGGCAGCTACACAGAGCAATCTGACGAAAGTCTCGGGCAACGTTAGCCTCAGGGCGGATCTGACGAATGCGCGCGAAGTGCACATTGTCTCGTTCTTCGTCGATGGCAGTTTCGTCGGCATGAGCAACACGCCGCCTTTCAATTACGTGTGGGACACGACCAAGACGCCAAACGGCGTCCACACAGTGAAGATCGAAGGATCAGACTCGACCGGGGCCGCCGTAACAACCAAGTCCATGAATGTCGCTGTTGCCAACAAAGGCGCTGCCCGCCCGTCCGCCCGTGCGACGGGTGAGCGAGCCGACCAGTTGTGGCAGCGCCTCTGGGCCTGTATGTGCGTCAAGCCATCGTCCGCAGTAGTCAACTACAATATAGCGCTCTGCGCGGCGCACCGCGGGGACAGAGACGAAGAGAAGGCGGCGCTCGAGCGCGTGCTGGCGGCGGATCCCGGCTGCAGCGAGGCAGCGAAACGTCTGTCGGCCATATATGGCCCGAGCGCAGGCGCATCAGCGCTATATGAGGGGCGACCAACGCGGAAGGTCATAGCATTGACATTCGATGATGGCCCGAAGGCCGACACCGGCAGGATTCTGGATATTCTCAGAACAAAGGGAGTCAAGGCAACGTTCTTTCTGGTGGGTAAGCAGGCTGACGCGTTTCCAGAGACCGTGAAGCGTATTGCGAGCGAGGGACATCAGATCGGTTGTCACACTTACGATCATCGCGACCTCGAATACCTGACTGAATCCGAGATCACGCAGGAGATCTTCAAGACGACCGCGACTGTTCGCATGCTGACAGGCCGGGACGTGCGCTATCTGCGCCCCCCGGGTGGTCACGAGGGAAAGAAGCTGCCCAATGTGGCACGAAGATTCGGCCTTACGACCGTGTTCTGGTCTTCGAATTGCTCGCCCTATGAGGGTAAGAGCCGCAAGAAGCTGACAGACTATGTTGTGTCGTCGGCGAAGCCCGGCGGCATCATCCTGCTGCACAACCTGGAACTGGTCACGCTGCAAGCGCTGCCCGATATCATCGACTCGCTGCGGCGCAGGGGCTACGAGTTCGTTACCGTATCTGAACTGCCGCGCTAGAGACGGCAAAAAACTGAACTGCCACGGAGGAATAGAGAGATGCCGGGTCTAAGTTCTATTGGATTCTATGGCGCGCATGGCGCGGAGGAGTTACGTTTGATGTTCATATCCCGCAGGGCTTGTGCCGTTAGGGTAGCGCTCGCAGCCGCGGTGGCGCTGATGCTGACAACGGCGTGCTTCGGTGCTGCAAAGAAGCCTGTCTCGTCCAGCACTGGAAAAGTCGGCGTCCCCGGCAATATTCTCGCTGGATCCGCCGTTACAACCGGCCGATCTTTCTACGCGCCTCGGCTTCCTGAGGACTCGTTAGCCGGAATACGCCTCGGGCGACCCGCAAAGGAAGTCCTTGCCAAGTGGGGCAACCCCAGCCGCATCACTATCGGCATTACACAGTCGCAGGCTGCTCAGCAGAATGCCCCTGTCGTGCCTGGCATTCCCTACACGCCTCCGCAGACGAACATTTTTGGTGGCGGACTGCAAGCTGGAGTGAACCAAGCCGCTCAGATGCTGGGGCTGCAGAACCAGCCACTTCCGCCGATGGGAAATATGAACGCGCCCGGTCTGGCGCCTCCGCCTGGAGCGGAAGTCGCACCTACGGTCCAGAGTGGACCGAGCACGATCACATCCGAAGAGATCACGTGGACGTATGATCTTCAGAATGGCATAACGCTCGAGTTCATCGTGACTGATGGACTTGTGACGCAGATCACCGTTGGCGGACAGGGTCCGTGGGGTCTTTCCAAGACGCGCACTGGCCTTCAACTCGGTGATACCTATAAGCTCGTGCTCTGGGTCTGCGGCTATCCTGAAAACCAGAGATACTCCAGCCGCTTCCTTCGGGCCAGCTATGTGAATAAGAGCCGCGCGCTCTATACTTTCCTGAACAAGAAGCTCGTGGGCGTCACGATCGCGATGGTGCCTGAGCAGTTGCAGCAGTAGTAGGTTCAGCTTAACGATTTGCGATTGGGATCTGCGATAGTTCGCAGGTCCCAGGCGTTGATTGCCTCCGCAGGTGTGCTTGCGGAGGCGAATTCTTTGTCGGGGTCATAGCAGGTGGACGGTTTCCGCTATCCCATCGAGGAAATCAGGGAGAAGTGCGACCTGGTGGAGATCATCTCTGCTCATGTTGCGCTTCGCAAGGCGGGACGCGGATTCACGGGGCTGTGCCCATTCCACAATGAGAAAACGCCGTCGTTCCACGTCAACGCGGAGCGGCAGATTTGGAAATGCTTCGGATGTGGCGAAGGCGGGGACGTCTTCAAGTTCGTCCAGAAGATGGACAATCTGACCTTCCCGCAGGCAGTCGAGCAACTGGCCCGGAAGGCCGGAGTGACTATCGAACGCTCCGAGCAGGCCGTGCGGGCCTACAGCGAGCGAGAGCGCTTACTGCGTGCAAATAGCGTCGCGTGCGCGTTCTTTCGCGTTGCGCTGGACCGTTCCGCGAAGGCGAAAGACTATCTCTCGCGACGTGGTCTCTCTGCCGATGCTGTCGAGCGCTACAAGTTGGGCTATGCGCCGGATGGATGGGATGGGCTGCTCAATCACCTGCAGCAGCAGCGAGTGGATATCGCCGATGCGGTGAAGGCCGGGCTGCTCGTCGCACGCGAAAGCTCGACCGGCGGCTTCTATGATCGTTTTCGGGACAGGCTGATCTTCCCCATTGTGGACGCTTCTGACCGCATTATCGCGTTTGGCGGGAGATCTTTCGGAGACGAGCAGCCGAAGTATCTCAATTCTCCTGAGACGCCCATTTTCATAAAGAACAAGACGCTATATGGTCTAAACGTGGCGCGCAAGGCGATCGCGCGCGACGATAAGGTGATCGTAGTCGAAGGCTACATGGATGTGATCACCACTCAGTCGGCGGGTTTCGAGAACGCCGTCGCCACGATGGGAACGGCGCTCACAGAGGAACACGTAACTGTTATAGGTCGGTTCACGAAGAACGTAGTTCTCGCATTCGATTCAGACTCCGCGGGTATGCAGGCCGCGCTCAGGAGCGCTCCGGTATTTGAACAAGCTGGGTTCCGAGTGCGTATACTCAGTATGCCGAAAGGTGAGGACCCGGACAGCCTGCTGCGAGGCGGAGATGTCTCAAGATTTACGGAATTGTTGGACAGAGCTTTACCGATACCGGATTTTCGAATCAAGCTCGCGTTATCAAGGCACGATCTCGCAAGTGATGAAGGTAAAACCGGGGCATTGGGAGAAGCTATCGATGTTCTGGCTGAAGTTGACGGGGCGATGGAGCGCGAGCGTTTGATCAAGTTTCTCGCGAAATACCATCCAAACTTCAGCACTGGGACGACTTTGGCTGAGGATCACATAAGAGGTGAGATAAGCCGCAAGAGATCCCGAGGGGCCGGACGCAATACGCCGACGAAGAGCGCTGTGCCGGCAACTGGCATACAGCGGCACGTGGCCCATCTCAGCCCGGTCCAGAAGTGGGAAAGGCTGCTGCTGGGTATAATTCTTTTCTCGCGTACCGATGCAAGCAAGGTTTTTGAGGCGCTTTCGCCGAAGGAATTCACGGGCGAGGACAGCATCGCCCTAGCTGAGGCGTTGAGTAAGCAATACTCGGAGCTGGGAAAAATAGATCAGGAGGACTTGCAGAGACGAGTCTCCGACACCCGGGCCGAGAGCTTGTTGCTTGACCTGCTTGTAGGATTGGACGAATGTGAACTGGATCATCCCGTCGATAGGCTGATCCAGGTGATAGTAGACCACAGGAAAAACGAACGACGTGCGCGGATGCGGGACCTCGCAGCAAAGATCGAGGAAGGATCCGTGCGACACGGTGATGAGGAATACGAGGAGTATCTGAGGCTCGTGCGAGACACCTCCAACCCGTGGCGTCGATGAATGGACAGTCGAGAGTTTATGAGTGATTACCGAACAAACCGGCTCCGGCAGTTGAAGGGAGATGAGCGCGGTGGCTGTTGAACTGAAAGGAAATGATCGCCTGCAAAGGCTCATAGAAGAAGGCAAGCGCAGCGGCGTCTTGACCTACGACCAGATCAACGACACCCTCAGCCATGAGGACATCAATGCCGAGCAGGTTGATGACATCCTGCAGACATTCGCGGATGAGGGCATTCGCGTAGTCGAGAAGGTCAAGGACGTGTCTGAAGAGATCGACACGGACATAGAGGACGAATACGGCGGCAAGGAGACCGAGCCCGCCGATGAGGAACTGGCCGCCATTGAGGGCATGCCGCTTGACGACTCCGTGCGCATGTGGCTTCGCGAGATCGGCAAGACTCCGCTGCTTACGATAGACGAGGAAGTCTCGCTGGCCAAGAAAATCGAGGCGGGCGACGACGAGGCCAAGGCCGTCCTGACGGAGGCTAACCTGAGGCTGGTCGTAAGCATCGCCAAGCGCTATTCTGGGCGTGGTATGAGCTTCCCGGATCTGATCCAGGAAGGCAATATCGGCCTGATTCGCGCGGTTGAGAAGTTCGACTACCGAAAGGGCTACAAGTTCAGCACTTATGCGACCTGGTGGATCCGGCAGGCGATCACGCGTGCCATCGCTGACCAGGGCCGCACGATACGCATACCCGTCCACATGGTCGAGACGATAAACCGGCTTATCAAGACCCAGGGCCAGCTTCTGCAGGACCTGGGACGTGAGCCGACGCTCGACGAGGTGGCGAGCGAGATGGGTATGGCGCCGGACCGCGTAAGCGAGATCATGCGGATCGCGCCCGAGCCGCTGTCGCTCGAGACGCCGATCGGTGAGGAAGAGGACAGCCGGCTTGCGGACTTCATCGAGGACGGCGAGGCCATTTCGCCCTCCGAGGCTGCGTCGAATCTGATCCTGCGGGAGAAGATCGAGGAGTCGCTCAACAACCTGACTCCTCGGGAGCGCGACGTGCTCAAGATGCGCTTCGGTCTCGATGACGGCTATTCGCGGACCCTCGAGGAAGTCGGGCGACACTTCAAGGTCACCCGCGAGCGCATTCGCCAGATCGAGGCCAAGGCCCTCAAGAAGCTGCGGCATCCGAGCCGGAGCCGCAAACTCAGAGACTACCTGGAGTAGTTGAGAGTTCAGGGCAGAGAGTTCAGAGAGGGCCTGGGCTTAGGTGCAGGCCCTCTTTTGCACAACGCAAATGCATTCGGCTCTTACCGCGCGAGGCGGAAGCCACCCGAATACCAACTCCCGGATGGGAAGAAGTTCCCACGATAGGTGCAGCGTGTGCCGCCCTCGTAGCTGTAGAAGCAGCCCCCGCGCATCACGTGAAAATCACCGCTGGCCGGGCCGGTGGGGTTCTTCGACGGCGACGCTTTGTAGTAGTCCGCGCCATACCAGTCCGAGCACCACTCCCACACGTTACCTGCCATATCGAGGCAACCGTAAGGGCTCGCGCTCGCGGGACAGCTTCCAACGGGCATGGCTGACTTGATCCCAAGCTCGCCGTTCACACAGCAGCTCCTGTCCCACAAGTTGCCCCAGGGATACATGCGGCCGTCTGTTCCGCGGGCCGCTTTCTCCCATTCGGCCTCTGTGGGGAGCCTTCCACCCGCCCACTCGCAGTAAGCCTGGGCATCATCCCAGGTGACATTCACAATCGGATAGTCCTCTCTCCAGCCCCACGCCGGCTCCTTGGGCATCTGCCTGGCGGTAGCCTCGCAGAATGCGCGATACTGCCCCACAGTCACCTCGCACTTGCCTATCTGATAGGCATCGAGGTAGACCTTATGGACGGGCTGTTCCTCGAGATCACCCAGGTTGCTACCCATGACGAACGGGCCCGCAGGGATGGTGATCATGGTGGAATTGGCTAGGAGATCGACTGTTGGCAGGCTTTTGAGCGAGGCCGCATCAACTGCAAGCACAGACGAACACAACACACCGAGCAATAGGACGCACAAGACAAAACGCATCATGGCAATACCTCCCTAATACGCTCATTGTGAGTGTTCCACAACCAACCAGGCAAGTCCTGTCTCTAATGCGCCCTGTCTCTAACTTTGCCCTTAAAACTTGCACACAGTAGTGTCACCCATCGCCACATCGTCTTGGTGATGTGTGTCACAGAGTTGTCTCAGGCCCGCTTCTTCATCTGATCGAGGACAACGGCCATCAGGATTACGTAACCCTTAACGACCATCTGAACAAACCAGTTTATGCCCATCAGCCCGAGCCCCGTATCGAGTGAACCGATAATCACCGCCCCAAGCAGCGTGCCGGGGATCGTGCCGACGCCGCCCATGAGGCTGGTGCCGCCAACCACGACTGCCGCGATGGCGTTGAGTTCGTAGCCCATCCCGGACTTGGGGTCCCCTGCCCCGATTCGCCCCGCAAGAAGAAGCCCGGCGACGCCTGCAAGCATGCCGCAGATCACGTATACCCAGAACTTGACCTTGCCGACGTTCACTCCCGAGAGCCGGGCAGCTTGCTCGTTGCCGCCAATCGCGTACACCGCTCGACCGAACTTCGTCCAGGACAGCAGCACGTAGCCGATAAGCACGCTGGATAGGGCGATGATTGGCATCAGGTAGCCTTCCCCGACCATGCTGGTGAACGAACTCGGCAAGTTGCCTACTTGTCCCCCACCCACGTAGATATAGGCAAATCCGCGAGCGAGCGAGAACATCGCTAGGGTAGCGATGAACGGCGGAACCCTTAGCTTAACGATCGGAATTGCGTTATGCGCCCCGCAGATGCCGCCCACGACGCCTGCGACCAGCACCGCCACCGGAAGACTCGCGGCAAGCGGCCAGATAGGAGTCATCGCTGAGTCGGAGGGATACGGAAACGGCATCGGAAAGCCGCGCATTATCACCGCAGTCGAGAGAACGCCCGCAAGCGCCAGCACCGCCCCCACGGAGAGGTCAATCCCAGCGCTGATGATGACCATCGTCATGCCCACGCCTATTATGGTCGTGACAGACGTCTGCCGGAGCACATTGGAGAAGTTCTCACCGGTGATGAAGGTTCCGCTGGTCATCCATCCCCACAAGCTGCCCTCGAGGTTCATCGCGCGCCCAGTCATTATCTGGAAAAACAGGCACAGCCCAATGAGGAACACCAGCATGTAGCCGAAGTACACTAGCTGGCCGATGAGGCCGCCGGCCGAAGTAGACGGGGACTTACGCGGCATCATTCGCCTCCGGTGGCGAGTTGCATGATGCGCTCCTGAGTCGCCTCGTCACGGCTGAGCTCGCCGGCAATCTCTCCCTCGTGCATAACGAGGATCCGGTCGCTCATTCCCAGGACTTCAGGCAACTCGGAGGATATCATGATGATCGCGACCCCGTTGGCGGCGAGCCGATTCATCAGTTGGTAGATCTCAGTCTTGGCGCCAACGTCGATACCGCGCGTGGGTTCGTCGAAGATGAGAACGCTGGACTCCGTAAACAGCCACTTCGCGAGCACTACCTTCTGCTGGTTGCCCCCCGACAGATTCTGCACAGCCTGCTCGACGGATGGCGTCTTGATCAGTATGTCCTCGACATACTTCCTCGCGACTTCGCGCTCGCGGCGTCTGCTGACAAACCCCAGCCGCGACAGCACACCAAGATTGGCAAGGGAGATGTTCTCGCGCACGGCCATCCCCAGCACCAGGCCCAGAGCTTTCCGATCCTCGGTAACGAGCCCGATCCCAAGCGAGATCGCATGCCGCGGCGATTTTATGTTCACGCTCTTGCCGCCCACTCGTATCTCCCCGCTGTCTATGGGATCTGCGCCGAATATCACTCGCGCGACCTCCGTCCTGCCTGCGCCGACCAGTCCGGCAAGCCCCAGTATCTCGCCGCGCTTGACCGCGAAGCTCACGTTTCGAAGCGCTCCAGCGCGCGTCAGGACCTTCACTTCCAGCGCAACATCGCCATGGTCGGCAGCAACCTTCGGAATGCTCTCCTTGAGTTCCCTGCCAACCATCATTCTGATGATGTCATCGCGGTCGGTATCGGACACATTCTTTGTCTCGACCAGTTCGCCGTCGCGCAGCACGGTCACGCGGTCCGCGATCTCGAAGATCTCCTCGAGCCGGTGGGAGATATAGATGATGCTGACGCCCTCCGCCTTGAGCCTGCGCATCAACGCGAACAGGTTCTCCAGTTCGTGGTCGGTGAGGGTTGCGGAAGGCTCATCCATGGCAATAATGCGAGACTTGCGCGACGTGGCCTTCGCTATCTCCACCATCTGCTGCTGTGCAACTGACAGGGTGTTGATCGGCGCGCGTACGTCCAACGCCACGCCCAACTCGCTGATAATCGCCTCCGCGTCGGCATACATCTTCCTGAAGTCGATGACGCCCGGCACCGAACTCGCGGGCTCTCTGCCCAGGAATATGTTTTCTGCCGCGTTCATGTACGGCACGAGATTGAACTCCTGGTAGATAATGGACACACCCAGGCTCATGGCCTCCTGGGGACTGCTGATGTGGACTTCAGCGCCATCGATCGCGATCCGCCCGGCATCCTTCGTATCCGCGCCTGCAAGGATCTTCATCAGGGTGGACTTGCCTGCCCCGTTCTCCCCTACAAGGGCGTGAACCTCCCCGGGTAGAACCGAGAAATCCACCGCGCTCAGAGCCGTGACACCAGGATAGGACTTGGAGATGGACTGCATCTCCAGAACCGGCCTGACTTCTGCCGCGACAGCCGCCATACGCCTACTTGCTCGCTTTCTTGAGGGAAGCCTGATCGATCAAGCCCACCTTCACGGGCACATACGCCGGCACATTCTTCCCGTCGAGGTAGTCGGCAACTGTGTCGGCTGTGGCCTTGCCGATCTCGCGAGGGTACTGCACCGCATCAGCCTTCAAAGCTGTTCCAGCCTCGATCTTGGCACGAGCCTCAGGATCGCCGTCATAGCCGACAACGACTACGTCCTTCCGGCCGGACTGATCAATCGCGGCGAGCGCGCCCAGCGCGGTGCTGTCGTTGATCGCGAACACGCCGCTGAGCTTAGCATGCTTTTGCAGGATGTTCTCTGTGACTGTGACGGCCAGGTCGCGTTTGCCCTCAGCAGCCTGATCGTCAACGATCTTTATGCCCGGGTACTTCGCAATCGCCTCTTTGAACCCTTTGACGCGGTCCTGCACGCTCTGCACGATGGGATGGTTCACAATCGCGATATCGCCCTTGCCGTTGAGCAGCTTGGCCATATACTCACCAGCAAGCTTGCCGCCGGCGACGTTGTCGGAAGCGATGTGCGAAACGATCTTCCCGCCCTGCGCCGCGATGTCCGCAGTGAAGACCGGTATCTTGGCGGCCTCAGCCTTGCGGACAGCGCCGGCGATGCCCGCAGAGTCGGCGGGGCACACCACCATCGCGTCCACTCGCTGCGTGATGAAGTTCTCCACCTGCGAGGTCTGCGTAGGCAAGTCCATATTGCAGGACAAGATCACCGGCTGTAGGCCGCGCGCCTTGCACTCGTCGATGAAAGCCGCTTTGAGTTCACGATAGAACGGATGCTCTTCGGTAAGCAGTGTCACGCCGACCGTGAACTGCTTCTTACCGGGCTTTTCGCTCGTGCTCTCCTTCTTTGCTCCACACGACACCAGCGCAAGCACTATTGCCAGCGCAGACGTGACCAAAAGGATCGATCTCAAAAATCGCATCTTTGACCTCACATTCGACAGTCATCAAGGCTGCCGGGCTGGATTTCAGCATTCAAGCCACAATCACTTCGCCGGCTGAACCGCATCCGCGGGCGCAACGGCTTTCGTCTCCGGTTTCACCTCAATTGGCACGGATTCGATTTTCACCTCACCCGGCTTCGTCGTCTCCTTGAGAGTGGGCAGTTTGCCTGCCTCAAGGTCTTTGACGTATCCACTGACTTCCTCGTCCATCGGGACAGACTTCAGATACTCTTTATACGCCTCAAGCGCCTCCGCCTTCTTGCCCAACTTCACATAGGTGTCGCCGAGTTCCTTCTGCAAGTTGATGTTCACGAACATGCCCGACGCCTTCAGCGATGCGTCGTAGCACTGCGCAGTCTCCTCCAGACGACCCATATCCTTGTAGAGGTCGCCGAGACTGCGCTGCAGGCCAGCCTGCGTCCAGGAATCCGTCTTAGTCTTGTCAATCACCTTCTTGTACTGCTCGACGGCCTTGTCCTTTGCCCCAGCGTCGACGTAGGCCTGAGCAAGCGTAGCGCCAATGGGCGTGCTGTCCGGGAACTTGCCGGCCAGCTCTTCGAGTGTCTTGACAGCATCCTCAGGCTTCCCGGCCTTCCTCATCGCATCACGATAGTAGCCGTAGGGAAGATTGTCTTTGCCCGCGGCTATCGCGGACTTGAGATATGCGTAGAACTCGTCCTTCTGACTCTTGGACTCATATATCTTGCCGATCGCATCAAGGGCCTTAGCGTGGTTCGGAACTGCCTCGATGCATTTCTTGTAGGAAGCAATTGCATCATCAGTCTTGCCCATTGCTTCCTGGATGCCTCCGCTCAGAAAGTAGCCGCTGCCCTTGGTCGCGGCATCGTCGCTTTTGATCAACTCCGCATACTGGGCCAGGGCGCCGTCGTAGTCCTTCTTCTTGGCAAGAAGATCTCCGTACTGTGTTCTGGCTGCCGAGTCGTTCGGATTCGCATCCACAAGAGCCTTGCTCTCAGTGATGGCTGTATCGAGCTGGCCCATCTGGTCGTAGAGCCTGGGAATGTTCATCGCGGTGCGCACATCGCCCTTCTCCGCTTTGACCAGCTTCCTGTAAGTGTCGATCTCGTTCTTATAATCCTTCTGCGAGTCGTAGACGTTCGCCAGCCGACGCAGCGTGTTGGAGTTTGCCGAGTTGATCGCCAGCATGCTCTTGTACTGCGCGATGGCAAGGTCAGGCTTCTTCTGCTGTTCATAGATCTCGCCAAGCAACTGCAGCGGCGCCTCATTCTTGCGCTCGATAGTAGAGGCTTTGTTCAGTAGCTTGATAGCATCATCGTACTTCTCCGCCTGCCGGAGACAGGAAGCCGCACTCAGCATCATGGACACGGTCCCGGGCTTCTTGTTCATGGCCTTCTGGTATTCGGCGGATGCCAGATCATACTTCCCCTGCATCTGTAGCTTGCCCGCTATCTTGAGATTGGGCGTAGGGTCCGTCGGATAGTACTTCTCCCAGTCCCGCATCACCTTTATGACCTCTTCGGGCTGCTTTTCCATATCAAGCACGTAGGCATACACATCCAGAGCCTGCCTGTCCTTGGGGGCCATCTTCACAGCGGTCTCTGCCTGAATGTCGGCTTCCTTAAGCTTGTTGAGGGCCGCGCTGTTGAGTGCCAGAGCCATATTCACGAACTCATCCGAGCGAGTCTGCTTCGCCGTTAGCAGATAGGGTTCGGCATCTTTGTATTGCTGCTTACTGCTGAGTATCCGACCCAGAGCCAGGTTGATGTCATAATCGCTCTTGTTCTTCGGGAGAGCTTTCTTGAGAACCTTGATGGCGTCGTCGGTCTTGCCTGTAGAGCTATAGAGCTGAGCCAAGCTCATCACCGCTCCGTGCGCCGCTGGGGAATCGGACCAAGCGACTTTTCCCAGGTGGGCGATAGCTCCGGCCTTGTCGCCGCTCTGCTCGCACGCCATCGCAGCAAGCATGTGAGCTTGCGGATCATCGGGAACCAGTTTGAGGAACCTGTCGAGGGTCTTGCGAGCGTCGGAGTACTGCTTCAAGCTGATCTGGCAGTAAGCCAGGTTATAAAGCGCGCCCTTGTTGTTGGGGTCCAGCGCTATGACTTTCTTGAAGATAGGCACTGCGGCATCCACATTCTTATTCTGCAGGTAGATGACACCCAGCATGAACTGCGTGGATGGATCCTTGGGGAATGCGGAAGCCGCCTTCTTTGCGTAAGTTAGCGCTTCAGCACTCTTCCCGCGCATCATCAGCACCCTCGTCACCTGTCCCAGAGCGAATGGATTCTTGGGATCGATAGCAAGAGCCTGCCTGAACGCGCTCTCCGCGCTGCCGAGATCCCGCTTCTGCATATAGCAGAGCCCTAGGTTGATGAGCACCGCAGGCTGCTTAGGCATAAGCCTCTTGACGTATTGAAGCTCCGCAATGGCCGCGTCGGCCTTTCCCGCCTTAGCCAGTTGTATTGCATTCGCGAAGTGCTTCTGGGCTTCGGTTGGAGCCTTCTGCTGCGGCTGCACCTGGGCCTTCGGTTTGCCCGGAACCGGCTGTGGCTGCTCAAAAGAGAACTGAGCAAACGCGCCGATCGGCAGGGCAACAATGCACGCAACAAGTACAGCGAAGAAGATACGAGGGATTCTAGACACTAAGACACACCTCGAGCTGGAGTATATGCGAGAATTCTATTGCCGCTTGAGCCAAAAGTCAATGAGTAAGCGTTCGGCCTGGCTGGCGCGGCAATGATCGACTCATAGTACTACGTCTGCAGTGCCAAAAAGGCTCCCCGATTTGCTCGGGGAGCATTCTTGTTGACTAAGCGTCGGAGGTGGCGTCTCTCTATGGCGAGAGACCGATAATCTGGATGTGCTGTGCGGCATAGCCGTCAGTAAGGTTGCCGTAGCCGCTCATGTTGATCTTGGTGCCCGGCTTGAGGTCGTGGAACGTCTTCTTCACGTCCTGGAACTGAATCACCGTGTTGTCGTCTACCGAGATCACTGCCCAGGTGCTCCTGCCCGTCATCTTGAATGTCCTCGAGGGATAGTCGATCTGCAGGATGACGCCCACGACGCTCACCGGCATCATAGGCACGGCGTTCTGCGCGTCGGTATACGTCCTGAGCACACGAATCATTCGGCCGTCTACCACGTTAGGCGCAATCTCGTTGCCCCCGACCCAGAGCGTGTCGCCCTTGTTCAATCGGCCGAGCCCAACGCGCACAGTGCCCCTCACCATGACCGCATTGTCCGTGTTGACTGTAAACTGCCCATCAGAGGTCTGGATCTTGACCTGACGTCCTACGTAGTCCACGTCGGTCACGAGACCTTTCCCCTGCCAAGTATAATCCAGGCATGCCTCTCCACCGGGAGGACCACCCGCAGCGGGGGCCGGAACCGCGGAGGGAGCGGACTCCGTCACGGCGGGCTGTTCCTTCTCTACGATTATCTTGACTTCCTTTTCAGGTGCGGGTCCCGCGCCTGACGACGCGTTCTTGTACCCGCCCGAAGTCAGCATCCGAATCCGAGCCGCTTTGACCTGGTTTGTGCCTACGAGACTGCCGTAAACCCGTATCTTGTCTCCCGTCCGCATGGGACCGGGACCAAACTTGCTGTCGCTGAGTATGACTGCGCCACCCGCGTCGATCCGGAACACGACGTTGTCTCTGCTAAGAAAGAAGACCGTAGTTCCGTCCACTCTAGTCACCGTGCCGGTAGCTAGCCAACTCGGAGCCTTAGACGAAGCGGCGCATGTCGTGGACAGGATCGCCATCACGACGAGCGCGTATATAAACACCCTTGTGTGCATCCCACTTGCGCCTCCCTTGACCCGAGTATCCTTGCGATACCTATTTGTGGTGTACCCTGCAAGGACATTGGACAAACTGTGACCGTCGAGCCGGCGGCTTTCTCCATCATTTCTTACGGCGGAGCTGGTTTGACGACCCGATCCGGTGGTATAATAAAGTAGCTTATTCATTAAGGAGCTTAAGCGACTGCGTTGGACGGTCAACACGTATCGCGGGACTCAGCCGAATACGCCGAGATACTGGCGGAGATATTCATCGAGACGATGAGCAAGTCCGCCGGCAAGCTGACGTGCCCGGATTCAGATGTCACTCCTGCACTGATGGAGTGTCTGCAATACGTGTATCTGCACGGCGCGTCGTCGGTTCGGGATATTGCGGGGGGGCTGGAGATCACGCTCTCGGCAGCGAGTCAGCTCGTGAACAGGCTTGTTAGAAAGGGGCTCGTTACCCGCAGCGAGAACGAACAGGACAGGCGCTTGACCAGCATCGACCTGACCGAGCCGGGTCGGGACGCTGTAAGGCAGATGCGACGACGCAAATCCGAGTGGTTCGATGCAATCATCGAGGAGATGCCGCAGTCACAACGACGGGCATTCCGCGAAGGTCTGGAGAGCTTCCTTAAGATAGCATTGAGCGATCAGGACAATGTGGACCGGGCCTGTGTGCGGTGCGGCATGGAGCACGTGGCATTCTGCGTGGTCAACAAAGTCAAGAACATGCGCGTGGCGGCGCGCTGAGCAAAGGAGTCCAAGCGATGAATCAGGGCTACAGCACAAAGGTTATGGAGCATTTCGCCAGTCCTCATAACGTCGGCGAGATCGAGAACGCGGACGGGGTCGGCAAGGTCGGCAATCCTGTCTGCGGAGACATCATGAACATGTACATCAAGGTGGAGAACAACGTCATCACCGACGTCAAGTTCAAGACCTTTGGTTGTGGCGCGGCGATCGCTACCAGCAGCATGGCCACTGATCTCATCAAGGGCAAGACCATTGAAGAGGCCTTGAAGCTGACTAACGATGCAGTCGCTGAAGCGCTGGGTGGACTTCCCAAGGTGAAGATGCACTGCTCAGTGCTGGCGGAGCAGGCTGTGCGCGGCGCCATAGACGACTACTTGCGAAAGACCACAGGCAAGGGACTTGACCTGAAATCAGACGAGGATTTGCACGAACACGCGATATCGGAAGACTGAGCATAGAAGGGAGCAATGAGTTGACTGAACAGACTGGAACCGACCTGCGAAAGCGGGTTGAAGAAGTTATCGATGTTATCAGGCCCAATCTGCAGGCCGACGGCGGCGATGTGGAGCTTGTAGACATCACCGACGAGGGAGTTGTGCAGGTGAAGCTACAGGGAGCCTGTCACGGTTGTCCGATGGCTGCAATGACCCTGCAGATGGGAATAGAGCGCATTCTGAAGAACGAGATTCCGGAAGTGACGGGAGTCGAGAACGTTCCGGACGAGGAGTAGGCCTTCCGTACAGCCCATGTGACAACGCCCGGATGGCGATCCATCCGGGCGTCCTCGCGTCCCCAGACCCTCAGCCGGGCAGCCATACAGACCACTTGCCCCGAGGGGTATTGCCCTGACGCAGCCGGGCACACTTTGAGCGGCAAACGGTGTGTGGTTTGTGTCTTCACCTAAGGTTTTCCACGTAATATGACCGGCCTATCCCCGTACTTATGCTGGTTCTCTGGTATAATGTGCAGGTCGTTTAGCGTGAGGACACCGTCTGTACTTCGACCGACCAGTATACGATATCCAGATCCGGATCGGTGACTGCCGGACCATCGGCGTTGTAGCCGTAATAGAGGCGATCATTGGTCGTATCAACGTTGACGTAGTTCTGTCCGCTCGGGCCCAGGCCGTCCCATATTCGTCCCGGCACGAACTCGCCGGTGAGCGGGAGCGCGTTCGTCGTGATAAAGTTTACGTCGAGTTGCTTGATCTCGGTTGCCGGAATGGCGGTGGTAGCGATCTGGCTGAAATCGACCACGACTCGCAATGTCGACCCGCCCTCCAAAAGCTCAGCGCGGATTGGCACCTCCGGCGATGTTACGTTGAGGAAGAAACTGCCGGGTAGAATGCCGTAGAGGTAGCCCTCGGTGTTCGTTGCGTCATACTGCACGAATGAAGTCAACCCTATGCTGTGTTCGGCGTCCTGCGAGGTTACCCACCCGTTGCCTCCGTAGGGAGGGAAGACTGCCGCCCAAGGGCCGGTGTTGGGGTTGTTGTCGTTATCGATCGCAATGAAGTAGTGCCGCTGGATGCTCGGGGCGGCCGGATCAATGGGGTTTATCCTGCCGCGCACCTTGAGGGTCAGCACGAGCTGCTTTCCGCTCGTGGGTGGCGTGGATGGAAACTTGGCACACCCAGTTGACGTAAACAGGATGGCGGCGACCCCGGCGACGAATGCTATGGCGCGGATGTAGTTCATGAGCCTCAACATCAATTATAGCGTTATCAGACGATTCCGTCACGTGCTTCTGGCCATCGCGTCCGGACTGGTGCTGGCGTTTGCGCTGCCCAGACCGGGACACTGGCTCCTGGCGTGGATCGGCCTCATACCGCTGTTTGCTGCTCTCCGGAACGTGAACATCCGCGGAGCCCTGCTGTGCGGACTGATAACCGGGCTCACCTACTTCGGCATCGACCTCTACTGGATCACCATATTCGGGCATCTGCCGTGGATGGTTCTCTGCTTGTATCAGGCCCTGTACGTTGCAGTATTCGCGGGGCTCTACCTGCGTCTGTCGCCCGGCAGAATCGGATGGATGGGCTATGTAGCGGTTCCCGCTGTGTGGGTTGTGCTGCAGTTCGTCAGGACACTCGGCGCCTACGGGTTCACCTGGGGGTCGTTTGCCCATACTCAGGCAGACAACCTTGTGATCGCACAGATCGCCACGATTACCGGCCCCTGGGGAATCGACTTCCTGGTGTGCCTCGCGAACCTCGTGCTGGCAACAGCGATCTTCGCACCTCGCCGAAAGATCGCGCCGGTCGCAGTAACCGGGCTGTTGACGGTGGCGGTTTGCGTATTCGGTGTGATGGCCCTTAGCGCAAAGCCTGCCCCTGGCCAGGAGAAACATGTTGCTATAGTCCAGGGCGGACTGAGTAACGGACTCAAGGCTCCACCCAACTACATACGGCGAGCGTGGGATACCTACAGCCGGCTCACCATGCAGGCCGCCGTTGGCAATCCAGATGACATCCTCTGGCCCGAGACGAGTCTTCCAGTCGATCTCTCCACTCCGACGTGGGACATGCTTCTGGGCCGATTGGCGACCGCCGCGCATTCCGAGTTGCTTGTGGGAGGCTATGACATGGACGCACAGGCGGGCGGCAACTACAATTCGCTCTTCCGCTGCAACGCTCATATCGAAGACGAAGTCTACCATAAGGTGCAACTGGTTCCGTTCGGGGAGTTCGTTCCTCTGAGGGATCGTCTCCCGTTCCTCAACGACTACGGCGTGAGGCCCGAGGACGTCTTGCCGGGGACTGATCACATCTTGCTCAACTCGAGGATCGGCAGAGCCGGCACGAGCGTATGCTTCGAGTCGCTGTTCCCGGCAATCGCCCGAACGGAGACACTCCGTGGAGCCCAAGTCCTCCTCGTCATCACAAACGACTCCTGGTTCGGCCATTCGCAAGCTGCACGAGAGCACCTGCTGATGGCAAAGCTGAGGGCGATCGAGAACCGGCGCTACGTGCTCCGAGCAGCGGAGACAGGGATATCAGCGGTCATCGATCCGTTGGGGAGGGTTCGGCATCAGTTAGGCCTGTTTCAGCAGGGGACCATCTCAGGCACAATAGTCCCCAGCACGCGCCTGAGCTTCTACACGGCCTGTGGCGACTGGTTCGCCTACGCGTCAATTGTCATCACAGTGCTTGGCCTTGCTTTGTCCGCACGGAAGCCGAAGGCTGAGTCGCACGCAGGACCTCGTCGGGGAATCTGACAGTCATCGGCGAGCCGTCCGCGTCCTCGCTTACGTAACGCCTAATGCGCTCGTCAGTCCTCTTGCTCACGACGAGTGCACAGTAGACGGCCAGGACGACCAAGAACACCAGCACGCCCATTGCCCATTCCATGTCCCACCACCCCCACAGAGTACTGCTTGATTGAGTCTTCCCAGGAAGTGCGATAGGCGAAACAGCATCGGGCGGCGTCTCATTCCGTATGCGAGTGCTCTGCCTCGTCCGCTAGCGGTAATCCGAACAGCTCCCGCGCCACATCAAGCTTCTCCCTGTCTATGCCATCAGATGCGTAACGCTTGATGCGAATGATGGGGTCGTGAGTGAGCTTATTGACAACTGACTTGAGCATCTTGCGGACGTATTCTCTGTCGGCTTCGGGCAGATGCGCCAGTTTGGAGGCATAGCGCTCCCACTCCGTACTGTGCACGTCATCAAACTTGGCCCTAAGCTGCCTTATGAGCGGCACGGCCTCCTGTGTCCGCAGGTAACCCATGAATTTGGACGTTTCTTCGTCGATGATTGCGCGGACCTTCTCGATCTCCGCCTCACGCTCCCGCCGGCAGCGATCGAGGAAGAAGTGTAGGTCGTCGATGTTATACACGAAAACGCTGTCGAGTTCAGAGACCTCCGGAGCGATGTCTCGCGGAACGGCGATATCAATGAGGAATATCGGGCGGCATGCACGAGCCTTCATCACTCGAGCCATCCGATCCTTTGTGATGATCGGCCGTGGAGACGAAGTCGACGTAATGAGGAAATCGACCTCTCCGAGGATCTCTTCGACCCGGCTGAATTCGACAGCCTCCCCGTTAAGCTCCGCAGCCAGTTCGTCCACACGCGACTTCGTGCGGCTAGCTATGTAGGTCTTGGCGACCCCGCTCGCCTGGAGGTGAGTCGCCGCGAGCTTGCTCATCTCGCCAGCCCCGAGCAGTAACGCCTTTCGTCCTTGCAGGCTGCCAAAGACTGTCTTTGCCAACTGCACGGCGGCCGCGCCGATCGAGAACGCGCCGCAAGATATGCCCGTCTCTGCGCGAGCACGTTTGCCGACCGCTATCGCGCGTTGGAAGAGGCCGTTAATGACTGTTCCCGTAGACTCAGCGCCATCGGCTATGCAATACGCGTTCTTGATCTGACCAAGGACCTGCGTCTCACCGAGGGCCATCGAGTCCAAGCCGCAGGCTACCTCGAAGAGATGCTTGACTGCGTGGTGCCCGGCACGGACGTATATGCACGAATCGAGATCCTCGCGGCGTACCCCGCTGTAGCCCGCCAGGAAGCTTATCAGCATATCATCGCCAACGCGAGTCGGCACCACGGCATACAGCTCCGTCCGATTGCACGTGGAAACCAGGCAGAACTCCGCGGCGTGGGCGTGGGACTTCAGTTTTGAAAGAGCTTGAGAAAGCCCCTTCTCATCAATGGCAAGCTTCTCTCTGATCTCAATCGGCGCCGTCTTGTGGTTGACGCCTACAACTACTAGATGCACTCCAGCGCCTTCTTCCTGGCTTGCTCGCGCTCGCCTGCCTTTAACAGCTCTAGTATCCCACAATTGACGAGCCTGTTAAACGCAGCTTCGCGATCGCTCTGCTCAGTGTACTTACGTTTCACTTGGTGCCGCATGTCACCAAGCAGCTCAACAAACTCAGTATACTCCGGTCCGTAGGCTTTTTCAAGCTCCTGACGGATAAGCTTACTGAGAATGGGGCTTTTGCCGCCGGTAGTGACCGCAATGAGCAGATCACCACGCTTTACGGCGGCCGGGACAATGAACGAGCAGAGGTCAGGATCATCGACGACGTTGACTGGCGTTCCGTTAGCTTCTGCCTCCTCAGAGACGGCAATGTTGAGTGAGCGATCGTTGGTGGCGGCAAAGACTAGCGTGTAACCCGCGGTGTCGCCGTCTTGCCACGACCGGGGCTCGACGCGAACACCGTCCAGTCCGGCAATCTCGGGCGCCACATCGGGGGCGATAACGGTGACTTCCGCTCCCGACTCCACGAGCGACTTCACCTTCCGAAGCGCAACCTCGCCACCTCCAACGACGAGGCACTTGCGGCCTGTAAGGTCCATCACTATCGGGTAGTATCCCATTAGCCGGCGCTCTCTTCTCGGCGTCGATCCCAAGCGAGATTGCCGCCCGTGAATATCAGCAGCGTCCCCAGCCACAGAAGATTGATGAGAGGCTTCGTGGACACCCTGACTACCGCAGTCTCGCCAAAACCCTTTCCGTGGAGACCTATGACCGCGCCGACCTGCTCCGGCATGCCCGTGTGTGCGCCAACGCCAGAGAAATCAACGAACGAGAAGGTGTACCCGTCGGCCTTCGCAGGCTTATCTCTGCCGACAACCAGCTTCACCGGCTTCTCGCCGGCCTTCATATACTCCAGCGTCACTTGTTGCAGTTCGACGGTCATTCCCGTGATTGCGAGCGAGGCCCGGTCGCCCGGGATTCTTGCGGGGACGGCAATCCACTCCCCGTTGCCCAGCCGCATCGTAGGCGTTACGGAGTCCGCAATGATCCTTTCGGGCGCAATATAGAGATCGCTCAGGAACCTTGACCGGGCGTAGGGAAAGAAGATCGTACCGTTCCGGGTCTTCGCCATTTCGAGAGGAATCCTCAGGCGCTTGCCATTCCGCCGCGCCGTGAGCTGTATGATCTCCTTGCCGTCGCGTCCGGGCTTGGTCCCGTCGTAGGAGTACGAGGTCCCGAATGCATTCGCGGACCGCCCACCCACTCTAAGGTCGAGCACCTTCGACCGTCCCGCACACGAGAAGATCATTCCGACGATCATGAGGGCGACACCCGCGTGTGCTAGATACGCGCCGCACCTGGCAAGCGACGATCTCGCAATCGGGACCCAACTCGCCAGAAGTGTCACGATCGCCACCCCCAGCATCAGAACGAGTGCAAAAGGAACAATCCGCGAGTGTGCACTGCTCTCCGGAAGAAGCCAACCAAGGAATGCGTGCGCCGCGCCAGGGAATGACGCTGAGATAGCTCCTACCACAATCGCGATGCCCGCCACGATCGCTAGCGCATAGATTCCGCTCCACAGGGTCAGATTCTCTCTCCACCTTCCCTTCTCACCGCCCCACTTCAGCAGAGGAGACAGGGCTATCAGTGCCAGTATTGCAACCGTCAACGGTATCGACATCCGTGTGTAGAATGCGGGTTTCAACTCAGCCTTGGTACTGAACGTCGTATAGGTCGTTCCGAGGATGACAACTGCGGCGAACAGGCAGACGACAACCACGCCGACGATCAGAGCGAAATCACGCGAGTCCGTCTCGACTGGCTTAGCCTCACCACGAGGAGCCAGCCTTCTCCGCACCGCCAGCAGCCCCACACACAGCGCCGCGTAGCCGATCGGCACCCACTTCAGCCACGGGTAGATCGGCATTTGGCGAAAACTCGATCCGTCTCCAAACGAGTGAACCGATGCTTCCGAGAGTATCCCGCTTCGGGTCAGGTATGCAGCGTATAGCACCGAAAGGAATGTCGCGAACGCCATCGCCATGTTCCAGCGCGCGTTTCTGTTCCTGACCCGCTGGAACACCAGCCCATGGATAAGCGCGGTTCCGAGCAGCCATGGAACCAATGACGCATTCTCCACCGGGTCCCAGCCCCAGTAGCCGCCCCATCCGAGCACGTCGTAGGACCAGATCATGCCCAGGACCAGGCCAGCCGTCATCGCAGTCCAGCCGGCCAGCGCCCACGGCTGGCATCGCCTCGCCCATAGGTTCGCGTCGCCCTCGATTATGCCCTGAACGGCGAAAGCCGCCGGCACGCACAGAAGCGCATAGCCAAGGAAAACCACTGGCGGATGGATCACCATCCACGGATTCTTCAGAAGAGGATTGAGTCCGAGGCCTGCCGTGGCGGGCTGGGCAGCCGACAACCTTGCCATGGGGTCATCCACCACCAGCAACACCAGAAGAAAACTCAGCACCGAGCACCAGAAACCCATCAGCAACGGTGACGCTTTTCCGACTTTCTTCGCCATCGGCACGCCGATAAGCCCGATCAGCAGCGCCCACAGCAGCAGAGAGCCCTGCTGCCCGGCCCAAAACGATGAAATCCGATACAACAGGCCGTCCCTGACCGCGCTGTTCTCGTACACATAGGCAATGTCGAACCGGGGATGGTCCGAGAGTATGCACTGCATCAGGTAGACCGAGGCCGCGACAATCGCTCCAAACGCAACGTAATACAGGCTCCGCGCGTGCGAAGCAATCGGCGCTGGACCATCCTTGCGACGCATTGGCCAGGCAGCGAGATACCCTATGCACGCCGCCACCGAGCACACCAGCGCTACCCATATCGGAAGATTGTCCACGCTGAGCGAAATGTGTGAGTTCATGTCTTCCCCTGATACTTCGACGGGCACTTCAGACTGAGTTGGTCGGCCCTGAACTTGCCGTCTTTGTAGACCCCGCGGACGACGGCGCAGTCGGCGTCGTCGAAGTTGCCAGGCTTGACACCGTCGTACGATACATCGAGGATCTTGCCCGCATCGTCCTTCAACGCAAATCGCAAATCGTGAGTGGCGCGGTCGTATACCGTTCTGCCGTGCGCGATACTTCCCTTGAACTGGATGGTCCGACCGCCGAATTGTCTCATGTCGGCGATCTTGGTCACATACGGCGTCGTCGCATCCTTGAGCTCCATTGCCGTTAGAACCGCGAACCCTGCGAGAAGCACAACTACCGCAACATACATCCACTTGCTCATAGATTAACTGCTCCTTGATGCTTCCCGCGCGCGAACAACAAACCTGAAGATCCACACATAGATCGCCAGATAGCCTAACATCGCCGCACCCAGCGCCATTCCGTACTCAGGCGACAGCGAGGCCTTGTTCGGATGCAGCCCCGGACTTAGCCTTGGCAGCACAAACACGAAGAAAGGCATCACCAGACATGCGAGAATATTGTACGCGGCGCTGATTCGCGCCCGCTTGGCTGCGTTTGGAATCGAGGCGCGTAACGCAAGATACGCCACATACACGATGAGCAGCATCAGAATCGAAGTCTCACGCGGATCCCAGTTCCAAGCGGTCCCCCACTCCATCTTTGCAAAAACCATCCCCGTCGCGGTCGCAAGCACGGTGAACAGAAGGCCCAGCGACGCCGACGCGGCCGATTTGACGTCCGCGTCCATATCCCGGCGAGTAAGGCACAGCACGGCGTATACCGTCGACACGATATACGCTGTGACCGCGATCATTGCGCACGGCACATGGAACACAATCAGTCTGGCCCACACGGGGGACGCAAAGCCCGGTGCCGGCGGCACCCACAAGAACGTCGCGACGGCAACAGCCGCCAGCTCGAGCACCACAAGTGCCTGGAGCCAAATCGGAAACACGGAACCTTTGTCTACTCTTCCCATATATACCTGAACAACAAGAGCGAGGCTGTGATCACAACCCCGCAGTAATATGCAAGCAGCCTAACGTCGGTCCCGGCGCTTGCGTGTGGTGGTGGCCCCAGAGCCGCGCTAGTGCCTGCGATCGCAATTCCCAGCGCCGGCGCCAGCAACGGGAAACTCACTCCGGCGAACAGCGCGCCTTTGCTCGCAGCTCTCGATACCATCGCAGCCGCAGTCGTAGCGCCCGCACTCAGCGCCAGACTCCCCAGTAGCAACACAGCAACGAACACACCCACTCGGCCGATCCGCAGGTCGGTCAGTAGCACGAAGAGTGGAACCGTCACAACCTCGACGGCCACCAGAGTCAGGAAGTTGAACGCCAGTTTCCCGACGTATACTCCCTCCGCGGGAACGGTCAGCCGCAACAGCCCCGCCGTATAGGTCTCCTCCTCGTGGGCAAACGACCTGCCGAGCCCGGCCATCGCCGAGAAATACAGGACGACCCAGAGAAGGACCGACGCGATCGCGCGTTCAGAACCGATCGATCCGAGCGTAAACGACACCGCGATCGTGCTTGTCACAGCAAACAGCAGAACCGCGCTGATAGCCTGCTTCGACCGCAGTTCGCACCTGGCATCCTTGCCGAGAACGGCCATCGCCCCACGAAGGATCATGGCCTCGCCCCCAGGTCGAGACGCTCCGAGGCAAGGGCGGCCTCCTTGGACTCATTCGTCGCGATGACCACGAGTCCACGTTCGCGCTGCGACTCGATAATCCCATACAACATACGTATGCCGGGCTCGTCCAGGTTCGATGAAGGTTCGTCAAGCAGAAGAATCCGCGGATTGTGAGCTATTGCAGCGGCGAGTGCCGCGCGCTGTCGAAGCCCGGAGGACAATTCACCCACCATATCGTCGCCACGCTCAGTAAGATCCACGCGCTCGATCGCTTCCGTTGCCAGACGCTCCACATCCGCCAGCCCACGTGCGCGAAGTACGAACCTGAGATTCTCACGCGCCGTGAGATCGGAGTAGAGGCGTATGTCAGGGGCAGCCATTCCGACTGCGCAACGCACTTCCTCAGGGCGAACTGGACGCGCATCCACCAACAGTGCGGCCTCTCCCTGTTCCGGTGTGAGTAGCCCGGAGAGCACCCGCAGCAGGGTGGACTTCCCGGAGCCGTTCGGCCCTGTGATTGCCAGGGACGCGCCCTCGTACGCGAAGTCGAGTGCTCTGAAGACCACGCGGCCGTCGAAATGATGCGTCAGATTGGAAATCCGAACTCCTGTCACTCGCGCTCCTTAAGACTTTGACATCTCCATTATCCCAGCACTGCCTCCGAGCGTCAAGCACGCGATGTCTGCCTGTCACATGCGCGCGCAGCACAGCAGGATTACAGCTTCAGTGGACGAACATGACAGTGTGGGCCTCTCACCAACAAGGAGCACAGCCAAATGATAGGCAACGATACGCACCACCGCGCCATCTTGCAGCGAATCGCGCACATGGCGATGATCCAACGCGGACTTCTGCCAGACTTCTCACCAGGCGCCATGTCCGAGCTCGCGCGTATTCAAGGACCGGCCAATTCGGATGGCGGTCCCGTGCGCGACGTAAGGAACCTCTTGTGGGCATCCATCGACAATGACGACTCCCGCGACCTCGATCAGCTCACCGCTGCGCAGCCATTGTCAGATGCGAAGACGAGGATACTTGTAGCTGTGGCAGACGTGGATTCCATCGTCAAGGATGGCTCCGCGATCAATGACCATGCGCAGCACAACACTACATCGGTCTACACCGCGGCGGAGATCTTCCCCATGCTGCCTGAGCGGCTTTCCACGGATCTAACGTCACTCAGCTTTGCCGAGGACCGACTGGCGATAGTTGTCGATATGGTCATCGCGGCCGATGGTTCGCTGCAGGACTCATCCGTCTATAGAGCGCTTGTTCGGAATCATGCCAAGCTCGCCTACGACAGCGTGGCAGCATGGCTGGACGACAGGGCTCCCATGCCCGAAGCCGTCGCTGCCGTCCCGGGGCTGGACGAGAATTTACGCCTGCAGGACAAGGTCGCGCACGCTATGCGCGAGTTCAGACACGTCCACGGCGCGCTGAGCTTGCAGACGATTGAGGCCAGGCCTATATTCGACGGCGATCAGATCAGCAGCCTGCATGTCCTCGAGCGAAACCGCGCAAAGGACATCATCGAGGACTTCATGATCGCGGCAAACGGCGTCATTGCCCGCTATCTGTCTGCAGCTGGCTTTCCGTGCATACGCCGCGTAGTCAGGACGCCTAAGCGGTTGGATCGAATCGTCGAGATCGCAGCGCAGTACGGAACGCGGCTGCCCGGCAATCCGGACTCGCGCGCACTCGAGACATTCCTGACTGAACAGAGGGCGGCGGATCCGATGCGTTTCCCCGACCTGTCTCTCTCCATCATCAAGCTGATGGGACCAGGCGAATACATCGCGGAATGCTCCGGGGACAGCGCGCCAGGCCATTTCGGCCTCGCAGTCAAGGACTACACGCATTCCACGGCGCCCAATCGCCGCTTCACCGACCTCATCACCCAGCGCCTGCTCAAGGCCGCACTGACCGGTAAGCCCTCGCCTTACAAGGACGACGAACTCGATCTATTGGCCAGGCACTGCACCGAGGAGGAAGACGCGGCAAACAAGGTAGAGCGCCAGGTGGCGAAATCTGCCGCGGCGCTGCTCCTCGAATCGAGGATCGGCGAGCACTTCGACGCGATAGTGACCGGCGTAAACCACGCCGGCACGTGGGTCCGCATACTAGACCCGCCGGTTGAGGGAATGCTGGCGCGTGGCGGCAACGGAATCGACGTCGGCGACCGAATACCAGTGAAGCTCCTGGAGGTGGATGTCGAGCGCGGTCACATCGACTTCGGCCGCGATCACTGACCGCCGATCGGTCTCAAACACGCCCGCACCGGCTCCGGAAGCGCGTCGACAATCAGGTCAACGGCTTCCTTCGGCGAGTCCGCGAATTGCAGGAAGCCGAGTTCGTCCTCGCCCAGCGTGCCCGCGCCCACGAGGTGGTTCATCAGCTTTCTCAGGTCCTGCCAGAACTCCGTTCCGTAGCAGATGATCGGGAATGGACCCATTTTGCGCGTCTGGATCAGCGTGGCCGTCTCGAACATCTCGTCCAGCGTTCCGAACCCGCCGGGCATCATTACGAATGCGCAGGAGTACTTGACAAGCATTACCTTGCGTACGAAGAAGTAGTGGAAGTTGACCACTTTGTCCAGATAGGGATTCGGTTCCTGCTCCTGGGGCAGCAATATGTTGCAGCCTATGCTGACACCTTTTGCCTCCCGCGCGCCCCGATTCGCCGCCTCCATCATGCCTGGGCCGCCGCCGGTAATCACGGCGAATCCGGCGTTGGCCAGCTCCCGTCCCACCTCCACGCATTGCTGATATGAAGGATGATCTTCCCGAAGTCTCGCAGAGCCGAAGACAGTCACCGCGGGGCCAACATCATAGAGCGCCGAGAAACCGCGAACGAACTCCTCGACGATGTGCTCCAAGCGTGCTTCTTCGTGCTCCGGGGTCCGTGCGTGCACCAGGAAGTCACGCTCATGCCTGACAAGGCTCGCCGGCGGAAGCTCATAGGTGGAAGCGCCACCATCGCCCCAGTACTGCTGCCACGCAAGCTCCCACGCCTTGTGACGGCCTTCGCCAACGCTCGACGGTTCTCCGGAACTGCTCTCAGATTTTCGCATGATGATCTATTCGACACCGTGCTCGCTCACTCCTTTCCGTCGACACACGCCGCCAAAACGCCTATAATCTCCCTAAGAGGAGATCATTCAGTGACACACGCCGAACTCGCGAAGGCCTTGGCCGCGCACGTGCGCGCGGTCGTTCGACCTATGATTGGCACGGTCGCTTCCAGGCGCATAACCGGCACGGCATCGAGCGGAGACGCCACATTCAGCATCGACAATGCCGCAGAACGGGCCGTAGTCGATTTCATAGAGACAAACGGACTCGATGTGGCGGTCTACACAGAAGACGAAGGGTTGCGCTCATTTGGCAACCCGCAAGCGGCGCTGATCATCGACCCTATCGACGGAACCCGCGGAGCCGCGGCGGGCTTCGAATGCTGCGTAGTCTCGGTTGCCGTGACCGCCTATAGCGATTTGATCACTATGAAGGACGTTCTCGCAGGTTGTGTCTGCGAGATCAAGGAGGACAGAGTCTTTGTCGCCGATTCTACGGGGGTCACGGTGTACGAGGGCGGAGTCCCGGTCACGACCGCTAAGTCCGCAGTCACGAGTCTCGACCGCGCAGCGTGGACAATCGAGCTCGCGGGTCGTCCTGCCGACTGGGTGACCGGCGTTCTTCGACCTGCAATCGATGCGTCCAGCGTCACCGGCGGGTTCTTCCTGCTCAACAGCACCGCGTTCTCGCTCAGCAGGCTCGTCAATGGCCAACTGAGCGCCGTCGTCGATATCGCGGGCAGGATCCTGCGAGATGTCCCCAACGCGAGATCCGAGTTCTTGACCGCCGGTAACGGCCGCGTGATCGGTGTGTTCCCGTATGATTTCGCCGCGGCAGCGTATATCGCTATGCAGGCCGGCTGCGTCGTCACCGACGGCTGCGGCCGTCCTCTGGACGACGTGGACCTGCTGGACAACACTGAACGCGGCATCCAGTCCATAGTTGCCGCGTGCACGCCTGATCTGCACGCACGCTTCATGGAAGTCATCGAACACGGAATGGAGAGGTTATGCAATGAAAGTCGTAGTTGAGACATCCGCGGCGCCCCAGGCCATAGGGCCGTATTCGCAGGCGATCAAGGCCAATGGGTTCCTATTCATCTCCGGGCAGATCCCGCTTGATCCCGAGACCGGCCAGATGACCGCGGTTGACGCGGTGGCCCAGACGAAGCAGGTGATGGCAAACCTGAGCGCGATTCTCAACGCGGAAGGGCTCTCGTTTGCTGACGTAGTGAAGACCACGATCTACCTTACTGACCTCACGGACTTTTCCCGCGTCAACGAGACCTATGCGGAGTACTTCGAGTCCGCTCCACCAGCGCGAGCCACAGTTCAGGTCGGAGCCCTGCCCAAGGGGGCGAAAGTAGAGATAGACGCTATCGCCGCAATGAGGTGATCGGAATGGGTGCGGCCTGACGGTCCGCAAACACGCGCACGCTGTCGAAACCAATGCTCTGCGCCAATTCCAGCGCGTCAGCTATGCCGCCGCCAACGTCCTCGACACGATGTGAGTCCGAGCCCACGATGATCGCTCGCCCGCCAAGCGCGTAGTACAGCTCCAGCATCCCTCGGCAGGGGTATGTCTCGCCGGGCGACTGCCTCAGTCCCGAGGTGTTGATCTCCAGTGCCATACCCTGCTCGATCACAGCACGTAGTATCTGTTCGATGCGCTCACGATATGGGTCCCAGTCAAGTGCGCCGTAGTAACGCACTCCGTACCGCTTGCACAGATCCAGGTGGGCAAGAGCGTCGAACCAGCCCGTCTCCACGGCCGCCAGGCTGTTATCGAAGTACGGCGTATAGGCCTCTTCAGCGCTCTTGCCGGGGAAATAGCGGTCATGGTCCTCCAGGATGACGCCGTTGACGTAGTGCGCCGCTCCCAGCACGTAGTCGAAGTCCTTATCCGCCAAGAACTCGGAGATCTCCGCCCGGAACTTGCTCTGGAAATCGACCTCTATACCTGCACGGATCTCTATCACTCCGGCCATTGACTCGCGGACTTCAGCAATGCGGGCCATGAAGAGGCAGTAATCAAACGCGTTGAAGCAGCTATCGGTAGGCTCGAAATCGAGGTGTTCAGTGAAGCAGATCGCCTTAACACCACGCGCGACAGCCGCCCGACAGACATCGATCATAGCGGCGGAGCAGTCCCCGGAGCAGTCCGAGTGGACGTGGTAGTCGATCACCGACCCTTCTCCTCATAGACCACCCGCGCGATCACATCGCCGACGATCTTCAGTGAACCGGCCGAGCACTTGTCTGCCGTGTCGTCAAGCGTGTGCCAGGGACCGTAGTCGAAATCGATAACATCGATGCACTTCACGCCGGCATCGATCAGTGGAAGGTGGTCATCGGAAATGCTGTACTTACACTCCGGCACGAAGTTCTTCTCATAGCCCAGCATCTTCGCCGTGTCCCAAACCCGCTTCGTGACCTCCGGTGCTGCACGCTGCGAAAAGGACTCCTGATACAAACCAAGTTTCGTATCCCCGACCATGTCCAGCAAGACGCCGTAGCTGATCGACTTGACTTCAGCCGGATCGAGATGCTTCGCGAAGTACTTGGAGCCCAGATACATGGTCGATTCGGAGGGCTTCTTCGTCGCATAGTCCTCGCCGTCGAAGAAGACCATAGTAATGCCCACGTCGGGCTTGCGATCGTGGAACATGCGGGCCAGCTCAAGGAGAACGGCCACGCCGGACGCACCGTCGTTGGCGCCCAATATGGGCCGCGACCGCTTCTCCGGCTCAACTTCCATGTCCGCTATTGGCCGTGTATCCCAGTGAGCCGCGAGCAGGATCCTCTTCTTCGCACCGGGGCTGAACGTTGCGATGATGTTCTGCAGAGTCAGCTCATTGCCACCAACCACCTGACTGAACTCCTGCACGCTGACCTCGTCCGCCAGAGGCTTCAGTTGGGACACGATCAGATCCCTACACGCGTCGTGGCCTGGGATCCCGGGGTATCTTGGGCCGATATCGACCTGCTTCTTCAGCAGGCCGTATGCCTTGCTTCCATCAAACGCGGGCGTAGAGGAAGGAGAGCAGCCGACAGCGGCACTCAGCAACAGCGCGCACAAGCCGACCAGACCATGCATCCTGGATACTGACATCGATCTCTCCAACTACTGGTTCGCCAGCAGAATACGGTTCAGTGTGCTGTAGTCCAACTTTGGATTGGTCCTGAAGTAGCTGTCCACCGCCGAGGTGCTGATGAGGGAGGCAGCCTTGCTTACGACGTTCCGCTTCGACCATACCTTCCAGTACCCCAACGCGCCATCAGCCAACGAACTGACCATCGCAACCGTATACGCCTGGTCGTCGGCAATCGGCCGCCCACCGACCGCGATCGAACCCACTCGGCTTCCTGTCGGCTTTGAGGGGTCGAAACTGAACGTCAGCCCAGATACTTGCAGGAACCCCAGGCCCGGGCGAGGATAGGTCGCCACGGATGTCTCCAGTGCCTCCCGGATCTTGCGGCCGTCCAGCGCGAGCACAACAATGCGGTCGTCGGGATACGCGATCAGCGCCGAGACGTCATCAGACTGAACCTTTCCCGCCGGCAGGGGATCGGTGGTCTTCTTCAGATCGCCTGCGGACACGAACGCAACGTCGCTGTGGGCCGCGGCACGAAACGCATCCGCAAGCAGACTCCCGATCGACGTCTCCTGTTTGCCCGAATCCTTATTCTCAAGCGCGGACGTGCTGGTAGATTCCGCCGGCGGCACGGCAGCAAAGCAACACCGCGAAAACGCGCCGAGGGCAATGATACTCAGTAGGAGGACTATCCTCGAGCTTCGCTTGCGCATCCGTCCACCTCCGCGACTTCCGAGCCTAGACCGTCAATCCCTTCAGTTCGGCCTGGATGAAGTCGTCTATGTCGCCATCCATCACTCGGATTACGTCGCCAGTCTCATGGTTAGTGCGATGGTCCTTAACCATTGTATATGGTTGAAAGACGTAACTGCGCATCTGACTTCCCCACTCAATTGCACGCATGTCTCCCCTTAGTTCCGCCAGCCGCTGCTCGGTCTCCGCTCGCGCAAGCTCGGATAGCCGCGCGGCGAGCACCTTCATTGCGTTCTCGCGATTGGCGTGCTGGGAGCGCTCATTTTGGCACGAGACGACGATGCCGGTGGGGATGTGCGTAATCCGAACGGCGGAATCCGTCTTGTTGACGTGCTGGCCCCCCGCCCCGCTGGAACGATAAGTATCGACGCGCAGATCGTCGGGGTTGATCGATACGTCCGTATCGTCCTCCATTTGGGGAATCGCGTCCACTGCAGCAAACGACGTGTGCCGCCGCTTATTGGCGTCAAAGGGGGAAATGCGGACCAGCCTATGTACGCCGCGTTCGTTCCGAAGATAGCCGTAGGCGTTTCTGCCCTCGATCAGCACCGTGACGTTCTTTAATCCCGCCACATCGCCAGGGACGGTATTGAGAATCTCTGTTCGATAGCCACGTCGCTCAGCCCAACGCAGGTACATGCGCAGCAGCATATCGGCCCAGTCGCAGGCCTCAGTGCCGCCCGCGCCGGCGTTGATCTCGAGGATTGCGTTCGCGCAGTCGTGCTCGCCGGAGAGCAGTGTTTCCAGTTCCAGCCGCTCATACGCCGATTCGACTGCATCGAGTTCGGCACGCACTTCGACCGCATCGGAACTCTCTTCGTCCTCAATCAGCTCCGCAAGTATCCGAATGTCCTCAACCTGGCTTTGCAGACTGGTCACCGGCTCAATCGCGGCCTTCAGGCTGCTCAGTCTCTTGAGGATCTTCTGTGCCTCGCCGGCATCGTCCCAAAAGCCCTGTCCGCCCGAAAGCTCTTCTATTCGGGCTATCTCTGATCGCTTGCCGGCCAGGTCAAAGATGACCTCCGAGCTCTTCGAGTTCTATCTCCAGTTTGGAGACGCGGTCCATTACATCCTTAAGCAATTGAGAACCTCTTGCGCTATTACGCTCCGCCTTCCAGTCTGCCGAGGCAGCACTTCTTGAACTTCTTCCCGCTTCCGCACGGACAGGGGTCGTTACGGCCGACCTTCTGCGAACCGGACTTCGGCGCGGCGTGCCCTTTGGCCATCTGACCCAGATTGCCATCACCCATGCCCTGCGGACCCTCGGCCGACAGTTCCACTACGTTATCGTAGGTCAAGCGCCTGCGCCGAGGGGGCTCCTGGGTCTGAACGCGATACATCACCCGGACCATGTCGTCCTGAATGCTGGTCAGCATCGCTTGGAACAGATCGTAGGCCTCTTTCTTATACTCAACGATCGGATCGCGCTGCGCGTAACCGCGCAGTCCGATGCCCTCTCGCAGGTAGTCCATTGCGTCAAGGTGATCGATCCACTTGCGGTTGATAAGATCGAGTGCGACGTGCCGCTCGATGTCGCGCATCAACTCCGGCCCGATCTCCTGCTCCTTGAGTTCGTATGTCTTTTCGACCACGTCCGCCAGCATGTCCTCGAGCTCTTCACGTCTCCGGCCCTTCAGGTCCGCTGGCTTGAGCATCAGCTCCAGCGGCAGAATCTCGTTGACGAATCCGAACAACCCTTCGGTGTTCCACTCGCCCGGTGGAACGCCTTCCTGGCAGAACGAGTTGATGGCGCCCTTAATGGTCTCATGCAGATAGCCAACCACCGTCGGCCGCAGATCGACACCCTCGAGGATCTTCCTGCGCTGGCTGTAGATGGTCTCGCGCTGAACGTTCATGACGTCGTCGTACTCGAGAACGTGCTTGCGCATATCGAAGTGGTGCATTTCCACTTTTTTCTGCGCGCGCTCAATCATCTTCGAGAGGATCTTGGCATCGATCGCCTGATCCTCCTGCCATCCACCCAGCAGGAACGAGTTCGACTTATCGCCAAACAACCGCCACAGCTCATCTTCCAGCGACACGAAGAACTTCGATGCACCGGGGTCGCCTTGGCGTCCAGAACGCCCGCGGAGCTGGTTATCGATTCGGCGGCTCTCATGTCGTTCCGACCCGATAATGAACATACCGCCGCGAAGGACGACGTCCATCGCCTCCGGTTTCGCACTCTCGAACTTGTCAGGATTGGCCGTCTTCCAGGAGTCGAAGTCCCATGTGAGGTCGTCCATGCTGAACTCGGCCAGGTCCTGCTTGGACTCCTGCTCCTCCTCGTCGGTTAGCCCGGTGCCGCCCAGAATGATATCGACACCTCTACCAGCCATGTTCGTCGCGATGGTAACTGACCCGCGCCTGCCTGCCTGAGATATAATCTCAGCTTCCATCTCGTGGTATTTAGCGTTGAGGATACTGTGAACGATCCCCTCGGCGAGGGACTCGCGCAGCCTGCCGTGGAAACTCGGGCTGATGCCCAACAACGTTCCCAGCCTCGCGACGTTTTCGGCGCAGAGCATGTCCATATCCACGTTCAGCTTCTTGCCGAGTTTGCCAAGCTTATGTATGTCCAACTGCTCGAACTTCGTGTTGAGCAGCGCGTGAGACTCCTTCTTCTCGTCGCCGCTGAGGTCCGAAGATCGCTCCACCGCATCACGCAGGATGATTGTCGCCGCGAGAAGTTGCAGGCGCTCCGAGAGCAATCGCTCGCTCACGCGCTCGGACACCTCGATCGATCTCGTTCCGACGAGCACCGGCTGCTCACGGCAGTGCGCCTTGAGCACCTCGCCGGTTATCCCACGGAACTTGGCCTCCTCGGTCTTGTAGACAACATCGGCCATGTCCTTGCGGATGACCGGCCTGTTGGTCGGAACCTCGACCACATCCAGGGCGTAGATTTTGCGGAACTCATCCTCTTCGGTCTTTGCGGTACCGGTCATTCCAGCAAGCTTATCATAGAGCCTGAAGAAATTCTGGTATGTGATCGTCGCCAGCGTCTGGCTCTCTTCCTCGACCCGAACGTTCTCCTTAGCCTCGACGGCCTGGTGCAGACCATCGCTCCACCGTCGCCCGAACATCAGCCGTCCCGTGAATTCATCGACGATGATCACCTGGCCATCGCGTACGACGTAGTCGATGTCCTTCCTGAAAATCGCGTGAGCCTTGAGCGACGCATTCACGTACTGGTTCGTCTCAAGGTTCTCAGGATCGCTGAGATTGCCGCAGCCGGTAAGCTCCTCGACTTTGGCGGTACCCTCCTCGGTCAACATGGCAGTACGAGCCTTCTCGTCTACGGTGTAGTCACGATCCTTCACCAGTCGGCGCACGACCTTGTCCATCTTGTAGTACATGTCGCTGGACCGGAACCCGTAGCCGGAAATGATCAGAGGCGTCCGGGCTTCGTCGATAAGGATGCTGTCCACCTCGTCCACGATCGCGTAGTGCAGTTCGCGCTGCACCAGATCTTCCTTGCGGAATGCCATGTTGTCGCGGAGGTAGTCGAAGCCGAACTCGTGGTTGGTGCCGTAGGTTATATCCGCATCATAGGCTTCCTTGCGGGTAATCGGCCTAAGATGCTCCCACTCGTTCTCATCTTCGGGCACATACTCGGGATCGTAGAGAAACGACCTACCAACATCGCCCGTCTCCGCGCTTTGTCCGTGGATCGAGCCTACGCTCAGCCCCAGCAAGTGAAACACTGGGCCATTCCAGCGGGCGTCACGTTTGGACAGATAGTCGTTCACCGTAACGAGGTGCGCGCCTCGACCGGTAATGCCGTTAAGGTACAGCGGCAGCGTCGCGACGAGGGTCTTGCCTTCACCGGTCTTCATCTCCGCGATGCGGCCCTGATGCAGCACCATTCCCCCGATCATCTGCACATCGAAGTGCCGCATGCCCAGTGTCCGGAAGCTGGCCTCGCGCACTACGGCGAACGCCTCCGGCAGCATGTCGTTGAGGACATCCCGAGAAACCTGCCTGCGCTCCTCGTCACTGAAGTTCTCACGCTCGACTGCCGCGCGATAGCGCTGCCTGAACTCATCCGTTTTGGCGCGCAACTGATCGTTCGAAAGCGCCTTCATCGCAGGCTCGAACGCGTTTATCTTCTCAACTATCTTGCGAAACCGTTTGATTTCGCGTTCATTTGCACTGAAAAGTTTGAGGATTTCCATCTGTTATCTCACGCTGAAATGACTCTCGTACAATATCACAGCGAGCATAGGCTGTCAATCAAACAAGCGGGCTTAAGGCTGGGCCTGATGCCGGATTACGTGCGGCTTTCGAGCGTTCGACGGGTGCAATATGAACAACGTGACCTCTGGCCTGTGGCTGAAGCGCACAGGTGGAAACGCCGCTTCGGTGCCCCGGTTCACGTAGAGAAGATCCCGCCCTCCGGCATCGGGACTACCCGACCACTCGTCGTCGATCCCAACTAGGACTACGCCGTTTGGGAGGCGGGTGTTAGCGTTCGTGAGCAATCTTATGCCCGATTCCGCTATCGACCGGCTTACTGCCGACGCGTCGGTCCAGCATTCGTGATTGCCGAGCACGACGTAGCGAGCAAGCGCTTCAGGGCAGAGATCCAAGGTCGCCTTTCGGGGCCGGAGTCGGCGCCCGAGGCGGAACGGAATCCAAGCGGACACGGCCGTTCGGCCACACCGTCAACTGCGTATCCCGGAGTACGCTCCGCCAGCAGCCATTGCCTGTGGACAAGCCCGAGACAAACGGGTCGCGTATCCCCAGAGACTTCAGATAGCGCAGCGCGTCCTGCTTGCCTCGCAAGTCCGCTCGCCCTCCCGGCAGAGAGTAGTCAACATAGCGCAATGCCGTTGCGTCGGCGTGAGCATACACTCGCATGGGCTGCCCGTTCAGCCTGGAAGTCAGCACGTAGCTGCCGGCCTCGAAGTCGCGACCGCAGGACCAGCCCATGCCTCGCGGGAGCGCTAGGAAGTCACGGTCGAGTTCGAGCAATATCTGAGGCCTGCCGACTCGCAGGAATGCGCGCTCCTGGCTCTGCATAAGCCCGTACCCGACCGCCCCCGCAGCGCAACACACGACTACGACCCCCACCACGGACTTGGCGACGTATCCCTTGTGTGCTGCTTGCTGCCCGGCATACCCCGCGAGAGCCGCAAGGAGGGCGCCCGCCACCACAAAGACCAATATCAGCGACCACGGAACGTCCGCGAACTGCTGCGCGCCGCAGAACATGGAGGAGATTAGCACGGCGAAGATGCACGACCACAGGGGGGCCCAGGCGATCAGCTTCTTTGGGGACACGAAGCCCACAGCCAGGCCACACGCGACCGGAAGCGGCAGACCGTATATCACCAGCACCGAGAACCAGACCGGCACGAATCCTCCGGCCCGCACAGTCAACAGCGCCAGCGCCAGCGCCGCAGCAAATCCGCATAACCCGGCGGCAACGTTGCGGGCAATCCGACGACCCGTTTTGCTCTTGGCCAAGACGTTGTCCATAAACATCGACCCCCTGATGCAACTTCCAGGACCCGCGCCCCAGTATAATACACAGAATCTCGGCCAAAAGCAACCTTAGCCTGTCGCTTGTCTTGGAATTGCCCCGCTGGTATAATGTGGACAGAGCAAGCCACCAACACCGAGGAGATGGTCGATTATGCTTGGAAAGCGCCATTCCGCTCGACGTATTTTTCCCGCAGTTTTCTTCGCCACCTGCCTATGCGTTACCCTCCTGACTGCGGCTCTCGCCGGGCCCAAGGATTGGGAGAACCTCTACAAGCAGGGCAAAGTCGATGAAGCCGTTGCGGCGGTCAGCGCCGCTGTAAAGGCCCGACCGGACGACGCTACCTCCAGACGATGGTATGGCTTCCTGCTCCTCCAGAAGCACGACTATCAAGGAGCACTCGACCAATTGCTGGCGGCCCGTGCTCTCAAGGCAGACGGAGACGAACTGCGCCTCAATCTTGGCATGGCCTACATCGGTCTCGATCAGAGCGAGAAAGCGATCCCTGAGCTGCAACAGGCCCTTTCTGTGCATAAGAACTGGGCGGAAGCTTACTATAACCTCGGTACCGCCTACTATTTGACCCACCAACTCGACAAAGCGGTCACCTCATACCAGAAGGCCGCATCGCTCGCTGCTCCCAATGCCGCTCTGCAGAACAACCTGGGCCTCGCCCTCCAGGAAAGTGGCCACAAGACCCAAGCCGCCGCCGCGTTGCGCGAGGCACTCAAACTCGATCCAAAAAACGCTCAGTATGCATACAACCTCGGCTACGCTCTTGAGGAAGCCGGCGACTACGCCGGGGCCGGCGCTGCATTCACCAAGTGTCTATCGCTCGATCCGAATCGCTACGACGTGCACATGGCTCTGGCGGACCTGATGTCATCCTCGGGCAAGGAAACCGATGCCCTCACGCACTACGAGGCTGCGACCAGGATCAAGCCGGACGCCTTTACCCCGCGTTACAACGCCGGCGTTCTCTACTCGAAGCTCGCCAGGTTCGGCAAGGCTGCGGAGGCATTCGAGGGAGCGGTCAAGATCAACCCGGACGATGCGGAGGCACTGGGCGGACTGGGTTGGGCCCTCTACAAGAGCGGGAAGCCCGCCGAGGGCATAGCTGCCCTGGAGAAGGCCGTCGCCCAGAAACCGTCTCTTCTCTCCGCGTGGCTCAACCTCGGCACCGCCTATACCGTCGAGGGCAAGAACGCGGATGCAATCGGCGCGTGGGAAACCGTGCTGAAGTTCGATCCCAAGCAGCTGGCCGCGGCGATCAACCTCGGTAATCTGTACTACCAGGCAAAGGACTACGCCAAGTCAGCGGCCGCATACCGCACTGCCGTCGGCATCGATCCGAAGTCCGCCGACGCGTACTACGGCCTTGGTCTGGCCTACTCCAAGCAGACCAGAACAGACGAAGCGATTGCGCAGTACAAGAAGGCCATCGAGCTCAATCCGAAGATGGTGGCTGCGCACAACAACCTCGGCGCTGAGTACGAGAACAAGCGCCTCATCGAGGAAGCCAAGGCCGAATATCGCAAGGCCCTTGAGATCGAGCCAGACAACGCGGATGCCAAGCACAATCTGGAGCGCTTCAAGGAAACGCCGGCGCCCACCAACGGCTCCCATCCATCCTAGGCGGAGCAATGAAAACCATCGGACTGGCACCAAATCCTCATAAGGCGGAAGCTGTTCGGCTCGCGGCGGAGGCCGCCGACTGGCTGAGATCGCGCGGCGTTCGCCCGCTTCTCACTCGAGACGCCGCCGAAATCCTGGGAAAGCCGGACCTCGGTGCGGATGACGACGCTATGGCGAGCACTGATCTGCTGGTCATTCTTGCCGGCGATGGAAGCATACTCCGCTGGGCCAGGCGGGCCGCCCCGCACGGCACGCCGATGTTGGGGGTCAACTTCGGCCACTACGGTTTCATCACGGAGATCGAGCCTGAAGAGACTATGGCGTCCCTGGAGAGGGTCCTCACGGGCGACTACGCGGTCAGCGATCGCGTGGTTCTGAAGGCCGTCGTGTTGAGAGACGATAGGCCGGTTTCCACCTACTACAGCCTCAACGATGTTGTTGTATCCAAGGGCCCGCTCGCGCGAATGGTCGCTCTGCACACTTTCGTAGGCGGCAAGTTCATAGTCACGTACGCCGCGGATGGCATCATCATCGCGAGTCCCACGGGCAGCACCGCCTATTCCCTTTCGGCAGGTGGGCCGGTAGTACACCCGGATGTCAACGTGATCATCATAACGCCGGTCTGTCCGCACACCCTCAATGTCCGGTCACTGGTCGTGCCTGACGCTGAGAAGATCCAGATCGCGGGACAGGCAAGAGACGGCGAGTCCGAGATGATGCTTACACTCGACGGTCAGCACGGTGAGCAACTCGGGGCCGCCGACGTGGTCGAGATAACGAAAGCTGATTTCACTGCCAAGCTCCTCCAGTTCGAGCCACAGAGCTTCTATGACAAGCTCCAGACACGACTGCGATGGGGCGAGCGCTATAATACCTAGCACGCATTATTCACGAGGATCGTGAATAATGCTCTTGAAGCCCCGGATTATGCGCATCATGCATAGTCCGGGCTAGCAGCCTGCGGATAAAGCCGCACTCGGTTGTAGGAGCCGTCTCCAGACGGCGATCTGCGAGCGTGACGCCAGTGGATTCGGGGTCTGGCTCTCGCGATCGCTTCGCGACGCTGTCGCCCGAGGGGAGACCCCTCCTACACCACTTTATCTGGCGGCTGCTAGCAGCTGTTTGATATCGGCTGCTGACGATTCCCGGCACGTGGGACAGGCTAATGCTGGTTGAGCTTCATATTCGAGACTTCGCCCTGATCGACGACCTGCGCTTTGAGGTTGGCGCTGGGTTCAGCGTACTCACTGGCGAGACAGGTGCGGGCAAGTCCATCATTGTAGACGCGCTGGGCACTGCGCTGGGTGAGCGAACCGGCCCTGAGGTAATACGCACGGGTGCGGAGAAGTGCATCGTCGAGGCGGTCTTTGATGTGTCGGACTCCCCCGCCGCCGCTGCCGTCGCCGCGGGTTTGGGCTTCGAGATCGAGGACCACACGCTTATAGTCGGCCGCGAGATCGCACGCGGTGGCAGGTCGCAGGCACGCGTGAACGGACGTCCGGCCACGACTGCAGCCCTGCGCGAGATCACGTCGCGCCTTATCGACGTCCATGGCCAACACGAGCACCAGTCGCTGCTCCTAGTGCCATTGCACGGCGAGATTCTGGACGCGGCTATCGGCGACCCGGCTGCCGCGCTTCGAGCCCAGGCAGGCGAGCGCTATGCCGAGTTGCAGGCACTGTGCGCCGAACGCGACCGCCTGCAGACCGACGAGCGCGAACGTGCCCGCTTGCTCGATCTGTACAAATTCCAGTTCGACGAGATTGAGGCGGCTCGCCTCGACGAGGGCGAAGAGGATCTGCTTGCCGCCGAAAGGAATCGCCTCGCGAACGCCGAAAGACTCTACGCAGCCGCCTCGGAGATACATGAAGGGCTGACAGGCGTCGATGGCTCCGCAGTAGATCGACTCAGTGAGGCCGCACGAACCGCCGAGCGCATTGAGACGATGGATCCGTCAATGGCCGCGCTCTCCGAGTCCCTCAGCACCGCGTTGATTGCCGCGCAGGAGGCCGCGGCTTCTATTCGGTCGTATATCGACGAAGTCGAGGCGAATCCTGCCCGACTCGAGCAAGTTGAGGAACGACTTGAGCTGATCCGCGTACTGAAGCGCAAGTACGGTGACACTGTTGCCGAGATACTGCACTATGCGTCTGAGCTGTCGGTCAAGATCGACTCACTGGCGAACGCAGATCAGCGTTCTTCAGAGCTTAGCGACTCGATCGCTCGCGTCGAGGCAGATCTCGCGGGTGTGTGCAAGGAGCTGACAGCCCTGCGAAAAGAGGCATCCAAACGGTTTGCGAAGAGCGTCGAGATGGAACTCGGCGATCTCGCGATGGAGAAGACCAGCTTTGAGGTCTCGATTATGCCCTGCCAGCCTGGGCCGACCGGCGCCGACGCCATCGAGTTTCTGATCTCGCCGAACCTGGGAGAGCCGGTCAAACCGCTTGCGAAGATCGCATCGGGTGGGGAAATGTCACGCATCATGCTCGCGCTCAAGACGGTGATGGCACAGGCTGAGGTGCCGACGCTTATCTTCGATGAGATCGATACCGGAATAGGCGGCCTCACCGCGCAGGTGCTTGGTGACAAGATGGCGTCGCTTGCCGGCAAATGCCAGGTAATGTGCGTTACGCACCTGCCGCAGATAGCGAGCAAGGCGTCGCATCACTACTCGGTATCCAAAGTCACCGATGGAGACCGCACACGGGTGCGGCTTAGAATGTTGACGGACGAAGACAGAGTCGCGGAGCTTGCGCGGATGCTGGGCGCCGATGAAACCTCCGACGTCGCGGCGCAGCACGCCAGGGAGATGCTTACACTTGCAAGTTCGCGGAACGGTTAGGCTGGACAAAAAAACCAAGAATCTCGCCAAGCGCCTCAGACCCGGCGAAGTCGCTCTGATTGACCATGTGGACATCGATTCCACTGCGGCCCGCATGCTTGTTGACGCCAAGGTTGCAGCGGTCATCAACGTGGCCAAGTCCTGCTCCGGTCGGTACCCCAATCTTGGTCCGCGTGTGCTGCTGGACGCCGGAATCCCGCTCATCGACTGCGCCGACGTGGACTTGTTCAAGGGCCTCAAGGAAGGTGAGCAGATTGAGCTCAACGATGGTGTCGTATCGCGCAATGGCACTGAAGTAGCCATAGGAGAGCTGCTGACTGCGGAACGCGTCGCCGCTCTTCTCGAACGCTCAAAACAGAACCTCGGCAACGAGCTGGAGCGCTTCGCGGAGAACACGCTCAGCTACGTCACAAAGGAAAAGTCCCTGCTCCTCGATCCTGCGGCGCTGCCGGAAGTCAAGGCAGCCATAGATGGTCGCCACGCGCTGGTCGTGGTACGTGGGGAGGGCTATAAGGAAGATCTTGCGATTATCAGATCCTACATCCGCGACGTCAAGCCGGTCCTGATTGGTGTCGACGGTGGCGCTGATGCACTCATCGAAATCGGTCTGAGTCCCGACGTGATCATCGGCGACATGGACAGTGTCTCCGACAGCGCTCTGTGCTGTGGTGCCGAGATAATCGTGCATGCTTACGCGGATGGCAGAGCCCCAGGCCTGGAACGAGTGCAGAACCTGGGCGTCAAGGCACTTGTCTGCTCGGTTCCGGGGACCAGCGAGGACATCGCGCTTCTGCTGGCGTACGAGAAGGGCGCCGAGATGATCGTGGCGGTGGGCACGCATTCGCATCTGGTGGACTTCCTCGATAAGGGCCGCAAAGGAATGTCGAGTACTTTTCTTGTAAGACTCAAAGTAGGTAACAGGCTTGTGGACGCGAAGGGTGTAAGCAAGCTATACCGCATTCACCCGAGCGGCAGGCATTTCCTCGCGCTGGCTTTGGCGGCACTGGCAGTGGTCATTACGGTTATCGCCCTCTCGCCTGCGCTCCAGGACCGCGTGCAGAGTATGGCCGATGAGTTGAGGTCGCGCCTCTGGCATCTGTGGGTCACACACAGGATGTGGGAGAGATAGGTCATTGATCGATATCAGATATCATATATACAGCCTCGCGGCGGTGTTCCTGGCGTTGGCGGTGGGCGTAGTCATCGGCACTTCGTTTGCCGGCCGCACGCCGGCAGGCGACGCCGGTCGCCGTACAATACAGCGCTATGAAGCTGACATGCGCGCGCTCAAGGACGAGATACTCAAGGCGTCTGGCACTGCGGCCGAGAAAGACTCGGCCCTGAAGGCCTGTGAGCAGTACGCCCGTGCCCTCATGCCGCTCGCGGTACGCGACAAGCTGTACTGGCGCAATGTTGCAGTAGTCCAGACCGGCGATTCGGATGACCTCACCGGTTCAGTCAAGAAGGCGCTCAAGATGGCAGGCGCGCAGGTGACCTGCGTGGCCGACATCAACCGCGATTTCGGCTTTGCCGACGACAATGCCATCGCCCAGGTCCTTGCCAACAACGGCCTCGGCGCCAATGCAGACCCCAAGACGAATCGCGACAAGCTGTTCCGGGTGATCGCCGATGCAGTCTGCAGCGGGAAGTGCGGGTACCTCGTGCCTACCCTGGAGAAAGCGGGCATAGCGGTCATCAGCGGCGATTGCAGTCGATCGTGCAAGATGGTGGTCTTGGTCGGGGGGGCATCCTCTGATCAGCGGAATCACGCGCAATTCGTTGACGCACAACTGATCGCGCGTTTCGCCGCCCTTGGCGTAACGACCGTCGGGTGCGAAACGTCCACATCCGCAAGTTCCTATGTCCCTGTGTGGCACAAGTCTGGGATCGCGACTGTTGACGACGCCGACTGCGCGATGGGCCAGACTTGTCTGGTCTACGCCCTCATCGGAGAAACCGCCAACTACGGAACAAAGCCTACGGCCGACCGCCTGTTCCCTAAGAGTCTGGAGAACCAGTGATGCCGCGAGTAGCCGTCCTTATCCCCGCCTACAACGAGGCCGACAGAATCGCCGACACCGTTGCCGCTGCGCTTGCTATGCCGGACATCGCGGATGTAGCGGTGATCGACGATGGCTCGGAGGACGACACGGCCGAAGTGGCGTCACGGGCAGGCGCTCGCGTGCTCGTTCTGGCCGAGAACTCCGGCAAGGGCGCAGCCCTCAATGCGGGAATCGCCGAGGTCGATGCCGATATCTACCTGATGATCGATGCCGACCTTGGTTCCACCGCATCGGAGACTTTCCGCCTTCTGGAGCCCGTCCTTGCGGGGCATGCAGATCTCTCGATAGCCGCGATGCATGCGCCCGCAGGTCACAAGGGCGGTTTCGGATTCGTGATGAGGCTCTCTCGCTGGTCGATCCGCAGGTTTGGTGGTATGGTAGTCACCGCGCCACTCTCCGGCCAGAGGGCCTTTCGAAAGGAAGTAATCGAGAGTATCGGCGGATTCGAGTCCGGCTTCGGTGTCGAGACTGCGATGACGATCGACGCGCTGAGGCACGGCTACAACGTCGTCGAGGTTCCCCTACCCCTGACACACCGGGTCAGCGGCCGCAACCTCGCAGGGTTCATGCATCGCGGACGTCAGTTCCGCCACATACTGAAGGCCGTGTGGAAACGGCGCAAACGTGCTTGAGCGGTTCTTGCCACGCCATCGCCGCTTTCGACTTAATGAAGGAAGCCGGCGTTCCTCGCTAGAACCACTCCCAATGAGAAAGAACATCTTGCGGAGGGGAGTATAGGCATCATGAGCAGCAAATCATCATCTGAGCTTTCCAGACGCGACTTCCTGAAGGCATCGGGAGCGACCGTGGCACTGGCAGGCGCCGGACTGTCAGTGATTGGCGCACAGTCCGGGGCTCGAGCGGAGGAACCGGCCCCCAGCGAGAAGGTGACGCTGGGGTTCATCGGTGTAGCCGGGCGCGCCAACGCCCTTATGAACGAGTTCATGGCCCTGCCAGACGTCCAGGTGGGGGCGGTTTGCGACGTATATGAGCCCAGGCTCGATGCGGCCAAGACCAAGGCCGGCGGCAAGGCCCAGACATACTCCGATTTCAGAAAGCTACTCGAGCAGAAGGACCTGGACGCCGTGGTGGTGGCAACGCCTCCACACTGGCACCCGCTCATCTCGATTGCTGCCTGCCAGGCTGGCAAGGATGTCTATTGCGAAAAACCGATCTCTCTATATCCGGCGGAAGCCCAGGCTATGCTCAAGGCTGCGGTTGACAACAAACGAATGACCCAGGTCGGCACGCAGATACACGCTGGAGAAAACTTCCGTAGGGCGGTCGAGATCGTCCGATCAGGTATGCTCGGCAGGATATCGACCGTGCGCATCGTCTGCAACATGAACGAGTATCCGGGCATCGAACGCGTTGAGGACTCCGGCCCGCCGCCCGGACTGGACTGGGATACATGGCTGGGGCCCGCGCCGAAGATTCCGTTCAACAAGGCGCGATTCGAGGTCCATCACAACTACAAGGACTACGTTGGAAGCTGGCTACACGAACTCGGCCCACACATTGCGGACCTTGCTTACTGGGCCATGGACCCCGGCCAGCCCAAGGCGGTGTCGGCATCAGGTGGTCGCTTCGTAATGGATGATATGACAGATGTTCCCGATACGATGGACGTCCTCTGGGAATACGAGGGGTTCAACATGACCTGGATGCACACGTGGTGCAACGGCTACAACTTTGGCTTCGGTGGCGCTCCCGACGGCGGTCGCAGACTGAGCGTGATCTTCCAGGGCACTAAAGGAACACTGGTAGCGGACTACAGCAGCCTGCAGGTCATATCTGACGGCGACCGCCTCAAGGACTTCAAGGCGCCGACGCCAAGCATCCCGTCATCGCCCGGTCACCAGAGGGAATTCATCGACTCGATCAAGTCGCGCAAGCAGGCTCAGTGCTGCTTCGAGTACCACGTGCCGCTGGCGATTGCCCTCAATCTAGCCCATATTTCGCTCTACACCGGCCGGAAGCTGCACTGGGATTCCAAGTCGGGCAAAGTGGTGGGCGACGCCGAAGCCGACCAGATGTGCCATCCGAACTACCGCAGACCGTGGGCCCTGCCGGCATAGGGGACAGCAATGGACAGACGCGAATTCCTGATAACGACGAGCGCGGCAATCGCACTCAGCGCGGTGGGTGCTTCCTCGAACGCCGAACCACCCACCGCAGCAGCTGTCTCCGTGACTCGGATCAAGAAGGCATTCATCTATGGAATGATGCCTCAGACACTTAGCGTCGATGACCGTTTCAAGCTCGCACACGATATCGGCATCGATGGTTTCGAGGTCCCACCAGTGTCCGACGCAGCCGAGATCAAGGCGATGCGTGCTGCATCTGAGAAGACCGGCGTTGCCGTCCACTCGATCATATTCGGGGGCTGGCAGACGCCGCTCTCGAGTGCGGATTCTGCCCGCGCCCAGCAGTGCGCGGACGAGCTCAAGAACGCCCTGCAATCGGCGAAGGAACTGGGCGCGGACGGCGTGCTATTGGTGCCCGCCGTCGTCAATGCGGAGACTCGCTACGCGGATGCCTACAAGCGCTCTCAAGAACGCCTCAAGCCCGTCATACCCGTCGCCGAGAAGCTAGGCGTCAGGATCCTTATCGAGGACGTCTGGAACAACTTCCTGCTCTCCCCTCTGGAGTTCGCCCGCTACATCGACGAACTCGACAGCCCGTATCTGCAGGCGTATTTCGACGTCGGCAACGTGGTCGCTTTCGGCTGGCCCGAGGACTGGATTCGTACGCTTGGCCACCGCATCAAGAAGGTGCACCTGAAGGACTTCAAGAAAGGCCCGCGGCAATTCGTCAATCTGCTCGACGGCGATGTCAACTGGCCTGAAGTACGCAAAGCACTCACTGAGGTGGGCTTCACTGGATTCATGACCGCTGAGCTGAGCGGAGGCGACGAGGCGTATCTGCGCGACTTGGCAGCACGGATCGACAAGATCATCGCGATGTGAGTGCCCAACGGGTGATAGGGCGCGCCCCGATTTTCGTAGACGAACTATGACGCATAGGACGATGATTCTGACTGCCTGCATCTCTGCCGCCGTCGCTTGGCATGTCCTCATCGCGCGCCTTGCGCCGCGCCTCGGGTTGGTCAAGCCCAACTTTCGCAAGACACCCATCCTTGCGTCGTACGGCCTGATAGCATTTCCATACATCGCCGCCGCTGGAGCAATTCTTGCGTCGAGGGGTTTCCTCTCATACAAGCACCTGTGGCTCTATATCGGCACCATGGGCGCAATGTGGGTGCTGGGCGCCATCGACGACATCTGGGGGTCGCGCGAGGTCGGTGGCTTCGCCGGCCACTTTAGGAGGCTCATTGTCGAACACAGGCTAACCACGGGGGCCGTCAAGGCCATCGGCGGAGGAATGGTTGCACTCGTGGCCGGATATGCCATCTATGGGCACGACCTCTTCCGCACCCTGACAGCCGGCGTCACGATCGCCCTCTCGGCGAACCTGCTCAACCTCTTTGATCTGCGTCCCGGCCGCGCTGTGGCTGTTCTTTTTGCTGGATTAGTTGTAACATGTATTATCTCGCGCGCGAAGCTGGCGGCCTGCCCGCTGATCGCTGCTATTACGGCAGTAGCGCTGATATTCGGTATCGTGGACTCGCGCGGCAGGGCGATGATGGGAGATTCGGGGTCCAACTGCCTGGGTGCGGCCCTTGGGCTGACAATAGCCCTGAGCACACCGAATTGGATGTTGCCCGCGATTGCACTAATCGTAGCTGTGCATATCTACTCCGAGAAGCACTCAATCTCAGGCCTTATAGAAAGCAATGGCGTGTTGCGCGCGATGGATCGATTTCTGGGGGTGCGTTAGAATTGGGCGAGATCAAGATCGACCGTGAGAAATGCAAGGGCTGCGAGCTCTGTGTGCATTTCTGCCCCAAGCATTGCATCGAAGTTGACGAATCCTACAACAGCAGAGGATATCGTCCCGGCTGTTTCGTCCGCGCGGAAGACTGCACAGGTTGCGCGATATGCGCACGGTTCTGCCCGGATATTGCCATTGAGGTTTGGAGATAGTCTATGGCAAAGAGAAAGCTCATCAAGGGTAACGAGGCGATCTGCCACGGCGCTATTGCCGGCAGGTGTGATGCCTTCTTCGGTTATCCCATCACTCCGCAGAACGAGATTCCGGAAAAGATGTCCTCGCTTATGCCGGCGAACGGCGGTGTATTCCTTCAGGCCGAGAGCGAAGTGTCCGCGATCAACATGGTTTATGGCGCGGCCAGCGCCGGCAAGCGTGCAATGACCTCCTCGTCCAGCCCTGGCATCAGCCTCAAACAGGAAGGCCTCTCCTATATTGTGGCATGCGAGCTGCCGTGTGTTGTGGTGAACGTGCAGCGCGGGGGGCCGGGCCTTGGAAACACGCTGCCAGGCCAGGCGGATTACTTCCAAATGGTCAAGGGCGGTGGCCATGGCGACTACAAAATCATCACGCTTGCTCCCTGGAGCGTGCAGGAGTGCTACGAGTTCATGCCCCTTGCTTTCGATCTGGCGGACAAATACCGCAACCCGGCGGCGATCTTAATGGATGCCATCCTGGGCCAGATGATCGAAGCCGCGGATCTACACGAAGACTTCAACTACCCCATCTACGACAAACCTTGGGCGACCACGGGTGCGATGGGCCGCAGCCACAACATAATCAACTCGCTGTGGATCGACCCGTTAGTCATGGAGTCCGTTAATGAGCGCCTGCAGGCCAAATACGCCCTCGCGGAGCGGGATGAGATTCGTTACGCGGAGTACAAGACCGAGGGTGCCGAACTCGTCCTCGTCGCCTACGGCAGCCCTGCGCGCATCTGCAGAACCGTAGTCGATATGGCGCGCGAGGAAGGCTTGAGTGTCGGTCTACTGCGTCCCATCACGCTCTACCCGTTCCCCGCCCCGCGAATAGCGCAGATCGCGGCGACCGGCGCCCGATTTCTCACCGTGGAAATGAGCTGTGGACAGATGGTCGAGGACGTGAAGCTGTCGGCCAACGGCGCAACCGAAGTTGCGTTCTACGGCCGCACAGGAGGCGTTGTTCCCACACCCGCCGAGATCCTCGAGCAGGTGAGGGAGCTGTTCAATGCGCCACACCTCTATGCCGCATCTGAGCAGAGGGGGTCACTGTGATGGAGAAGGTTTTCGAGCGCCCAAAATCGCTTACCGACGCGGAGTTCAGCTACTGCCCCGGCTGCGCGCACAGCATCATCCATCGGATGATCGCCGAGGTGATGGACGAACTGGACCTAGCGGACAAGTGCGTTGGCGTTTGCCCAGTCGGATGCGCCGTGTTCATGTATGAGTATATGTACTGCGATATGATCGAGGCTGCCCACGGCCGCGCTCCTGCCGTCGCTACCGGGCTGAAGCGCGTGCTGCCGGATACGTTCGTCTGGGCGTATCAAGGAGACGGCGACCTCGCCTCGATCGGCACCGCTGAGATCATCCATGCCGCTGCCCGCGGGGAGAACATTAGCATAGTCTTCATCAACAACACGACCTACGGCATGACCGGCGGCCAGATGGCTCCGACCACCCTGCTGGGGCAGAGGTCCACTACCTGCCCGACAGGCAGGAGCGTTGCCGCCAACGGCTATCCGATCAGAGTCTCGGAGATGCTGGCGACGCTGGACGGTCCATCATACATCGAGCGAGTTGCGCCGACATCCCCTGCGGGCCTGGTAAAGACGAAGAAGGCCATCAGGCACGCGTTTGACAACCAGCTTGCCGGCAAGGGGTTCTCGCTGGTAGAAATCCTCTCCAACTGCCCGACGCAGCTCAGATTGTCGCCGGTGGACAGCCTCAAATGGGTGGAAGAGAACATGGTCGCCACCTATCCACCGGGCGTGTTCGTGGACAAATAGGGTGAATGCAATGCTGAAGCATCAGGAAGTCAAGATGGCCGGAATGGGCGGCCAGGGAATAATGGTCATCGGCCAACTCCTCGCGCACGCAACGGTACTCGAGGGCGGGAACGTCGTTTGGTTCCCCTCATACGGACCCGAGACACGCGGCGGTTCGGCCGAGTGCACGGTCATCGTCTCCGCCGAGGAGATCGGCTCGCCGGTTACCTCCTGCCCCGATGTCCTCATAGCGATGACCCAGCCGTTGCTGGACAAGTTCGCTCACAGCGTCAAACCGGGCGGGGTTATACTCCTCAACTCGTCACTTGCCCAGTCGCCGGAATGCAGCGACTGCCGAGTCGTCGCAATCCCAGCCAACGACCTCGCCACGGAGCTTGGCAACGCCAAGGCTGCCAACATGATCATGCTTGGCGCCTACGTGGAGCTTCTCAAGCCGGTGGATCTCCAGTCCGTGAAGGAGTCGATGGAGGAAGTGCTGCCGGAGCACAATCGACGCTTCATCCCGGTCAATAATGCAGCTCTCGACAAGGGCGCTGAGTTCGTGGCCACACAGGCCGCAGCCACTTCGATTACATGACAAATCGGCGCGGACGATAGAGCTTATCCGCGCCGATCACACCAGACGAATCCCCAAAGGGACTACGCCACTACTTCTTCCCTGCCGTTGCCGCAGGCTTCTTCGCGGCGATAGGCTTCGCTGCAGCCTTGCTCTTGACCTGCATTTTCGAGCCTTTCGCCGAAACCTTCTTCGCTGCCGGCTTAGCAGCGGGTTTCGCCATGGTCTTGCCTGCAGGCTTGGCGGCCGGCTTCATAGCAGCCTTCGTCGCGGGCTTCACTGTGGTCTTGGCTGTCGGGCTCACAGTCTTTACAATCGGCTTCGCGCCCGGCTTTGCGACAACCTTCGCCATCGTCTTGGTGACCGGCCTGGCCACGGTCTTCACCGCGGGCTTGGCAGCCGGTTTCGTCGGGGCCTTGGTCGTGGATGCGGCCTTCTTGACTTCCGGCTTCGCTGCGACAGCGGCGAACACGCTGGTCGTCACGAAAGCAGCCATTACGACGAGAGCCACGAGCATTGAGAACTTGCGCATGATACGCACCTCCTGGGACGGATTAGCCCAAAGCCCATTGTTTGCAGCGATGGACTTTTATGTGTATCCCACGCAGTTCGACGCACGAGGCGGCGAATTCGTTTCATTCCTGAGCGGTAAAACTTTTGGCGGATTTCTCTTCTTGCTTCGCCTTCTTCGCAGCCTTGCGATCCTTGATGCTCTTCTTCGCGGCCTTAGGCTCTTTCTTGATTGATTTCTCTTTCATCGTCATGCACCGATATCACAGTAATCTATGTGGCACTTCGCCCTAATGGTCCTCGTTTCCTTCCCGTCACAACCAGGGAGCTCACAACCTCGCAGCCAACTTCGCGCTGAACTCAGCCATCTTCGCCCGGAACCCGCGCAGATCAGCCGGTGTCACGCTATCCAGAGGCTTGGCAAGAAACGCAGAGAGATAGGCTTCGGTAGAGGCGATGTAATCCTTGTCCGACGCGCGCTTCTTGTCCTTGAGTTCGCGAAGGGCTTTCATGTAAGTGGTGATGTAGCGCGTGTCATTTACGCCCTCGCGCAGCGCTTCACACAGCACCGAATCCAGGCTCTCCGCATGATCAGCGGCATCGGAGGGCATCCACATGGGCATGCACCCGTAGAGCCCGCTTCGCCAAAGGCCAATGCCCGCGTTTATGCGGTTCGCGCGCACAGACTCGCGCGCATTCCACCAATACCACTCCCACTTGTTCGTGCGATTCGTACCGCCGTTCACAAGCCCCTGCACGTATGGCGAGTCTACTTTGTAGTTGATCCCGTCCACGGACGGCATCAGCTTCTGCGCACTATCGTCATCGGCAACCGTCGCGGCCACCTGCACACCAGCCCGTTTCAGGATACTCGCTTTCTCTTGCGCTGCCTGAATGTCCTGATTATCGACACAGCCGCAGAAATAGAACGCGCTCGACACCCCCGCGGCTCTCCTCGCGCTCTCTATCGCCTTGACGTCATCTACGCTGGGCACGGGGCACTTCGATGCAAAGCTCAATACCGGAGTCATCCCAACCAACCCTGCGCCGGCGCAAGCGTTGAGCGACTCACCAACCCGACTCGGGTCCGCACAGACGGCCACGCCTCTGAAACCCAGCGCCGCTGCGCTCCGCAGGAACGCCGAATACGCATCTCCGCTAAGCGCGCACGATCCTTCTCCGCTAGGCCCCATAGTCGTGTACAGCGCGTACTGCTTGGATGAGCCGATCAATCGCAGCGGGCGTACCGTCACCTCAATCGGCGTCGCGTCGAACTGCTTCCCGCCCGAGAAGAACGCAATCGCGCCCTTATAGACGCCCGCCTTGGTGTCTCTGGGCACCGATACGTCCACCCAGAACTGCCTCGGCGTCGAATCCAGCGAAACCGCATCGCTCGGCATGAGGTCATCGCCAAGCGCCAGCCTCACGGACACGTTCTGCTTTGTAATCCTGCCGGGCCCCACCAGGTCGCCACACACGACCGACACGCCCGAGAGCGACTTGCCAGACCGCGCGGTGAACGTGGCCGGCCCAATCTCTTCCGGGCAGAGCGTCAGGCTGAGCTTGTGTGTCCCGCTCGAGGGCACGGCTTCAAAGGGCTGCCCAGCTACGATGGTCAGCACCCTGGGTGTCACCGAGACAACTGCTGCTTTGGCTGGAGCGGGCTTATTGGCCGGTTTCCTGGCCGCACAGTGGCCGAGCGACACGGCAAGGCAGATCAATGCAAAAACGGTTAGAGATAAGCGGCAAATCCTATACATAGCTGACTATGTGCCCTCCTGGTCTTAATAGTGGTTCCGTTCTTTACCCTTGCCCGCCCTCAGGCAATCTACCTACCCATCGTGTATTGCTCTATCCTGCGCAGCGTCGAGAGAGAGGCTTTCCGCCTGTCCAGCGCCTGCGCCACCTTAATAGACAGAAGCTCGAAGACATCCACGCCCGGGATGTTTTTCTCCACGTAGTCGAAGGCCCCTCTCTTCATACACTCCACCGCGTTTCCCACGTTCCCGTATGCCGTGAGGACGATCAACTCGGTGAAGATGTCCGTCGATAGCGCCGCCTGCAGCACTTCCAGACCGCTGGTAGGCGACTCCATGACCATGTCAGTCACAACCACGTCGTAGGGTGGTTTGTGGCTCTCTATAGCCTCGATTCCAGCGGCTTGGGTCTCGGCGAGGTCAACTCCATAGCCGTCCCGCTCCAGCCTGCGTTTGACCGCGTTTCGCACGGCCTCTTCATCATCGATCACAAGTATCCTGCACACAGGGAAATCCTCCATAACCTGCCCCTAACCTGCCTTGGGGTCTGCTTCACCTTTCTTGGACGATCTGCGCCGACCGCTCGCGGCGGGGAGCAGCACCGTAAACCTCGCTCCCTTACCCGGGGTGCCGCTCTCGTAGATCGTTCCGTCATGGGCATCCACAATGCCCTTCACTATCGAAAGCCCCAAACCCATTCCCTTCGCTCGCGAAGTAAAGAAGGGGTTGAATATCTTGGGCTTGTTCTCCGCCTCAATGCCGGGCCCGGTATCCTCAAATCGAATCGCCACGTATCTGCCCGACTGCCGGCTCGGTTTCAGCCACTTCTTGCAGCGCGCGTCAGCTATGAACGTGGAGACGTGGATCTCTCCACCCTCGGGCTGGAAGTTGACCGCGTTTTCCATCAGTTCGCCAAAACACCGCTTCAGCTTCTTGGGATCTGCATTGATCCTCGGCAGATCGGGCGCCAGGTTCATTTTCAGCACGGTCGCAGATCGCTTCGGGAAACCCTCCTCCACCGACTCCCTGACGAGTTCGTTAACGTCTGCCTCAACTAAATCGAGCTGAGTAGCCTTCACGAACTCGCGAAACTCGTTCAGGATCTCCTCCAGCAGGAATATCCCGTTCTTGATGCTATCGACGAGTCTGTGGGCATCTGCCGGATCGATAACGCCCGCCTCAAGCAGGTACTCGATCTCGTTCACGTCGCCCTTGATGGCGAACACGCGGTTCCCAATCATATGTGCCGACCGCGCCGACATCTCGCCCCATGCCGCGAGCCGCTCCGTCTTAACCAACTGATCTACAAGACGGACATTGTCCAGTGCGACCGCAAGCTGTCCGGCTATAGTCGCGAGAATGCGTTCGTCGTCGTCGGTGAAGTCGTTCGGGAACCACTTATACGGGCTCTTCTTCCGCTGAACTCTGAGAACGCCGATCGCCCCGCTCCGCCCGATAATCGGTACGGCCATGAACGCCCCCACATCCGCGGAGGGCAGTTCCTCATAGAGCCCTCGCCAACGCGGGTCGTCGCTGGGCCTAGTCACCCTGATGGGCTCTTTTCGCTGCACGGTCCAGCCTGTCAGCCCCTCGCCAATCTCATAGGACGCATGCCCGATCTGTTTCTTCAGGGGTCCGCGCGAAGCTTTCAAGACTAACTTGCCACTAGCACGGTCGATCATAAAGAGCGAGCAGTCCTCGAACTTCAGCGCCTCCGCGGCAACATCGAGCACCTTCTGCAGTATGGCGCGAGCATCCGTAAAGCCGTGGAGCTCCTTGCCGATCTGCACCAGAGCTGCCTCTCGCGCTCTGTGATCGGCCAGCGCCATCGCGATCACACCAAGGTTGCCCAGCACCGACGCGAAGCGCTCGTGCTCGTCCGTGAACCAACCGCGCTCCGTGCTCTCTAGATTGAGCACACCGCGCGTCCGGCCATTGGTATCGACCAGCGGCACCGCAATCTCGCTATTGACGTCCTCGAACGACCTGATGTAGTAGGGATCACGCTCGACATCGGGGGAGTTGTATGCTTTGGCAGTAGCGGCGACGTGGCTGGTGATTCCCCTGCCCGTCTCCTCAGAGACTTTGAGCCTGCCCAGCCGTTTCTCCTCGCTCCACCCCTCTCCGGCAGTGTAGCGAACGTCCAACTCCCCGCGATCGTGATCTACGATCGCCAGGAACCCTCGTACGGCTGCACACGCGCGAACGGCCTCCTCCAGTATGGTCGCAAGGACCTTGCTGACGGACTCGTTGGTGACGATCAGGCGGCTGATCTCGGCTACAACCTCGGGATCAGCGCCGGGACAGGGTTTGCAGACTCTGCTATCCATAGCTCCACTGCAGTATAGCAGACTGATGAGGCCAATTCAACCGTTCGACGCTCCGAAGTCGTTTACCAGGGGATACCCACTCGATCCACTGCGGCTTATCGCTCAGAGGCGGTTCGGACCGACGCAGCCGCTTCCCTGTCTCAGCATCGACCAGCGCGAGGAACACATTGCCGCGCTCGCCATACCGCCCATCCCATCCGCGCCCCAGCAGTCGCACGCGCGGGCTCTTGAGAGCGGCCGACTCAGTGTGAGGGATCGACGGATACGGGTCGCCCGGCCGAGCCCGGACGGTTGGACACCAAGCTTCCCCCACACTCGTCCAACCGTCCCAGCCGGCTGCCCCCCCCACCGATCATTCTGCAGCGTGTGCCGCCATCCGCTATCGCCTGCGCGCACAGCACGCACAAGGCGACGGTAACGAGATGTCTGCGCGACCCGGCACTCCGCAATTCCTTTAGACTCCGCGCTGGAGCTTGATGTACTGCCGCGCGACCTTGAGATCCTCAAGCGCCTCCTGCGCGTCGCACAAGGGCTTCCTTTCGCCCTTGACCGCGGCGATGAAGTTGATCGCCTGCTGGCGCATCGCGTGGATCCACGGCAGCGTCGGCGTGCTCAACGCCGGGGTCACTCCACCGCCAGGATCCTTGTAGATCTCGACCTTCCCGGGGCGATTGCTCGCAAGCGGCGCCGGCAGCTCGATCTTCACCCAGCCGCGCTCGAACGCTACTAGCGCGGATTCCTGCCAATCAACCGTCGTGTGGTAAGCGGACATTTCTATCACGCAAGCGACCCCGCTGTCGCTCTCGCCTGCAAACAGCACGCCCGACTTCTCGGCATACGTTGCGTGGTATGGCTCGCCGAGCAGGTGCCGCATCAGGTTGACCTGGTGGATGTAGTAGTTGACGAACCCCACGTAGGCCTTGTAGGTCTCCTCGTCCATATCGCTCGCGGGTGGGTCCCATTCGAACTCAGGCGCGGGATCGCCGCCGCCGATCATCCCTATGAAACCATTCGCAACCCAGTCGCCGGCCGGCATCGCTATGCGCACATAGCGGAGCTTGCCCAGCTCGCCGGATTCCTTCAGCGCGTCGATCTCGGCCTTCGCATACATGGTCGCCGGGTCGCTGCGCTTGTGATAGCCCACCATGTGCCAGGTTCCGCTGTCCTTGAGCGCCTTGAGTATCGACTCTCCGACCTCGATGCATCCCGCGAGCGGCTTCTCGGTGAACACCGGCACACCTGCCTTATACAACTCCGGCAGCAGCACGCCGTGCCGCGTGAACGGCTGGCTGGCAACGATTCCGTCAAGCTGCTCGTTCGCGAGCATCTCCTCAGCGCTCTTGTACACCTTCGGTATGCGATAGTGCTCCGCCACCAGTCTCGCTTGGTTCTCCTTGAGCTCTGCAATCGCCACGACCTCGCAGCCCGGCTCGTTCGCATAGTTCGTCAGATGGGCCTTCTGACCCATCCCCCCTACTCCAACAAATCCGATTCTTGGCTTGTCCATGTGTAGACCGTCCCCTGACTTTCGACTTTGCACTTTGGTCTTTCGACTAGCTCTCAGCCAGCTTGCCGAATCTATTAGCAATCGCCAGCGCCGGATCGACCGGCACATCCGCGGGCTTGGTGCCGGCGGGGATGCTGACCGTAGGCACGGGCTTGAGCGTCTTGCCTGCGAACTGAGGCAGCCACTGCGCCTCGGCGGCAAGCATCTCAATGGTCATGTCCCGCGCTTCCTTGAGAGTCACTCTCGTCGAGGTCAACGGGTCCAGCGAGACAGCATTCGCCACCAGTTCCGGGTCGCCCTCGATCGCCGCCTTCACCGCCAGACCCTGTACGTTGACGTTGGTCATGTTCAGTGCGGCGCACTGCGGCGGCAGATCGCCCACGACTGTCGGGTGCAGCCCCACCGAGTCCACAAAGCACGGCACTTCCACGCAGCACCCATTTGGCAGATTCGTGATAAGCCCGTCGTTGCGGACATTTCCATTCAGCCTGAAGTTCTTGCGCAGCGAATGCGCCTCGATGATGTACGAGCAGTATTCCGCGCTGCGCTTGGTCAGGGCCTTGGACTCGATCGAAAGCGGGTCCTTGGTCTCGAACTTCTCGGCAAGCATCCTGGAGTACTTGTAATAGGCTCCGCTCGCGCCTCCGAAATCCGGCTGATCGCAGTAGAGATCGAGAGCCTTCTGCGAGCTCCTGAACCAGGGAATGTATTCGCTCAGGTGGCCGGTGGACTCGGTCATGAAGTAACCGAAGTGCCTCATCACCTCCCCGCGCACCTTCTCGTTGATGTAGTATTCCGGCTTCTCGAATTTCTCTTTCAGGATCGGGTACAGGTCCTTGCCGTCCTTACTGAGTTGGAGGAACCATGCCATGTGGTTGATTCCGGCCGCCAGGTAGTCGATCTCGTCCTTGGGCACGCCGACGTAGCCCGAGATCAGATCCATGGTGGTCTGAACACCGTGGCACAGCCCCACGAACTTGACGTCCGGCACCGTCCCGATCCCCCAGCAGCAAGCCGCCATCGGGTTCGCATAGTTGAGCATGATCGCATTCGGGCACAGCTCGCGCATGCCCTTCGCCATATCAATCAGCACAGGAATGGTCCGCAGGGCGCGGAATATCCCGCCCGGCCCCATGCTGTCCCCGATACACTGGTCCACGCCGTACTTCAGCGGGATCTCATAGTCGAACCCGAACGCGTCCACCCCGCCGACTTGGATCATGACGATCACGTAGTCAGCGCCGTCGATGGCATTCCGGTAGTCAGTCGTCGCCTCGATCTTCGTCGGAAGCTTGTTCTCCTTGACGGCGTCCTTGAGGAACGCCTCCATCTTCCTCAGCTTCGGCTCTGTCCGGTTCATCAGCACCAGCGTGCTGTCAGCCAGCCCGTCCGTCGCCATAATATCCATCGCGAGCGTTTTGCAGAAGACCACACTCCCCGCGCCGATCATCGCGATTCTTGGCATATTACTTCACCCCCACCTGCTCCGGGCCCAGGTTCTCGAACATGAACAGACCTTCCTTGCCGGCCGCGACGATATCGAGCCGGCCATCGCCGTTGATGTCGACGACTTCCATGAAGATCCCTGTTCCGGAGTGATCGCCAAGCTTGCCGTAATCGATGACGCACTTCGTGAACGACTCGCCGTTCCACTTGAAGTACCACAACCCGATGATGTCCGTCTCGCCCGGCTCGTTGCCGCAGTGCGCTCGGAATCTGTTGCCGGTCACCAACTCGCACTTGCCGTCGCCGTCGATGTCGATCCACCACATCTCGTGATACTGCGAGAAGAACGGGTCGATCGGATGCTTGGTCCACACGCGCTTGTCGTTCTCCATCTTGGGCGTGTAGTAGTCCAGACCATAGCCGTGCGCCTGACCAACGATGATCTCATTCACGCCGTCGTCGTTGACGTCCGCAACGATGATCGGCACGCTGGCCGAGCCGAACTCCCACTCAGGATGAAACGTCCAGAGCCCGCCTCCCAACGCCTTCGCCGGTGGCTCATACCAGCCGTGGGTCGTCACGAAGCACTTCTTGCCATTGGTCAGCACGTCCCCGAACCCGAGCCCGTGACCCTGCGCGCTGTCCGAGACCTCGAACTTCTCGAACTTGCCCGTGCCCTTGCCCTTGTCGTCGAGGACCAGCTTCCAGACATATATAGGCTTGCCTGGGCAGTTCGGCACTATCTCGAGCTTGCCGTCACCGTCAACATCCCACGCGCGTGTGGTTTCTATGTTGCCTGTCTGGTCGATGACGTGCGTTTCCCACTCAACCGGCTTGCCCTTCGGATTCTCTCGCCACTGCAAGTGATCCCCCCACCATCCGCCGGTAACGACGTCAAGATAGCCGTCTCCGTTGATGTCCATCGGAATCGTGGAGAAATCGTCGAAGTACTCGCCGGCCGCTAACACATCGCAGATCTTGTGCTTCGTCCAGTTCGGCGCCTCATACCAGTACCCGCCGCTCACGATGTCGAGCTTACCGTCGTTGTTCACATCAAAGACGCCCACCGATTCGAAGGTTTCGTCGGAAAGCTTGGTCTTCTTCCACTCGATACGTCTAGTCATGCTGTTAGTTGGACCTCCCGCCCCAAAGGCAGACTCAAAGACAGCAGCGGCAATAACCGCCGCCAAGAGTAAGCAAATAATTGCTCTCATAGTGCACACTCCCGGATTATATCTCCAATTCCGGCAGACGGAAATGGACACAACTGCCGCGGATATGGACTAGGTTGTTGATTTTGACTGTCTGCGGCAGGCCTTAGGGGAAACACCGGTCGCTGACCTGAATGCACGGCTGAAATAGAGCGGATCAGCGAACCCGACGCGAGCAGCCACTTCGCGGATCGGCAGCGACGACGTGCCAAGCAGGCGCTTGGCAGCCTCGATCCTCACATGCTGGAGATAGCGCAGCGGACTCGTGCCCACCCTGGACCGAAACACGTGCGCTAGGTGCGTCTTGCTCAAGCACGCAACGTTCGCCAGCGATTCCAGAGAGATATCCGAGGCGTAGTTCGTATGGATATGCTGCAGCACTGTGTCGATGGAGTCGTGGCGCACAGGCACGCCCATCCCCCACAGCCTCTCGACAAGGTGCAGGAACGCGGTAACGTATGCATGGGCAAGCGGAGTGGTCCCGAAACTCCGCTGCTCGACGAGGATTCTGCCTAGCAGCCACCCCAGCTCCCCGTTGTGGTCCGGCAGCAGCAGATGCGCGCCTGCCGGCGGATCGCCGGTCACGTCGATAGACATAAACACCGTCTCTTCGGGGTCGGCAGGATTCGCTGTCTCAGCGTGAGGAAGGCCTGGAGGATAGACTACGAGGTGAAATGGCTGCGGGGACAGCGTGGCCGATGGCACATCCACCTTGCCCGACCCGCGTATGAAATAGACGAACTCCCAGTAAGCATGAGAGTGCGAAGGCATTGCCCAACCCGAATCCGGAGCTACATGCCCGACACCAACCAGCCTCGCGGAAGCAACATCGAACAAGGTCCGACCCCCCTTGTCCATTTATTAGGCACTTGCCTCTGCGTTACCTCCACGCCCGCCCCCTGACTGAGTTCCACACTCTCAGCCCTCAACCCGCCTGCGCCTGTCGCCGCCTATAGCTTCTTACCTGGCGACCGACTGCTTACCTCCATTGCCGGGTCGCGCCAACGGTGCGCACAGCCGGTGAACAACACTTAGCTGAAATACCACACTCTGTTCCTTGATATTGGGCCGGATATGTAGTCTAATAGTAGTGAATAGCTGGAGAGGGCGTCCAATGTGTATCCGCGGCAGCATTATCGCGGCAACAAGTCGAGCGCCTGGCTTTTCGTTTCATCCGATCCTGACACGCTTTTGGGTGAACGAAACCCGTGCTCAATTGAGCACGCCCGACATTTCGTTTTGCGCAAATGATACATCTGCCGCATCCGGGCGGTCACGGCTGACAGCCCTTCGCTCTGTCCTTCCCGACTCCCATGCTATAATGTGCCCATGCCCAGCGCGGAGACCATACTTTTCGGCAGCGACCCCACACCGGGGATCGTCGCAGTGGAGGCTGCGGGGAACACGGTCCGCATCTATCGACGCGTTGGAGCAGCCATCGTCACCGAGACACGCCCGCTGCGCCGCTGGATGCTCACCACTGAGAAGCACGCGTTCTCTGACGCTGAATGGACGGAACTCGAAGGTGACGGTTTCCGTTGGCTTGCTGAGTTTGCGAATCGCAACAGCTACGAGAACGCCCGACAGTATCTGCGCGATGCCCACGCGGAGGTCATCACCTACCCCGGAGCCGTGCGGCAGTATCTCACGCGCTCCGGCCAGACCCTTTTCAAGGGCCTGTCGTTCGACGACGCGGTGCACATGCAGATCGACATCGAGACCCTCGGCCTCAGCCCTGAACCCCCGGACAATGCGATCTTCATGGTCGCGGTTTCGGACAATCGTGGCTTCGAGACCGTCATCGAGGGTGACGAGCCCTCGATCCTCATGCAGCTCGTATCGCTGGTGCGTGAACGCGACCCGGATGTCATCGAGGGTCACAACATATTCGGCTTCGATCTACCTTACCTCGCCTGCCGCGCCAAGAGGCATGGGGTCAGGCTCGCGTTTGGGCGGGACCGGTCGGAGATCGCCTTCGGCTCGCAGCTCAACTGCATGGTCGGCTACTTCCAGCGGCCGTACATACCCGCGCACATCGAGGGCCGGCATATAATAGATACAATGCTCGCGGTGCAGCGATTCGATGTCGCGCGAGGCGAGCTGTCCAGCCACGGGCTCAAAGCCGTCGCAGTCGCCCTGGGCATCGCCGAGGACGACCGCGAGCTTATCCCGCACAATCGGATAGCGCATGAATGGAAACACAACCCGGATCGGGTGCGCAAGTACGCGCTGCAGGATGTTCGCGAGACGCGTTCCTTGGCGGCGCTGGTCTGCCCGGCTGAGTTCTATCTCACGCAGATGGTCCCGGACACCTACGGACGGGTCGCGACTTCCGGCACGGGCGAAAAGATCAACTATCTCTTCATACGCGAGTACCTGCGCCAGGGCTGCGCAATACCCAAGCAGTCCGCGCCCAAGCCGCTGCCGGGCGGGTACACGGATGTTCGCGCGACCGGAGTGATCAGGCCGATCGTCAAGTGCGACGTGGAGAGCCTGTATCCGAGTCTTATGCTCACGCGCCGAATAAGGCCCGAGTCCGACACGCTGGACATATTCCTGCCGGCGCTGCAGGAGCTTACGAACCGCCGGTTCGAAGCCAAGCGCAGGGCGAAGGAGCTTCTTGCCGGCGCGGGATCTGAGACCACGCGCCGGCAAGAAGCCGCCTACTGGGATGGGCTGCAGTCATCCTTCAAGATACTAATCAACTCGTTCTACGGCTACTTGGGTGGACCGTTCAACTTCAACGACCACACCGCCGCCGCGCAGGTGACGACGGGCGGGCAGGAGATCGTCAAGACCATCGTCGCCGAACTCGAACGCACAGGCAGCCGCGTGGTGGAGATAGACACCGACGGAGTCTACTTTCAGCCGCCGGACGGAGTGGCAGACGAAGAGGCTGAGCTGCGGTACGTCGAGCAGATAGGCGACGCCCTGCCCGAGGGGATTCGGCTGGCGCACGACGGTCGCTACCGCGCCATGATCTCGCTCAAAATGAAAAACTACGTGCTGGAGAAGTACTCCGGGGAAAAGGTATTCAAAGGCTCGGCCCTCCGATCGCGTGCTGACGAGGCTTTCGGACTTGAGTTCATATCCAAGGCTGCCGAGGCACTCCTCGCCGGCAGCCCGTCCATGGCGGCGGACCTGTATCAGTCCGTCGCGGACCAGATCGAGTCAGGCCAACTGCCGCCCGAGGCGTTCGCGCGCCGCGAGCGTATCACAGAGAAGACATTCACCAGTTCCGGCAAGAAGCGCCTTGCAAAGGCTGCGGGCAAGTCCAGCATCGGGGAATACATCACCATCTACCAGCGTGGTGACGGCTCCATCGGCCTCGTCAAGGACTACGCGAACGACGAAGACCGTGACTACCTGCTCGACAAGCTCTATAAGTTCGCGCTGCGACTGAGGGAGGCTTTCGGTGACGAGTTCGACGCGCTCTTTCCCAGCCCGTCAAAACGCCGCGAGAAGGCCGCCGGCCAGCAGACACTGGGCCTGTTCGATTGAGCGGAACTGAAGTTCACGATCGCATGTGGGGTCAACTGCTTCGATGAAGGTGGCTGCTATGATAACCCCAAGAGCATTCATCCCGCCGCCAACATCGCTGCGCTGGGCTTGGGCGCGATCGACTATGACGGTCCGAACGCCATGTCGAAAGGCAAGAGGCACACTTGTCGGCTTGAGCTGAGCGGCGCGGTTGATGGCAAAGACATGAAGATCACCTGCCCCGGTCGGGCCGCATTCCCAGTCCACACGGCCGAACGCTCAGAGGAAGTCGCGAGGCAGGAGATGAAAAACGCGAAGCCAGGTGCAATGGAGATCAGGCAGCCGGGCTATTCCCCACCCGACGCCTGTTCCCTGCCGCGAGGCTGGGATCCGGTCGCGACGAAATAGAGGTGGAGTCCTCGCGCCGCAAGGAGCGACCCGGCTATGCACAGCACAACCAGAAGCAGTATCCGGTACAGCATCCATATTGCCGAGTTGCCCAACTGCGCTGCCGCCCCCGTGGTCGTCCCAGGTTTGACCTGCAGGGCGGGCGCGCTTGACGTAAAGAGTTGGTACGCAATCACGGCGACGAGGACCAGGATCGCTGTACCAAGAAGAAAGACCAATATGCCAAGAACCCGTCCCACGACGCTTTCCTTGCGCATTCAAACCTCCATGACTCCGTTGGGAGCACTACACAATCTTATACCCCAACGACATCGCTTCCTTCAGAGCACAGCACAAAGGCCGGAAGCTATGTGCCTCCGGCCCTGTCAGTATCCCGGATCTGCGTTGCGCTACTGAGCCGCAGCCTTCTTTCGCTTCTTCCGGCGTTTGTTCGCTGCCTTGTTCTTGTTGGCTTGCCTGAGAGTCAGCGGAGTGTCCGCTTTCGGCTGCTTGCCGGACGCCGGGTCGAGCTTGTCCAGAACGGCCTGAAGCCGCTTCCTCGCAGCGACGGCGTCAGCGTCGGTGCTGTCACTCGCGATGGGCTTCTCTACGAACGGAGCGTCCTTCATATCGAACAGCTCGCCCTGGCTGTTGAGCTTGTAGCTCTTCTCGCGGACGTACCACTTGCCGTTCAGCTCGACGTAGATCCACTCGCGCGGACTTCCTTTCTTGCCCTTGAGCTGGTCAGCGAAGCTGTGTCCGTCTATGGTCACCTTCTCAGGTAGCTTCGCCCCAGCCAAAGCGCAGAACGTCGGGAAGAAGTCGCTGAAATCGACAAGGTCGGGCAGCGACTTCCCGGCCGGAGTCGTGCCAGGCCAGCTCGCAATCATCGGAACGCGACTGCCGCCCTCAAGCATCGTGCCTTTCTGTCCGCTCAGCCGTCGGCCGCGGACGGTCGATACGTCGGCTTTCGCCTGGGCTGTGCCATTGTCGCCGACAAATAGAACCAGGGTCTTCTCTCGAAGCTTGAGCTTATCCAACTCGTCAACAAGCTTGCCGACGAGTTTGTCCATGTAGGCGATATTGTCGGCGTACAGATCGCTGCCCGGTTTGCTGTCGGGAGTGCGGACAATGGGACCGTGGATGTGCGACATAGCGTAGTGCACGTAGAAGGGTTGATCCTTGTGCTTGGTCATGAAATCCACGAGCCAGTCGTGCATGATATCCGGGAGGTACTTCCCGGCGGGAAGGTCCCTGGTGGCGCCGTTGACCGTGTAGCTGGTAGCCTGCTCTCGCCAATATCGCCCGCTTGCGGGGAAGCGAAGGTACTCGTCAAACCCCCAGTCGCTGGGCTCCAGCGTCAACTGGCTCCACTTGCCTACCATGCCGGTGGCGTAACCCGCAGACTTGAGGGCTTTGGGCATCATGATCTCGTCGCGGGAAACCATGGCGCCGGTCGCGTTGGTTGTCATGCCGGTGCGGAACGGATAGCGCCCCGTCAGGATCTCGCAACGCGAGGGCCCACACAACGGCGTCGAGTAGCATGTGTCGAAGCGAATGCCACCCTTCGCAAGTTCGTCTATCCTCGGGGTCTTGAAATTGTCCGCCCCGTAGCAGCTGATGTTGCCCAGCCCCACATCGTCGGAGAACACAAGTATGATGTTGGGCTTGTCAGTCGAGCCGGGTGCCTCCCCTCCTGCAGTGTCCGCAGCAAATAAGCGTCCCGGCACGGCCAGCGCGGCCGCGCTGAGCGCCGCGGCCTTGAGAAAATCACGACGATCCATAGCTCACCTCTCCCCCCTGTCGGGTCGCGAGCAGAAGACGCGACCTGACAAACTATCAGATACGACGCGCCTAACACGCCCTCGGTTACGCCGCCGTCCTCGCGGGCCTATTCACTAAATCGTCGCCGCGTGTTATACTTTTACGATTGAACGAGCGAGCGGACAACAGTCGGGATGTGTTGGTGATCGTTGGGCCGACCGCGGTCGGCAAGACCGCGGTGGCGGTTGAGCTTGTCTGTGAGATCGGCGGGGAGATAGTCTCGGCCGATTCAATGGCTGTGTATGCAGGCATGGACATCGGAACGGCCAAGCCCAGCGAGGAGGAGCAGTCCAGGACACGCTTTCACCTCCTGAACGTAGCTGACCCGGCTAAGCCGTTCAGTGTGGGCGAGTTTCAGGGACTTGCACGAGCAGCCATAGACGATGTGCTGGGGAGAAATCCGCCGGCTGTTGTCGTCGGAGGCAGCGGGCTTTACGTCCGGGCCGCGATCGACGGCCTCAATCTCGAGATTCCCGGACGCGATGAGAACCTGCGCGCCAGACTTGCGGATGAGGCTCGCACACTGGGCAACGATCACGTACATGAGCGCCTGCGGCGCATAGATCCGGTCTCCGCGGAACGGATTCACCCGAACAATGTCAAGAGGGTCATCCGTGCTATCGAGATATTCGAACTGAGCGGAATCCCCGCTTCGGAGCTGTATGCGCAGGACGCCAGCCGCAAGTGTGGGTATCCAAACGCTCGTTGGTTCGGGCTGACGATGAACCGCGAAGCCCTCTATGAGCGTATAGATAAGCGTGTTGACGGCATGATCGACTCGGGCCTTATACAGGAAGTAGCCGGCCTGCTCCAAAAAGGAATCGACCCTGGCCTTCCGTCAATGCAAGGATTAGGATACAAGGAAATCGCGGGATATCTCCGTGGGGAATACGGCGAAGAGGAAGCCATCTCCCTGCTCAAGACGAACACCAGGCGGTTTGCCAAGCGTCAGTATACCTGGTTCAGGGCGGACGCTCGCATCCGATGGATCGATGTGGACGGGCTCACTGCCAAGAAGGTGTCAGGGACCATCAAAGGAGAGCTATACAAATGAACAAGACCTCGATGAACCTCCAGGACCTGTTTCTCAACCAGGTTCGCAAGGAGAATGTTCCGGTTACGATCTATCTGGTGAGCGGCGTCCAGCTCAAGGGACTTGTGCGCGGTTTCGACGCGTTTACGGTGGTGCTCGAAAGTCCCGGAAAGCCGGCGCAGCTCGTCTATAAGCACGCCATGGCGTCCGTTGTACCCGCCAGACCCGTCAGCGGTATCTTCCAGCGCGAGGAAAGGCCCGCCGAGCAAGCTCCGGCTGCCCAGCCCGCCCCCGTCGCGCCTGCCGAGCCTACTGAGGCTCCCGAGCCCGCACCGGAGGAGTAGCCGCAGTTGAGGTTTGTGAAAATGCATGGCGCCGGCAACGATTTCGTTGTTATCGACGGCGTTAAAGATGAGATTCCCGAGCAGCATCTTCCTTCTGTAGCACGCCACGCCTGCGACCGCCATCTTGGCATCGGTGCGGACGGCTTCATCCTGGTGCTGCCTTCTCGTACAGCGAACTTCAAGATGCGCATGATGAATCCCGACGGCTCCGAGGCCGAGATGTGTGGAAACGGTGTGCGCGTCTTCGCGAAGTATGTCTTCGATCGCAAGCTGCACACTGACCCGGTGGTCACGGTTGAGACACTCGGCGGGATCAAAGTCATCAAGCTCGACACTACAGGCGGCAAGGTGCGCACGGCACGAGTCGATATGGGCGAGCCCAGGCTGCTGCGGTCGGAGATCCCTATGAAGGGCGACAACACGCAGGTCATATCCGAGCCGCTCAAAGTGGCCGGCAAGAAGCTGGAGATCACCTGCGTATCGATGGGCAATCCGCACTGCGTGACTTTCGTGGATAACGTCGATACCTACCCGGTCGAAACCATCGGCCCGCAGATCGAGAATCACTCGGTGTTCCCGAAGCGCACTAACGTCGAGTTCACAGAGATACTCAATCCCAGAGAGATCAAACAGCGGACTTGGGAGCGCGGCACCGGCGAAACCCTTGCCTGCGGGAGCGGTTCGTGCTCGTCGGTCGTCGCAGGCGTGCTCAACGAACGTCTCACTCGTAAGGTGACGGTTCATCTTCGAGGTGGTGACCTGTTCATTGAATGGCTTGGGGACAACCATCTGTACATGACCGGACCGGCCGAGGAAGTCTTTGAGGGCAAAGTCGGCGCCGCTGAGTACAAACAGTGGACTGAGTCCTGATTACAGGATGCAATTGACGAGTTGCGGACTGCATGCCGGATGAGCCGGCGTCGCGGTTCGTAACTCGTGGCTTATTCGGAGGATGTATTGGAGCGAGCAAAGAGACTAGACAAGATCCCCCCATATCTGTTCGGGGAGATAGCGCGACTCAAGGCAAAGGCGATTGCCGACGGCGTGGACCTGATCAATCTCAGTATCGGCGATCCCGACCAGCCGACGCCGCAGCCGATTATCGACAAGCTCTGCGAGGCGGCGAACGATTCAGAGACACATCGTTACGATGAGTCGGAAGCCGGTTGGCCTGTCTATCTGGAGACGGTTGCGCGGTGGTACAAGAGCAGATTCGGCGTGGACATCGACCCGAGCACCGAGGCGATGCTGCTTCTGGGTTCGAAGGATGGCCTCTCGCATATCTGCTGGGCAATGATCGACCCGGGAGACGTGAGTCTTGTTCCCGATCCCGGCTACACTGTCTATGGCGTGAACACGCTTATGGCAGGCGGCGACGTCGTGACAATGCCGCTGCTCGAGAGCAACGGGTTCCTGCCTGACCTGGCTGCGATTCCAACGGATGCGGCCAAGGCGGCCAAGCTGATGTTCCTCAACTACCCGAACAACCCCACGGGAGCCGTTGCGTCGATGGATTTCTTCAGTGACGCCGTGCGCTTTGCCCGTGAGTACGACATCGCGGTGGTCAGCGACGTGGCATACTCGGAGGTTACCTACGACGGCTATGTCGCCCCGAGCATGCTGCAGGCGGAGGGTGCGAAGGACGTTGTGATCGAGATGCACTCTCTGTCCAAGTCGTTCAATATGACGGGCTGGCGGATCGGGTTCGCTGTCGGCAACAAGGACCTCGTAGCCGCACTTAACAAGCTCAAGTCCAATCTCGACTCCCGGCAGTTCCCGGCGATCGATCTTGCCGCGGCGTACGCCCTTGCGAACGTCACGAACGACAAGACGCTCGCGCTCTACAAGAAGCGACGGGATATCCTGGTTGACGGGCTCAACAATCTGGGATGGAATGTCAAGAAGCCCAAGGCGACTCTATACGTGTGGGCCCCGGTCCCCGGCGGCTACACGTCAACTGACTTTGCCAAGATGCTGCTTCAGGAAGCGGGCGTACTCGTCATCCCTGGCAGAGGCTATGGAGAACACGGTGACGGTTACGTGAGGATGTCGCTTACCGTGCTCGGAGACACCGACGGCGAACGCGTTGCAGAGGCCGTCAAGCGCATCGGTGACAAGTTCTCCGGCTTGTGGAAGTAGAACGCTTGTAGACCACGCGATACTTTGAAGAGCAAGTGCTGAGGAAGTGTCGCAGCTAGATGTCGAGGCGTTGCCGCTCGCGTCTTGAGACCAGGTGAGACTAAGACGGAACGATCAGCACCCTACGAAGTAGACACAGCCGACAAGGCGCTGTTGATATTGGCGGACTCGCGTGATGAGCGCGAGTCCGACGCCAATGCAGAAGAACTTCGCCTGCTCACTGAGAGCGCCGGCGTAACAATCGCCGACGAAATGCGCATGCGGCGTCTCTATCCCGATCCACGTTTCTTCATCGGGTCGGGCAACGCGGAGGACGCGTTTGTTCGCGTACAGGACGTGGACGCCAATGTGGTCGTCGTCGGCGCGGACCTGTCCCCTACCCAACAGCGGAATCTCGAGGATAAGACGACGGTTCGAGTCGTGGACCGCACGCAGCTCATTCTCGATATCTTTGCTCAGCGCGCTCGGACCGCCGAGGGCAAACTGCAGGTCGAACTCGCTCAACTCCAGTATCTTCTGCCAAGGCTCACCGGCAAGGGCATCGCGATGTCGCGGGTCGGCGGTGGTCACGCGGGCGGAGTAGCGACGCGCGGTCCGGGTGAGACCAAGCTGGAAACCGACCGGCGGCGGGTGCGTGCTCGCATCAGCGTGCTAAAGGACGAGCTCGAGGGCGTGGTGAAGCAGCGCACGGTGCAGAACAAGGCTCGCAAGCGGCTGCTGGTGCCCAGCGCGGCTTTGGTGGGATACACCAGCGCCGGCAAGTCGACGCTGCTGAATTTGCTTGCTGCCGCGGATGTCGAAGCGCACGCGCGCCTATTTGCCACTCTCGATCCGACCACGCGGCGTGTCGATCTTGCGGACGGGACGTCGATCGTGCTCTCGGACACGGTAGGGTTCATCAGAAACCTGCCCCATCATCTGGTGGCCGCGTTTCGCGCAACACTCGAGGAGGTCGTCGACGCCGATTTCCTGATCCACGTTGTGGACGCGAGCCATCACTTCGTTGACGAACAGCGCGGCGCGGTAGCCGACGTCCTCGCGGAACTTGGGGTGCAGGATAAGCCCGTAATCACAGTGTTCAACAAGAGCGACCGGATTCGGGATCAGTATGAACTGCGGCGGCTTGTTGCTGAAACGGAGAGCTCCTGCTACATGTCGGCACTGACCGGCGAGGGCAGGCAGTATCTCGAAACGCTGATACACAAGGCTGTCTCGGGGCTGATGCAGCACGTTTCCGCTGTTGTGCCACACGACCGAGGCGATTTGATTGCGGCCTGCCATGAACGCGGGCGGGTGGAGAGCGTGGATTACCTGGCAGAAGGTGTTTTTGTTGAGGCCGATCTGCCACCAGACCTCGCTGCTCGGCTGGGCCAGTTTGCGATGCAGACGGAGGAGTAGCGAGCGCGAATGTGGAAATCGTAGACCATATACAGACGGGGGAACACTGAAAGTGCTTAGAACTCGACCTGAATGCGTTGATAATATGCTGGATCTTGTGGGCAACACGCCGATGCTGCGGATGTGTAACATAGCAGGTGGCTGCGTCTTCGGCAAGGCGGAGTTTCTCAACCCCGCAGGCAGCGTTAAGGATCGGGTGGCTAAGTACATCGTTGAGCAGGCCGAGAAGAGCGGCGCGCTGAAGCCCGGCATGACCATCGTCGAGGCTACGAGCGGCAACACGGGCATTGCGGTCGCGTTCGTGGCGCAGCTTCGAGGTTACAAGTGCGTGATCTGCATGCCCGATGATATGAGCGAAGAGCGCAAGAAGATCATCCGCGCTCTTGGCGCCGAGCTTATCGAGACGCCTGCCAAGGCCAGCATCACAGGGGCGTGTGAGAAGGCCCAGAGCATTCACGACGAGATGAAGGATTCCTTCCTCCTGGGCCAGTTCACCAATCCGCTCAACCCTGAGATCCACTATCTCACGACCGCCCAGGAGATCTGGCAGCAGATGGACGGCGAGGTGGACGCGTTCGTCGCCGGAGTCGGCAGCGGCGGGACCTTGACCGGCGTCGGGAGGTTCCTCAAGGAGCGAGATCGCAAGACGGTGGTCGCGGCCGTCGAACCCAAGAACTCGGCAGCGCTGCTCGGACACGAGCCCGGATTCCACGTCATTCAGGGCATTGGCGACGGCTTCATTCCGCCCGTGTTGGAAGTCGATCTGATCGACGAGGTCATAACCGTCAGTGATGACGACGCAATCAACACCACCCGCAGCCTTGCATCTCTGCAGGGTGCACTTGTGGGCACATCCTCGGGCGCGAACGTGTGGGCAGCGATGCAGCTTGCGGATAGATTGGGGGCTGGAAGTCGCGTGGTAACCGTGCTGCCGGACAGAGCGGAGAGGTATTTCAGCACGAGCTTGCTTTGAGGCTGTGGTAGGTCGGAGGGGACTCGAACCCCTGACCAATGCCTTAAAAGGGCACTGCTCTACCGACTGAGCTACCGACCCACGGCCAAAGGATTATACCATTCACGCGGCCCCACGGTCAACGTTCGAGCGATGATCCGCACCTGTCAAGCTTGACCATGACACATCCCGCCGCTATAATGTTAGCGTTGTCGTTAGAGGCCCCTGGTGTAAGACAGGGGCTTCGCGATGTACCGGAGGTGAGGATTGCGCGTTCTCGTCACAGGCGCTTGTGGAATGCTCGGATCGCTGGTGTGCGCTGCGTTGAAGGGCAAGCACACCGTTATCCCGACCGACGTGGTCGAGGGCTGCGAGATACTTGACATCACGGACACCGGCGCGGTGTTCGATGTGATCAACCGCACCCGGCCGGAGATGGTCATCCACTGTGCCGCAATGACGGACGTGGACGGCTGCGAGCGCGATCCCGACGCAGCCCACAGGATCAACGCGGTGGGCACCTGGAATCTTGCGTGCGCGTGCGCGTCGATCGATTGCCCCATCGCGTACGTCAGCACCGATTACGTGTTCGACGGCGAGAAGGGCACGGCGTACACCGAGTTCGATTCACCAAATCCACTTGGAGCGTACGGCGCCAGCAAGCTTGCCGGAGAACGAGCTGTTCAGAGCATCTGCCCGAGGCATTTTATCGTTCGGACATCGTGGCTATTCGCGCCGCACGGCAAGAACTTCGCGCTGAGCATTCTCAAGGCCGCGGACGTTCGACCGGAGCTGCGGGTCGTCGCGGATCAGGTTGGATCACCGACGTACGCGAAGGACCTGGCCGAGTTTCTCGCGTCTCTGGTCGGTTCGCCTCTGTACGGAGTGTATCACTTCACCAACTCGGGAAGCTGCTCGTGGTATGAGTTCGCAACCGCGATTCTGAACGCGGCGGGCAAGACGCAAGTAAAGACTGTACCGATAAAATCGGAAGAATGGCCAACACCCACCCGCAGGCCGCAATACTCCGTCCTGCGGCACTATAGGATGGAGCTTCTGGGCCGCGACAGCGCGAGACCATGGGAAGAGGCCGTAGCGGAGTTTGTTTCGGAATGGACTACAGCAAAACAGTAAACCTGCCAAATACCGACTTCCCCATGAAGGCGGACCTGCCCAATCGGGAGCCGGAGTTTCAGAAGCTCTGGGAAGAGCGTCAGGTATATCAGAAGGTCGCTGAGCGCGACGCGCCCAAGGGCACGTTCGTCTTCCACGATGGCCCGCCCTATTCCAACGGCGACATACACATGGGTCACGCGCTGAATAAGTCGCTCAAGGACTTCATCGTGCGCTACAAGGCGATGAGCGGCTATCGCGTGCCGTATATCCCAGGCTGGGACAACCACGGGCTTCCTATCGAGCAGAAGGTTGCTGAGGAGTTTCGGAAGAAGCATGAGTCCCCGAGCAAACTAGAGCTCCGCAAGGCCTGCCGTGTGTATGCGGAGAAGTGGGTGGGCATCCAGCGCGATCAGCTCAAGAGACTGGGGCTGATGAGCGACTGGGAGCATCCGTATCTTACGATGAGCCGGGAGTACGAGGCCACAATTATCAAGGTCTTCGGCGAGATGGTCGAAAAGGGCTACGTCTATCGCGGGCTCAAGCCCATCTACTGGTGTATATATGACGAGACCGCGCTTGCGGAGGCTGAGATCGAGTACGCCGATCATACCTCACACTCCATATTCGTACGGTTCCCACTCGTTACCGATCCAAACGGCCTGTTCGGCGATTCGCCAAAGGAGCAATCGTATACAATAATCTGGACGACCACGCCGTGGACGATACCCGCGAACCTGGCGGTGGCAGTGCACCCCGATTACGAGTACGCATTCGTGGACGCGGATGGTGATCGGTATCTGGTTGCCGCCGAGCTCGTGTCGCAGACGATGACTGCCGCGGGCAAAGAGAAGTATTGCGTGGCAAAGACGGTCAAGGGTCGGGATCTCGAAGGAATGGTCTTCAGGCACCCGATCTATGACCGCGAGTCCCTGCTCGTGCACGCCAACTACGTCACTCTCGAAGACGGCACGGGAGTCGTGCACACCGCGCCGGGTCACGGCCGCGAGGACTTCGAGACCGGCCGGAAGTATGGCCTTGAGGTGCTGAACCCGGTTGATGGCAAGGGGCGTTTCACACACCTCGCGGGGCAATTCGAAGGGCTTCACATCATCAAAGAAGGCAATCAGGCCGTTATAGACGCGCTGCGCGAGAATGGAAGTCTGCTTGCGGAGAGCACAATCGCGCACAGCTATCCGCACTGCTGGCGGTGTCACAAGCCTGTGATATTCCGTGCGACAGAGCAGTGGTTCGTGAACCTCGATCACGACGACCTGCGCAAGCGGATACTTGCCGAGATTGAGAAGTCGGTCAAGTGCTTCCCACCCGAGGGCAGGAACCGCCTGTATGCGATGATCGAGAGCTCGCCGGATTGGTGTCTGTCGAGGCAGAGGTCCTGGGGAGTCGCGATCCCAGTGCTGTTCTGCGACAAATGCTCTGAGCCGATACTGAGCAAGGACGTTATAGATCGAGTCTATCAAGACGCTCTGGAAAACGGCTCGGACTCGTGGTTCGAGAAGGACGCGTCGGCGTTTGTCCCGGCCGAGCTCACGTGTCCGAACTGCGGCGGCGACAAGTTCACCAAGGAAGAAGACGTTCTCGATGTGTGGTTCGACTCCGGATCGAGCTGTCGCGCTGTGACCGAGAGGTTGTACGGCACGTTCGTATCGGACGTGTATCTCGAAGGTTCCGACCAGCATCGGGGCTGGTTCAACAAATCGATCATAGTCGGAACGGCTACGAAGGGCGCTTCGCCATTCAAGGACCTTGTGACCCACGGCTACGTGCTCGATGCCGAAGGCAAGAAGATGAGCAAGTCCGGCGGGAATGCCATCGCGCCTAAGGAAGTGACGAAGCACATCGGCGCCGACATCCTGAGGCTGTATGTTTCATCGCTCAACTACTTCGAGGACGTGCGGTTCGGCCAGGAGATGTTCACTCGGGCTATAGACGCCTACCGGCGCGTGCGCAACACATTCAGGTTCATACTCGGCAACATATCCGACTTCGAGCCGGGCAAAGACGACGTTGCCTACGCCGAACTCGAGGAGATCGACCGTTTCGCTCTGCATCGCCTGCAAGACATAGTGGGCGAGGTGACGAAGGCATACGAGACCTACGAGTTCCACAAAGTCTACCATGCAGTGCACAATTACTGCGCGGTGGATTTAAGCAGCTTCTATCTGGATATTCTTAAGGACAGGCTATATGCTTCGGCGCGCACTTCGAGGCTGCGCCGGTCCGCCCAGACGGCGCTCTATCAGATAGTGTCGACGCTGGTGCGGCTGGTAGCGCCCATCCTTGTGCATACGGCCGAGGAGGTGTGGCAGGCGATGCCGGGGGACGGCCGAGCAGAGTCCGTTCACCTCGCGGAGTTTCCGGAGGTTCAAAACGACCTGCTCGATTCTGAACTGGCTGAGCGCTGGGCGCGGATACTCGAAGTGCGAGACAAGGTGCTTGCGGCACTCGAGGAAGCCCGTCAGAGCGGAAGAATCGGCAAACCGCTGGAGTCGAAGGTGACCATAGCGGTTCCAGAGAGTCTGTATATCCTGCTGACTCCCTATGCCGATGTGCTGCCGGCTGTGATGATCGTGTCTCAGCTGACGCTCGAGAAGTCCGGTAACGATGAGGTCAAGGTGACGGTCGATTCGCCCGAGGGCGAGAAGTGCGCGCGTTGCTGGCTGGTGTTGAAGTCGGTCGGGACCGTCACGGAGCATCCGGGGCTCTGCGACCGATGCGCCGCTGCCATAGCAGACTTGACGTGAGCTCTTTAGTGGCTGCTCTGCAGCTAAAGCGCTGCCGCCCGAGGGCCATCGCGTTCGCCACTTTCGCAGGAGAGCAAACGTGAGTAAAACTCTAGACCTGGGGAAGTACAAGAAGCTCCTGCTTGCTGAGCGGGAACGATTGATAGAGGAACATCGCGCCGTCGTGGGCGACCTCGCCGAAGGTAGAGGCGAACTCGCCGACTATGACGACCATCACCCTGCCGACGCCGCCAGCGAGACTTTCGAGCGTACGAAGGACTACGCGCTCGACGAGAACTACCGCGACATTCTCGAGCGTATCGCTGAGGCTCTCCGCAAGATCGAGGATGGAACATACGGCACTTGTGATCGCTGCGATACTCCCATCAACCCCGACAGGCTGAGAGCCATTCCCTACGCGACGCTGTGCATCGACTGCCAGGAGCGGATGGAGCGACGCTGATTTGAGCTTGCGCAACACCATCTGGTTCTACTCGACGGCGTTCGGCATAATCGTTATCGATCAGCTCACGAAGGCGCTGGCGCGCCTGTATCTCGCGAACGGGCGCGTAGTCACAATCATCCCCGGATTCCTTGATCTTCGGTTGGCATTCAACACGGGCGCGGCGTTTGGAATGCTGCCCAACTGGGCCCCGCTGTTCATCGTGGTCGGACTCGTCGCCATATACGCCATCGTGCGCCTGCGGCGGTCGGGAACGGGTTCTCTGTGTCTCTCGATCGGGCTGGGCGCGCTTCTGGGCGGCGCGATCGGGAATCTCATAGACCGCATTCTCTTCTCCTCTCGGGGCGTGACTGACTTCTTGGAGTTGCACATCAGGTCCGGCGGTTCGTTTCTCGCCTGGCCCACTTTCAACATCGCCGACGCGGGGATAGTTGTAGGCGCTATATTGGTCGTTATCCACGTATATGTAATCGAGAAGAGACGGACTGAAGCCGGCAGCGAGGCCAGAGACGACTCACAAACCTGATGCGAAGTACCTTGTTTACGATATTCGGTCTGAAGATCCGCGCCTACGGCACGATGTTGGCGCTTGGATTTGCGCTTGGTGTATGGCGTGCGGTGCGGATCTCAAGGAAGCGCTACGGCATCGAGCCTGAGCGCGTGTATGACCTTGCTCTTGTGCTGCTTATCAGCGCCCTGATAGGCGCACGCGCGGTGTTCATAGTCCTGAACCCAAGCACGGAGCACTGGCGCGACTTCCTGGCCGTCTGGGAGGGCGGACTGAGCTTCCACGGCGGAGTCGCGTTCGCAATGATCGGCGGCTACATATACACCCGAGTCGCCAAGCTGTCCTATTGGAGGTGCGGAGATCTGCTCGCGCCGTCCGTGGCCATCGGCTACGCGTGCACGCGGATAGGCTGCTTCCTCAACGGGTGCTGTTACGGCCGACCGACAAGCCTCCCCTGGGGCGTCAGATTCGCCGAGAACGGCGTGCTTACGCCTCCCTCACATCCCACCCAGCTTTACGCGGTGGCGGCGAACCTCGTTATCTTCGTGATACTGGCAAGGCTGGAGAAGCTGAACCGCAAGCCCGGCTTCGTTTTCGTCTCGTACCTCGGGCTCTACTCGGTCTATCGGTTCCTGATCGAGTTTCTGCGCAGTGGCTATTCCGCGCAACTCTGGGAACTCGGTCTGACGCAGGCGCAGTGGGCAAGTGCGGCCATCTTTGTCATAGTGGCCGTCGTCCTGGCTACTGTCTACCGCAAGCCGGCCAAGCAGGGATAGGGCCGACCTCAGGCGTCGACTGGACGCCCGATCTTCAGCAACATCGCTCCATGGCGGTTCACACTCGCGGTGAACGAATCCGCGTGCGTGCCGATATCCTTGCGACGCCAGAGGTCACGTACGGGCTGATCTCCTGAGATACCCAGGTCCGCCCACCGCGCGGTCACTTCTGCCTCTTCTTCGCCGCGATTGAACAGGCCGACGGCGATCGTGCCATCGAAAAGCGGTCGCGCCCAGACTTCCGTCTTGCCGTCGACTGACTTGCGATCCGCAGCCCTGCCCAGCGGGTCCTGATCTATGTCGATCACTTCCGGATTTGTCAGAAGGGCAAGCGTGAAGTCGTCGAGCTGAGACATGTCGCAGCCGATGAGCAGCGGAGCTGCAAGCAGACTCCAGAGGGTGATGTGGGTGACTTGCTCGTGAGCGGTGAGGCGTGTGGGATGAACGTTCGGCCCCCAGCCCAGCTTGCCGAGGATGAGCATGTCCGGGTCGTTCCAGTGGCCTGGCCCTGCATAGGCGTCGTAGCCGGTGTGGCGGAAGCCGATGCTGTCGAGGCTCTCCCAGGTGTCGATGATGTCGCCGGTTGTGCGCCACAGGTTGCCGCCTACCGCAGGCCCCCAGATATGGACCTCGGGCTCCGACCAGCAGATGCTGAATACGATGTCTCGGTCACACTTGTCCAGCGCGGCTCGCATTAGCTTGTATGGCTTCTCGTGATCCGCCCTGCAAGTTGGGGTGACGATGCGCTGGTAGGAGCACCAGTCATATTTGAGGTAATCGAAGCCCCACTTCGCCCAGGTGCGCGCGTCCTGCTCCTCGTGCTGGTAGCTGGCTTCCATTCCACCGCACGTTGATGGGCCGGGAGACGAGTATATGCCGATCCTTAGCCCTTTGGAGTGAACGTAGTCTGCGAGAGCACTCATGTCGCCGAACTTCTCGTTGGGCTGGATCTCGCCGTTCTCGTCGCGAACACCCGGCCAGCCGTCGTCGATGTTGACGTATTGGAAACCGACTGCGGCGAGCCCGGATTCGACCATCGCGTCGGCGGACTTGCGCACCTTTTCCGCACTGACGCTCATCCCCCACGCATTCCAGGAGTTCCATCCCATCGGCGGAGTCTGAGCAAGCTTATGATCCCCCGCGACTATCCTCACGGTGCGATGGGCAGTGCCGTGGGCGTTGGTGACGGTCAAATCGACCTGATAGTCGCCCTGATGTCTGACACTACCCGAGATGATACCGGAGCTGGGGTCAAGCGAGAGGCCGTCAGGCAGGCCGCGTGCCGAGTAGGTCAATGGCTGCTCGCCTGCGGCGGGAATCAGGAACAGAAACGGCCTGCCCGGAGTTGTGCCCACCACGCGCGGTCCCGAGATCTCCGGCGAGATTGGCTTTCCGTAGGCAAGATCGAGCACGGACACCGTCATTCGCCGCCGGGCGCTGCCCAGGGAATTGGACACTTCGACCTCTACTTCGTACTCACCCGCCTCTTCCGTTGTGCCGGAGATCGTGCCCGAGTCGGGATCGAGCTCGAGGCCAGGCGGCAGGTTCCGAACTGAGTACACCAGGGGCCGCGTTCCTGTTACGGCGAGCTTGAGCTCCAGTGTCCCTCCCACGACCGAACCTACCCCGCGCGGGGTCAGGAGCTGAGGCTCGGGCGACTCGAGAGTTGCGTAGGCGAACTCAGTAGTGTCAATGGTCTGCGGCGTCGCTGATGCGGCAGGATCCAGGGTCAGCCTGGCATCTGCCCAATCAGCATGGTCCCAGGAATTGCCGTCCCCGGCGTCCTTGACAACGAGGACCAGCATTTCGGCCCCCTGCAGATCGACCGATAGATCGACGGCATCGCTGCCGTTTTCGATGATGTCGGTCCGAGCCGCTTTGACACCGTCGACCCACACCTCGAAGATGACCGTTCCCCTGCCCTCGATTTCGTCGTCAGTGCCAACCGTCGCCTCGAATCGCACCGCACTCTTCTTAAGATCGATTGCTATCTCGCTGCGTGAGTGCGTGCCTACGCCACGATCGAAAGACCGGCCTCCCATTCGCAGCGGGTTCCCGTCGACGGACTTGCACGATTGTGCGACGCCGTGTTCCTGCAATGCCATGCTCAGGTCGAGCTCGTCGATGTACAACATCCAGACTGTCCTCCGGCCGATATGTCGTATCTAGTATAGCAGATGCCGGCCCCGCTGTTTTCCAATCGCGCGCAGATGAGGTAGAATGATTGCAGGGGGACAACCATGTCACGCTTTGTGCTCGCCACTCTGCCGATGTTGATCGCCGTCTGCACTGCTCTTGCGTCTGCTGCTCCTGGAGAGAATGCACCCAGCCAGATGAGCATTCCCAACCTGCCGCCTCATCCTCGCCTGTTGCTGAACAAACAGGGCATCGAGGAGATGAAAGCGCGCATCGCTGGTTACGATTGGTCGAAGACTCGGTGGGATGCCATCCAGAAGGCCGCTGACAAGGCCGTGGGTGAGCCGGTGGTACTGCCGCCTCGAGGCGCAAACTGGTTCCACTGGTATGCCTGCCCGGTTCACGGGTGTTCACTAAACACGGGCAAGCAGATTGGCGACTGGCAGTGGGAGCACAAGTGCCCGGTTGGCGGCGAGTTGGTGAAGAGCGATCCGACCAAGCCCAGCACGGATTTCGACGGCTGCGTACTGCAGAGAATCCACGACAAGTGGTCGCGGGCGGTCTTGGACCTCGGTCTTGCTTACCAAGTCACCGGTGACAAACGCTACGCGGACAAGGCGCGTGAGATTCTGCTGGCCTACTCCGAGAAGTACCTCAACTATCCGCTGCACACTACCAAGGGCGAGGCCAAAGCGGGCGGCGGACGCGTGGGGTCGCAGAACCTGGATGAGTCGGTGTGGCTTATACCGATCTGCCAGGGCGCTGATCTGATCTGGGAGGCGCTGGACAAGAAAGACCAGGACACGATAGCGCGGAAGCTTCTCATCCCGGCCGCCAAAGAGGTCATTCAGCCGGCCCCGCACGGAATCCACAACATCCAGAACTGGAGAAACTCCGCAATCGGCCTGGTCGGGTTTCTCGTGGATGAGAAAGAGCTGATACGCTATGCCATCGACAACCCCGACACCGGTTTTCGCAGCCAGATGCTCAAGGGGGTCACTGCCGACGGCCAGTGGTGGGAGGGCGCGTGGGGCTACCATTTCTACACGATGTCTGCGATATGGGGGCTGACAGAGGCGGCGCGCAACTGCGGGATCGACCTCTACGTTCCCCAGTACAAGAAGATGTTCGATGCACCCCTACGCTTCATGATGCCGAATATGCGACTGCCTGCGTTCAACGACAGCGGCGAGGTAGGACTCAGCGGCGGCATCGGGCTCTATGAACTGGCCTACGCGCGCTACAAGGACCCGATGTGCCTGGATTTGCTGAGCAAGGATAGCAGGGCGAATGACTATGCGCTTTGGTATGGGGTCCCCACGCTTCCGGGCGCGCCTTCGCAGGAGCCAAAGAGCACGAACTACACGCGAAGCGGATATGCCATTCTCACGAAAGGGAAAGGCGCGGATGCGACGTGGCTGTGCATGAAGTACGGTCCTCACGGCGGAGGCCACGGGCATCCCGACAAACTCAGCTTTGTCCTGTACTCCAAAGGCCACGTCCTGGGCCTCGATCCGGGGACGTGCCGCTACGGACTGCCGATTCGGATGGACTGGTACGTCACTACCCTCGCGCACAACACTCTGACCGTCGACTCGCAATCGCAGAAGCCTGCGGAGGGCCGCCCCATTGCTTTCGGAAGCGATGGGGGCATCGACTACGCGGTCTGCGACGCCGGGCCGATCGCCGGCGGGGTGCGCTTCGTCCGCACAGCCGCGCTGGTCGACGAGAATCTGGTGGTGTTCGTGGATCAGATATCGTCAGACACCCAGCACACGTATGATATCACCTACCACGAACCCGGCGACTGGACGGATCTGCCGTCTGGAGACCCTTGGGCGGTACCGGACTCCCGCGGATACAAGTGCCTGGCAAACGCGACAACCCGAACGACCGACGCGGGGCTGACCCTTACCGCGAAGGCCGCGGACGATCTGACGGCAGCGATCGGCCTTGCACCTGGCCCGAAGACGGAGATCATAACCGCGACGGGCGTCGGTGCGAATGTGGCCGACCGCGTGCCCGTGTTGATATATCGGCGCAGCGCAAGGAGTACGGCGTTCGTGTGGTATGTCTCGCTGACCGGCAAGCCGGTCCAGTTGCGGCATGTCCCAATCATCGATGACAGTAGTAAGGCGCTAGAGCCGGCCACAGGGTGCGCTGTCGCGATGACTCAGGCCGATGGCAGGGAGCGGATCGTCGTAGCTAACCCGGAGAAGAGGCGCGTGAGGATACCGCTCGCAGACGGATCGGAACTACGGACTCAGGCGCCGTTTGCGGCGAAATAGCCTCATTGGTCCGAACCAGCCGTTCCAGCGTGGCGAAGTGATAGCCGCGTTTCTGGAGGCCAGTGATGATCGCAGGCAGCGCTCGCACTGTGTTGATGCCATCGTCGTGCATAAGTATCACTGCGCCCGGGTGGACCTTGTCCAGGACGGTCTTGACGATAGTCTTGGGCGGCGGATTGTGCCAGTCGCCCGGGTTCACGCTCCACAGCGCCAAGACGTAGCCTCGGCGCCGCACCATCGAGATCGTGTCCGCATTGAAATCCCCACCGGGCGGCCTGAGATAGCGGGAGCCGCGGCCAAGGATTCCGTCCACATCACGCTCCCAATACGTCAGCTCGTTCTCTAGCTCGTGGGAGTTCATCGTGACAAGGTTGTCGTGCGAGTAGGTGTGGCAGGCTACCTGATGGCCATCGGCGGCGATCCGCTTCAGCAGTGCCGGGTTCTCCTCCGCCTTCTCGCCAACCACGAAGAACGTGGCTCGTATGCCGTGTCGTCTCAGCGTGTCGAGCAAGAGAGCTGTGGTGATCGGGTGCGGACCGTCGTCGAATGTGAGCGCGACGGTCTTCGCGTTGCTCAGCCCGCGGTTCACCACGTGTGTGGCGATCTCGTCAGCCGGTCTTTCACAGTAGATGAACGCGGCGCACAGCGCCGCTGTCAGCGCGAACGCCGCCGCGATTCTGGCCAGCTTTCTCGGCACGCTAACCCAGCCTCCTGTGCGGACGGTAAAAGACCGGGCCAAACCGCGCAACGGACTGACGCAACGTGAGAGCCGGAGCGGATCGTGCCAGAAGAAAGCCCGCGTCGTGCCGCCGCGCTGCGACCGAGTAGACGACCGTCAGAGCCGGTCTGCCTTGCTGGCGACCTGCCGTTACCCCAAAGACGTCGATCTCGCTGACCTGAGGCGCGGTCGCCAGGGCAGTGCGCACAATCGCGAGTACCTCTCTCTCCATTGCCTCGCGAGCCATCGGGCGGGCGTCTGTCCCTGCGTCGAATTTGACAGCGGCAACCGATGTCGCCTCGCCATCCCCTACCCCCACGCGTCGGATCCTACCAGGCAAGCCAAGCCTCAGCAGAGCCTTCGCGATCTTGCGCTCAGTCGTCGGCGACATGCCGCGGATAATGCTTCTCTCCTCGACCACCATCGGGACCATCGCTTTCGACGTGCTCTGCGGCGGAGGCAGAGACATCTCCGGCGTGTGCGCCGAGAGAAACACGGCAGCAAGCACAAAGACGGCGCCGGCCGCTCCTACGGGCCAGCCAGAGCCCTCCAGGAACACATGGCGCGGGTTCATGACCAGGATGGTCACGACGGCAGCCGTGCACCCGATGATCACCGCCCACGCCTGATCCAGCGGGTACTCGATACCGCAGAAGACTCGCGCCAGGCCGAGCAGCACGATGTATGGCAGCGGCGCCCATCGCCACCGGCCGCCATAGGCAAACAGCCCGAAAGCCAGTGTCGCTGCTATCGCCATTTCAACGCTGGGAAAAGACACGCCGTTCGGGATGCAGAGCAGGAGCCGCACCGGATGCGCCAAAAACGGCCTCGGTCGGCACAGGAACTGATCTACCCGCCACGTCGCGAACGCGGCAGGCAGCGTTGCGACCAGCGTGGCCCAACTGCCCCATCTTGCTCCTCTGTCGCGCGAGCACACGGCCGAAAACCCCACGCCTACGATCAGCGGCAGCATGCCAATGACCGCCAGAAGACGCGCCACATTGTCCACGGCCCCACAGTGACCGGCGTGGTCATTGATGGCCTGGAGTACCCGTGTCTCGAGTATGGTGCGAGCGGCGATATCCATAGGGTGTCACGTCACACGATTGCTCAGGCGCTTCCCTCGGTCGCCCCGGCGCTTGCCTCCGCCACCGAGTCAAAATCACTCTCAAGTGACTGATACAGCGACTGGTAGATTCTGTAGTAGCCATCGTAGGCGCACTTGGCGGCTGGATTCGTCTTCGTGGTGGACGCCACTTTGATAACCGATCGGCAAGCATCCGCGACGCTAGGATAGACGCCGGTTCCTACGCCCGCCAGAAGCGCAACTCCCAGTGCGGGTCCTTCGTCGATGTTGATCGTCACGTGGTCGTGGCCAATCACGTCGGCCTGTATCTGCCGCCACACACTGCTTCGGGCGCCTCCGCCCGAGGCACGGACCTGCGTGACAGGGACTTTCATCTCTTCGAGGATGCTGAACGAGTCGCGAAGTCCATACGCCACCCCTTCCAGAACCGACCGGACGAAATGCGCCCTGTCGCTGCGAAGGGTGATACCGAAGAACGCGCCGCGAGCGTGGGGATTCGGGTACGGCGTGCGTTCCCCGGTGAGATACGGCAGGAAGATCAATCCTTCGCAGCCCGCGGGGGCCTTTCCTGCCTCGTTGCACATCAGGTCGTAGGGATCCTTGCCCAAGGCCTTCGCCACGGCCGTTTCCGTGTCAGCGAACGTGTCACGATACCATCGCAGGCTGCCTCCAGCGGACAACATCACGCCCATCACGTGCCACTTGCCCGGTACCGCGTGACAGAAAGTGTGCACCCGCAGCTTGGGATCCACTACGGGCCTGTCCGCGAACGCGAAAACCACTCCGGACGTACCCACCGTGGAGGAAATGATACCGGGCTCCACAATGCCGTTCCCAACCGCGCCGGCAGCCTGATCGCCGCCACCGCCGACAACCGGCGTGCCCTCCGCTAGGCCGGTCAGTGCGGCTGCATCCGCGGTAACCTTGCCGCTAACCTCCGGGCTCTCGTATGCCTTGGGCATCCAACCCGCTGGTATGTCGATCGCGTCGAGCATCTCATACGCCCAGTCTCGCTTGGTAACATTGAAGAGGGCGGTGCCGCTGGCGTCCGAGACTTCAGTAGCGAACTCGCCTGTAAGGCGAAGGCGAATGTAGTCCTTGGGCAGAAGAACCTTGGCGACGTGCTTGTATGTGTCCGGCTCGTTGTTACGCAGCCAGATGATCTTGCCTGCGGTGAACCCTGTCAGCACCGGATTCGAGATAAGCTCCACCGTGCGGTCACGACCTACGGTGTCCATTATCCAATCGCACTCAGCCTGTGTGCGCTGGTCGCACCAGAGGATGGCGGGACGCAGAACAGCATTGTTCGCGTCGAGGAAGACCGAGCCATGCATCTGTCCGGAAAGGCCGATCCCCTTGATGTGACGGGCATCGATGCCCGATTCCTGTAAGACCTCCCGGACTGACGCAATCGTCGCCTGCCACCAGTCTTCGGGTTCCTGCTCAGCCCAGAGTGGCTTGGGCGTGTAGAGCGGATAGGTCTTCGTGGATGATGCCACGACCTCTCCGTTCTTGGACGCGTTGATGAGGAGCGTCTTCGTTCCGCTCGTGCCAATGTCGATGCCTAAGAGGTAGTTCATGTATGGTCTCCCAAGTCGTCAGTGATTCAGCCCCGTCCAGCGACGGCGGGTTCGATCATCGCGAGGTAGTTCTCGTCGGGAACGTAGTAGGGAATGCTGTTGCCCGAACCGAGCCCGAAGCCGCCGCGATCCGATGTCCGATCCAGCATGGCCCGCGAGCGAGCGCGTATCGCGTCCGGCTCAGATCGACAGACGAAGTCCACATCGATGCCGCCCATCGTGGCGATGCGGCTGCCCCAGCGCTCGTAGGCATCCTCCACCCGGCAGATTTTGTCCTCGTATGAGTGCTTCCCGTCATAGTGCATGCCGTCGATGATATCGTCCATCACGCTCTCGAGGTTCCCGCAGGAGTGCAGGATCACAGGCTTACCGGTGGCGTGGATAGCGTCGACGATGCGCTCATGCCAGGGAAAGACGTACTTCCGCATATCAGGCGGCGAAAGCATCGGCTGAGTGTTGAATCCCCAATCGTCGTTGGAGATCAGGGCGCCCACGTGCGGATTCGGCGCGCAGATCTCGTAGTAGCGGACGAGCCGCGAGCCAACATCATCGAACACCTTCTGCACGAGGTCCGGGTCGTCCACCATTGTGATGCACAGCCCTTCGTAGCCCATCAACTGCATCACGTTCTCAAGGACCCCACCCGGCCCGCAGACCACGATCTTCATTCCTTCCGGCAACTCACTGCCGATGATGTCGAGCTTGGAATAATCGAACGAGTCCGGGTCGGGCCACTCATACGCATGGTAGCTGGCTCTGTCCTTGATGATAGCGGTGTCATTCATCGATCTGCTTGCGAGATGATCCACGGCCGCCTTTGGGAAACCCATCGCCGACGCGTGTAGTGTGACATAATCGTAGCCCGCGCGCATGAACGCGCGTGCCACAATACGATCAGTCTCAATGCCGCCGGGAAGTTCACCCTCTACGCCGGCCAGTTTGGCGTATAGTGAGCCGTTCAGAAAGAACTCGAAAAGCGTCGGCCGCGAAGGCTTCTCGCGTGCGAGCACGCTGAGCAGATTGCTGAAATCCGGATCGCTGCAGATGTGCATACGGACAAAACACTCCCGTGACGTTGCTTGCTGAACATGTTATACATTGGGTTGGGGTTGAATGGCAAGTACAACGTTGACAGGACGCTGATCTGGGCGTAGACTCGGACTGTGACCACTCAACACGACACGATCACCGGCAGCCCAGACTCGAAGGCGTCGTCACGCGGCGCCGCGCGTCGCGACGGAGTCCTCATCTGCGCATTCCTCGTGGCCGGGACCCTGGCGGTCTACTGGCGCGTGCTCGGGTTCGGTTTCGTCGCTTACGACGACGGCATCTACGTCTACCTCAATCGGCACATACAGCACGGCCTGACGCTCGCGACTGTCAAGTGGGCGTTTGGCTCGTTCTGCTGCCACAACTGGCACCCCCTAACCTGGCTGTCGCACGCGTTGGACTGGCAGACCCACGGGCATAGCGCCGGCGGGCATCACCTCACCAGCCTTCTGCTTCACATGGCCAGTTCGCTGCTGCTGTTCGCTGCGCTGTCGCGGATGACGAAGTCTGTGTGGCGCAGCGGGTTTGTCGCCGCGCTGTTCGCACTGCACCCACTGCACGTCGAGTCCGTGGCGTGGATCGCGGAACGCAAGGACGTGCTCAGCACGCTTTTCCTCATGCTCACGCTGATTGCATACGCGCGCTATACGGAGAAACGCGGCATTCTTTGGTATCTGTCGGTTGTCTTGGCGTTTGCGCTTGGCTTGCTCGCGAAACCGATGCTGGTGTCACTGCCGCTGCTGTTGCTGCTCTTGGACCGATGGCCGCTCCGACGAGAAGGGGCGTTCCTAGTAGAGAAGCTGCCGCTGTTCGCACTCGCGGCTGGATCGTGCGTTGTGACCTACGCGGCACAGGCAACTACGGGGGCGGCGCAGACGCTCGATCACTATCCAGTCGGCGTACGGATCGCGAACGCGCTCGTCTCGTATGTCGCGTATATCGTGAAGATGGCCTGGCCTCGCCACCTGGCCGTGTTTTATCCGCACCCGGGGAATACACTGCCCGCATGGCAGGTTATGGGATCCGCCGCCATGCTAATGGCTGTGACACTGGCCGCGGTTCGGCTGAGAAAAGCCGCGCCCTATGTGATGGTGGGTTGGCTGTGGTACGTTGTAACCCTGGTGCCCGTCATAGGCCTCGTCCAGGTAGGTCAGCAGGCCATGGCGGACAGGTACACCTACGTTCCGCTGATCGGCCTCTTCATCATCATTGCCTGGGGTGTGCCCGATATGCTGGCTCGCCGGCAGCGCGCGACTGCTCGCCTCGGCCTCGCGGTGGCAGCCGCGGCTGTCCTGCTGGCACTGATGGGGTGCACGCGGGCCCAAGTCCTGAGCTGGCGAAACACAGGTACGCTCATCCGTCACGCCTATGAGAGCTCACCGGACGACTATCGTATGCGCTGCTGGGTGGCCCTCTACATGGACAAGACGGGCGACTGGAATGGTGCGTACTCGCTGCTCTCGCACTCGCTTGGCCATCGACCAAATGTGGATCGGGTATACAACCAACTCGGTTACCTGCTCGCCGAGAAGCGCAGGTACGAGGAGGCCGAGCACTGCTTCGACAAGGCAATAGAGATCAACCCGGAATTGGCCGACGCTCACAACAACCTCGGGACGGTGTATCTGAGTTGGGGCCGCGCTGACGACGCCCTCGGGGAGTTCCTTGAGGCTGCGCGCCTTGCCCCCTTCAACGCAGAGCCGCATTTCAACGCCGGCAACGCGCTTGCAGCACTGGGCCAGATCGAGGAGGCGCTGGACGAATACGATCAGGCCGCCACACTCGACCCGACCAGAGATGACGCGATGCAGAAAGCCGGCCTGATGCTTATGGCGCTGGGGAGGGACGAAGAAGCTATCGAGAAGTTCCGTGCCGCATCAGAGGCCGCGCCGGACTCGCCCGCGCCTCACTTCCTGCTTGGCAACGTGCTGTCCCGTCGAGGAGATATCGATCAGGCGATCGTGGAACTCCGCAGGGCGGTGGCGATCAAACGGAGTTGGGGACCCGCACACTACGCCCTTGCTCTGGCACTGGCACAGAAGGGTGACTCCCGCGCGGCACTGCGAGAGGCACAACTTGCCGCGAGGCTCGGCTGCGCGCCCGACCCCAAGTTAGTCAGGGCGCTGAAAAGCGCAGCCGCAGGAAGCGACGCTAGTAAAGGCTCGCCTTGATCCAGTCCACGATGGTCTGAGCCATTCTCAGGTGCAGGCGTGCGGATTTGCGGTCGTAGTTCTGGGACGGAACCCCGCTAACGGCCTCGGGGCTGCGAGTTGCAAGAAACTCCGGATTGAGTTCCGCAGCCGCATTCATGACTTCCATCGGAGCCTCGAGACCGTTGCACATCTGGATCAGATTGTGGCCGCGAGGAATCTTGCCGAGCTTCTGTATGCTCGCGGCCTTCAGCGCCATTTCCGCGGCCTGCTGCGCAAAGAACACACTGGCGAAGTAGACACCCGCGTCCAGCAGTGTCACCGCCGCGGCGTAGTCGGCCCTCGCCTGAGACCAGCAGGCCTCGGCCAGCTTCCTGAGTCCAATCCAGTTTTCGGGTTGCTGTTCCATAGTTGTCGCCAATCCTATGCGAACATTCGAAGATAGTTCTTACCCTTAATGAAGCCCTCTTCTCTCCCAATCGCGCCGTCTTCGTGCTCGATGGAGAGGACGCCGTTATAGCCGTTGCGCCTCAGTGCGGCGATGTACTCACCCCACTTTACCCTTCCGAAGCCGGGTATGACGTATCTCCACCAACCGCGCTCCTGGTTCCCGAGATATGCCAGCTTGTCATCGCGAACCTCGGTGTCTTTGGCATGCGTATGGAATATGCGCTTGCCGAACCGATCCACTGCCGCGCAGTAATCGATCCCCTGCCACATCAGATGCGACGGATCGAAATTGAGCCCGAAGTTCTCGTGCGGGACAACCTCGAACATCTTGTCGAAATGCGCAAGGCCCTGGATGTTGGTTGCGAACCAGTTCTCCAGTGCTATCTTGATACCCTTGGAAGCTGCATACTCAACCAGAGGCGGAAAAACCTCAGCCGCATCTTCGGCGATCGTCTGGAACTTGTCCTTGCCGGGTACGGGCATGCCGGCGAGCGTGCAGACGACTTCCACGCCGAGCTTTTCGGCCGCGTCGATCAGCAACCTGAAGTTGGCCGAAGTCTCCTCACGACCATTCGGATCGGTCATGTTGGCGTACCACGCAAGACTGGAGATGACCAGGCCGCTGGCCTCCAGCAGCCCCTTGATCTCAGACGCGCGTGAATCCGGGAGATTCGTCACGTCGATATGCCTGGCGCCGGGCCCGCTCGATACCTCCAGAGCATCGAAGCCGTTGGCTCCCGCGAACGCGATCACATCCTCCAATGGTTCGTTTCGGAACGGACCAGTAAGCAAACCTACTTGCATTCAGCTAGACCCCTTTCATTGACAGAGAGAGAACTCTCGATCGAAGCAGATTCTCGAACTTCTCGACATCCACGTCGACGCAGACGTCCAGTGGCCCATTCTCATCCGACCTGAAAGCCACCTTTCCTGCGTCGAGGACTTCAGCCGTCATTTTGCGTGTGGTGACCACCGATTGGTCGATCTCGGTGGCAATCGCGAGAGGATCGTGCATGGTCGCGTAGTCGCGACCCCATATCCCGTAGAGCTGCTCGGTCATCGCGGCGAGGTAGCCACCGAACGGCGTTTCCTCGATCTCCTTGAGATAGTCGCGCCATATTGCAACCTTGCCGGTTACGTTGAGCCCCACGACGGTCGCTGGTAGACCGGATTCCAGCACCAGCCTCGCAGCATCCGGATCACAGCGGATGTTGTGCTCGGGCGACGCACAGTCGGCCCCCTCGCCGGCGTAAGTAGCGCCCATCACGGCCAGTCGCTTGACCTTGCGCATCGTCGCTGCATCTTTGCTCACCGCCGCGGCGACGTTCGTCATGGGACCGATCGGCGCCACGACCACTTCCCCCGGATACCTACTGATGGCATCCAGGATGAATTCAACTCCGTGTTGTCGGACAGAAAGGCCGTCGATATCCGAGAAGTCGGTGTTGGTTCCCTCGTGTCCGGGCCAGTATATATCGACGCCTTTCGTAAGTGGCTGGGAGACGCCTTTGTACACGGGAACGTCGGTGCGACCCGCAAGCTTGAGCATCTTCAGTGCGATCTTGGCGCGGGTATCGAGGTCGGCATACACAAGCGTGACGCCAAGCAGGTCTATCTCGGGCGACGCCAGGCACAGCGCGAGCGCCCACGCGTCATCAACATCCGTCCCAATGTCGGTATCGAGTATGAGTTTCGTGGGCATACGCGCTCCCTCGCCTGATCTCGTAACTTATAACATAACGAGCACCTATTGACAACCCCGAAATGCGCCGAGTATACTGAAATAGTTATGAAGACATCATCCTACCTGATCATCCACGGAGGAAACTATAAGTGGGGCTGGCGTCACTCCAACTAGTGTGGGGTAGCCGCCGTGCCGTCAGGTAGATATTGGACTAGATCACTCGCACGAAGCCGCGGACTGCCCTATGGGAGGGGTCCACGGCTTTTTTGGGGTGTGCTGGCACAGCTGTAAGAAGGCCGAGGACCGCAAGTCCCTGGCCTTTTTTGCGTTTGGATGACGCAGACCGGCCGCGATCAGTCGCTACTACGAGTCTTGAGGAGACACAAGCTGTGAAGAAGAGAATACTTACCGGAGACAGGCCGACAGGCAAACTCCACCTCGGCCACTACGTTGGCTCACTCAAGAGCCGCGTCGAACTGCAGCACGAATACGACCTGTTCGTGATCATCGCGGACGTGCAAGCGTTGACGACGAATTGGGACCGGCCTGAGCAGCTATCGACCGATCTGCGCGAGGTCGCGAAGGACTATCTGGCGGTTGGGATCGATCCTGGAGTCGCGACGATCTTCGTGCAGTCGATGGTGCCGCAGATAGCCGAGCTGACCATATTCTACTCGATGTTCGTGCCCGTCAACGTTCTGCGACATAATCCGACGATCAAGACGGAGGCCAAGCAGAAGGGCTACGATGAGATGAACTACGGCTTCCTGGGCTATCCGGTTAGCCAGGCAGCAGACATCACATTCTGCAAGGCGCATCTGGTGCCCGTCGGCAAGGACCAGATGCCGCATCTGGAGTTAACGCGCAAGATTGCGCGGCGGTTCAACGAGCTCTATGGTGAGGTCCTCGTCGAGCCGGAGGCAATGGTCCAGCCGCTTCTCAAGGGTCTCGACGGCAACACCAAGATGAGCAAGAGCCTCGATAACGCCATCTATCTCGCCGATAGCGCGGACGAAGTACTGCGCAAGGTCAAGACAGCAGTCACCGACCCCGCGCGTATCCGCAAGGACGACCCGGGCCATCCAAACGTCTGCACGGTGTACACTTACCACAAGGTTTTCAATCAGGACTTCGTCCCTGAACTCACGAAGATGTGCAAGAAGGGCGAGATAGGATGCGTCGACTGCAAGAAGCGACTCGCGGCGAAGCTCAACGAGATTTTGGATCCGATTCGCGAAAAGCGCGCCTACTATGACACTCACCTCGATGAGGTTGATGACATTCTGCGCGCTGGAACCAAGCGCGCGGTCGAGGCCGGCGCCAAGACGTTGGCCGAAGTCAAGGACGCTATGAAGATCGACTACTTCGGTAAGCCAGGAGCGTAACGCTATGGGCGTCTATCATCCCGACAAACAGGAGTTCATGCGCCGTGCAAGAAACGGCAATATGACGCCGGTCTATCGCGAGATACTGGCGGACATGGAAACACCGGTAAGCGCGTTCAAGAAGATCGCCGGCGATGCTGATGACTACTCGTTTCTGCTTGAGAGCGTCGAGGGCGGCGAACGGATGGCACGGTATTCGTTCCTCGGTAGCGGAACGGATCTGGTAATCAAGAGCAAAGGCCGCGATGTCGAGATTGTGAGGCGTGGAGTGCCAGAGCACCTCGCTCTCGACGAAGGCAAGGATGTGCTGGATGTCCTCAAACACGAGCTGGGTGCGCTGAGCTATGTGCCTGACCCAGATCTGCCGCGGTTCTGCGGGGGCGCGGTCGGGTTCATCGGCTACGATATGGTTCGGTTCTTTGAGGACCTGCCCGACTCGACTACCGATGATCTGCACCTGCCCGATTGCACGCTGATCTTCACCAATACGCTGCTGATATTCGATCATGTGAAGCATCGGATACGGGTGGTCTGCAACGCGCGCATCGATGGGGACGCCGCGGCCGCCTATGACAGGGCCATCGAGCAGATCGACGAACTCGCGGAGCGCCTCCGGACGCCCCTCCAACTTACCTTTGGCAGTCGCGCTGCGGCCGCCTCGGAGATCACATCCAACTTCACGCAGGAGGGCTTCGAGGACGCGGTAGGCAAGTGCAAGGAATACATCGCGGCCGGGGACGTGATTCAGGTAGTCCTGAGCCAGAGGTTCAGCACCAACGTCACGGCCGATCCGTTCGACGTATACAGAGCGCTGCGCAGCCTGAACCCCTCACCGTATATGTATTATCTCTCATACGGCGATTCGAAGCTCATCGGATCCTCGCCGGAAATCCTTGTGACAGAGGAGCGCGGGAACGTGACCGTTCGGCCCATCGCCGGCACGCGACCGAGGGGCAAGACCGCCGAGGAAGATCTGAAGCTCGAAAAGGAGCTTCTGGATGACCAGAAGGAGCGCGCGGAGCACATAATGCTGGTCGATCTCGGCCGCAACGACATCGGACGAGTCTCACGCTACGGCAGCGTGTCGGTTGATGAGTTGATGGTGATCGAGCGGTATTCGCACGTAATGCACATCGTATCCAACGTTCGCGGGAAGCTGCGGATGGACCAGGACCAGTTCGACCTGCTCCGGGCGTGCTTCCCGGCGGGAACCGTTTCCGGCGCGCCAAAGATTCGCGCGATGGAGATCATCGACGAGTTGGAGCCAACGCGCCGCGGTACCTATGCGGGGGCCATCGGCTACTTCAGCTACTCCGGTGATATGGATACGTGCATAACTATCCGCACCATTCTTATACAGAATGGCACAGCCTACGTGCAGGCAGGAGCGGGAATCGTTGCCGACTCCGACCCGACACGCGAGTATCAGGAGACTCAAAACAAGGCGATGGCCATGATGAAGGCGCTCAGTGCCGCCGAGGAGGGACTCGAATGATCCTCATGATAGACAACTATGACAGCTTCACATATAACCTCGTGCAGTATCTCGGCGAGATGGGGCAGCAGCTGAAGGTCTTTCGCAACGACAAGATCTCCATCGACGAGATCGAGGCGCTCAAGCCCGATCGCATCGTGATATCCCCGGGGCCATGCACGCCGCTGGAGGCGGGTGTGTCTGTTGCGGCTATCGAGCACTTCGCCGGCAAGGTCCCCATATTGGGCGTGTGTCTCGGACATCAGAGCATCGGGCAGGCGTTCGGTGGCGAGATAGTTCGCGCCGGCCGCCTGATGCACGGCAAGACATCCATGATCCATCACGACGGCGAGGGCGTATTCAAGGGCATGCCCAACCCGTTCGAGGCGACGCGATACCACTCGCTCGTGATACGTCGCGAGACTATGCCGGATTGCCTGCAGATCACTGCTGAGACGGATATGCGTGAGGTCATGGGCGTGCGACACAAGGAGTATCCGATCGAGGGCGTGCAGTTCCACCCTGAGTCGATCCTGACCCAGGAAGGCAAGAAGCTGCTTGCGAATTTCGTGGGCTAGAGAAGGGACTCGGGGAAAGGGAGAAGACCAGAAATGAATGAAGGGAATCCTCTTCGGACTTTCTATTCTCTCTCCCATTTTCCCCCGTTCCCTTCCGAAAGGGCTTTGAGATGATACGAGTTGCATTACAGAAGATTGTTGGCGGCGAACATTTGTCGCAGGACGAGGCCGTCAGCGCGATGACAGAGATAATGGACGGCGAGGCCACGCCGGCCCAGGTGGCCTCGTTCATCACGGCGCTGCGAATGAAGGGCGAGACGCTCGACGAGATCACGGGCTTTGTACGCGTGATGCGCGAGAAGTCCGTCAAAGTGCGTCCCAAGGCGACCGACCTCCTGGACACGTGCGGCACGGGCGGCGACAAGCTCAACACGTTTAACATCTCCACCACGGCAACATTCGTGATCGTTGGAGCGGGGGTGACCGTCGCGAAGCACGGGAATCGAGCGGCGTCGAGCAGTTGCGGAAGCGCGGATGTGTTGGAAGCTCTGGGCGCGCGGCTTGACTTGGGCGCCGACCAAGTCGCTGCGTGCATCGACAAGGCCGGACTTGGGTTTATGTTCGCGCCTGCAATGCATCCCGCGATGAAGCATGCGATAGGCCCTCGGAAGGAAGTAGGGTTCCGGACCGTCTTCAACATTCTCGGCCCGATGACCAATCCGGCAGGCGCAACCCGCCAGATCATCGGTGTTTTTGCGCCCGAGCTTACCGACACAATGGCAGGCGTCCTCAAGGCGCTCGGAACGCGCCGTGCGATGGTCTTTCACGGCATGGCCGGACTCGATGAGATGAGCACCCTTGGCGAAACCCGAGTGAGCGAGCTCAAAGACGGCGCCGTTAGGACCTACTCGCTTCAGCCGTCGGACGTCGGCTTCGATATTGCCGAAGCGTCGGCCCTCGCCGCGGGTGACGGGAGCGTCGCGGACAACGTCCACGCGCTGCTGAGCGTGCTGGACGGTGAGCGCGGACCGCGGCGGGATATCGTGCTGCTCAACGCGGCCGCGGCGCTGGTCGTCGCCGAAAAGGCGGACGATCTCAGGGCTGGAATTGTGATTGCGGCAGACTCGATAGACTCGGGCGCGGCGATGCACGCACTGGAAACATTCAGGATGGTGACTCAGGAGTTGGCGAATTGATCCTGGACAGAATTCTGGAACAGAAGAAGGTCGAAGTCGAGGCGAGGAAGGCCAACACGCCGCTCGACGAACTCATACGCGAGGCCAACGACACCCCTCCCGCGCTGGACTTCGTCGCTGCGCTTTCGCGACGACCCAACGGGCTGCCAGCAGTGATTGCTGAAGTCAAGAAGGCATCTCCGTCCAAGGGGTTGATTCGAGCGGATTTCGATCCCGAGGCGATAGCCAAGGCATACGAATCCGCAGGAGCAGCGGCTGTTTCGGTGCTGACGGACGAGGAGTTCTTCCAGGGCTCGCTGGCGTATCTCAGACTCGTCAAACGCGCGATTTCGCTGCCGGTTCTGCGCAAGGACTTCATCGTGGACGAATACCAGCTCTGGGAGGCACGGGCGGCCGGCGCAGACGCGGCACTGCTGATCGTTGCCGCTCTTGAGCCCGATCGACTCGAGAGTCTGTTGAGCGCTGCAGGCCATATAGGGCTGCAGTGCCTTGTGGAGGTGCACGATCAGCGTGAAATGGATATCGCTAGGGGCATCGGCGCGCCCGTGATCGGGATCAACAACCGCAACCTGCAGACCTTCGAGGTCAGCCTGGACACGACCGCAAAGCTGATTCGGAATGTGGACCGCCGAATGTCGAATGCGAGAATGGTCAGCGAGAGCGGGATTTTCACTTGCGCGGACATGGCCAGGCTGGGCGAGATGGGCGTGGACGCGGTGCTCATTGGTGAGGCGCTGATGAGGGAGCGCGATATTGAGGCCAAGCTGAAGGAGCTGATCGCATGACGCTGGTCAAGATCTGTGGGATCACTAACATCGAGGACGCGGTCGAGTGCGTCAGGCTCGGCGCAAACATGCTCGGGTTCATATTTGCCGAGAGCCCACGGCGAGTGGATGTCGATACAGTCAAGCACATCAACCGGATCATCGGAGGCGACGCACGCACAGTGGGAGTATTCACCGAAGACTCCGACGAAGTCATCTCCATCTTTCGCGGCTGCGACCTCACCTACGCACAACTGCACGGCGGTCAGAGCGAGGATCTCGCACGAATGCTCGGAACGGGCTCGGTCATCAGGGTCGCCCGAGTCGAGAACCATGCAAGCATAGACGCTCTCTCGCAGTACGAGGCCGCCGCTTTCTACCTTCTCGACACTTACAAGAAAGGCGTACCCGGCGGCACGGGTGAGACATTCGATTGGCAGCTTGCGCTGCGCGCGAAATCGCTCGGCAGGCCGCTGATACTTTCAGGCGGCCTCAATCCCGACAACGTCGCCGAGGCAGTCTCCACGGTGCATCCGTACGCAGTTGATGTTTCCAGCGGGGTCGAGCAAAGCCCCGGCAAGAAGGACCTCACAAAAGTAAAGGAGTTCATAGACAATGTCCGCAAAGCAGATAACCGGACCTGACGCGCTCGGACATTTCGGGATCTTTGGCGGCCGCTACGTACCAGAAATCCTGATTCCCGCGTTGGATGAGTTGGCGGAAGCGTACGCGAAGCACAAGGGTGATAAGGATTTCGTCGCGGAGTTGGACTACTACCTGCGCGAATACGTCGGCCGCCCCACCCCACTCTACTTCGCGGAGCGCATGACCGAGCAGCTTGGCGGAGCCAAGGTCTACCTCAAGCGCGAGGATCTCTGCCACACTGGCGCTCATAAGCTCAACAACGTTATGGGCCAGATACTTCTCGCGCGGCGAATGGGCAAGCCCAGGATCATTGCAGAGACCGGAGCGGGACAGCACGGCGTTGCCACGGCAACCGCGTGCGCCTTGTTCGGCCTCAAGTGCCAGGTCTATATGGGCGTCGAGGATATGGAGCGGCAGGCGCTCAATGTCTTCCGAATGCGACTGCTGGGGGCGGAGGTCGTACCCGTCACTTCTGGCACCCAGACCCTGAAGGACGCGACAAGCGAGGCCATACGCGACTGGGTCACCAATGTTCGCGACACCCACTACATCATCGGATCCGTGGTCGGGCCGCACCCATACCCGATGATGGTGCGCGATTTCCAGTCGGTGATCGGCAGAGAGGCGCGTGAGCAGATTCTGCGGAGGGAGAGCCGGCTGCCGGACTACGTTCTCGCGTGCGTGGGCGGAGGCAGCAACGCGATGGGCATCTTCTACCCATTCGCCAACGACGAATCCGTCAAGCTCATCGGCGTTGAGGCGGCGGGTGAAGGCATCGATACTCCGCGGCATTGCGCGACTCTGAGCATGGGCAGCCCGGGTTCGCTGCATGGATCCATGAGCTATCTGCTACAGGACGAGGACGGGCAAGTGCAGTTGACTCACTCCATCTCCGCGGGACTGGACTATCCCGGCGTCGGACCCGAACACAGTTACTTCAAGGATTCCGGCCGGGCGACTTATGTATCGGCCACGGACTCTGAAGCGCTGGAGGCGTTCGGGTTCCTGTCACGGGTCGAAGGCATCATCCCCGCCCTTGAATCCGCACATGCGATCGCTCACGCTATGAGATTTGTCCCCACACTGGGTAAGAATGAGACAGTGGTTATTTGCTTATCCGGTCGAGGCGACAAGGACGTCAACACAGTTGCGAAGAGCCTGGAGGTGTCGCTTTGAACCGGATAGAGAAACGATTTCAGGAGCTTAGGTCGCGTGGTGACAAGGCGCTGGTTTGCTTTCTGACCTGTGGAGACCCGGACTTCGGTACGACCGCGAACCTTGTCGGAGAGATCGCAGCGTGTGGGGCGGACATAGTCGAGCTTGGAGTTCCGTTCTCTGACCCGCTGGCTGACGGTCCCAGCATTCAGGCCGCGAGCTTCAGGGCGCTCGAACACGGCGCGACAGTGCGTGGCGTCTTTGACAACTTGAGAGAGATCAGGTTGGGCGGCTGCGAGGTCCCGATCGTCCTGATGACCTACTTCAATCCGGTGCAGAAGTACGGATTGGAGAGATTCGCGACAGACGCGGCCGGGGCGGGCGCGGACGGGGTAATCATAACCGATCTACCCCCGGAGGAGGCCGCTGACTGGAAGCCGGCCGCAGAGAAGGCGGGACTGGCAACTATATTCTTGCTTGCTCCCACGTCCACGAAGGAGAGAATCGAGCTGGCGGCGAAGTTGGGTAGCGGGTTCGTATACTGCGTGTCCCGAACGGGTGTTACCGGCGCCAGAAACGACATGCCGGCCGAGCTCGAGAAGTTGGTGAAGACGATCAAGGCGGCGAGCCCGCTGCCGGTCGTCATCGGGTTTGGCGTATCCAAGCCGGAGCACGTCAGCTTTGTGACACGGTTCGCCGATGGAGCGGTGGTTGGGAGCGCATTAGTCAACGTGATTGCAGACCACATAGAAGCGGACGATCTGGTGGAAAAGGCCGGTGAGTTCGTGAAGAGCCTGAAGGCCGGAGTGGTCCGCCAGGAGTAGCCAGGATGTACTCAAAAGAGCAGTTCGCAAAACTCATGGATTCAACGCTGCTGAAGCCGACGGCAACGCACGAGAACATCATCCGGCTGTGCGAGGAAGCAAAGAGCTATCACTTCGCCACGGTGATGATACTGCCGTTCTGGCTGCCGATCGTTCGTCGCGAACTGCAGGACTCAGATGTCAAACCGGCGACCGTCGTTGGATTTCCGTTCGGCGGCAATGGGCGGTCGGTCAAGGTGTTCGAGGCACGAACTGCTATCACCAACGGCGCCAAGGAACTCGACGTAGTCATCAACATCGCAGCGCTAAAATCCGGTGAACGCAACATAGTCGAAAGCGAAGTCAAGGAGCTCGTGGACACTGCCAGGCTGACCGGCATGACGCAGGACGCCAAGCGCACTGTCCTCAAGTTCATCATCGAAGCCTGCTATCTCACAGACGACGAGAAGAAGATCGCCTGCGAGATCATTCGGGACGCGGGCGGGGATTTCGTGAAGACTTCAACTGGCACAGCACCCGGCGGCGCGACAGTTGAGGATATACGTCTCATCCGGCAGGTCGTCGGACCGGACATGGGCGTCAAGGCGGCCGGCGGCATTCGAACGACCGAGCAGGCGATGGCGATGCTCGACGCAGGGGCCAGCCGCATCGGGACAAGCAACGCTGCCGCCGTCGTAGAGGGCTATGTGCCTGAGGACTACCTCGAGAGCGCGGGGCGGCGGGGAAGACACTCGTGAGTCCGCTGCAAGGTCGGAAGACTAGAGCGTTCGGACGTTCCAATGTTCTGATCTTCGCACTGCGATGAGGACGTACTCGGCGTCTGCGGTTGTGCTGCGGCGGATCGATCTGGGCGAGAAAGATCGCATCATTACCCTGTTCTCTCGCGAGCACGGCAAGCTCTCCGCCGTCGCCAAAGGCGCTCGCAGGCCGGGAAGCAAGCTCTCAGGCGCGTGTGAGCCGTTCACTTACTCCAAAATGCTGCTCTCGTCCGGGCGCGACCTGGATGTGCTGTCTCAGGCAGAAATCAGGGAATCGTTCCCGAACGTCAAGTCCGACATCGGCGCGGTTGCGCATGGTGTCTACCTCCTCGAGCTAGTCAACTCCTTTGTGGACCAGCGCCAGCCGAATCAGGACATCTTCGATACTTTGTTGAGCGCCATGTACGTGCTCGAAGGCGGTACTGATCCCGAACTTGCCGCCCGCTACTTCGAGGTGCAGCTTCTGACTGTCCTGGGCTACGAGCCGCATTTCGAGGCCTGCCTGCGCTGCGGGAGAACGCCGCAGCGGGAGAAGGTCTCGTTCAGCCCGTCAATGGGCGGTATCATCTGCTCCAACTGCGGCAACGCTCCAAGTGACGCCATCGTCGTACCGTACGCCATCTCGTCGTACGTGACGGCGCTTCGGTCTGTCGAGCCACACCGGATTAGGGAACTGCGCTTTCCGAAGGGCGCAAGGCGGGATCTTGCGCGCCTGCTGCGTTGGCACATACGGTACCGGCTTGAGCACGACCTGAGGAGCACCGATTTCATCGACGCCCTGGTTGGATTCGGGCAGCCTACCGGCGGGTAATCATTCCGCGTGACCACTCTCGTCTGGCTATGCCTGTTCGCGTCTCTGCCAACACTGGCGCTGGGCCTCAGCAGCAACCAGCTCTACACCGGCACGCCTTCGACAATCCCACCGGGCAGGACTCAGGTTCTTGGCTTCACAGACGGCGCACGCCCTTCGCAAGCCCGAGTTGGTGGAATCCAGATCAGACCCGGCATCACCGGCAACATGGACGCGAAAGCCGCCTACAGCTACTTGTGGAACTCCAACGGGCCCAACGCCCAGTTCGGACCGAACGTTGGAGTCAAGTGGCGCTTCGCGGGCGACGGATGGACAAATCCCTCGTTAGCGGTATCAGCACAGTACGCGATCTCACAGGGCGGAGCTACGCGGAATCACAAGGGCGACTGGGGATTCGCGATCATCGGTCTGTATCCCACTCGGCAAGTGAGCGCGATAGAGTATCAGAGTGTGGTGTAAATTACCGTTGAGTTAGCAACGGCCACCGTGGAACTCCAATGTTGACTAAGACACAGGAGGGTTATCCACGATGGCCAACAACAGTATGACCGCGATCGGACT
>Ga0207433_10000337_pt1 | contig 107628 bp, 95 predicted proteins | sample YelNatPaOPGAMG01_FD_187559 | JGI IMG/M metagenome (GOLD analysis project Ga0207433, IMG submission 187559) | Hot spring thermophilic microbial communities from Obsidian Pool, Yellowstone National Park, USA - OP-RAMG-01 (SPAdes) (version 3) | ecosystem: Environmental > Aquatic > Thermal springs... | reverse complement strand
GATATATTTCATATAAAAGATACTTTACAGAACCCAATTTTTTAGGAGGTAAAAATGAAATATTTGCAAATTTTGGCAGTTTTGTTAGCGTTAACGAGTTGTAATCTTTTAACAAGTGATGGTTCTTCAACTTCTAGTTCTTCAGTTTCTTCTGAGTCTAGCACATCTTCTTCCGTTTCTTCAACTTTTTTGCCAAGCACAAATGGTGGAACTTTTAATCCCGGAACAGGGTATACCCTTGTATGGAGTGATGAATTTAATGGTAATAGTATTGATACTTCTGTATGGAGCTATGAAACTGAAGCCACAGGTTGGTCACACTACTGGAACAATGAGTTGCAGGATTATACTGACAATGGGACAGGTGGTCCTAATGCATTTATTACGAATGGTATGCTTGTTATAAAGGCTATAAAGGTTAATAACAATAATGATTTTGGTTCTTACACATCTGCAAGGATGGTAACAAAAGGAAGAAAATCCTGGCAGTATGGAGTGATTGCAGCAAGGATAGCACTGCCTTATGGTAAAGGTATCTGGCCTGCTTTCTGGATGCTTGGTAATAATTACGTTTGGCCAGCTTCTGGAGAAATTGATATAATGGAACAAATTGGACAAGAATCAAACAAAATTTACGGAACTTTACACTGGGATGATGGAGGCCATAAGTACTATGGTACCTCAGCATATATTCAAAATCCTTTAGAGTTTCATATTTATCATGCTGAGTGGACAACAACATATATAAAAATTGGAGTGGATGGTAATTTCTATTTTAATATGGATATAACAGGTTCTGGAAAGACTGAATTTCACCAACCTTTTTACATATTGCTTAATCTGGCTGTTGGTGGAAACTGGCCAGGTAAACCTGACTCTACAACAAAGTTTCCACAGTATATGTTTGTTGACTGGGTAAGGGTATATCAGTGATTATTATGGCACTGGCTTTGCCAGTGCCATAATACAAAAAGTCTGCTGTGGGGAAGTAAATACTCCAGTTCTACTTTTTTCAACCTTTTGCAATTCTAAAAAAGTAATGATATAATTTAAAACAAGCATTTGTGAGGAAAACTTAATGAGTCTATTTGAATCAAAGTTACCCCCGCTATCCAGAAGAATGCTTCCAACGAAACTTGAGGATTTTGTTGGTCAGAAGCATCTTGTGGGAGAGGGAATGCCCATCTTCACCATGCTTAAAAATGGAATAATTCATTCGATGATTTTTTATGGACCGCCTGCCACTGGAAAAACCAGCCTTGCAGAAATTATTGCAAGAACATTGGATTTTAACTTCATAAGGGCAAATGCCTTAACCCTTGATAATGAAGAGATTAGAGAGATATTAAAAAAGGCAAAAAATGAGGCCGCCCTCGGTAACAAAACTATAGTTTTTATAGATGAAATACACAGACTTTATAAACCCAAACAGGATGCTTTTCTTTCGAGCCTTGAAAACGGTGAAATTACTATTATTGGTGCTACAACTGAAAATCCATACTTTGTTTTAAATCCGGCTTTAAGATCAAGAGTATTTATTTATGAATTCTACCCACTTTCTAAAGAAGATAGAGAAGTTATACTTAAAAATGCACTCTCAAAAGATAGTTTTTTAAGTAAAATGAAAATAGAAATTACAGAGCAAGCTTACAGGTTTCTTACTGAAAACATAAATGATGTAAGAGAGATGTTAAATACTCTGGAGCTTGCCATACTTTCGAAATCCACTTATTCTGAAATAAAGATCGACATTGATGATCTTGCAAGAATTTTTCAGAAAGTTGAGACAAAATACTCCAGTGAGGAAGCGCATTATGATGTTATTTCAGCATTTATAAAATCTGTAAGGGGAAGTGATCCTGATGCAGCTTTGTATTACCTTGCACTTATGCTTGAAAGCGGTGAAGACCCTCTTTTTATAGCAAGAAGGCTTATAATTCTTGCTGCTGAGGATGTTGGACTTGCATATCCTGAAGCATTGAACGTTGCCACATCGTGTTATGAAGCCATCGAAAGGATTGGAATGCCTGAAGGCAGGATTGTGCTTGGAATGACGACTATTTTTCTATCAGCATTACCGAAGTCAAATTCTGCCTATCTTGCCATTGATAGGGCTATTGAGGATGTGAAATCTGGTAATATTATGAATGTTCCATTTCATTTGCGGAGTTCAAGTTTTAAAGGTGCTGAAGAGCTTGGTCGAGGGGTTGGATATAAATATCCGCATGATTTTTCAATGCATTATGTTCATCAAAAATATACTGAAAAAGATGTCAAGTACTACTTTCCAGGTGAACTTGGATTTGAAAAAAAATTGAAAGACTGGCTTAATAAAATCAAATCAAAGGATGTATAATGCCAGAAGTAATTTTTTTGGGGACTGGAACATCTGATGGTGTTCCCACAATTGGATGTGATTGTGTGACCTGCCGTTCAAAAGACAGGCGAGATAAAAGACTGAGAAGTAGCATTTACTATATTTCTGAAGAATGCAAGCTTCTTATAGATATTTCGCCAGATTTCAGAATTCAGGCATTAACATACAACATCAGGTGGATAGATGCAATTTTAATAACACATTCGCACAACGACCATATAGGTGGGCTCGATGATGTAAGAAGTATAAATTTTATAATGAAAAAAGCTATCCCTGTCTATGGAAATACTGAGGCGATTGATGAAATAAAAAATAGATACAGTTATATTTTTAGAAAAACCCAGGAAGGTGGTGGAAAACCGAAAGTAACTCTTCATACAGTAGAGGATGTGGTAGAAATAAATGGAGTTAGTATAACTTCAATTCCTGTTATGCATGGACAAATTCCTATTCTTGGATACAGAATAGGAAATTTTGCATACCTTACTGATGCAAGCTATATTCCTCCACAGAGTTTTGATAAGCTTGAAAATCTTGATGTCCTGGTTATAAATGCCTTGAGATTTGAAAAACACCCCACTCATTTTAACCTCGAAGAAGCATTAAATGTTGTTGGGTTGATCAAACCAAAGAAGGCATATCTTACCCATCTAACCCATAGATTCTTGCATAAAAGGGATAGTAAACTTTTACCGAAGGGGGTAGAATTTGCTTATGATGGATTGAAGTTGAAACTTGACTGAATATAAAAAAACCCGCTGGTTTATGTCAGAGGGTCATCCAGCGGGTCTCATTAAAGGATTTATTTATTATACAATGGCCTTTCATGATATTTGGTATGCAATAGTTTGTGAGCTTTTTCTGAAAGTGGAGAACCCAGGAATTCATCATAAAGAGCCTTAATATATGGGTTCTGATGTGAGCATCTTATTTCAGAACTTCTATCGTCTTCATAGATACCCATTGCCCTCTTTTTGCGAATTTCGTCTGTTGCACCGTAAGGCTGTCCGCCACCACCAACACATCCACCACGACATGCCATAACTTCAATAAAGTGATAAGGGACTTCTTTTCCAGTCTGTTGAGCAGCCTTCACTTCCAGTAGAATTTGCTCGACATTTGCAAGTCCGTGTGCCACAGCTATTCTTACTTCTGTGCCATTAATGTTTATCTTTCCCGTTTTAATGCCCTCGAGCCCTCTTGTCTCTACAAAATCAACATCTCTTAGTTCCTTCTTTGTTATAAAATAATATGCAGTACGTAAAGCAGCTTCCATAACACCACCGGTAGCTCCAAAGATTGTACCGGCACCTGTGTACTCTCCAAGTATCAAATCCGCTTCTGAATCGGGTAAATTCAGAAAGTCTATTCCTGCAGCCTTTATCATTCTTGTAAATTCTCTTGTGGTTAAGACTACATCAATATCCTGATAGCCGCTTGCAAACATTTCTTCTGTTCTTGTTATTTCATACTTTTTGGCTGTGCATGGCATAATTGAAACCATAAAGATTTTTGCAGGGTCTATTTTGTTCTTTTGGGCATAATAAGTTTTAGAAAGAACCCCAACCATCTGGTGAGGGGATTTAGCAGTAGAGAAGTGTGGAATCATTTCAGGGTAGAATTTCTCCAGATAATCCACCCAGCCAGGACAGCAGGAGGTAATTAGCGGTAGAGGCCCCTTTTTATGTATGAACCTTTCAACAAACTCCGAAGCTTCCTCCATTATAGTAAGGTCTGCCCCAAAGTTTGTATCGAACACTGCGTCAAAACCAAGCCTTCTTAAAGCAGTATAAATTTTTCCTGTGGTAAGTGTCCCCGGTTCAAGACCAAATGCTTCACCTACAGCTACTCTTGTTGCTGGAGCTATCTGAACGACTTTATGCTTTTCAGGATCTCTAAGCCCCTTCCAGACCATTGGGGTATCATCTTTTTCGTAAAGAGCTCCCACAGGGCAGTGGGCTGTACACTGTCCACACTTTACACAAGGGCTATCGTTTAGAAAGGTATCAGCCGATGGGGCTATTCTCATGTTGAAACCTCTACCGATAAACTCAATAGCCCAAACATTCTGCATAATCTGGCATACTTCAACGCATCGGCCACATTTTACACATTTTTCAGGATTGAGTTCGAGTGATTGAGTGGATTTATCAGCTGGATGATTAACAAGAATTTGAGGGAATGCGACATCGCGAATTCCAAAATCACCTGCAAGCTTTTGTAATTCACAATTACCATTTCTTGGACATTGCAAGCAATCATTTGGATGACTGGATAAAATCAACTCAAGAACAGTTTTTCTCACCTCTACGATTTCAGGATCATGGGTAATTATATCCATTCCCTCTTCTACAAAGGTAGCACAGGCTCTAATCATTTTTGGAGAGCCCTTAACTTTTACAATACACATTCCGCAGGCTGCACTTGGAGGAAGATCAGGGTGATTACAGAGTGTGGGTATCTTTACCTGAACTAACTTTGCAGCCTCAAGAATTGTTGTGTTTTCTTTTACCTTAAAAGGTATCCCATTTATTTTTATATTCACCATATTCATATTTTACCTCTCCTATTTTCTGATTACTGCACCAAATTTACATACTTCATAACAGGTACCACACTTTATACACTTGCTCTGATCAATTGTGTACGGTTTTTGTTTTTCACCACTTATGCAGTTTACAGGACATTTGATTGCACAAAGCCCACAGCCAACACATTTTGTTGGATCAATTGTAAATGTGACAAGGTCTCTACATTTTCCAGCTTTACATTTTTTATCTTTTATATGCTCAATATACTCTTCTTCAAAGTATTTCAATGTTGAAAGAACAGGGTTTGGAGTGTTTTGTCCCAGACCACAAAGCGAAGCTTTCTGCATTGCAAAACATATCCTTTTCATATTATCGATATCTTCTATATCTCCTTTTCCCTGACTTATTTTGTTTAACATTTCTAAAAGCTGTTTTCCACCAATTCTACAAGGTGCGCATTTTCCGCAAGATTCATCCACAGCAAACTGAAGATAAAACTTTGATATGTCCACCATACAGTCATCTTCATCCATAACTATTAGTCCGCCAGATCCCATTATTGCACCAAGCTGTTGAAGGTTTTCATAACCTATGGGAGTATCGAGATATTCCTCCGGTATCACCCCTCCGGATGGCCCTCCTGTCTGAACTGCCTTAAATTTTTTACCCCCTTTTATTCCGCCACCAATGTCGAATACAAGTTCCCTTAGTGTTGTGCCCATCGGAACTTCTACAAGCCCGGAGTTATTTACTTTTCCTGTTAATGCAAAAACTTTTGTCCCCTTTGATGTATCCGTCCCAATACTTGCAAACCACTTTCCCCCTCTGGTTAGAATGACTGGAACATTAGCCCATGTTTCCACATTGTTTATGACTGTGGGTTTACCCCAGAGACCTTTTGTTGATGGAAAAGGTGGTCTTGGTTTTGGCATACCCCTATTTCCTTCAATTGAGGCAATAAGAGCAGTTTCTTCACCACAAACATAAGCACCAGCGCCATACCTTAATTCAATGTCGAAGTCAAATCCACTCCCGAGAATATTTTTACCAAGCAGTCCCAGTTCTCTTGCCTGATTTATAGCAATTTCAAGTCTTTTTATTGCGAGTGGATATTCAGCACGAATGTAAATATATCCGTAAGAAGCTCCAACAGTGTATCCACATATTGCCATTGCTTCAATGATTGAGTGTGGATCACCTTCTATTGTACTTCTGTCCATATAAGCACCTGGATCTCCTTCGTCAGCATTGCAAACCACATATTTTATATCAGAAGCTGTCTCTTTGGTGATCTGCCATTTTTTCCACGTAGGATAACCTGCACCACCTCTACCTCTAAGCCCTGAAATTTTAAGCTCTTCAATAATATTATCTGGTTTCAATTCGAAAAGTGCCTTCTCAAGTGCTTTATATCCGTCACGTGCAATGTAATCATAAATATTTTCAGGATCAATAACCCCGCAGTTTCTTAAGACTATCCTTAATTGCTTTCGATAATTGTCATACTTAAAGCCAATGTTTTTTCTGCTTTGAGAGTTGTCATAGACAAGATTTTTTAGAACCTGGTTTTTCAAAAGATGAGTTTGTACTATATCCTTTGCATCTTCAGGTTTGACATGGCAGTAGATTGTTTCATCTGGAAGAATCTTTACAATAGGACCTTCACTGCAGAATCCAAAACAACCACATTTTACTACCTGAACCTCTTCTTTTAGTCCCTGGGCTATCAATTCTTTGTTTATAAATTCATATATTTCATTGGATTTTTTTTGTTTGCATTTATCAGCATTGCAGATTACAACATATCTTTTATAAGGCATAGATTAAACTCCTTCTTTTATTATATCTATCGCAGGCTTGTCCTGGATAGCCTCGTTTAAAAGAATTTTTTGAGCCACATGTTTTTCAAGAATTTTTCTTGCTGTATCGGGAGTTACCCTCCCATAAATTACCGTTGGCATTCCTGGAACCTGCACTTCTACAGTTGGTTCTACTGAACATTTGCCTATGCAACCTGTTGGTTTTACTTCTACATTTACCAGCCCCATTTTTTCAATGTGTTCTTGAAAAGCCTTCATTGTTTCTTCAGCACCTGCTGCAATACCACATGTGGCCATTCCCACAAGAATTCTTGTTATTTTCCCTTCCTTCTGCATTTTTTCTTCTTTGCTTTTTAATTCTTCTCTTAACCTTACAAGATCCTCTCTTGTTTTAAGCTTTGACATGAAAACCCCCTTATCCCTTCGCTCTAAATTTTGCAATAATCTCAGGGATGTCTTTCTTTGTTAAATTTCCAAAGACTTCGCCGTTTATTACCATAACCGGTGCAAGTCCACAACATCCCACACAACGAACAGCCTCTAAAGAAAATAAACCATCTTCTGTTGTTCCCTGTACACCTATTCCGAGAGCATCTTCAAGCTCACCAAGTATGTCTTCACCACCTTTTAAATAGCAGGCAGTTCCCATACATACAGATATCTGATATTTTCCAGGTTTTTTGATTTTGAAAAAGTGGTAAAATGTAACCACTCCATAAATTTTTGCAAGAGGAACATTAAGAATTCTTGAAAGTTCAAGAGCTACATCACGAGGAATATAACCATATTCTTCCTGAACTTTGTGCAGTATCATAATAAGATTTCCCTCTTTATTTTTCCACTCGTTGATGTGATTTTGAAGAGCTACGGAAAGCTGAACAGGGGTTTCTTTTTTTTCAAACATTTAATCCTCCAGATAAAGAATAAAAAAGATGTGGGACAGTAATTTTTAACCCTATATTGTAGCATACAAGAAAAATTTTAGCAAAAAAAGTATATAACATTTTTTCTTTTTTTTTGTGTATTTTAGGGGAGACCCTCCCTAAATACTTTAGCAAGTTGAAAAGTTAACTTTCTATTTGCTTTAGCTTTTTGCAAAAAACTATCTCTTTTGATTTTATAAAGTAGGAATTTGATTTTTTAACCTTTTTGTTTTAATATCTTTAAGATTTTAAGATTAACATAGGGGGAATGGAATGAATAAAGCTTTAAAATATTTTCCGTTTGTATTCTTTTTATTTATATGTGTGATATTTTTCTTTAAGGTTTTTGCAGGATACAGCATTCAGGGAGTGGATACAGGGCTGTGGAGTCCTTTGGACTGGAAGCAAAATGCACTCCATACTCCTTACGCATGGAATAGCTTGTTCTGGCTTGGTATGAGTCAGGGCACATACAATTTCAGTGTTTACTGGGTTATCTCTCAACTTTTTCCCTTATGGCTTGTCTTGCCAGCCACCTATTTTTTTTCTATAATTTTAGGGCTTGTCTTTTTTTACTTTCTTACAAAAAAGCTTGGTATCTCTTTATGGGGTAGAATCTTTGGCAGTGTATGCTATGCTTTTATGCCTTCTATTGTTACACTAATTTACTCAGGGCATATTCAGGTGATAGAGCTTTTGCCTTATATACCTTTGATTTTCTGGTGTATAGAAGAGATTTTTGATACAGAGGGAACTTTTTTTGGAAGAAAATTAATTTTCTTTGGTGCAATTTTTATAGCATGGGGGTTAATGGTAAGTCTTGATGTGCAGAGAGGACTTTACGTAACTTTCGCAGCTGTAATTTATATATTTTATCTCACACTTAAGAAAATTAAAGAGAAGAATTTTCTTTCCATTATTAAATCAACCATTCTGTGGAAGAATATTTTACTTCTGTTTATTACTGGAATTTTGTCCCTGTGTGTTTTTTCCCTTAGTTTTTATACCTGGATTGAACCACTTAGAGGAAGAATTGCATTACAGAATAAAGCCAATCAAAAAAGTGAGGCTGAAAAGTTTGATTTTGCATCAAGCTGGTCATTTCATCCTTTTGAACTTGTGGATAGTGTTGCATTTGGTTTTCATGGAATGATATCCGGTGATGAGAAAGCACCCTACTGGGGTGAAAAACCATTTGCCGGAAACAGTGAGGCAATTGGGTTCTTTACTGTATTGTTTGGTTTAATTGGTATTGTTCTTACTTATAAGAAAAATTATAAGAGTAAATTTTTCTTCTGGAGTTTTTTGGTTTTGTTACTTTTATCCTTTGGAAGATACTGGCCTGGCAAACCTTTTTTCTGGCTTTTTTATAAATTACCGCTTATGGCAAACTTTAGGGCCCCTGCAAAGTTTCTGTGTGTGGGAATTTTCTTTTTTGCAATCCTTGCCTCTTTTGGTTTTGATCATCTTTTTAACATTATAGAGGAAAGGTTAAAGGAGAAGAAAAGGTTTTTAGATAATCTTTTGAAAATACTACTTTCATTTTTAATTATTTTTGTATTTTTGTTGTTTTTAGTAATGATTGCATCAAGTGACATTGCATCAAGTATTGCGCAAAAACTTAACAATAATTATACATTATCTAATGCGGCCGTAAAAAACATAATCATCGGACTGTTGAGAGGTTTTTTGTTTAATTTGCTTTCAATAGTTTTGATATTTATAGCATTGAGGCTTGATGCTAATAAGAAAGGAATCTCTTTGATTTCAAAAATTTCCTTTATAGTTCTTGCCATTATAGATTTGTTTAGCATTGACTGGTTTTACCTTTCAAAAAGTTATGTGAAAATTAATGATTTTTACAAAGGGGATGAAATTGTTGATTTTTTAAAGCGAGAGAGGGCAAAGGATGTTTTTAGAGTTGCTACCTCAGCATTTTTGCCAACAAAAGATGGAACGCGCTGGTTGCCCACCACAAGGCTTAAAGGATATTATCTTACTTACTTTTTTCCATTTTATTCGATTGAAACACTTGATATTCCAGCAATTTCTACTGTGTTTGAAGAATATGAAAACTTTTTTTCTTCAGTTCTACTAAGTCAATTCAAGGGGGATGTTAAAACTTACACTGATCTTCTGGCTTTAAACTCGAGGCTTTTTGAGCTTGGTAATGTGAAATATTTACTTTTTGACCTTCCGCCAGAGTATTTGAGTAATGAAAGCTTCATTTATACAAATACTCTGAAGGCAATAGATGGAAAGCCTGTTTATATTTATTACAATAAAAATTATCTACCCAGGGTTAGCTTCTATACAGGCTTTGTGGTTGTTACAAATGAGAGAGAAGCATTGAATTATCTTTCTTTTGCGGATTTTAATTTCAGAAAAAATATAGTGCTACAGGCGGAAAATTTTGGTGATAAGAAGAGTGATAAAGAAAGACTGGAATTACCGGTAGAGGAATATAAAAACTGGAAATATAAACTTGATATAAATATTCCAGAAAGTGGGTTTGTAGTTTTTTCTTCAAAATTTGACAGAAACTGGAAGGCAACTGTCGATGAAAAACCTGTGCCTACTTATCCAGTTAACTATTTACTTACAGGGGTTTTTGTGCCGGCTGGAAGGCATACTCTTGAATTTTTTTACAGGCCACCTATGATTTTTTATTACATCACAATTTTAACTTTAATGTCTGGAGTATTGATTATATTTTTCGGTTTAATTAAAATGTATTTTGTGAAGATAAAAGTTAAAAGTTAAGGGCCCAAAATGGAAGAAAAGAAAAGTTATTCTATTCTTCCTGACTGGATTCACACAAAAAATGAAGAAAGGTTAAATCTTGAAGGAGAATTGAGTTTGATAAATCCAAATGCACTTTCACTATTTTATGGAATTATTGACTATGCTGAAAAATATCATACTTCATATCTTCCATTTGATGGACTTGTAAAACACCTTTGTGATTATGGTTTAAAAATCGGGAATCCTGCTTTAAAAACCCAGTCTTCTATCATTGAAATTTTTAAATCAATTTACCTTCTTCTTGTGAAAAAAAAATACTGCCAGCCGGAACTTGTAGAAAAAAAAGTCGTTGCAATAATACTGCGCGATCCAAAAGCACCAACTGTTGATGATATAAAAAAGATCTTAGAAAGTTTAAAAAATGAGTATGAAAAGTGTTCAACTGAAGAAAAAAGGCCTTTTCCTTCAGAAAGCCATTTTCCTAATTTTCATTTTTATCCTGATGTGGTTTATGTCCTTTCTTTGAAAGAATTTGCTGAAAAGGTTTTTTCCGATATAAAAATTGAACAGCCATTGTGTAAAATACTTTTACCTGAAAATCAGGATATTTTTTTACCTTCGCAAATTTTTAAACAGCTGTTTGATTTTGCCCTTTTGAAACTCCAGTTGTTTCTTTCCTACTCAGAAAGTTCAAATCTTTTGTTTAAAAAGCTAAAAGAGAAGTTTTCAAGTTTGAAGATGTTAAATAGCATGAAAGATTTATTTCCATTGGCAAGAGCAGAGCATGAAATTCTTGCTGCAATTACAATGGAGATACTTGGATTTACAAGTATTGAAAAAGATCTTGCGATATGGCAATCCTGTCAGATTGTTCAAGCCATTGCCTTTAAGAAAGGTGTGGAAACACAGCGAAAAACTATTGAAAAGGGAACCTTTGATATTTTTTTAAAGATTGCTGAAAAGACACCTTCATTTTTTAATAGATCAAGCCTTTTGAAACTGAGGGATAGCTATAGTAACTTTAGAGTCTTTTCGCTGGAGAATTATATTAAAATAGTGGATCAATTTTTAAGTGAATATTCATCAAAAGATGCCTCTTTGCCGTTGATTTTTGCTGAACTTCACAATGAGAGGGTTTATATTCATAGAAACAACTTTTACAAACATCTGATAGATTTTTTAGATAAACTTTTTATAGATCTACATAAAAAATTTTCTGATGAGTATACAAAAAATGCCAAGGCATTTTTGAAAGAAGCTTTTATACAAAGTGAAGAGGCTTTTAATGAGTATGTAAACGAGATTGTAAACAAGGAAAATTCTTTTGTTGTTTATTATCTTAAGGATGCATTATCTTTGTATAAGATACTGCTTTTTTGTGAAAGTAATAATTCTGATGCAAAAGGTATAGTTAAGAGGTTTTTTACTGTAAAGGAAAATGGAGAGGTGATTTTAAGGCCATTTTCCAAAATTATTGGGCTGGATTATCAAAAGATTATTAAGGAGGCAAAAGTTTTTTTGCCATTTTTTGAACAGTTCAACTTTTTTAGCTGGATTTTTTCACTTTTCAGAAAGTTTGCTGAAAGATTTGATAAAGCCTTAGATTCTCAATTGAAAGCAAAAAAAGAATTGCCTGCACTGAGTGAAATAATCCATCCAGTTATATCTTCTGTCAAAGAAAAAAAGACTATTCCAGAGACTGCTTCTGAAAAAGAGGGCAAGCAACAGAAAACTAAAAAAGAAAAAGCCTTATCCTATTTGAAATCCCTTGAAGAGTTCAAGGATGAAATGATCGGTAACAGTTCGGTTGAAGAGATGCTTTCGCTTTATGAAAGTAGATGGAATCATATACTCAATAAAAAGACAAGAGAGGATAACTTGAAATATGTAAAAGATAAAATTGCAAACAGGATAAAGTTCATAAAAAAGCCGACTGTGGAAAATATTTTGCAGGAGGTTGAAAATATTATCATTACTGATAAGAACTTACAGCAGCTTACGGATCAAAATGCCTTAAAAAAATATATTACTCTTGTTTTTATAGAATACTTTCTAAAGAAACAGAAATAACAGGATTTTTTATGAAGAAATACTTTGTTTTTCTTGGATTTTTAATGATTTTAAATCATTTATGGGGTTTGAAATTTAACGCTGGTTTTGATTTTGAACTGGGTGTTTTTACATCGAAAGATAAGAATCAGAATGTATTAAGATTTTTCCCTAAAATCCAGCTTGAGGATTTTAACTTAAAAGCAGGGTTGGATTTCTTTTATACTACCAATGGTTCTTGCAATTATTATGATTTTAAAGACTGGCGCGCTTTTATTTCAAAACTACAACTTTGCTACACAAATGCGAGCAGTCCTTTTAATTTTCTTGTAGAAAGAGTGAATGATTTTACTTTCGGGAGCGGATTTATTTTAAGGAACTTTACGACTTCAAGGTATTATCCTGAATTTTACTTTAACTCGGCTCAGATTAACATAAATTTTAAATTTTTAAGTTTTAATTTATTTACTGATAATATACTTGATTTTGATATCAATGGTGCGAGAATGTTATTAAAACCATTATTTTTCTTTGCTGGAGATAGTATTTTTGGCAATTCTTATATTGCATTTACAGGGGTATGTGATATTGATCCCTTAAATCCTGTTTCTTTTACGAATGAAACTTCTGCATACAACTTTACTGACAGCAAGACAAATCTTAATGTTTTTGTTTATGGTATTGAAATGGGAATTCCTGCTTATAAAAACAACTTTTTCTTACTCTCATTTAATATGGATTATGCTTCGATTTATAATAATGGCAGTGGTGTGAGTTTTGGGACAGTTTTAAGGGGCTTTGATTTTGTTGAATTAAAGTTGAATTATGGTTTTAGTGAAAAGAAGTTTATGCCATTTTATTTTGATAACCTTTATGATCTTGAAAGGTATGAAAAATATCAAAAACTTAATGAAATAAATGAAGAATACCAGTTTTATGATGTTGGTCTCTTTTTATTTATCTTTTCTGAAAATTTAAAATTTTCTTTTGAGTTGATAAAGAAAAGAACTGCGGATAGTTTTACGGATATCTATATTTCACTGTTTTTTGGCAGGGACTACTTTAAGGTTTTTGATTTTACACTTACATATTTTAGACCAGAGGTAAGTAAAGCAGAAGAAGTTTTTTTGCCATTGAGCAGTAAATCTACTTTTTTAACTGACTTTAACTTTTATATGTCCGAAATGGTGGTTTTTGGTTTAGATTACAGGTATACTTTTACTTTTGAGAAAGAAGAATTAACACAGTGGCAAACAGTATATCTTTTCATTAAAGCTATTTTTTAATAAGGAGAGTGCTACGAGAGCAAGACAGATTTTAATTGTGCTAATTCTGTATTTTCTATCTTTTTCTCTACAGGCATTAGAGAATAAGAGAGTATTCAAAGTACTGTCTTTTGTGGGTGTTTGTGAGTACAGGCTATCCGGTGATGAGTGGAAGGTTTTAAATGCTGGCGAGGCAGTGTATGAGGATTCTGAAGTAAGGGTAAATGGTAAGGATGATTATTTGGAGTTAGAACTTGAGGATAGTTTGCGTATTAAGTTGATAGGGCCAACAACCTTGCATATAAAGGAGATCCTAAGATATGATTTTTCTGGCAATAAAAGTACTCTTTTGAGTTTAAACTCCGGTAAAATTTTTGCCAGGGTTAAAAACATTTCTAAAAGAATTTTTAAAATTGAGACTGAAACAGCCGTTGTTACTGTAAAAGGAACGAGATTTTTTATTTCTTTCTTTCCTGAGGAAGGGGGAGAACTAATTGTTACAGAAGGCGTTGTAGAGGTGGATGCTCCCTTAAATTTATTTAAACCTTTTAAAGTCCGCGAAGGTCAAATGTTTAAAATTCCAGCAAGTGCTACAGAAAGTATTTTACCTGTTATGCAGGCTTCAAGGGAGTTGATAGTTCAGTATGATAAGGAATACAGAGAAATATCAAATATTTCCCCGCAAAAACCGGAAAAATTACAGCCGGAGTCAAAGTCAAATTTGCCTTCGCTGCCTTCACTTACTGCAGTTTTTCCTTTTCTTCTGGAACTTGGCGAAAATGCTGGAAAAATATTGAATTTTTCTTTGGGTACACAAAAAATTGGTAAAGATATTTATGGTATGTTTATTTTTACACCCGCTTTGAATTTGGGTAACATTTTCCTTGCACTTTATTTACCATTTTATTTTCTTAAAGACGATAATGTATTCTCAAATACTAACCACTTATTGTATAACACAAATGATTGGAATTTTTCTTCTTTAGATGATGTTTTTGCAGATATTGTTAGTAAAATTTATTCTTTGGAATTTAGAAGTATGGTTCTTTCTTTTAAAATAGGAACTATTACTGACTATACCCTTGGTAATGGCCTATTTATAACTGGATATGCCAATGATATTTTTTATCCCTTCCAGAGAATTGTTGGTGGAGTTGTAAAGGTTGATACTCCTGCAGTTGGACTGGAGGGGTTTGTAAATAATATTGCAAGTTTTGAAGTCATTGGGGTAAGAGCCTACATAAGGCCATTGTTTTTTCTTCCAGTTATAGGAAAATGGAGTGTGGGTATTTCTTCATTTCTGGATAGAAAACCCTCTACTAGTTCAAATAGTGTGTTTGGTTATTCTTTGGATTTTGATTTTCCCTTTCTGGATTTTGGATTTTTAGGCCTTGGATTTTTTGGTGGTATTGGTGGAATGGGATATTCCACTAATTTGTTGACTGGATTAGGTTTAAATTGTGGTGTTAAAGGGAATGTTTTTATGGTTTTTTATAAACTTGAGTATAAAAATAGCTTTGGTGGTTTTTTACCCGATTATGTTAATAAAACCTATGAAGTTGATAGGGCAAAAAAGTTTGAGGTAGTTTCTTCTTTTTCTCAAACTTCTTTTTTAAATGATATTTACAATTTAAATAACATTTACCATGGAGTTGAAAGCGAAGTTGGATTTAATTTTACTGACATCGCCAGATTTGGTATTTCCTATACACATTTCTTTAACTTTGGGGAAAATTTGCAGAATAATTTTCTTAACTCCCTGCACATCGAAGCTACTCTTTATAAATCATTTATTAAAAAGGTGTACTTTACAGTTTCTTACGATAGAAATAATTTTTCTTTGGATGATTTGTTTTTTAATTTTACTGGTGGTGGGAGCTTGATTACTTTTGAGGTTTTCTATCAGTTGGTTGATAGGCTATATCTTGGAGTGAATTACAGGAAATTTTTTGAAGGTACCAGTGGTTCTGAAGTAAATGAAAAAGATTTATACGGTTTGAGGATGGAAGTTTCATTTTAAAAAAGTCGACAGTCCTGGTATTCCCTGAGTTTTGTGGATTTTTTTCTTCTGTTGATTTAAAATATTTTACTGATTTTTTTAGAATATGCTGGAGACTTGATGTGATAGAGAAGTTTTATAGTGCAAAGGTTCTTGTGATTGGTGATGTAATGCTTGATAAGTATTTGTATGGCCAGGTGGAAAGAATTTCGCCAGAAGCACCTGTACCTGTTGTTCTTGTGTCTAAAGAGTCTTATACACCCGGTGGTGCCGGAAATGTTGCAAACAATATAGTTTCCCTTAAGGCAAACTGCAGGCTTATCGGTCTTATTGGAAATGATGAAAATGCAGGTGTGCTTAAAAAGTTATTGAGTTCTAATGGGATAGAATATAATTTGTTAGAATGGGATATGCCAACTATTACCAAAACAAGGGTAGTTTCAGGAAATCAACAGTTGATAAGGCTTGATTTTGAAAAATCTTCTGAAATATCTGAAAATCTAAAGGAAAAATTAAAAGAACAAATAGCAAAATGGATTGAGACCAGCAGTATAGTTGTAATATCTGATTATGGTAAAAATATTTGCAGTTATGAGATTTGCCAGTTTACTATAAAACAGGCTAGTAAATCGAAGAAATCTGTTATAGTTGATCCGAAGAAGACAGACTGGCAGAGATACAGGGGGGCTACTGTTATAACTCCCAATCTCAAGGAACTCGGAGATATTTACGGGAGAAGACTTGAGAATGATGATAAGGTCATTGAAAGCGTTGCAAAAAAAATCTATCCACAGCTGGGTATAAGCTATCTAGTTGTTACAAGATCTGAAAAGGGGATGACTGTTTATGATGGGAAGGAGTTTTATCACTTTCCTACTGAAGCAAAAGAGGTTTATGATGTTTCAGGTGCCGGTGACACTGTTGTGGCTACTCTATCTGTGGCCCTTGCTTCGGGGTTTGATATAAAGGAGGCAGCACTTCTTGCCAATAAGGCAGCGGGTATCGTAGTAGGAAAAGCTGGAACTTCTCCTGTTTACTACCATGAGCTTTTAAAGGAAGTAGAAAACGAGTCATTTACCAAGCTAGTAAGTCTTGATGAGTTACTGGTAATTTTAGATGATTTAAGAAAGAAAAACAAGAAAATTGTTTTTACAAATGGGTGTTTTGATATAATTCACAGGGGGCATGTTACATATCTTAGAGAGGCTAAAAAATTAGGGGATGTTTTGATTATTGGTCTTAATAGTGATGAATCTGTAAAAAGACTTAAAGGAAATGCCAGACCAATTAATTCTGTTGAGGATAGGGCAAATGTACTTTCAGCGCTTGAAGTTGTTGATTATGTGGTTGTTTTTGAAGAGGATACTCCTTATGAGTTGCTTTCAAAAGTTAGACCGGATATTCTTGTGAAAGGTGGAGATTATAAAGAGGAGGAAGTTGTCGGTAGAGAATTTGCACATCAAACTGTGATTTTGCCATTTGTAGCTGGTTATTCAACAACAAATATAATTAAGAAAATGGGAGGATTAAGTTGATAATAGTTACAGGGGGAGCGGGTTTTATAGGCAGTAACCTTGTTTATAGTTTAAATAAAAGAGGAATAACAGATATTTTGATTGTTGATAGTCTTAAAAATTCTTCTAAACAGAGAAATTTAAATGCTCTTAAATTTTCTGATTTTATTGATAAAGAGGACTTTCTGTCACATCTTTCTTCTTTTAAAAAAATAAGTGTAATATTTCATCAGGGTGCTTGTTCCAATACAATGGAGACTGATGGAACTTATGTAATGAAAAACAACTATGAGTATAGCAAGGCACTGTTACATTTTGCAATTGAAAATAAGGCAAGGTTTATTTATGCTTCTTCCGCTTCTGTATATGGTAATGGGTTAAATGGTTTTAAGGAAGCAGAAGAATGTGAATATCCTTTAAATATTTATGCATTTTCAAAGTATGTCTTTGATATGTATGTAAGGAATAATTACAGTAAGATAAATGTGCAGGTGGTTGGTTTGCGTTATTTTAATGTTTATGGACCACAGGAAAATCATAAAGGAGCTATGGCATCCGTAGTAAATCATTTTTACAAAGAAATTTTGACAGAAGGTAAGATGAAAGTTTTTGAAGGGAGTGAGAATTTTTTGAGGGATTTTGTATTTGTGGAAGATGTTGTTGATGTAAATCTTTTCTTCTTTGATAATCCTTCAAAGAAAGGTATTTTTAATTGTGGAACTGGAAAAGCAAGAAGTTTTTTAGATGTTGCCTGGCTTATGAAAAAAGAATTTCCACAAGCAGAGATAGAATTTATTCCTTTTCCACCAGCGCTCGTGGGTAAGTATCAGACTTACACTCAGGCTGATCTTACAAGACTCAGGGAGATTGGTTATACAAAGCCTTTTACAACACTGGAGGCCGGTGTAGAAAAATATTGCAGGGTATTAAAAGAAAAAGATGGTTATCTGACAAAAGGGTAATTTATATGAGGGAAAGAAATAATAAGTTACTGAGGTTTTTTGATTATTTTTTTGGAATACCACTGATATTTCTTCTGGGTTTAATAAAAAAAATTTCTGATAAGGTTAATAAAAAAGTAATTAATTTAAAAAGTATAAAGAGGATTAAAAGACCAAAGATCGCTATTTTAAAAGAAGCAGCAATAGGAGACCTGGTTTTACTTACAGGAATATTGAAAGATATAGAGAGTAATTTTCCAGAAGCGAAGGTTTTTCTTATCTGTTCTGAAAGTAACCATGAAATTACAGCTCTTTTTGATACTAAAGTTGATTTGAAAGTTTTGGTATTTCCTTTTAGCAAGTTTTTCAAGTTAATGAAAATGGTTTTTGCCTTACCAGCTTTTGACATCTGGATGGATTTTGGCCAATGGCCAAGAATAAATGCTTTAATAACTTTTTTTGTAAGGGCAAAATTGAAAGTTGGCTTTAGAACAAAGGGACAATTCAGACACTATGTATACGATCTTGTTGTGGATCATTCTTCCTTTAAACATGAGCTTGATAACTTCAGAGAATTTTTGATTAAGCTGGACTTAAATACAGGGAATATGCCTTGTTTGAAAGTTATTGAAAAAGAAATTAATCTTCCGGAGAAATTTGTAATATTGCATATTTTTCCTGGCGGTTCAAGGGCAAATTTAAAAAGCTGGCATAGAAATAACTGGGCTATGCTTGGAAAATATTTACTTGAAAATGGTTTTAAAATAATTTTAACAGGTTCAAAGAAAGATTTTCTTTCTGCTGAAGTTTTGAAATGGCAGCTTGAACATTTTGGTTATAATGGGTCTTTTGTTATGAATAAAGCAGGAGAGTGGAATCTTGAAGAAACTGTATTTGCTATTTCTAAGGCAAATTGTGTTGTAAGTGTTGATACTTCGATTGTACATATTGCTTCTGCTTTGGGGGCAAATCTTGTAGCTTTGTATGGTCCAACGACACCAGAAAGGTGGGGACCTTTGAATAAGAATAGTGTTGCAGTCAAAGCATCTGTGGATTGTGGTCCGTGTTTGAGCCTTGGTTTTGAATCAAAATGTTTGCATAACAGATGTATGGAATTAATAAAAGTTGAAGATGTCATAGAGAAAGTTAAGGTTTTTTTAAACCTTTAGTCTATTAATGCCCTTTGCAATTTTGACTTCTGCCGTATTGCCAGTTTAGTTTGATGAGGAGTCTTATGTCATACAGGGAATATATAAGGAATTTTTCCATTATAGCCCATATAGACCATGGTAAGTCTACACTTGCTGATAGAATTCTTGAACTTACAGGTGCAATTGATAAAAGCAAGATGAGCGAGCAGGTGCTTGATTCTATGGAGGTTGAAAAGGAGCATGGTATTACTGTAAAAGCCCATACTGTCTCCGTTTTTTACAGAGCTCTTGATGGCAATGAATATACTCTTAATCTTATTGATACACCAGGTCATGTTGATTTTACCTATGAGGTTTCACGCAGTCTTGGTGCCTGTGAAGGTGCTGTATTGCTTGTGGATGCTACACAGGGTATTCAGGCACAAACTCTTTCAAACTTTTATTTAGCACTTGAACAGAATCTTGAAATTATTCCCGTAATAAATAAAATTGACCTTCCAAGTGCTCATATTGATATGGTAAAAGAACAGCTTGAAAAAGAGTTAGGATTTAGCGGTGATGATATAATTTTGATAAGTGCCAAAAGTGGAATAAATTGTAGGGATGTTTTAGAGGCAATTGTTAAAAGGATTCCAGCTCCTGCTGGAAATGAGGACGAAAGTCTTGTAGCCCTGGTTTTCGATTCTTATTATGATAGTTACAGGGGCGTAGTGGTAAAAGTAAGAGTTTTTGATGGGAGTGTAAAAGCTGGTGATAGAATAAGGTTTATGGCTACTGGTAAGGAATATGTTGTTGAGGAGACAGGGCTACTTCAGTTAAAGTTATTAAAGAAGGAAGAATTAAAAGCAGGAGAAGTTGGTTATATTATTGCTGGAATTAAAAGCGTATCAGAGTTCAGTGTTGGAGATACAATTACCAACGGAGAAAGACCCGCTGCAAAACCTTTGCCAGGATACAAACCAGTAAAACAGTATGTTTTTGCAGGAATTTTTCCTGTAAACTCAGATGATTTCGCAGATCTTCAGGAAGCTCTTTACAAACTTAAATTAAATGATGCAGCACTTTCTTTTGAAAAGTGGAATTCTGCAGCGCTTGGTATGGGTTTTAAGTGTGGTTTTTTAGGGCTTTTGCATTTACAGATCATTCAGGAAAGACTGGAAAAGGAATTTGATCTCAATATTATTACTACTGTTCCATCTGTAGAATATAAGATAAAAAAGACTAATGGGGAAGTGATTTTTATAGAGAATGCCACTGAATTTCCTGATCCTGTTTATATTGAAGAAATTGAGGAGCCTTTTGTAGAGGCAAGAATTATTTTGCCTGATGAATATCTTGGAACGATTTTGCAACTTATACAGGAGAGAAGAGGAGTTCAGAAAAACATTATTTACCTGCATACAACAAGGGTTGAAATTGTTTGTGAGTTGCCTTTAGCTGAAATAATCTATGATTTTTATGATAAGCTTAAAAGTTTGACACGGGGATATGCTTCTTTTGATTATGAGTTTAAAGAATTTCGCAAGAGCGATATTGTAAAGCTTGATATTCTGGTTAATGGAGAAGTTGTTGATGCACTTTCGCAGATGGTTCATAGAGATAAAGCTTACCAGAGGGGTAGAAGTGTTTGTGTAAGGTTGAGAGAACTCATACCACCACATTTATTCCAGATACCAATTCAGGCGGCTATTGGAGGAAAGGTTATTGCCAGGGAAACAATTAAGGCTTTGAGAAAAGATGTGCTTGCGAAATGTTATGGAGGAGATATTACAAGAAAAAGAAAGCTTCTTGAAAAACAGAAAGAAGGGAAAAAGAGAATGAAGGCTGTGGGAAGTGTTGAAATTCCTCAGGAGGCTTTTATTGAAGTTTTGAAGTCAGAAGAGGGTGGAGAATGAACAGAATTATACTTGCAAGCCAGTCTGCTGGCAGAAGAATGTTGTTTGAAAGGTATTTTGATAAATTTGAAATACATCCTGCTTATGTAGATGAAGAAAAAGTCACGGATAAGCCATCCCGAATAGTTGTTAAACTTTCAATATTGAAGGCTAAAAAGGTTTCAGAAATCTTTCCTGAGGATTTTGTGTGTGGTTTCGATACTGTTGTTGTCTGTAATGGAAAGGTTGTTGGTAAGCCAAAGGACAGAGAAGAAGCAAAAGAATATTTGAAGTTTTTATCAGGTAAAATACAATCTGTATACAGTGGATTCTGTATTGTAAATAAGAAAATAAATCTTTTTAAGTATGGTTATTCAAAAGCACTTTTGAAATTTGCAAAAGTTTCGGATGAGTGGATTGAAGAATATATTAAAAATAATCCAGTAACGCTTTTTGCAGGAGGATATGCCATTCAGAATAATGATAGACTTATAAAAATTCTATGGGGTGATAGGGACACAATTATAGGTGCCCCTATGAAAAAAGTTTTGAGGATTTTGAATATTAAAATTAAAAATCTCTGAACAAATTTTTAATTTTTTTAAAATGAAACTTTGAAAATAAATAATTTTTTTATCTGTTAAACTTTTAAAAGGGTTTATTCCGATTATAATTCTGGTAGAATTTTCCATTATCTATATTCGGAGTGTTTTTATAAAGCTTTAGTTTTTGGAAAAATAATCTCTTTATAAAGGAGTGGTAATATGAAGAAAGGAGTTGTGGTGATTTTTGTAGCTTTGATGGTATTTAGCTCTGTTTCTTTTTCAGCTGTTAAAAGAACTCTTATTGATTTTCCTGTGTTTGAGAAAAACATTGCTACTGTAGCTGAAAAGGATCAGAAGATAAGGGAAGAAGTTATCAAAAAGGATCCCAGTTATGATTTGACTCAGTATGGTGTACCTGAAGTAAAATTTACTGGGGATGACTGGAAAATTGAGAACTGGAAAGTAATTCTTGCATCTTCGGCTAATACAACCAGGAACAATGTACTCTCTTATACAAAGAAGGTGACAAGTAAAAGGTTTGGAGAGGTTCTTGGTGCAAGAATTCACTTTATTGAAGGACGTTTTCTTTCCTGGGCGATGATATGCCCTCCATTTAACTTTTTCCCTTACTACGATGATGGAAGTGATGTTAACAGGGATGAGAGTGGGGAAGAAAATAGTCTTGTTATGGGTATTTTGATGAATGTTGGACAGATAAAGTCTGTATCAAGCTGGGTATATGGTTTGAACTATCAAATGCAGGTTGCGGTAAGATTGAGAGATAGGGATGAAAATGTACAGGATTACTTTATGGGTTCTGTTTATTATGATGGATGGAGAAAGCTTGTATGGACAAATCCTGAGTATACCGAAAATATTCAGGATAGGGTATTGAGAAGGGTTGCATTATATCCAAAAAGTTATCCTTTTATTGCATTTGATTCGTTTATTGTTTTTAAACCAGAACAGGAACCTGGTGGAGATTTTGTGATTTATTTTAAAGATGTGGAAGTAGAATTTGATAGAGCAATAATAAGAGAAGAATTAGATATAGATGATGAAGCAAACTGGCAGATCCTTTCAAAGGAAAGAATACAGAGAAGATTAAGGGATTTGAGGACGATAGGTGAACAGCTTTATTTAATGAGACAGGAGCAAACAAGACAAAAAGCAGCAACCACAGAACAGAAAAAATGAGAGCAAAAGTAAAAAAATTATCTGAAACAGAGCATTAGATATAATGGAAATAAGGTTACCTGAAAACCACAGGTTTTCAGGTAACCTTAAAATTAAAGGATTTAGGGAGTTGCAGGATACCTGATTAAACTTTTTACGATGGATAATTTTCATTGTGATTGTAGCTTAATAATTTGGCTTGTGTGATAAGAGAAAGAAGGATTTTTCTTCGCAATGTGAAGAACGCTATTTCACTGAATTTTTACACAGCTTTAAGGGTTTTTAATTTTAATGTTTTTTACTTGATAGTTATATTTTTAACTATTTCTGGAGTTTGTTTTGAAGTCTGATTTTATTAACAGTGTTTTTTTTGTCTTTTTAGGAATGTTTTTTCTTTTCCTCTCCAATGTTGGTTTTAACATTTTTTCTGCACGTTTCTTGGGACCCGTACTTTATGGTGAGTTTAATTCTTTTTTTTATCTACTCCTTGCTTTTTCCCAGCCAAATAATGCTTTACAACTTTTTGTGGCAAAGGAAGTATCAAAAGGGGGAAGAGATAAAATAAAAGATATTTTGTTTTCAATCTTTGTTATGGGGATTTTTCTGTTTTTAATACTTTCTTTAGTGATGTATTTTTTGCTTGGATTTTATAATATTAAAGGAATATTTTATCTTGTTTTTGGCTCATTAATTGTGGGTTTATGGTTTGTTCTCAGTGGAGTCAGAGGAATTTTTCAGGGCAGGCTTGATTTTTTAACTTATGGTTTAAATATTGGTTTTGAAGGAATATTTAGAATGTTTTTTGCACTTGTTTTTTTCTTACTGGGGTTGAAGATTTCAGGTGCTGTTTTATCATCAGTTTTTGGAGCTTTTCTTGCCCTATTATTTTTGTTTTTTAATAATAAGATTGAGATTGAATTTGATGGTTTAAATTTTAATTTTTCTTTTTTAAAGAATTTTTTGTATGCGTTTTTCTTTTTTTTACCTTTTGGTCTGATTTTCCAGCTGGATCTTTCCTTCTCACAGTATTTTATTGGTGGAGAAGAAAATGGTTATATAACTGCATGTAGTCTTTATGGTAAAAATCTTGTTTTGCTCTCTATGGTTTTAGCAAATGTTGTTTTTTCTTATGTTTTGAAAAAAAGCGAGGGGTATTTCATTATCGGGAGTTTAATTACTTCTGTTCTTTTTATGGTTGCTTTTGTTTTCAGTCTGTTATTTGGCAGGTGGCTTATTGTTTTTGTGCAGGGGAAGGATTTTGTTAATGCAGGAAAATTTTTACCTCTATATATTCTTGTTTCTTTTCCACTGGGAATATTGCAACAGATAATGAATTATATCTATGCAAAGGAAATAAAATTTTTCCCTTTTTTTATGTGGGGTTTGTTCTTTGTTTTTTTTACTTCCCTTCTATTCTTGTTTAAAAGTTTTGTCTTTTCTGTAAATCAATTTTTTTTTGTTTTTCTAATTGCCTTTCTTTTAATTGATATTCTTCTTGCTTCCTTTATTTTTTTGTATAATAAAAAATTACTATTGACCAAAAGCTTAAAATAAGTTAAAATATTTGTATAAAATTTTTAATTTTTTTGATTTCTGCATGTGGGGTATTAATGAATCGTATTGGAAGTTTAAAAAGAGAAACAAGGGAAACAAACATAGAGGTAAGGGTTAATCTTGATGGAAGTGGAAAGTTTGACATAAATACGGGTATTGGTTTTTTCAATCATATGCTTGAAAGCATGGCAAAACATTCCCTTTTTGATCTCGTTGTTGATGCAAGTGGAGATATAAATGTGGATTTTCACCACCTGGTTGAAGATACAGGGATTGTTTTTGGAAAGGCTCTGAAAGAGGCTTTAGGTGATAAAAGAGGTATTAACAGGTTTGGTTTTGCGACAATTCCTCTTGATGAAGCTCTTGTTGAAGTGGCAATAGATATAAGTGGAAGGCCATATTATACTTCGAATTTTAAAGATTTTGATGGGGCGGCGGGTAGCTTTGATATTGAGCTGGCAGATGTATTTTTTAGTGGTTTTTGCTCCTGCGGTTATACATTGCATATAATTGTAAGAAGTGGAAGTAGTGTACATCATATAATGGAAGCTGCATTCAAAGCATTTGGTAGAAGTCTGCGAATGGCTGTTGATATTGATGAAAAAAGAAAGGGAGATATTCCCTCTACAAAAGATTATATTGAAAAATAACCGGCATGGTTTTATTAAAATTTTTTTTGGTTTTGTATTAATTGTTGTAAAAGCTCAAGTTTTATGAGTTTTCGTCCTGATTGTAGTCTAGAAGAATACTTTTTTGAGTAAAGGTGTTTTAATTTTTCGACTGTTTTTTAAGTAAGAGTTTAATTACAAAGAGAAGTTTTTTATTTCTTTGAGTTATTAGATATGCTGGTTATAATTGATTATGGAATGGGTAATCTTGCAAGTGTTTTTAATGCTTTTAAAAAAATAGGTGTTTTACCTGTTGTTAGTTCTGATGTTTCAGTTGTAAAGAAGGCAGAATATCTTGTTTTGCCTGGAGTTGGTGCTTTTGAAGATGCCATAAAAAATTTAAGAGAACTTGGACTTGATAAGTGTATATTAGAGCACATAGAAAGTGGTAAACCTTTTTTAGGTATATGCTTGGGGCTGCATTTGCTTTTTGAAAAAAGTTATGAAAATGGGCAGTTCAGAGGGTTAGGTGTGTTAAAAGGAGAGGTTGTAAGATTTAATGTAAATTTACCTGTTCCACATATGGGATGGAATTCAGTAAAGATTGTAAAACACGATGAGATGATTAATGGGATTAAGGATGGAAGTTATTTTTATTTTGACCATTCATATTATGTAAGACCATCAGACGATGAGGTTGTAATTTTACAGAGTGAATATGGAGTTGATTTTGTTGTTGCAATTAAGAAGGAAAATGTTATGGGTTTTCAGTTTCATCCTGAAAAGAGTCATAATAATGGTTTAAAACTTCTTGAAAATTTTAAAAATTTTAAGAGGTATATATGTTAATAATACCGGCAATAGATATAAAAGATAAAAAGTGTGTAAGACTTGTAAGGGGAAATCCGGAATTCCAGACTGTTTATTCAAATGAGCCTGTTTTTCAGGCAAAGTTCTGGGAAAGAGAAGGTGCAAAAAGGCTTCATGTGGTTGATCTTGATGGTGCTTTTGAAGGAAAGACCAAAAATCTCGATATAATTCAACGAATTATAGAAGAGGTTAAAATTGAAGTTCAGGTAGGAGGGGGTATAAGAGATAACAGGATTATAAGAGCCTTAAGAAACAGGGGAGTAACCAAAATAGTAATTGGAACTGCTGCTGTGGAAAACAAGAAATTTATAAAAAATCTCTGCAAAAATCATCCCGGTGATATTATTGTATCCATTGATGCGGCGGATGGTTTTGTTGTAAGGAATGGGTGGAGAGAAATTACAAATAAAAGGGCTGTTGATGTTGTCAAGGAACTTGAGGAATACGGTGTAGAGGAGATAATTTATACTGATATAATGAGGGATGGGACACTTGAGGGACCAAATTTTGATGCTATTGAAACAATGCTTACAGTTACTGATATTCCTATCATAGTTTCTGGTGGAGTTTCTTCTCTTAATGATTTGAAGAAGTTAAAAGAATATGAACCTATGGGACTCAAGGGTGTTATAATAGGTAAGGCTCTTTATGAAGGAAAATTTACTCTACCACAAGCTTTGATGTATGAATAATAGAAGAAAATCAAAGAAGATTTTTGTCGGGGGTGTAGCAGTTGGTGGAGATGCACCAATATCCATTCAGTCAATGACATCAACTCCTACAAAGGATATAGCAAGTACGGTTAAGGAAATTATAAGACTTCAGGATGCAGGGTGCGATATTGTCAGGGTGGGAGTTTTAGATCTTGAATCTGCCCGTGCTATTTCGGATATCAAAAAGGAAGTGAAAATTCCGATTGTGGCTGATATACATTTTGATTACAGACTTGCAATTGAGGCAGTTAAGGCTGGAGCTGATGGATTGAGGCTTAATCCCGGTAACATAAGAAATAAGGAAAATATAAGAAAAGTGGTTTTTGCCTGTAAGGAAAAGGGGATTCCAATAAGAGTTGGAGTTAATGCTGGTTCTATAGACAGAAAGAAATACCCTTATGTTACACCAGGTGCTTTAGTAGATTCGGCATGGGAACATATAAGGATACTTGAGGAAATGGATTTCACAGATATTAAAGTCTCATTAAAGGCTTCAGATGTAAATGTGATGATTGAAGCATACAGGATGTTTGCATCTCAGTGTGAATATCCACTACATCTTGGGGTTACTGAGGCAGGGACATATAAGGAATCAATGGTAAAAAGTTCCATTGGAATAGGTAGTTTGCTTTATGATGGTATAGGTGATACAATAAGGGTTTCAGTAACAGGTGATGTTGTAGAAGAGGTTGAGATTGCAAAGCTGATTCTAAGAAGCCTTGGTTTAAGAAAAGAGGGAATTGAAATAATCTCCTGTCCGACATGTGCGAGAAAAGAATTTGATGTGGAAAGTGTGGTGAAGGAACTGGAAGAGAAAACAAAAGGTTTCAAGAAGTATTTAAAAGTAGCTGTTATGGGGTGTGTTGTAAATGGACCGGGTGAGGCTAAAGAAGCCGATCTTGGAATCGTGGCGGGTAAGAATGAGGCTATTTTGTTGGAGAAAGGGAGGGTTATCAGGAAGGTTGATAAAGCTAAAATTATTGATTTACTGATAGATAAGATAAAGGAGAGAATGTAAATTTTATCTGATGTTAAAAAATTTTAAAAATAAGAGTGATAAAATCTTGAACTATTTTTATTTTGTTTTAAAATAAATATGTGTTAATTTTTTGTTAGAAATTTTTAAGATTTTTTTAGATTTTTGTTTAAAATTTTCTTTTTTTTTTTGAAAAAGCTGCAAGTTAAGGAGTAGTATTCTAAAAAAATTTTCTTTTCATTACTTTTGAAAGGGGTTTTCTCACTGAAAATAAGAAAATTAGGAGGATAAAATGGCTGTAGTAGAGTTCAGGAATGTGTCGAAGGTTTACGAAGGAGGTGTGGTGGCGGTTCAGGACTTTAACCTGACGGTAAATGACCAGGAATTCTGTGTACTTGTAGGACCATCAGGATGTGGTAAAACAACGACACTGAGAATGGTTGCAGGACTTGAGGATATTACCACAGGTGAGATTTTGATCGATGGAGTTGTGGTTAACAACAAACAACCCAAGGACAGGGACATAGCTATGGTGTTTCAGAACTATGCTCTCTATCCCCATATGACTGTTTACGATAATATGGCTTTTGGTTTGAAACTGAGAAACTACCCCAGAGAGGAAATAAGGAAGAGGGTGAATGAAGCAGCACAGATTCTGGGTTTGACAGAATACCTTAATAGAAAGCCAAAAGCGCTTTCTGGTGGTCAGAGACAGAGAGTTGCTATAGGAAGAGTTATCACGAGAAAACCGAAAGTATTTTTGTTTGATGAACCACTTTCGAACCTTGATGCAAAGCTCAGAGTACAGATGAGAGCAGAGCTTATTAAAATCCATGCAAGGCTAAAGGTTACATCCATTTATGTTACTCATGACCAGACAGAAGCTATGACAATGGGTGATAAGATTGTGGTTATGAATAATAAATTCATACAGCAGGTTGGTAGCCCGATGGAGGTTTATAGAAGTCCTGCCAATAAATTTGTGGCTGGTTTTATCGGTAGCCCACCAATGAACTTTTTTAATGTAAAGATTGTTGAAAGTAATGGTGTGCTCTGGATTGACTTTAAGGATTTCCAGATGAGAGTGCCGGAGCAGTTTGTTGAAAAGGTAAGACCATATGTTGGTAGAGAGGTAACATTTGGTATCAGACCTGAAGATATCTATGATCCTTCTGTATACCTTGGTAAGATTGAGGATAATAAGGCGATAGCAAATGTGGAAATTGTAGAACACCTTGGTGCTGAAACTTTTATATACTTTGCAACACAGAATCATTCATTCATTGCCAAGTATGATCCACATATTGAGCTTCATATAGGTGATACTAATATTCCATTTGTGTTTGATATGAAGAATTCTCATATGTTCGATAATGAAACTGAACTGGCAATATATTAGAAGGTAGTTTTTTATAATAAAGCCGTTCTGCCGTTCGGGTTGGAACGGCTTTTTTAGTTTTTATATTTTATTTCCAGTCTAAGAATTTATGGAGGTTACGATGATAAAATATTTTATATTTTTATTATTTTTTGTTTTTAATGCGATAATTTTTGGAGATGAAAAAGTGGAACCTTTTGGTTCAAAAGAGGCAATAAGAGGTGGAGTAATTACAATTCATACTTCTGAATTTCCAAAGTCTTTTAATTATTATATTAACAATGCACTGGATGCTTCTATTGTTTTTAGCCTTGTATATGAAAGCCTTCTTGAAATGCATCCTGTTACGCTGGAGTTTATGCCTCTTCTTGCAAAAAGGTGGGAGATTTCAAAGGATAAAAGGGTCTTTACCTTTGAGATTGATGAAAGAGCAAAATGGGCTGATGGTAAGCCTGTTACTGCGTATGATGTACTTTTCACCTATGATACAATTATGAATCCATCAAATCTAACTTCAGTTCAAAGAATTTTTCTTTCCAGATTTGAAAGGCCAGTAGTTATTAATGAAAGAAAGATTCAATTTAAGGCAAAATCTATCCATTACAATAATTTTATAACACTTGCCGGCTTAAGTATTCTTCCGGAGCACTTTTTTAAGGGGAAAAATTTTAACAGGGATTTCAACCTGAAATTGCCACCAGGTAGCGGCCCTTACAGGATGACGGATGTCAAGGAAGGCAGATATTATGTTCTGGAGAGAAGAAAGGATTACTGGGGGGATCTGCTTTTACACCATACTGGAATGTATAATTTTGATAAGATTAAGTTTAAAGTTATCAGGGATGACAATGTGGCTTTCGAAGCTTTTAAGAAGGGTGATTTTGATGTTTTTACAGGTATTTCGGCTAAAAGGTGGGTTACAGAAACAAACACTGAACATTTTAGAAATAACTGGATAATCAGGAAGAAAATTTATAATTATAAACCTGAAGGATTTTCCGGTATTGTTTTGAATACAAGGAGAACTCTTTTTAAGGATAAAAGGGTCAGAAAGGCTCTTTTTATGCTCCTTGATAGGGAGGAACTGATAAAAAAGATTATGTATAATGAATATTCTCCACTTACTTCTTACTGGCCTTCGCTTTATAAGGGTGGCAAAGCTAATGAGCCGGTCAAGTATGATCCTGAGGGGGCAAAGAAACTTTTGCTTGAGGCTGGTTATGACAGGCTTGATTCTGAAGGATATCTGGTAAATAAGAAGGGGGAAAGGCTTGAGTTTAAAATTTACTACTCGTCTGAAGCCCTTGAAAGGCAACTTACATATTATGTGGAAAGCTGTAAAAAAGCAGGGGTAAAGGTTAATCTTGAACTACTTTCCTGGGCAACTTTACTGAAGAAACTCGAAAATTATGATTTTGATGCCCTTACAATTGGATGGTCGGCAACTCTTTTTGATGACCCTGAACAACTCTGGCATTCAAAGCATGTCAATGAGCCAGGTGGAAACAATCTTCCCGGTTATTCAAATGCTGAAGTTGACAGACTTATTGATTCTCTACCACCTGTCTTTGATTTGAATGAGAGAATAAAAATTATTAAGAAAATAGATAAGATTATTTATGATGATGTCCCTTATATTTTATTCTGGGGAGCAAATTATCAAAGGATTTTCTATAAGCCCATTTTTGGGATGCCGAAGACTTATCTTTCAAAATATGGAGATATCTATGAGTTTCTGGTTTACTGGTGGATAGATCCGGAAAAACTTGAAAAATATAAAAAGGCAATCAGGGAGAAAAAGCCACTTCCACCCGAGGAGGTTGAAGTTTATTATGATGTTCTGGAAAAGAAATAATTTTTGGAGGTGAAAATGCTGTTTAAAAAATCAATAACAACATCAAAAAGAAATGAATTTATTGACATAACTGGTGAAATACAAAAGTGCGTGGCAGAATCAAAAGTTCAAAATGGCATTTGTGTAGTTTTTGTCCCTCATACTACAGCGGCAGTAACAATAAATGAAAATGCTGATCCAGATGTTAAAAGGGATATAATTTCTTATCTTGAGAAACTCATTCCCCAGGGTTATAATTTCCATCATTCAGAAGGTAATTCTGATTCTCATATAAAATCAAGTATTATTTCACCATCGATTACACTGATAATATCTAATGGAAGCCTTTTATTTGGAACATGGCAGGGTGTTTATTTCTGTGAATTTGATGGTCCAAGGCATAGAACTTATTATGTGAAGTGTATATCAGATTAGACTTATGAGTGTATTTTTTTTAATCTCAGGGGTATTATTTTCTTTTCTGGTGTACAGAAGGCTAAAAAAAATTTGGCTTTCGTTCTATTTTCTTTTTGTTTTTCTTTTCTTCTATTTTGTTTTTTTTCATCCGGAAATTAACCTTTCTTTTAATGTTAAAAGAAGAATTCCACTGATACTCCTTGTAGATGTAAGCAGGAGTATGAAAAGATACAATCTTAATTTGCTTCCCTGGATAAAATCGAGTGATGAAGTTTTTTATTTTTCTGATAGAGTGGCAAAGAGTACCAATTTTTTGAACAGGGAATTCAGTGCTATTTTTGATAGTGTAAACTGGATCAAGAAATTCAGGAATAATTCACAGATAATTCTTATTTCAGATTTACAGGATAATAGTTCTGTTACAGAACTTGTTAATGCTCAGGACGTGGTTGTGGTATTTCTGGATAGTTTTGTAGAAAGTAAAAGAACGAATTTTTTCATTTACGATCTTTTGATTAATGACTTTGTTGTATCTGGCGAATTAGAAAAAATTATACTTACAGTATATTCAGATGAAAAGAGGAAGGAAAGGTTTAAGGTTTATGTTAATGGCAAAGAAATTTTTTATAAGGATTTGAACCTTGTTGAGGGATTGCAGAAAGTGGAAATTGATATTACTTTTGGTTTTGATGGATTTAAGAGGGTGGAGTTTGTTTTTGGAAGCCAGAAGATAAAGAGGATTTTATATGGGGCATCCCAGAAGTATAAAGTCTTTTTGGGTGCTGGATTCCCATGTGAAGACCTTGCATTTTTAAGAAGGCTTTTTGATAAACTGAAATGGATAAAACTTGATTTTAAGGTAAAGCTTGACCATAATGAGAGGGTTAAAATTCCTGATAATGATTACGATGCTTATGTTTTTGTTAATCTTTTACCTGAGGATGTGTTAAATGCTGAAAAGTATTTTATTTTATCAAACTCTCTTTATTATTTTACTTTTATTGATAAAAGGGTTTTAAATTTATTTTCGAACTTGACGAATTACTATTCTATGGAATACAGGAAGATAGAAAATGACCTTTCTGTTTTAAAAATTGTTTCAGGAAATACATATATCGTTTACGGTAAAGAAATCTGGAACTGGAAATTAAAGGAAGCTTTGCTTGAACTTAAAGAAAACAAATTTGAAAATTTCTGGCTGTCAATTTTAGCCGGAGTTTTGAAAGAAAGGGGTAGTACTTTTCCACTTGAGAGGTTGAATTTTGTAAAAGGGGAAAGTACTTTTGTAGATACTTCTGAGGTTGGCGAATTTTTTTATAGAAATATTCCTTATACAGTTGGTGAGAATTTGAAAGAAAGTTTTCAATTACCAGTTTCGCTTTTAAAAACAAACGGGTTAATGCTTTTTTCAATGAACAGAATAAGTAATGTAAATGAGTTTGTAAAATTTGTAAAAAGAAAGGAAAGAGTTGTAGAGAATGTGAGTTTTAAGGTAAACTTGAGTTCGAATATAAATTATTTTTTTGTTATGTTTATTTTAATTTCTTTATACTGGATATTGCTGGAGAAAAAGAAGTTTGCTTCTTAGAGATGTATTGATTTTCTTCTACTTATCATATCCAGCCAGACGGCAAGCAGAAGTATTAGACCTTTGATAATGTATTGAAAGGTTATATCAAGATTGAGAAGGCTCATCCCATTGTCGACACTTGCCATAACCAGTGCACCAATTACTGCTCCAGGTATTGTTCCTTCTCCACCCAAAAAACTTGCACCACCTATTGCTGCAGAAGCAATGGCATCAAGCTCAAAATTTACCCCTGCAGAAGTTGTTGCAGCGTTTAGTCTTGATGTATAAACTATTCCAGCAATAGCGGTTATTATTCCCATAACAACGAAAAGAAATAAAACCCTGTTTTTTACATTTATTCCAGCAAGTCTTGCTGCTTCAATGTCACTTCCTATTGCGTATAGATGTCTTCCAAAAGTTGTATTTTTTGTTATAAAATCGAAAATGCATGTAAGAGTAATGACAAGTATCACACAATATGGGGCACCCATATAAAATATCATTATAGAGGCAATAATTAATATTCCTGTAGAAATTAAAATATTTTTTATAATGTTTATTCTGAGGGGAAGAACATCAAAGCCATACCTGATTTTTTCCTTTCTTTTTGAAAAGTCAAAAATCCAGAAAAGTAAAATTAAGCTCAGGACAAGATAAAGAGTAGTATCATGAAATGGCAAACTTTTGTTAATTCTTGGAAGATAACCCTGCCCTATTTTTCTGAAAATGTTTGCTGTTTGTGATGAAGCCATTTCAAGTCCAAGTGTTTGTCCACCTGTTATGCCAATTATTGCTCCTCTAAAAATGATCATACTTGAGAGAGTAACTATTATGGACGATATTTTCTTATATCCTATCCAGTATCCCTGCCATAATCCAATTAATCCACCTATAAAAACTGTAGCAAAAAGCACAGAACTTATTCCCAGTCCAAATCTTATCATAAGCACTGAGGCAACAGCACCACAAAAACCAAGGACAGAACCGCATGAAAGATCTAAATGACCTGAAACTACAACAAGTGTCATGCCAATGGAAAGTATGGCAACAGTTGTACTCTGTATAAAAAGATTTGAAAGATTCCTTGGAGTCAAAAAGACAAAATTTGTAAGCACACTGAAAACCAGCCAGATTAATAGCAGAGCGATTATCATAGCATACTGTCTGGTATTTATTTTTAGAAACTTATAAACCATCCCCACATAACTTTTATTATTTTTTTTCATATTTTTTTCCTAAAAATAAATTACTTATAAATTTCTTCTTTCCTTAAATATCCACTTTTTAGCAAAACTTCATCTAGGTTGTTTCTGTCAACAGTAACTGGTTTAAGTAAGATTGAAGGAACTTCTTTGTAATTATTATACACAGTTGAATTTATTTCACTTATTTTTTCACCTTTTACCATCTTTAATGCAACTTCCAGGGCTTTTTTACCAAGAAGTCTTGTGTCTTTGAAAACAGTCATGGTCTGTTCACCTTTTATGATTCTTATGGCTGCTGCAACTTCAGCATCCTGACCTGTAATTGGAACTTTACCAGCAAGTCCCTGTGAAGCAAGTGCCTGAATACATCCTCCTGCAGTGCCGTCGTTTGGTGCAAGAACTGCATCAATCTTATTGTTGTTTGCTGTTAATGCCTGTTCCATCAATCTCTGAGCCTCTGATGGCAGCCAGTCTTTTATCCACTGTTCCATTACAATTTTTATTTCTCCTCTGTCAGCAAGCGGTTTTATATATTTCATTGCTCCCTGTTTAAAGAGTTTTGAGTTGTTATCTGTAGGTGCTCCTGCAAGAATTACATAGTTTCCTTTAGGAACAAGCCTGGTAATGTAATATCCCTGCAATTCCCCCACCTTAATATTATCGAAGGAAATATAGATATCAACATCACAATCCAGGACTAGTCTGTCATAAGAGATTACTTTGATTCCTGCTTCATGGGCCTTTTTGACTATTACTGATGCACTGTTTGCATCGTGAGGAGCAAGAATTAGAACTTTTATCCCCTGGGCAATTAAATTTTCACACTGGGCAATCTGTTTGTGGGCATCATTGTCAGAAATGTGAACGCGTAGATCAATACCAAGTCTTTTTGCCTCATGTTCCATTACTATTTTATCTTTGACCCATCTTTCTTCTCTCTGTGTTGGCAAAGATAAACCCACAATTATTTTTCCTTTATCAGGAACACTGCAGTTCTGTGTAAATAAAAAAAGTATTGCAAAACTTAAGAATGTCTCCAGTAAGAAATTTCTATATTTCATTGTTTTTATTTGTTTTTTTCTCCTTTATTAAATTAGCAAGTTCAAGTCTATTATTTACATTTGTTTTCTGATAGATGCTGTAAATATGTGTTTTTACAGTGTTTAAAGATATAAAAAGTTTATCGGATATCTCACGATTATTAAAGCCTTTAAGAAGCAAAGAAATGATTTCTTTTTCTCTTTCAGTAATGCCAAAACTTCTCCAGAAATTATCGTCAGATTCTATAGTTACAAAATCTCTACCGGTCATCTTTCTTACAATTATGTCTTCATCTGCATTTTGCATATCTTCACTTATGACAATTTTTCCACCTCTTAGTACACTTACTCTATCTGCTATGTCAAAAACTTCGTTTGTTCTGTGGGAGATAAATAAGACAGTAAGCCCCTTTTTAAGTTTTAACTGCCTTATTATCTGAAGGAAACTTTCTCCTTCATTCTCAGATAGTTCTGAAGTAACATCATCAAAAACGACAAGTAAGGGATTTTTTACAAGTGCTCTTGCTACCTTTACAATCTGTTTTTCCCAGTTGTTAAGTTCGCTTACAATATTTCCCGGGAAAATATTAAATCCCAGTTCTTTAAATAAACTCTGTGCCCTTTCGAAAGCCTTTCTCCAGTTAATTACTCCCATGAACTCAAATTCACTTGCAAGAAATATATTTTCGCATACACTGAATTGGGGAATCAACTTGAAATTCTGATAAACTACACCTATTCCAGCTGCTTCACTGTCCTTCTGGGAAGAAAATTTTACAGGATTGCCATTAAAAAAGATTTCTCCTGAATATGATTGATAAGGATAAACACCACCAATAATTTTTACAAATGTAGACTTACCAGAATCTTTTTCACCTAAGAGACAGTGAATTTCTCCTTTTTTTATTGCAAGGTTAAAGTTATCAAGGATTTTTCTATTCTGAAATGAAAAACAAATATTTTTAGCTTCCAGTAAATATGGAGTTTTCATAAAAAACTCTATTCAACCATTTTCCTCTGGATTCTTGCTGCCTGTTCGGGATCCATAAGGGAAAGAAGATAGGGAACTATAGATTGTCTTCCGGCTTTTTTTGCTCTTTCCTCCATTTTTCTGAACAAATCTATCAGAAGAAGATCATCCTGCTTTTCAAGCATTTTAACTGCAGCTTTTGGTTCAGTGTTTTCAATCTGAATGGCAAGTTCTTCTATTTTCTTCTCATAACTTTCTTTTTCTGCCTTTGCTCTTTCAAACTCTGAAATCATGTTTTTTACATTCTCTTTTTCTATGGCCACATTCTGTTTTTCAATCTGCAAATTACGCATCTCTTCTTCAATTTTCTTTTTTTCCTCCTGTAAACCTCTTATTTTTTCTTCTAACAATTGCCATTTTTTTTCAAGCTCTAACTTTTCCAGTAAATATGGGTCCTCCACTCTCGGAGTATATTCCTCTTTAAGTAATGGGATCTGGGTAAATATCTGCTTGTAATCAAATACTTCAAGGTAATCCAGAATATAAAGAGAAATAAATATAACTCCGATGTTAATCAAAAGCAAAAATAATATCCTTTTATTTCTACTCATTTTTCCCTGTAATTATTTAAAATTCTTGTATGAATTATACATTTTGATTATATTTTCCACATAATTTTTGGTTTCCTCATAATCAGGAATACCTTCATATTTTTCCACAGCTGTCGGACCTGCATTGTAAGCTGCAAGAGCAAGATTAAGGTCATTATTATACCTTTCAAGTAACATTTTTAGATATCTTGCCCCACCAAAAATATTTTCCCTTACATCAAAGGGATTTCTAATTCCTAAAAGCTCTATAGTTTTTGGCATAAGTTGCATTAATCCGAGGGCACCCTTGGGTGAAACAGCATATTTGTTGAATCCTGATTCCTGTTGAATAACAGCCTTTATAAGTAAAGGATCAAGCTCAAATTTTTCAGCAGCCTGTTTGATTACATCATCTATGTTTTCATTACCTGTGTATTCAGATTTTATAGTGTTGTATAAAGACTCAAGCATATTTTTGTTTTCTGATTTGTCACCCAGAATTAGATTTAACCTTTTCTTCGATGCTTCTTCAGATGAGAGCCCCGGTAATGTGCCATTTTCCAAAAGTACTTCTTTTAAAATTTCACTGAATTTTTTACCAGAAATTTCAGATGAATTTCTTTCTTCTTTATTTTCAATTGCATTAATTTTTGAAATGCTTCTATAACCACCTAAAGCCTGAATTTCTGATATTCTTTCATTTATCTCTTTAATTCTGGAAAGAACCCCGGATATTCCTTCAATCATAATTCCCCTCGCCCTTTCTTTTCTCTATTTTACTTTTCGGAAGTTGAATGCATTCCTTTATTTTTGAGGTAAACATCCTTTGCAACATCATCAAGGATTTTCTGTTCTTCCTTTGCACTTTCCTCAAGGTATTGCTGATACTTTTTTTCTTTTAAAACTTCTACAACTCTTTTCTGTTTTTTAAGTTCCAAATATATTTGTAATTCTTTATCCATTTTGTTTTTTTTGTCTTCTATAATGGGTTTTAAACTCTCAATAGCTACAAAAGCTTTGTTTGATAAGAATCCAAGAAGTCTTAAATTTTCAGAACTAATTTTGTTTCTGTCAGAAAAAATTGATTTTTTGAAATCTTTCAGATTGTTTTTGATTTTTCCTATCTTTGAAAGTTCAAATTGATATTCACCACTGGCTTTTGCAAGTTTGATCTTCTGTAAGTCTTCTTTCTTTTGCCTTATCTCAAGAAGTTTTTGCAACTTAAAATCAAATCTTTTCATATCTACCTTTCAAGTATCGTCAGGATTTTAAATACAACAAACTTTTATATTCCGTTGTAATTTTTTCATTTATTATATCCTAACAAAAATTATAAATAAAATCAATTTTATGCTATAATTTTATAAGAGGTAAATTATGGGTTTTAGTTGTGGAATAGTTGGTTTACCAAATGTAGGGAAATCAACGCTTTTTAATGCACTTACAAAACTTCATGTGCCGAGTTCAAATTATCCTTTTTGCACAATAGATCCAAATGTAGGGATAGTTAATGTTCCTGATGAAAGATTATACGAGCTTGCAAAGATATCAAACTCGAAAACCATTAAACCTACAACTGTGGAATTTGTCGATATAGCCGGGCTTGTAAAGGGTGCAAGTAAGGGTGAAGGACTTGGAAATCAATTTCTTGCAAATATCAGAAATGTTGATGCAATTGTAGAGGTAGTAAGGCTTTTTGAGGATAAAAATGTAATACACATTGGAGAAGTAGATCCTGTGAGAGATGTTGAAATAATTAACTATGAACTTATTCTTAAAGATATTGAAACTCTGGATAATATAATTTCAAAAAAACTAAAAAGTGCAAGGGTTAAATCTCAAGAACTTGACACTGAAATTGAGTTACTTAAAAAGGTTGAAAGTGAATTAAATGCAGGAATTTTGATGAAAAATATTGTGCTTACAGAGGAAGAAAAAAACTATCTGAAACAGTATCAATTCTTAACTCTGAAAGAAATGTTGATAGTGGCAAATGTTGGAGAAGATGATATTAAAAACTATCAGACAAACCCGAATTACATTTCTCTGGCAAAAAAAGCAAGTGAAATTAATTGTGATGTGCTTGTGCTTTCAGCAAAGATTGAACAGGAAATTTCAGAGTTAGAACCACAGGAAGCAAAAGAATACTTAAAAGAACTTGGTCTGGAAAAAAGTGGCCTTGAAAGGCTTATAATTGAAGGTTATAAGATTCTTGGGCTGATTACATTTTTTACCACAGGAGAAAAAGAAACAAGGGCCTGGACACTCAAAAAGGGTTCGAAGGTAATTGATGCTGCAGCAGAAATTCATACAGATATGGCAAAAGGATTTATAAGAGCAGAGGTTGTTAGTTGCGAAGAATTCATAAAAGAAAAAGGCTGGAACGCCTTGAGGGAAAAAGGCCTTGTAAGAATCGAAGGAAGAGATTACGAGGTCCAGGATGGAGATATACTTATCATAAGATTCAATGTATAAGAATTTTGTTAATCTGTTAGTTTAAGTTGCTTAATTTTTAGTCCCAATAGCTTTTACATAATCAGTATATGCTTTATTGTTCTTGCGATTTTCTGGTCTTTGTAAAGATTTCTGATAAATAACTTTTCAGCAGTTTACTTTTTCAATTTTTTGAAATCCAGTTTAATTTTAAGATTTTTTCACTGATTGAACAAAAGATAATTTGATGGAAAAGTGTATTTTTTAATGAAAGAGGTATTGCATTTTTTGTGATATGGTTTTAAAATAATTTTGTTTTTTAGAGGGTAGGGGGCTTTATAAAATTTACGGTTGAGGAGGAGAGGATGAAAATTTTGATTGTTGGAGGGTCAAGAGGAATTGGTTTGAATCTTGCAAAATTGGCCTTAGAAAAAGGTTATTCTGTTACTGTAATGTCAAGAAATGCCGGTAAATTAAAGCTGCAACATCCTAATCTTACAAAGATTGAAGGAGATGCTACAATATTAGAGGATGTTGAGAAGTGTGTCGATGGAGTTGATGTAGTTGTAAGTACAATAGGAACAAGAAAAAACAAGAAAAATTTAACTCTTTTCTCAACTTCTACAAGGAATATTCTTGCTGCTATCAATGGAAGCAACAGACTTTTTATAGCGGTTACGGGTATTGGTTTGAAAGATACTTCGGGAAAAATAGGTTTCTTTTATGAGAAAATAAAATTACCACTCTTTCTATCGAATATTTACAGGGATAAAAATACTCAAGAAGAAATGATAAAGTACTGTAATACTGACTGGATAATTGTCAGGCCTGCTTTTCTTTTTGATGGCCCACTTACAGGTAATTACAAGGTGGTAACCGATATGAATAACTTAAAGTGTAAACGGATTTCAAGAATGGATGTTGCACATTTTATTTTGAGTCAGATTGAAAAACCAGTTTATCTAAAGAAGGCTGTTGTGTTGACTTATTAGTTAAAAATTATATTTGAATTTTAACTTTTGAGGAAAATATCCAGATTTTGATTTCTTTAATGAAAGTATTTTAGAAAACGCCTCACGAAATTTTTTATTAAAGTTTCATAAGAAAATGCAATCCTTATCTATAATGCTTTAGATGTTTACGAAAAAATATTTTTTACTTCCACAGTGCTTATAATGGCATGGTACCCTTTAAGATGTTCTGCACTTTAGGGAAATAAGTGCGATAGACGAATTAACAAAGTAGAATGTCAGAGATTTTTCCATTCTATTAATTAAACTGCTAAAATTGGAAAAAAAATAAAGTTAATGCTATAATTATAACTGAGGAAAAATTAACTTTTAAAAAAATATTAGGGGGATATATGGCTATATCTAAAAAAACTGTAAGAGATGTGGATTTAAAGGGAAAAAGAGTTATTATGCGTGTGGATTTTAATGTACCGATGAAGGATGGTGTTGTTCAGGATGATACACGTATAAGAGCTGCTTTACCTACAATAAATTATATACTCGAACAGGGAGTAAGAAGTCTTGTTTTAATGTCACATCTTGGGGATCCAAAAAAAGATATGGAAAAGGCAAAGGAAAAAGCCCTGAAGGAAGGAAAACCATTTGATGAAAAGAAATATATCGAAGGGAAGCATATGATGCTTCCTGTAGCTAAACATCTTGAAAAACTTCTTGGAAAACCAGTTCAATTTGCTCCTGATTGTCTTGGTCCTGAAACAAAAAAGATGGTGGATAACCTGCCTGAAGGTGGAATTCTTATGCTTGAAAATACTCGTTTTCACAAAGAAGAAACTTCAAAGGACCCTGCTGAAAGGGAAAAGATGGCAAAAGAACTTGCTACCTATGGAGATATTTTTGTAAATGATGCTTTTGGTACTGCACATAGAGCCCACGCTTCTACTGAAACAATTGCTCATTTTCTTCCGGCGGTTGCTGGATTTTTAATGGAAAAAGAACTTGAATATCTTGAGGAAAAGGTAATAAAAAATCCTGCCAGACCTTTCATAGCTATTATTGGTGGGGCCAAGGTTTCTTCAAAAATTGGGGTTCTTGAAAGCCTTTTGAATAAAGTTGACAAGATGATTGTTGGTGGTGGAATGGCTTATACCTTTTTAAAGGCAAAAGGGCTTCCTGTTGGGAATTCGCTTGTTGAGGATGATATGATTCCAAAGGCTCAGGAAATTCTTCAAAAAGCTTATGAGAAGCGCGTTTATATATACCTGCCCATAGACCATATTGTGGCAAAGGAATTCTCCCCGGATTCTGAAAGTATGCATGTTGCAAGAGGAAATATTGATGAAGGCTGGATGGGAATGGATATAGGTCCTCTTACAATACAAAAGTTTCAGGGTGCTTTGAAGGGAGCAAAAACTGTTTTCTGGAATGGACCACTCGGGGTTTTTGAATTTCCGAAGTTTGCCACCGGGACAATAGAAATTGCAAAGACTCTTGCAGCACTTCCAGATTGTATTACTGTAATAGGTGGAGGTGATTCTGTTGCAGCTGTTAATAAAGCAGGTGTTGCCGATAAGATGAGCCATATTTCAACAGGTGGTGGTGCTTCTCTTGAACTGGTAGAAGGTAAAGTTTTACCAGGTGTGGCAGCTTTGATGGATAAATAATTGAGTATGTATACTAAATATATACAGGAGTGTTAAATGTCAAGAAGACCTTTTATGGCTGGAAACTGGAAGATGTATAAAACTATAAAAGAAGGGCTTGATTTTGCAAGACAGTTTAAAGAAACGGTTTCGGATGTAAAGGATAGAGATATTCTTTTGTGTGTCCCTTTTACTCTTATAAGCCCGCTTTGTAATTCACTGGAAGGGACAAACATAATGGTAGGTGCTCAAAATATGTATTTTGAGAAAGAGGGGGCTTTTACAGGGGAGATTTCTCCTGTTCAGTTAATTGATGCTGGAGCAAAGTTTGTGATTATTGGGCACTCAGAGAGGAGACATATCTTTGGTGAAAAAGATGAGCTTATAAACAAAAAGGTTAAAGCAGCGTTGTTCTATGGGCTTACACCGATTCTCTGTGTGGGGGAATTACTCGAAGAAAGAGAAGCTGGCAAGACAATGGATGTGAATAAAAAGCAGATAGTTGAAGGGTTTAAAGGTTTAAGTGAAGAAGAAGCTTCAAAGGTTATAATTGCTTATGAGCCTGTATGGGCAATAGGTACAGGAAAGACTGCTACACCTGAGGATGCTGATGAAGTTCATTCATTTATAAGGAAAGTACTTGAGGAGCTTTACTCAAAGAATCTGGCTGAAAGTATTAGAATCCTTTATGGCGGTTCTGTAAAGCCTGATAATGTTGATGGCCTTATGGCCAAAGAAAATATAGATGGAGTGCTTGTTGGAGGCGCAAGTCTGAAAGTTGATTCCTTTACAAGGATTGTGAAGTTTATACAACAGTAAATATTGCTTTCACTTTGAGAAAATGGAGAATAACATAACGGAAATTTGATTTGTGCCATAAAGGAATCTGTTTGAAAAATCGATTTTTAAGTTTGCATTTTGATTTTGTTTCAACTATGAGCTTCTATGATAATGAGTTTGGTTTTTCTCCACTATGTGGAAAGTACTATTTTTTTAGATTTTTTACACACTCCAGGAAAGCTAAATAACAGAAGTCTAACTTGGCCTAAGGTTATTGATTTGTGTTTTCATCGAGCATTAGAGGCGAGGTATATTCATAAATAATGATTGAATGGTTTTATAAAACAGCTGGCATAAGCAAAGCTGAGATTGATTACCCGGGAATTCGATAATAACATCTTTTACTTCATGGTATTAAGATGTGTTTTAAAATGTTTTAGATGGAGGGTTAAGTATGTTTTTAAGAAGATACATATGCTTTTTGGTGTTTTTTTTAGTTTTTACTTCCTGCATGGGAAAGGGATATGTCTTGCCTGAAAAGGAGCTGGCAACTTTGCCAGCAGTAAAAATTATGGAGCTTGCTGCTGAAGAGTATCAGGCTAATGAGTTTGATAGGGCAATATATTACTATGAGTATGTAAGGAAAAATCTTACGAATGATTATGAAAACCTTGCCTGGGCAACTTATGAAATAGGTTTTATAAAATATCAGCAGGGTAAGTACAAAGAAGCTTTAAGCTATTTCGATGAGGTTATTACAATAAACTCTCCTAACAATGCTCCTTTAATACTTGCTGCGCAGATGAAAGAAAGGATTCAGAAGAAAATTTCAAAGAAGTAGGATTTTTAACATTGGCGAAGCGAAGACTTTCTTTTTTTGTAAGGATAATTTATATACTCGAATTTATTGTTGTGGTGCCACTGACAGTTTTTTTAAGTCTTCTGCCACTTTCTTTACTGAGGATTATTGCAAAAAAGATAGCCTTTTTAATTTATTTGCTCGATAAAAAGAATAAAAAAATAGCCGAGTATAATTTTAGAATTGTTTTTAAAGATAAACCTTTGACTGAAACAGAAAAAGAAAAGTTATTGAAGAAGTTATATGAGAATCTTACTATTTACGCTGTGGAGTATTTGAAGTTATGGATTATAAACAAAAAGAATTATCATAAGTTTGTAGAGTTTGAAAATTATGAATATGTGGATGAGGCACTTTCTTTAGGAAAAGGATTGATAGTTGTAACAGCTCACATAGGAAACTGGGAGTATCTTGGAAGTGTTCCGGCGAAGTTAGGAAAAAATCTTGCTGTGATAATAAACCGGCAGTTTAATCCATACACAGACTGGTGGTTGAGGGTAATAAGGGAAAAATGTGGAAAGATCAAATGTTTTTACAATGAAGTAAAAGACCTGAGTAAAATAGTAAGACATTTGAGAAATGGTGGAATTATAGGGACGCTTGCGGACCAGACTTATTATTTTCAGCCAATTTTTGTTCCATTCTTTGGAATGCCATCAGCCACAGCAGATGGACCTGCAAAACTCCACATAAGATATAAAGCCCCGCTTATGATGGCATTTGCCATAAGACAGAAAAATGGCAAATACTTGCTTAAATTTTCTAAGTATGTTTTTTTTGAAACTTCCAAAGATATTGATAAAGACTGTGAAAGAATAATGAGCTGGATTAACAGTGAATATGAAAAAATAATATTGGAATATCCAGAGCAGTGGTTTTCGTTTTTTCACCACAGATGGGAAAGGACAAAACCAGAACACTTTTCAGATATTGAAGACTCTCCTTATTAAAAAAAATTTATAAAAAAATTCACTTTCTCTTGATTTTTCCCGTAAATAATATATAATTATAAACCAAGTGTTTTTTTGATTGTTGTTTATAGTTGATTTAAAGAGATAGTAAAATTTAAAAATCTTTGATAGCTGGTTTAGAAAGGTGAAGTTGGTGTCTATTGATGTAATGAAAAATTAGGTTTCTGGCAAAAACTGGTATATTTAACTTTTTTATTCTTGGAATGCGCTTTTATGAAAATTTTGTAAAATTAACAGGCGATTCAGTGAAAACTGAATTTTTATGGTTTTTATAGTAATGTTATTTTAGAATGTACTTGTGTGATAGAGAGTGGAGTTTTATTTTGCTTTGCGGGGTACCATAGGGTGAGATTTTTTCACTGACTCAATGCTGTATTGAGAGGATGGTTAGAAAGTTCTGAAAATTGGTATTTTTTTAGAGAAGTTTGAAAACGGGGGAGCTTTAAGATGTCTCCGAAGTATTTCGATTTAAAAACACAGATAGAGGAAGTGATCCAAGAAATTATGAAGTATAAGTGGCTTGAGAGTGAAAAGGCAGGTAGAGATATTGGTATGAAAGAAGCCACTATTCGTTGGATTACTGAGCATTATGACAAGTGGTTTAATGCAACAAAAGAGAAATTTATGAAGGAAATTTAAGTTATTCCTTTCTTGATCAGAGCATTTCAAAGCTAAAAATTAATATTTTTATTTCTATTCTTTAGTTAAACTGAAGGAGTTTGTTAGTAAATGAAAAGGTTTTTCTTTTTTTTATTGACTTCTTTATTGGTTATTTTAATAATTGTAACCTTTCTATTTTTTTACATATTAAATAATATTGATGCTTACAAAATTCTAAATAAAGTTACAAAAGAACTTGAAAAAACTTATGCCATAAGACTTGAATTCAAAGAGGTTGCTTTCGATATCAGGAAGGGTTTGAAACTAAAAGGTGTTGTGCTTAAAGATGTAAGCAACAAAAATGAAGTTCTTTTCAAATCTGAAGAGGTTTTCCTTTCCTATGACCTTCAATTTTTATTAAAAGAAAAAACTTTAAAAATTACATCTGTGGGCTTTTTGAGAGGTGAATCAGGATGGAATCAGATAAACAGGATATTCAAAAGATTTAACTTGAACCAGCCTAAGTTGGAGATTGTAAAGACCGAGGTGGATCAAATATATTTTGATAAGATGTTATTTGATTATGATGGTAGAAAATATAACATCATGGGTAACATTGCCTTCCCAAAAAATCGTCCTCTGTTTCTTGATCTTAATGCCCTGTATAAAGATAGCGAACTATTCTACAGCGGTACACTTAATAAAGCTAATGTGAAAATAAAAAATCTAAATGTAGAAGATTTTTTTGGTATTAATTTTCCAGTGGTTGTAGAAAAAGCGGATTTTAAAGTGGAAGGCACTGATGGAAAGTATAAACTTTCTTTTCAGAATTTTAATGGAATTTTTAAGGGAATAAATTTTCTTGCAAGTAAGCCTTTCTTTGCCTCTTACGATGCAAGGAATAATTCTATTGTGGTTGAAAAGATGACTTTGTCTTCTGTTGACAGTTTTCTTTCTGTTAAAAGCCTGTTATACAGTGTGAAAGATAATAAACTTGCCCTTGATGTGGAAAAAAGTGTTATCAGGCTTGATAATTTTCTAAGTAATATTACGGGTAAGATTGATGGTAAATTTTCTTTAGAGTTATCAGACAAAGATGTAAAATTAAATGCAGATACAGTATTTAAGGAAGTTTCATATTTCTATTTCAAAAATTTAGATGGAGAAATTAAGATTGATAATAATGAATTAAAACTGATGGGGAAAGGAAGAGTTTTTGAAAGTCCGATGGATTTTGCTGTTAATTCTTCTGACCTTTTTAGCCAGATTTACAATCTAAAGGTAAATCTTTCGGAATTGTGGATTACAAATCTTTTTAAGTTTAATACTTCATCATCTTCTGGAAGGGACACATTTTTTAAAAAGATCCAGTACTCCTTTTTTGTTGAAAATGCTTACTACGATAAGTTTAAGTTCAGGAATGTTAACATTTCTGGTGAGGTTTTATCTGATAAAATTAATATTTCGGATGCTTCTGGTGAGATTTTTGGTGGAAAATTCAACTTAAATGGAAAGATGGAAGATAAGATTTTGAGCCTTGTGTTTTCTTATCAGAAGGGAAGGCTGATTGAATTTTCAAAGTTATTTTTTACAGATGATAAGAAAATTTATGGTAATCTATATCTTGATGGAAATGTTTCTTTGAAAAATTTTGATCTTTCAACTCTTGAAGGACTTTTTAAGGGAAAAATAGAGTATGGCGAATTTCAAAATGTGTTAATGTTAGGCAAGTTAAGAGAATTTTTGTTTGATATACCATTAGACCACATATACTTTGACAGAATTCTTTTTGATATTTCAGTAAAGGATTCAAAAGTTGAAGTTAATAAACTTTCGCTTGATAGTAAAAATATTCTTTCGGAAGTTGATGGCAATTATAACATAAAGGATAACTCCCTTTCCTTCGATATCTTTTTAAGTTTTGCAAAGTCATATTTAAATGACCTGCCCAATGTTGCCAACATATTTTTACAGGGAAAAGAAAAAGGGGAAAGAATAGAATTTAAACTCTTTATGAGAGGGAATGTGAATAAATTAGAATTCGGTTTTATTCAGTAATCAAAATTTTTATAGTATTCATCATATTCTGGAACTAAGAATTTTAACTCAAAATCATAGAGTTTTTTTGTGGTAAAAATTTTTTCCTTAACTTCATCCCAGTATTTGCAATACGATTCTTTGCTTTCAAAAATTTTTATTACATCGGGTTTTTCGTTCAGAATTTCCCTTATTTCCTCAAAGTTGCCCATCTTCGGGTGATAGGCTTCGATATATATTTTTTTTACTATGCCAGAGAGTGATTCTAAAAGCCTTTCAATATCTGTAATGTAAGGAAAGAAAGGACCAATGTATGCTATAACTTTTATGCCAGCACTATAAAGCTTTTGAATTGCTTTTATTCTTTCACTTTGCGGGGCACTTCTTTTTTCAAATAAAGTCCTTACAGTTTCTGAATTTAAAGTGAAATAGATTGTATTTTCTTTATGGTATGAAATAATGTCAATATATTTTGCCACAACAGGCTGGCGGGTGAGCATAACAAAAGGAATATTTTTTGCTTTTAGCATTTTTATTGCGCTTATTGTTAAAGAAAGTTCTTCTAAGGGTGGAAAAGGTTCTGTTGTGGAACCGATCAGGACTCTATTTATATCATTTTTTTCATTTAATTCCTTCTCAAGCAGAGAGATAAAATTTTTCTTGACAATGAGGTATTCCCCCCATTCTTTATTGATTTTTTTTATACCTTTGTTTGACCTTACATAGCAGTACCTGCAACCAATTGCACAGCCTTTGTATGGATTTAATACATAGTTACCGAGTTCGATGTTTGTTTTGCATAAAGCTTTATCTACATTCTGATATAGAATTTCCATAATTTCTCCATAAATATGTGAAATTGCCTAACGTGCAATGTAGATAAACTTAAAATGAATGTTTATAGGGGAGTATTTCTTGAGTCCTTCGGGTAGTTTTCCAAAATTTCTTGAGTAAATTATAGCGTTGAGGCATGATTTATCAAGAATACTATAGCCGTAACTTTTTACAACCTGAGTATTTATAACATCCCCATTTTCTGATATTTGAAATTTTACAATAACTTCCCCGCTTTTTATAATTCCCTGGTAATACTGGAATACTGGAAAAAATGACCTCCAGTTTTCAGAAATTTTTTTCTGCATTTCAAGAAAATAAGAAGCATACTCATACTGAACTGTGCCCAGCGAAATCTTTCCTTCGTTATCCATTTCTATGGTCAGCGGATTATTTATATCAAAAAGGGTGGGAAGGGTATCTTTATGAAATTTTATTTCGTTTTTTTCTTCATTACTTTTTTCTTTGTTTTTTATTAAATCTCCCTCTCCCTCTGTGGTCTTGCTGTCCTGTGAATTTTCATTGTTGTTGAGCTGATTGAGGTTTAAATAGTTGTAAATATCAGGACCTTTTTTAGGCGAGGAATTTATATTCTGCTTATCAGAAAGAAGGGCTTTTGTAGGAGCCTGTTTTGAAAATGTGAATGTTTCAACAAAAATGTTTTCGACTTTTGTTATTTTTTCTTTTTTTACTTTAAAAATTTTTTCTAAAAAGCGAGTTTGCGTTGCAATTGTTATAGAAAGTAAAATGTAGCAGTGCAATACGAAAGAAAGATAGATGTAAAATGGAAGATTGCTTTTCATATATTTCCTATTTTGTTGCTATCACAACCATTGAGCTTGTCAGTCCAAGCCTGCTAATTATATGATAACATGAAATCCTTATCCATTTCAAGTAATCAGAAATCTTTTTGAAATCCCCTCTTGATCTTAGTAATTTGGGAAGTAAGCCAAACTCGACACCATCTATGACTTTAACCCTGCAAAAGCCTGTTTCAAAAAGCAAATTTTTTAGATTTTTTTTGCTAAAATATGAAACATGCCCTGGTAAATAGTAGTGATAATTTTTGCCATATATTTTTGCCTGAAGGCCAGTTATGTTTGCAGTTTGTATAAGCAAACAGCCACCATTTTTCATAGAGTTAAAAATATTCATTAATGCTTTTTTGGGGTCAAAAATATGTTCTATAACCTCAACCATTGTAACAATGGAGAAAAAATTTGAAGGAAGCTTTATATCCTCTATGGATCCGATAAAAATATTGCTTTCTCCAAATCTCTGGGCTGCGAAGCTTGCTGCATAGTCTGAAATTTCAACACCATAAGGAGTGTAACAAGCTTCTTTTGCAACCTGCATAAAACCGCCAAATGCGCACCCAACATCTAAAAATCTTTTTTCTCCATTGCTATGGTCAAACTTTTTTAAAATGTTAAATCTCTTTTTCCATACACAACGGGCAAACTTTTCTTTCTCTCTTTCGTCATAGTAAGAATATTCCTGCTTGCCTGTGTAATAATTCTTGCTGTAAAAAGAATATACCTTCTCTTTATCAGTATTCTGAAATTGAAACTTACACCTGCTACATTCAAATATAATAAACGGTTCTTTGAACCTTTCAATTGTAAACTTTTTGTTTATATTTTCACTGTTACAAAGGGGGCAATTCATTTTTATACCTTCAGTTTAAAGCTATAATATTATACTATTTTTAAAAATTTTTCACATATTATTTTGGTATTTATTGTAATCTCTTGCAAAATTGGGATATCTTCCTTTTTAAAATTTTCAGGCTAACATCAGACGATGCTTGTATTGATGGCTGATGTGTTTTTTGTTCAGATTCTTTTGTAGGGCAACAAAAAGAAAGTAGGTAGTGACACTGGCAAAGCCAGTGCCACAATACAAAAAGCCCGCCGTGGGAAAGTAAACAATCCAGTTCTCTTTCAGTTTTTTTAAAATCGGGTTTCCCCCGATTGTGAAAAAAGCTACAGAAAAATTGCCGTAGCTTTTACCCACAAGCGGGGAGAGAATAGAAAACAGGCGACGATTCGAATCGTCGCCTGTATTAAAAAAATATAGCCTTTTAAAAGGTAAACTTCCCAACGGGGATGGCTTTTAGCGGTAGCGAGTGTGCTGACTGCAAGTCAGCACAACTTTCTTTCCATAGCATGCCTTGCAGGCTTTTGCAAAATCCGGCAACACTTTTGCCATTTTTTATATGCTTTCTATTTTTTTCAGAATATCATCGTGCATTTTCTTATCAATGGGATAAAAAATCAAAATTAATATTGCAATAAGATAAAACACTGTAGCAACAGGACCTAAAAGTAACCTTATGGTAAAGATAACTTTTTCAGACTGGTTTATATTTGCAACAAATCCTGAAAGCTGTAATACTAATCCCACTAAAAAACTGGCAAATGACTGACCTGTTTTAGAAAAAAATGTCCAGGCACCGTAGTAAATTCCCTCATTCCTTTTTCTTGTTTGCAAAAAACCATAGTCCACAGTATCAGGAATTATAGCCCATGGAAGTACATAACCAGTTGCAAAACCTAATCCTGCAAGTATAAGCATTATAAAGAAAAAAGTCACTCCAAAGTATTGTGCTAAAAAAAAGTTAACCATTAAAACAACGGAAATAAGCCCCATTCCCAGGGTATAAGCCCATTTTTTGCCAATTTTTTCAGATAGCTTCACCCACAATGGAATCGAAACAAAGGCTGGAACTAAAAGAAATATAAAAGCAAGGGTTGTAAGGCCTTCGTTCATAAAAACATACTTAAAATAGTAAATCATTATATTGCTTAGCACAGTAACACCAATAATATTAAAAGTATATGTAAAAAGTACAAGCAGGTAAGGTAAGTTTTTCATAATACCCACAGCATCTTTAAAAATAGTAACTTTTTCTTTTTTCTGATCTAGTGAAATTTTTTCTTTTACCGAAAAAACAGTAATCATTGCAGAAATCATCATTACCAGACCAAAAATTATTGCCATTACAAAAAATCCATTGCTTCTGTCAATTTTAACCATTCCATCTACATTAAATTTTTTTGAAAAAGCATCAATAATTGGAAATGCAAGCCCCGCTGCAATAAATGTTCCAACTATAGCAAAAGACATCCTGTAACCATTAAGCGATGTTCTTTCATTGTAATCTGTAGTAATTTCAGGTGTAAGAGAGGAATAAGGTATGCTTGTAAAAGTGTAGGCAGTAAAAAGTAAACATAGAACTATTGTACACCACCAGAATAAAGTAGTTTGATCTTTTATCCCGGGGTTATAAAACATAACTATCATAAAGATAAAAAGAAAAATGGCACCAAAAAATATATATGGTCTTCTCCTGCCCCACTTTGTATATGTATTATCCGAGATATAACCAACAAGAGGATCTGTTATTGCATCCCATATTCTTCCAATCATTATTGAAATGCCGGCTAAAGCAGGAATTAAACCAAGGGTGTCAGTAAAGAAATTAAGTAACCAGAAACCCATAAGTGTAAAAAATAAGTTTCCCCCTAAGTCACATACACCAAAACCAAGCTTTGTTTTCAAAGACAGTTTCTCTTTCTGTTCCATACAAACCTCTTTCACATTCTTTAGTATTTATTATATAATGAGAGAGACAAAAAATAAATAAAATAAAATAAAATGAATTGTGCTTCATCTTAATAGATGAAGTGCTTGATCTTCTGAAAAATAAATAAAAAACAGCTTTGGTTTTAACAGATTTTTATTACATCACTTTAACGACTTTCTAAAGCTTGATTGGACAATATCCATAAAGTATTGTAAAATATTAGCAAAAAATTTAAGGGGTGATTATGCTTTATAGAATAAATCCAACTCAGACTTCAAGCTGGAAAAAGCTTGCTGCTCATTACGAAAAAATGAAAAAAGTCCACATGAGGACCCTCTTCAAGGAAGATCCAGAAAGGTTTGAAAAATTTCATATTCTTTTTGATGAAATACTTTTTGACTATTCAAAAAATATCATTACCGAAGAAACAATGAAACTACTTTTTGAGCTTGCAAATGAATGCCGTTTAAAAGATTCCATAGAACTTATGTTTACCGGTGATAAAATAAATGAAACCGAAAAACGGGCTGTGTTGCATATAGCTTTAAGAAACAGAACAAACACTCCAATATATGTAGATGGCGAAGATGTAATGCCAAAAGTTAACAGGGTACTCGAGCAGATGAAAAAGTTTTCTACTGATGTAATCTCCGGTGAGTGGAAAGGATTTACAGGTAAAAGAATAACAGATATTGTAAACATAGGTATAGGTGGCTCCGATCTTGGTCCATATATGGTTACTGAGGCTTTAAAACCCTATAAAAAGCCTGAAATTCAAGTGCATTTCGTATCAAATGTGGATGGAACTCATATAGCTGAAACATTGAAAAAACTCAATCCAGAAACAACTCTCTTTATAGTCTCTTCTAAAACTTTCACCACACAGGAGACAATGACAAATGCTCACACTGCAAGAAAATGGTTTTTAAGTTATGCGAATGATGAAAAAAACATTAAAAAACACTTTGTTGCTGTCTCTACAAACGAAAAAGAAGTTGTAAAATTTGGCATTGATCTACAAAATATGTTTGTTTTCTGGGATTGGGTTGGTGGTAGATATTCTCTCTGGTCTGCAATTGGGCTATCCATTGCCTGTACAGTAGGTTTTGAGAATTTTGAAAGTCTTCTTGAAGGGGCTTATGAAATGGATCAGCATTTCAAAAATACACCTTTTGAAAGAAATATCCCTGTAATTATGGGACTTTTAGGCATATGGTACAACAACTTCTTCGGAGCTGAAAGCTATGCAATCTTGCCTTACGACCAGTACTTACATAGATTTCCAGCCTATCTCCAGCAGGGTGATATGGAATCAAACGGAAAATGTGTTGACAGGAGTGGTAAAAGAGTGGATTATCAGACAGGACCAATAATATGGGGAGAAGTTGGCACAAACGGACAGCATGCATTCTTCCAGCTTATCCACCAGGGTACAAAACTTATTCCTGCCGATTTTATTGCTTTTGCAATAAGCCATAATCCAGTTGGCGATCACCACCAGAAGTTACTATCAAACTTTTTTGCACAGACAGAAGCTCTTATGAAAGGGAAAACAGAAGAAGAAGTTGTAAATGAACTTTCAGCAATGGGCAAAACACCAGAAGAGATTGAAAGATTAAAACCTTACAGAGTATTTGAAGGAAACAAACCAACAAATTCAATTTTGATTAAAAAATTGACACCAAAAAATCTTGGAAAGCTTATAGCGATGTACGAACACAAGATATTTGTGCAGGGAATAATCTGGAACATCTTTAGCTTTGATCAGTGGGGAGTTGAGCTGGGTAAGCAACTTGCCAGCAAAATCCAGCCAGAACTTGCGGATGATAATGAAGTAAAATCCCATGATTCATCTACAAATGGACTTATCAATACTTATAAAAAGTTTGCGAAACAGCAATAAAAAAGAATAAAGCTCACAGGTTGATATCTGTGAGCTTTATTTTATATTAATCTCAAAACTTTTTATCTTTATGCCAGTTCCATGCAGTTTTTATTATTTCTTCTATGGAATACTCAGCCTTCCAGCCAAGAATTTTCTTTGCCTTTTCACTTTTAGCCACAAGCAGGGCTGGATCACCAGGGCGTCTTTCTGTTTCAATAACCTTAAAATCCCTTCCAGTAACTTTCCTTACGATATCTATGATCTCTCTTACTGAAAAACCACTTTCACTACCAAGATTGAAAACATCAGATTTACCACCATCAAGAAGCATCTTAAGTCCAAGAATGTGAGCCCTTGCAAGATCATTCACATGGATGTAATCCCTTATGCATGTCCCATCCTTTGTATTGTAATCTGTACCATAGATCTTTACAGATTCTCTTTTACCAAGCGCTGCATCAATAATCAAAGGAATAAGGTGGGTTTCAGGGTTATGTGCCTCACCAATCTCCACATCGGGATCTGCACCGGCCGCATTAAAGTATCTAAAACATATAGATCTTAACTCATAAGCCCTATCATAGTCCTGTAATATCTGTTCAACCATCAACTTGGTCCATCCATAAGGGTTAATGGGATTCTTTGTTGCTGTTTCTTCTATTGGCACTTTATCTGGCATTCCATAAACTGCTGCTGAAGAAGAAAAAATAAATTTTTTCACATTATGTTTATTCATTATATTTAAAAGGTTTAGAGTGTTTGACACATTGTTTATATAATACTTCTGTGGATCAATAACAGATTCCCCCACCTCAATAAAGGCACAGAAATGCATTACAGCATCAATTTTGAATTTTGAAAAAACGAGGTCAAGCTGCCTTTCATCAGAAATATCACCAAAGATGAATTTCCCCCATTTTACAAAGCTTTCATATCCCTTTGAAAGGTTATCATAAACAATAACATCAAAACCCTCTTTTGCAAGCATTTTGCATACATGACTTCCAATATACCCGGCTCCACCTGCAACAAGGATCATACATTTCCTCCTCCAGAAAATTATAATGTAGTGTTTTGTCTTTTCCGAAAAAAACCTATCTTAACCTTAATTATATATAATTGTAATACAGCTGAAATTTAAAATCAAAGATTGTTTCTTAATATGTTAAAAATTTTCTTAAAATATTATTTTTAGATTTGGTAATTTCTTTACTAACAGTATTTTTTATAACTTAATAAGTATTTTCTTATTGCAATAAGTTAATATTCAGTTTATAATTATAAAAAAGAGTGAGTCACTATGAAATTAAGATACTTTTTGATTTTTTTCTGTTTTATCATCCTTCTTGTATTAATTATTTACATAATAAATCCTCAGATTGAGTCTTTTCTTATTGAAAGAAAAGCTTCTCTTGAAAATGAAATTGAAACTTTAAAAAGTGAATTTGTTTTTATTAGTTTTTTTGTAAATTCAAAAAGGGAAGAGCTTGTTGATTTTACCTTAACTATATACGGAATTGATGGAAGTACTGTTGACAGGCAGAGACTTGTAATGGATGGAAATGATATATTTATAGAAAGCAAGGTTATTACAACTAAAAACAATAAAGCGATAGTTTTCCCTATAAAAGTTTTCAGTGATATCATTCCTTCTAAAGAAGGCAAAAGCCTTGTTCCGTTTTACGAAAAAGATGAATTTCCGGCAATTTATACAGGAGTTGAAACTAAAATTTCTAATTTCATCAAAGACTTATTCGAATTTTACGTACTTGAAAAAAATATAAGTCTAAAAAGATACGGTCTTGAACTTAAAAATATGGATGTAGTTGTTCATCAGTTGAGTGGAAATGTCGAAGAAAATAAAGAATATGAATGTTTGATACATCCAGATGGAAGTATAGAACTGAGAGAAAAAAATGAATAACATTGATTTAAGTAAGATTACGAAACCTGTAGAAAGCCTGATCGGGATTTTCAAATTTTTGTTTTTTACCCTCTGGGGATGGATAATAATTATTTTTATTCTTTTCATTGTAATTATAGCAAATTCAAAGAATGAAAAAGGATACTTTTCCTTTTTAAAGTTCTCTTCTTCTTTGTTTGAAAAAGGTTTTTTCTTTTTCTCAAATCTCTTTCAATTTTTTGCAGGTTTAATTATTGTCTGGATACTTATTTCAATACAACCGCTTTTAAAAGATATACAGGAAATGGTCAGTCTTTACAAGGATATTAGAAATCTTGAGATGGCTCTTAAAAACCTAAAATCAGAAAGAAAACTTCTTGAAATAATTCCTGTTTCATTTGAAGATAACGAAATGGTATTTAAGATCAAATATTTTGCCTATTCACCTCTCAAAGGTGAAGACATTGAAACTGGAGAAAGAGAATGTAAAATTTATGGTAGAAAGGCATATTTTGATTTCATTGTTTTAAATTTTGATTATGCCTTGATAGAAAGCGGGAAAAGTATTAATATAGCAATCCCATATCTCGTTTTTTCTGATACAATTCCCTTTGAAAATGGGGTAAATATTCTTTATGAAATGGAAGGCATTCCTTTATCATTAAAGCTTGATGAAGGGGCTCTTTTTTTGCTTAATGAAGTGGATTATAAGAGTGTGATTAAGAAAATTATGCTGGCGGTAAAAGATAAATCATTCGCAAGAAAAACTGGCATACGGACATATTACAGCGAAGCTATAGGAATATCCCCTGTTTTAAAAAAGAAATATACTATTTACTCAACAGGTACAGGTGGAATACTTCTGAAGTAAAACTCAGAATAAAGAAGGTTGTTCATCTTTTTCAGTATATTTGTAGCCTAAGTGTTCATATGCTAGTTTTGAAGCCATTCTTCCCCGTGGAGTTCTTAGAAGAAATCCCTGCTGGATTAAGAAGGGTTCGTAAACATCTTCAAGCGTTTCAACATCCTCACTTATTGTAGCCGAAATGGCCGAAAGACCAACCGGACCGCCATTATAAGTCTTTATAATTACTTCAAGAATTTTTCTATCCATTGCATCAAGACCTTTATTATCAACATCTAACCTTTTTAAAGCATAATCACAAAATTCTTTAGTGATTGTCTGAACATTATCAACAAGGGCAAAGTCTGAAACTCTTTTTAATAATCTATTTGCAATTCTCGGGGTTCCTCTTGATCTTGAGGCAATCTCGTAAACACCATCTTTTAGAATATTGATCTTCAATATTGTTGAACTTCTTCTGACTATCTGTTCCAGGCTTTCTACGTCATAAAAATCCAGTCTTTCCACAATTCCAAATCTTGATCTCAAAGGTCCGCTGAGAGAACCAATTCTTGTTGTAGCACCTATAAGGGTGAAACGTGGTAAATTTATCCTTATTATTCTTGCACCTGCACCTTCACCTATTACTATGTCAACTTTAAAATCTTCCATAGCTGAATATAAAACTTCTTCTAAGTTCTTTTTAAGCCTGTGTATTTCATCAATAAAAAGAATGTCACACTCTTCCAGTGAAGTGAGAATAGCTATAAGATCCCCCTGTTTTTCTATAGCAGGGGCCGAGGTTATTTTTATACTTCTATTTAACTCATTTGCAATTATCCTGGCAAGTGTTGTTTTACCAAGCCCTGGCGGACCATAAAGGATTACATGGTCTAAGGCTTTTTTTCTAATCTTTGCAGCTTCAACAAAAACCTTTAAATTTTCTTTTAGCTTTGTTTGTCCTATAAATTCACTGAATAAAGCCGGTCTCAATGTCTCATCTATATCATCCGGCATTAAGACAGGGGATGTTATTTTTTCATCTATCATAAAACTTACCTTAACTCAATCTATATATAGGATAAAGTATAACTGCTAATAAATCAAGAAATTATTGTTCATTTAATAAAGGATTAAAAACTTGGAAAACTTTTGACATTCTCTGTAAAATGCTTTAAACTAATTAACTTAGATTTTATCTTTTGGAGGATATAAATGAAAACTTATAATATTGCAGTTATTCCTGGGGATGGAACGGGGCCTGAAGTTATTGCAGAAGGCGTAAAGGTTCTTAAGGCAGCAGCGGATAAGTTTAATTTTAAATTAGATTTTCATTATTTTGACTACGGTGGAGAAAGATACCTGAAGACTGGAAAAATTATCTCTGATGAGGAGGTTCAGGAATTAAAAAATTTTGATGCAATATATTTAGGAGCTATAGGTCATCCTGATGTAAAACCTGGAATTCTTGAGAAGGGGCTTTTGCTTAAGATAAGGTTTGATCTTGACCAGTATATAAATTTGAGACCTGTTAAGCTTTATCCCAATGTAGAATGTCCCATTAAGGGTAAGACACCTGAGGATATTGATTTTGTTGTTGTAAGGGAAAATACCGGCGGAATTTATACTGGTCATGGTGGAGTAACAAGGTTGGGAACACAGGATGAAATAGCCACTCAGCTTATGGTTTATGATAGAAGAACTGTAGATAGATGTTTAAAATTTTCCTTTGAACTCAAAAAGAAAAGAAATGCAAAAAGTGAAAAATCAAAATCTAAACCTATACATTTAGTTCATAAGAGAAATGTATTAACATACTGTGGGGACTTATGGTTTAGGGCTTTTGAGGAAATGGGAGAAAAGTATTATCCTGACTTTTGAGGAAATGGGAGAAAAGTATTATCCTGACATTCCAAGGGATTATATGCATGTAGATGCTACAACAATGTGGTTTGTAAAAAATCCTGAGTGGTTTGATGTAATAGTTACAGAAAATCTTTTTGGAGATATAATCACTGATCTTGGTGCAATGATACAGGGTGGAATGGGTATTGCTGCAGGTGGAAATATAAATCCTGAAGGTGTCTCTATGTTTGAACCAATAGGTGGTTCTGCTCCAAAGTATACTGGTAAGAAGATGATAAATCCACTTGCTGCCATTGAAGCAGGGAGAATGATGATTGAATTTCTTGGTGAAATAGATGCGGCAAATGCTATACAGAATGCCGTAGCTGCTACCTGTATGAAACTTAAAAGCTTATCGGCCGGGAAAATGGGGTATAATACAGAAGAAGTTGGAGATCTTGTAGCTGGTGCCATTTAAAAATTTTTTTAAAGAGAGAAAAAAAGATTTAAGCTTCTCTGGAGAATTAGTTTTAGATCCACTGGTAAAGTTTGATGTACCTGTTGAAGTTAGAAAGGAGAAGAAACTTTCTGTACTTTTGCCTTTTTTAAATGAAGAAAAACATATTGTGCATAATGTATATACCACAATAAATATTTTAAATGAGCTTGACTTTTCCTACGAAATTATTCTTATCGATGATGGTTCAACTGATAATTCTTATGAAATTTTGAAAAAAGAATTTGGCCAGAATAACTCTGTTAAGATTGTCAAAAACTACAGTAACTTTGGGAAGGGGTGGGCTTTAAAGACTGGTTTCGAATTTTCAACAGGGGACTTTATTCTTTTTCTTGATTCTGACTTAGAATTATCCCCCTATCATATTCCCGGCTTTTTTAGAATAATGCTTGAAGAAAATGCTGACGCTGTCATAGGAAGTAAACTTCATAAGTTTTCAGTTCTAAATTATCCATTTTACAGAAGACTAATGAGTCTTTCATATTATTTAATGGTGAAAATACTTTTTGGCTTGCCTGTAATGGATACACAGACAGGCATTAAACTTTTCAAAAGGGAAGCACTGGAAATTTCTCTGCCAAAGGTACTTGTGAAAAGGTTTGCCTTTGATATTGAGCTTTTATTGATTTTGTATAAAAATAAAAAAAAGATTTCGAGTGCACCTGTAAAACTCGATTACAGCCGGAAGTTCGGGTGGAATATAAGTCCAAAGGTTGTAATAAAAACTTTTATTGATACGTTTGCTGTTTTTTACAGAGATAAAATTTTAAGATTTTATGACAGACCTCTTGGAGAAAATAAAAAATTCTTTTATTCTATAATACTTTTTGCAAAAAATTACGACGAAACTGAAAAAAACAATTTTACAAAATTTCTTTCTTTGTTTTATCCACATTATGAAGTAATACTGGTAGGCAACAGGGATTTTAGTATTGCCGGTAAAAATTACAAGTTCTTTAGTGTCGAGGATGAAAAAAGAGATGTAGAAAAATTTGCAAGGGTTTTAAATGCAGGTATAATAAAAGGAGAAGTTGTGGTAATATCTTATTTATCATGCTTTCCCGATGAAATGTTTTTGTATAATTCAGGAAGAATTCTTTCAATTCCCGATGTTGGAGCTATAGGTGGATATGTTGTTTTACCAAAAGAGCATACTTATTTTGAAGAGATTTCATACCATGTTATAAGTAGCTTTTTTTTAAGCTTCAATTTAGTCTACAGGTACAAACCTCTGAATTTTAAAAAGGTTAAAGAACTAAACTTAAATGGAACATTTATAAAAAAAGAATTGCTGGACAACTTAACATTTGAAAATAAAAGGCTTGAACATATTATATATGAGATAGTTGTAAAAAATGGCAAGAATTTATATTATTCTCCTGATCTGTTTTTATATCAAAAGTTTCCTCGAAATTTTAAGGAACTTTTCAATTATATAAAAAATAATTCTACTTTCAGAGGTAAAAGATGCAGAGAATTAATAAAACAGAATCCAGTGGCGATTTTTACTTTAGACTTTTTTATTCCCATTGGTGTTTTATTATTCCTTATAGCATTGTTTTTGATCAATAGAAATATTTTTCTGGGTTTAGTAGGTGGATTTTACATTTGTCTATTTTTATTTAAAATTATACTTTCTGGATGGAAAGGTATAAAAATTGCCATTCTTATTGTTATCTCTCAGATTTTGTATGAGTTGTATTTTCTAAAAGGTTTCTTTAGCCATAAAAAGTAAACAGGATTTTTTATAAATATTAAGGGGGTTACCCGTGTTAGTGGTAACCCCTCTTTTAAAATAAGTTTAATTACCTTCTACTAAGGCAAGAATATCATCACTTGAAAGCAAAAGATATTCAACATCATCAATTTTTATCTGGGTGCCTGCGTACTTGTCGTAAATAACTTCATCTCCCACTTTCACTTCAATTGGAATTAATTCTCCCTTATCATTTTTCTTGCCAGGACCAACTGCTTCGACAACACCTCTTTGAGTTTTTTCCTGAGCAGTTTGGGGAATAAAAATTCCACCCTTTGTTTTTTCTTCCATTTCTTTAACTCTAATTAAAACTCTGTTACCCAGTGGTTTTACCTTCATGAGTTCCTCCATCTCCATAAATTATATTTTATTTTAAATTTACAAATTTTGTGCTTAAACGTCAAGTGTTTTGGGGTTTTCTAAAAGTAAAAGACTTTTCAGACAAATTCAAATGAGATGTTTTTCTGACAAACTGAGGGCTTTAAAAAAAAGCAAGCAGCTTATCACTTTTAAAATTTCTTTTTATGATTTCAAGTTCATCTCCCCCGTATCTCGAGATCAAAGCATTGGCAATTACAATTGCAACCACGTTTTCTATGACCACTCCACAAGCTGCAACAGCAGTAACATCTGATCTTTCCTTAATAGCCACAGTGGGTTCTTTTGTTTTTATATTTACACTTTTAAGTGGAGACATTAAGGTGGGAATAGGCTTCATAACTGATCTGAAAATTATTGGCATTCCGTTGGACATTCCACCTTCAATTCCTCCTGCTCTATTTGTCTTTCTATAATATTTTTGTTTTTCAACATCGTAAAATATTTCATCGTGGGCATTTTTCCCTGAAATATTTGCATATTTGAAACCCAGTCCAAATTCTATTCCTTTTATTGCCTGAATACTCAATACAGCCCTTGCTATTTCAGCATCAAGCTTATCATAATAAGTCTGATAAGAACCAAGAAATGGGGGGCAAGGGAAAATTATTGTTTCTATAATTCCCCCTATTGTATCCCCCTCTATCTTTGCTCTATCAATCATTTCCTTAATTTTCTGTTCAGTTTCTTTATCACAGGCAGAATTAACTTCAGATTGAGAAGCAAGAGTCTTTATTTCCTCCAGTGTTAGCTTTGATGTATCTATTTCTATGCCTCCCCAGTTAACCACATGAGAAAAAATTTCAATGTCAAATTCTTTCAAAAACAATTTTGCTATAGCACCTGCTGCAACCCTTCCAGCTGTTTCCCTTGCACTCGATCTTTCTATAACTTTCCTTAAGTCATCTAAATGATTAAACTTGTACCCTCCTGTAAGGTCAGCATGTCCCGGTCTTGGACATAAAACAGGGGGAGTTTCTTTATCTTTCCAGTTTTCATAGTCTTTGTTCCATATTGCCAGTGTAACAGGAGCTCCAGTTGTTTTACCTTTGATCACACCGGATAGAATTTCAATCTTATCATTTTCGATTTTCATTCTTTCTCCTCTGCCGTATCCACTTTGGCGTCTTTTTAACTCATTGTTTATAAAGTTTTCATCTATTAAAAGATTTGAAGGTATACCGCTAATTGTGACAAAAATCCCTTTCCCGTGAGATTCTCCGGATGTAATGTAATCAATCATTTTAACTCCCTCTAAACTTTATTAATTTTAACATGAGATTAAAAGAAGTGCAAAAAGTTTAAAGTTCGGGCTTTTGCAGCTGTTTTCTGATAATGTATGAAAATTCGATTAAAATAGAATTCGTAAAGAAAATCTAATGTTCTTAAGTCTTAAGGACTTCTCAGTGAAAGTGCTATCCATTTTCTAACCGTCCAATAATTGCCTGTTGATTTTATGAAATTTTCGTAAAAAATTCTTTAATGACATTTTTTAACATTTTACCCTTAAAGAAGTTAAAATGTTACACTTTTCGGTAGAAATCTAATTTCTGGCAAAATCAACAGGCAGAAAATCAGCGACTTTTTGGACGCGAAAGCAAGTCTTAATTTTTTGATTACAGAACTTAGTTTACACCTCTTAATATTTCTTCCTTTCTTTCAAGTAATGTTGAAGTATTGTTTAAAATTATTTCACACCTTGACCTTACTTCTGGTAAAGCAAATTCTAAAAAGTATTTTGCCACATCTTTTTTTCTTTCTGAATGACAGCCGTCTCTAAGCATCAGATAACCTATAGTAGTATATGTTACCATTTCCACAAGCCTTCTTGAATGATACTCCTGATAAACAGGATCATCTTTTTCTCTTACATAAGTTATTGCTTTTTCTGTCAGATCCTTCATTTCTTTTACAAACTTATGTAAAGAAGTATCACTTACACAGGATAACTCTTTATCATATTCATTGAGTTTTTCCATAGCCACACCTTTTACAATACCTCCAATAGCAGCAACTACCTGCAACTGGGTTGTTCCTTCATAGATACTTGTTATTCTTGCATCTCTATAGTGCCTTTCAACATTGAACTCCCTCATAAAACCAGTTCCACCGTGAACCTGAATTGCATCGTAACAAACCTGATTTGCCATTTCAGTATTATAAGCTTTTACCATAGGGGTAAATAAATTTGCCAGTGCAGTGTACTTCTTTAATTCTTCTCTAAGCTCTTTTTCTTTTTCAGGATGCTTTTCTATTAAATGTTCAAGCCCGTTCTTAATATCCACAATAATTGCGGTTTCATAAAGCAGTGTTCTACCAGCTTCTATTTTAACCTTCATATTTGCAAGCATTTCGGTTACAGGAAGTATATCCTGTATGGCTTTTTTAAACTGAACTCTTTCTTTAGCATATTTTTCTGCCTCTCTGTAAGCAGCCTCAGCAATTCCAAGTGCCTGAGCAGCAATTGCAAGTCTTGCTCCATTCATAAGTGACATTACATATTTTATAAGACCATACTTTCTCTGTCCACAGAGTTCAGCTGGTGCATCATTAAACTGAAGTTCACATGTTGGAGAACCGTGTATTCCTAATTTGTTTTCGATCCTTCTTATTTTCATATGACTTTCCCTTTCATAAATAAACATGGAAAGCCCTCTACCATCAGTTGTACCCTCTTCACTCCTTGCAAGTACCAGGGAAATATGGCCACAACCATTGGTTATAAATCTTTTTACACCTCTGAGCCTCCACTGACCATTCTCATCCTGATAAGCTTTTGTCATTACGGACTGAAGGTCACTTCCAGCATCAGGTTCAGTTAATGCCATAGAACCTGTGACCTCTCCAGAAGCAAATCTTGGGAGATATTTCATCTTTTGCTCTTCACTTCCAAATTTGTTTATTGTATCAGCAATATCCTGCAATCCAAATAAATTCATCAGCGCTGCATCAGCTCTTGAAACTATTTCTATGGCTATTGAGTAAATTGTAACAGGACAGTTTAAACCTCCGTATTTTCTTGGAAGAGTAAAACCCATAAGATCTGCTTTTTTAAGCATTTCCATCGCTTGCTGTGTTCCGCTTGCATATCTAACTTCACCATTCTCATAATGTGCACCTTCTTCATCAACCTCTTTGGCTTTTGGTGCAATCACATTAGCTGCAATATCTCCAACAACTTCAAGAATTTTATCATAGCCATCCTTTGCATCAAGAATATTTGAAGGTGCATAATCATATTTTCCTTTGTCGGCAAAGTTATCTTCAATAAGTTCTATAACTCTGTCAAGATTCATATGTTTGATATGAAACTGAATATCATCATTATCTCTATAAAAATTTTCCATACTTTAACTCCTCAATTATTTTTTAATAGCTTTATAAGCTTCAATCATCTTGGGTATAACATCATTTAAATCACCCACAATTCCATAGTGGGCAACATTAAAAATGGGTGCATTCGGATCATTATTTATTGCTATAATTCTTCCAGACTCACTCATACCCGCAAGATGTTGAATTTGTCCAGAAATACCAACAGCAATGTATAATTTTGGTCTTACAGTTGTTCCTGTTTGTCCAACCTGATGATCCTTTGATATAAAACCAGCATCAACTGCAGCTCTCGATGCTCCTACCTGAGCACCTAAAATATGGGCAAGATCGTATATCAGCTTGAAATTTTCTTTTGAACCAACTCCCATTCCACCAGACACAATTATTGAAGCAGATTTAAGGTCAACTGTTTTTTCTCTCTGGACTTTTTTCAGGATTTGAGTAATGAAAAGATGATTTGGCAAATCATTTTTAAACTCTATAATTTCTCCCTTTCTGCTGAAATCAGGCTCCTTCATTTTCATCACACCTTCTCTTACAGTTGCCATTTGCGGTCTATGATCGGGAGATACAATTGTTGCAATAATATTTCCACCAAATGCCGGTCTGATTTGATAAAGTATGTCCTTATAAAGTTTATCACCCTCTTTTGTTGAAGGTTTTATATAGTCTCCAATCTGCAGATCTGTACAATCTGCTGTAAGTCCTGTTCTTAACTCACTTGCTACCCTTGGAGCAAGATCTCTCCCTGTGGTTGTAGCACCATATATAACTATCTGTGGTTCATATTGTTTTATTAAGTTTACAACCACATAAGAATATGGGAGTGTTGTGTAGTATTTAAACTTTTCTGAATCAGCAAGATAGACTTTGTCAGCCCCGTAAGCATAAAGTTTATCACACAGATCTTTTACGTTATTACCTATAAGTATTGCACCAACTTTTACATTTAATTTTTTTGCAAGTTCAGTTGCCTTTCCAAGTAGTTCAAGACTAACATCGGCTATTTTGCCATTGTTTTGCTCTATGTATACCCATACTTCATTTGTCTTCATTTTTATCTCCTTAACCTATAATATGTTCTGCCATTAGCTCTTTCATAAGAGCAGTTATGGCTTCTTTTGTGTTTTCAATTTTTTTCATTTCTTTTGCTGTGAGAACAACACTTTCAATCTGTTTAACCTTCGTAGGTGAACCGGCAAACCCACAATTTTCGATAGAACAACCAATATCCTGATAACCCCAGACCTTGATCTTAGAATTAGAAGGGTTTATTTCATAAGCACGTATATAATCTTCGTCAAGATTTTCAAGTTCCAGTGGGGTGAGGGCCTTTCTGTAGGCAAGCAGCCTTTTTACAGAAGGTGGCCTAGGAATATTTGCCTCTGCTGTTATGGTTAAAAGTACAGGAAGCTTAGTCTTGATCTGTTCATATCCACCTTCTATGGATCTTTCCACAACAATGTAATCCCTATGAAGTTCAAGAATTTTGTCAACAAAGGTTACCTGATTTATTCCGAGTTTTTCTGCTGTCTGTGGGCCTACCTGAGCTGTATCACCATCGATTGCCTGTCTTCCACAAAAAATTATGTCGAATTTTCCAAGCTTTTTGATTGCCTGTGAAAGGACATAAGATGTAGCAAGGGTATCTGCACCTGCAAATGCCCTGTCTGTTAGAAGAATAACATCATCTGCACCACGATATAGTGACTCCCTCAAAACCTGTGCTGCATTAGGTGGGCCCATCGTTATTACTGTAACTTTCCCACCATGAGTTTCTTTGATTTTTAAAGCTTCTTCAAGTGCATTTAAGTCTTCCGGATTAAATATAGCTGGAAGTGCCTGTCGGTTTATTGTTCCATCTTCTTTCATTGCTTTTCCTGTTACATTTTTTGTATCAGGCACCTGCTTTACCAGCACAATCATTTCAAAACTCACATTTGCCTCCCGAGTTTTTTTCATTCTAAACAGCAAAGTGCAACTGTTATGCAAAAAACTGGATAAAATTTGGAAAATATTATAACTTTTCCACAGGAAAAGTCAAATTTTGGGTTGATTAAAGATTTACGGTATGTGAAATAAAAAATAAACTTTTTAAATTAATTTTTTTAGATAATCTCATTGGGCGACTTAGCGGTTAGCAATGCTTAATGACCTCTTGCAGAAACCAGTGGCAACCTTATTATTACTAAAGACGTTTACAGGACTCTCTTTCAACAAGATGAACAGGTACAACCTTAACAGGAGTAAAGGTAGATTTTTCATTTGTCGATTTATTATCGATAAGATTGAGTAAATACTCTACAGCAAGCTTTGCAACTATATCATGCGGTACATGTATGGTGGTTAATGCCGGGTGAAATTGACGGCTGTTTTCAATATCATCAAATCCCACCACACTTATATCATCCGGCACCTTTTTACCAAGTAAGTTTAATCCTTTAATTAAACCTAAAGCCATTTCATCATTTCCTGTAACTACAGCCGTTGGAGAGGGTTTTAAGGATAAAATAGTTTGAGCAAGCTTAAAACCGGTATCAAAGAGGAAATCTCCTTTTATGATATATTCTTCTGGTATTTTAATTTTGTGCTCTTTTAATGCAGCCATAAAACCATTATATCTATCAAATGCAAGCTTATTGTTAAATCTTCCTGTAATATAGGCAATATTTCGGTGCCCAAGATTAATAAGGTATTTTGCAGCCTGATAACCACCGTCAAAATTGTCAATTAAGATTGCAGGAATACCAGAATTTTCTAATGCATTTTCAACAGTAACTATGTGTACAAACGGGGAAATTTCTTTTAAGTACCTTTCTTCTTCAGGAAAATACGCAAAAATAAGGCCATCTACCTTTCTTCTGTCAGCATAAGGGAAAATGGATTCTATTTTTGAAAAATATACAATATTATAACCATACATATGTGCAAAATTTTCAATCTGGGTAAACAATGCTGAATAATAGTAACCAGTGATCCCGCCACCTATCCAGTGAGGAAGAAAAAATCCAATATTATGGGTCTTTTTGTAAATAAATCCTTTTTTGCATACAAATGTTCCAACACTTGGCTCTTTATAAACTATTTCTTCATCAGCCAGCTTCTCAATTGCTTTCCTTATAGTCATATAAGATATTTTAAACTGTTTTGCAAGTTCTCTTTCACCAGGCAATTTTTCCTTAATTTCCCCATTAAGGATTTTTTGCTTAAGGGCATTTTTAACATATTCATACTTCTTTAAAGAATTTTCTAAAGACATTTTCATACCACTCTTTTTTTGTTTACAGCCTTAAATATTAATTTATTGTATTCTATTTGTCAATTTATAGAAAATGTAGTTGAATAAAAAAGTTTAAATTTTTAATTATTATGCTAAATAAACTTGAATGTTTTTACATATTAAAGTAAAATTAAACCATAAACATTAAATTCCTGATATTGTTCAGTCGAAAATATACTAAATTGGACGATGAATTAATTGAGGTATAAATGCCTGAAGATGTTGTTTTTGGTATAGCTAATTTTAAGAAGGGTGGATATATCATCATTGAAGATCAGCTTGATGCAAATGAATTTTTTATAGTAAGACAGGGCAAAGTTGCTGAAACAAGAAATGCATCTTTACTTGAAGGTGAAGGTGAAACAATTCTTGGAGTGGGGGATTTTTTTGGTGTAATTTCATGTATGGCAAAAAGACCAAGAATAGAAACAGTACAGGCAATAGAAGATACATCCACAATTGTTGTTAAAAGGGAACAGTTTGGTGCACTAATTCAGAAAAATGCCCCCATAGCAATGAAAATATTAAGATATTTTGGTAAACAGTTGCGATATTACGATTCTGTGCTTACAAAAATGACATTGAAATCCTCATTAGAAGAACATCCAAGCCACTTATTTGAACTTGGAGAGTATTTTTACTTAAATCAACAGTTTATTCAGGCTGCATATGCATACCTTCACTACATAAAATTCTGTCCTGATGGTGGTTATGTTCCACAGGCAAAGGCAAAACTTGCCAAAATAAACCCAACTCCTGAATCATTGTTACCAAAGAAAGAGGGTTTTTACTCCATTTACGAAGATGGACAGATAATATTTCTCGAGCATGAACCAGGAAACGAACTGTATATAATTCAGGAAGGCAAAGTAAAAATTACTAAATTTGTAAACAATGCAGAGGTGTTACTTGCTGTTCTTAAAAAAGGTGATATTTTTGGTGAAATGTCCCTGCTTGACAATAAACCAAGAAGTGCAAGTGCAATAGCTTTCGGATCTGTAAAACTTATGGCAATAAATAAAAGCAACTTTGAACCCACTGTACAGGCACATCCTGAAATTGCAACAAGAATCATTGAACTTTTAAGCGAAAGAATATGGCTGATTTACCGTCAGCTTGCTAATTTATTAATTAAAGATCCTGTTGGTAGAATATATGATGCCTTATACACACAGTTGCAGAAAGCAAGGGTTAATTTTGACAGTGGAGTAAGTTATCAGTTTGATTTTGGACCTGATGAACTTATGAAATTTTTAGGTTATTCAAAACAGGAATGGGCAATGCACTTTAAGAAATTTTTAGATGTTGAAAAAACAGTGAGTATAAATGATGGAAAAATACTCTGCAGAGATGTAAGTTGCATTGAAAAAGCCATCCAGATTATAAAAAGAAACTTAGAAATAGAAAAGAAAAAAATGATGAAAGAAAGTGCAGCTTTTTAAGTTAGAAAACTTTACTTAAACACATCATTTGTTTCTTTAAACCATAAGACATAATCAAGATATTCAAACGGAATTTTTATTGTACTGGCCCACTTTTTCATCAGTTTTTCTATGTATAAATAATTTGTTATACTCAGTGATGGAATTTTTTCTATTTGCTTAAAGTAGCTAAGGTTTTTTAAGATGTGTCTATCCAGAATTGCCACCTCTTTATAATAACCTGTATTCCTTAAGAAATGACTTGCTTCTTTCATTCCTATACCCTTGATATTATTGACAAGCCACATCCTTTTTTCATTTATATCTTTAAACTCCGACAGGATAGCTTTTAACACAGGTTTACCGTTCATAATAAGTTTTTTCTGAGCTTCTATAATATAAATGGCTTTATGATTTTTAAATCTAACAAGGTTGAGTTTATCTTTTAATTTTTCAAAACTTGAGTTAAATAAAAGATTTTCTTCTTTAAGAATTAAAACTGTTTTTTCTGCCATTCTTGCCTTGCTTTGAGGAGTAAGAAGACAGAAAATAAGTTCCTCAAAAATCTCTTCTTCAGTTCCGTAATTCTTGAGATAGTCAAACTTACTTAGTTGAATATCAACTCTTTGTTTAATCTGAAAGTAAATATCAAAAAGAATTTTTTCATCCATAACTTACTTAAAGAATTTACTTAATATTACTATGTACACAAGCGAGGGCAAGAGATTTGAAACTTTAATTTTCTTGAGTTGCAAAAGATTCAAGCCTATAGAAAGAACTAAAATTCCCCCTGTCGCAGTAATCTGGTTAATTAGATAGTTGCCAAAGAAAGGTTCTATCCACTTTGCAAGAATTGTAAGCAAAGCCTGAAACAAAAAAAGTGGTATTGCAGAAAAAAGTACACCACTTCCAAGAGTTGCAGAAAGAGCTATAGAACAAAAACCGTCAAGTATAGACTTTGTAAAAAGCAGGGTATGATCGCCTCTTATTCCTTCATTAAAACATCCCATTATAGTCATAGTACCAACACAGAATATCAAAAAAGCCGAAACAAAACCTTCTGTGAAATTTTGATTTTTTGAACCAACAAGCTTCTTTAAATTATCACCAAGACTATCAAAAAACTCCTGAATTTTTAATATCTCTCCTGTTATCCCCCCTAAAAGTATTGAGAAGATAACAACAACCATATTTTCCACTTTCAATATCATACCCATGGAAATAGCAATGGTGGATATACCGAGCCCATCAAAAATTATATTCTTGATATTTTCAGGAAAGGCTTTTTTAAACAAAAGCCCAATCGAACTACCAACAATAACAGTAATAGCATTCAAAATACTTCCTGTAAACATAAATCATCCTTAAAATTTTTTACTTAAATAGTAAGAAATTTCGATTTCATCTGTATTTTTTATCTTCTGATTATCAGCAAGTAATTTTTTGTTTACAAAAACGCAGTAAAAATCTCCACTTAACTTTAAACTTTCAAGGAGTTTTTTTACTAGAATTTTTTTTGAATTAAAATATAAACTTTTAGGTACCCCATCAATTTTTACTTTAAATTCTACTTGCCTTTTAAACATTGAAAAATTTTAGCATACATAATGGCAAGTTTCAAATTTTAAAGCAAGTTCATAAAAACTTGCAAAATAGTTACAGCTTTTACAGAAGGTTGAATTTTCTTTCATCTGATGTTATTTTATTGAGCAAAAGGAAAAAGTGGAAATAAAAATGAACCCAGGGTTTTTGTAAAAAAAGTTAGGTCTCCAAGTGAGCTTTTAAGTGATGTCACAAAAAAAAAACGCTTATGGGGATTAGGTTCAAACCAGCAAAAGATTCCGGTAAAAATGACCTGTTTGTATTGAACTTACGATAAGGTTTAAGCTAAGTGGATAAATTATTCTGACTTTTTACCTTTTCAGGGGGTATTAAAAAGTAAGTAATTAACACTATTGATCCAAATGAAATATAAATAATATTAAAAACCCACTGTGGAAAATCGTAAAATAGAATGGAGTGGATAATCCTTGCAATAAATCCCATTTTTTCTACCTGTCTACCTGCAAGGTTTCTTAATTCATATTCCCATACGGTTAATGGACAGTCCATCCCCAAAATTGCTTCGATAGAAACTATCATTATAGCTAAAAGATGAAGTTTGCGAAAAAGAGGGTTTCTTACGAATTTTAATTTAAAAATTCCACCAACAATTATAATTAATTCACCCACAACTACAAATGCTACATAAAGAAAATGTACGATAAGAATAAAATCAGAAAGGATGAGATAAAAAAGTTCCATCTTCATATTCTTTTTTTACACTTTTCTCCAAGCAAATAAATTACTGTTATGATATCCGGTGTTTTGTTACTTCCGCAGAGTTTGAGCCTTAAAACTCTTGCAAGATCGGCAAAGTTTATATTTGCTTTTCGGGCAATATCCCTTAAATTCTTTTCAAGTTCATTTCTGTCAATAGTCTCAAAATCTTCTATGCTTGAAATTAACTTTTTTACCTCTAAGTAAGCATTCTTTAAATTTTCCTGACCAAGCAAGGCTTCAATCTCCTGGAGAATAGATTTTTCGGCCTGGACTTCTGGCAAGGCAAACATAAGAATCTCATCATATAGAGTTTTGAGTGTGGAGTGCCTGTTTTTTAAGTTTGAAATGGCTTTACCAAGCCATATTCTATCCTCCATTTTGCCAGAAAGTGGCAAATTTGAAGAAGAAACAAACTCCATAAAATGTTTAAGTAATGTATCATCATCAAGAATTTTCATATGCCTGGAATTTAGAAATACAATTTTTTCCTCATCATACACAGCATTAGACCTGCTAAGTCCTTTTATGTCAAACTTTTCAATTAATTCCTCAAGAGTAAATACCTCCTGATTTTCTACACCCCATCCCAGCCTTGCCACAGCATTGATCAACGCCTCTGGCAAAATACCCCTGTTTCTATAATACTCCACATCTATTGAGCCAAGTCTTTTAGAAAGAGGTTTTTTATCCTTATCAAGCACAAGGGGAAGATGTGCAAACTCTGGAATTTTAAATCCTAAAGCCCTGTAAACAATTATCTGCTTGAATGTATTTGTAATATGATCCTCACCCCTTATTATGTGAGTAATACCCATTTCTGCATCATCAACCACAACCGCGAAATTGTAAGTGGATGTTCCGTCCTGCTTTATAATTACAAAGTCATCAAGTTCTTTAGTATTTAAAGAAAGTTCCTTTTTTACATGGTCAAAGAATGTTATTTCTTCATTTTCAGGGACTTTTATCCTTATAACATAAGGAAGATCTGGCTTTGTTAACCTGTTTCTACAGTACCCATCATACCTGTAAACTTCTTGGCTATCAGTTAATCCACTTCTTTTCAATAAATCTTCACGACTACAGGTGCAATAATAAGCCTTCCCTTCCTCAACAAGCCTTTCAGCATATTTTCTATATATTTCAAACCTATCACTCTGCCTGTAAAACTCATCATACTCAATACCAAGCCACTTTAAATCACTTATTATCGAAAGTACGTACTCTTCTTTAGATCTGCTGATGTCTGTATCTTCAATTCTTAAAATAAATCTTCCTCCTGTATGTCTGGCATAAAGCCAGTTGTATATTGCTGTTCGCAAACTACCAAGATGAAGCCTACCCGTAGGTGATGGAGCAAATCTTACCTTTACCATTTTATTTCCTCGCTAATTTATAACTCAACTTAAACAAAAAATCAAATTATTCAATCTTATAAAACTTCTTGGGGCTGAAAGCTTCTCTTATTCCTTCCCCTACAAATGCTATTAACAGGAGTATTACAAAAAGAAAAATGGCTGGATAAAGCGAAAGCCAGTAAGAAGAAATGTTTGCCATTCCCTGCCTCAATAACTCTCCAATACTTGGAGTAGGGGCTGGAAGTCCAAATCCAAGAAAATCGAGGGCTGAAAGAGAAAATATAGCTCCTATAAGATCAAAAGGTAAGAATGTAATTACAGGAGTAAATGCATTTGGAAGTATATGTTTGAACATAATCTTACTCCGGGGGACACCTATAGCCCTCGCTGCTTCAACAAACGCAAACTCTTTTATTTTGTAAAATTCTGCCCTGATATAGTAGGAAATGCCTATCCAGTCAAAAAGTGCAAATACTATAACAAGCATTAAAAAACTGTTACCAAGTGAACTGCCAAGAATTATTATTATATAAAGAAATGGCAAAGCTGAAATCACCTCAATAATCCTTTGAACCGTAAGGTCAAATATTCCCCCGAAGTATCCCTGTAAAGCCCCAATAAAAATACCAATTGACATGCTTACAAATGTTATGATTAAGGCAAATGTAAAGCTTATTCTAAAGCCATAGATAAGCCTCGTTAGTATATCTCTTCCCCTGTCATCAGTACCTAAAAGATTTTTCAAATCTGGAGGTGATGGTGGATTTGCTTTTAAATCCTCTATTGTTTCATTTGGACCATAGGGAATTGGGGGAAAAATTGCGAAATTGCCCTTGCCAGAGATGAAACTTTCGCTTTTTACAATTTTTTTATAATCAGGCACATCTGTGGGTGAAAGTCCAAAATTATCACCTGAATAAAACTTAAAAATCGGAAAATAATACCTTCCGTTATATCTCATTACTATTGGCTTGTTGTTGGCAATGAAATCTGCAAAAAGGGAAATGAAATACAAAACAAGAATTATTATAAGTGAATAAAAAGCTCTTTTATGAGAAATAAAGTTCTTAATCCTTCTTTCCGTCAAGGGAGAAATTGAAAACATCTCCCACTCCTTTAGCGAAAATTAATTCTTGGATCTACAATAACAAGGGCAATATCAGAAATTATCCTTCCTGTAAGTACAAGAATACTTGAAATTAAAATTAACCCCAGCGCAACAGGATAATCACGATTCATTATTGCTTCATACCCCAGTAACCCCATTCCATCTATGGTAAAAATAGTCTCGATTAATACAGAGCCTGAAAGAATAACAGTAAGTATCATTCCTATGTTTGTTGCCACTGGAATCAATGCGTTCCTTAGAGCATGCCTGAAAACTGCTTTTCTGAAGCTAAGTCCCTTTGCAATAGCTGTCCTTATGTAATCCTTCTGTAATTCTTCAAGCATGGAATTTTTCATAAGCATTGTAAGTGTGGCAAAATTTCCCAGTGTATAGCAAAAAATAGGCAAAATCATATGGTGAATAATATCTAAAACTTTTCCAGCAAAAGAAAGTTCTTCAAAGTTATCAGAAACTATCCCGCTTATAGGGAAAAGATTTAAAAAACTTCCCCCGCCAAAAAGAACTATTAGAACCACTGCCATTACAAAGGATGGAATAGAATATCCCATGAAAATTAAAAAACTTGTGTAATGATCGAACGGTTTGTTGTTTTCAAGTGCCTTTTTTATACCCAGCGGTATACAAATCAAATAACTCAACAGGAAGCTGCTTAAGCCAAAAAGCAAGGACACAGGAATTCTTGAAACAATAATTTCTAAAACAGGCTTTTCATAGGTATATGAATACCCAAAATCCCCTTTTAAAATGTTGAAAACCCATCTGAAATACCTTTCAATCCAGGGTCTATCAAACCCGTAGTATTTTTTTATGTTCTCTATCTCTTCGGCCGTTAATTGACTCTGTCCCTGAGAACTTCCAGCCTCTTTTAATTTGGCCTGTTTAAGCTTGTAGATTGCCTGTTCAACGGGTCCACCAGGCACAGCATTCATTATCAAAAAACATGCAATGGTAATGCCAAAAAGCGTAGGAAATATAAGTAGAAATCTTTTAAGAAGATAGTATCGCATAAATTTTCCTTATACTATGTTTTCAATTTCAAGAAGCCTTCTTTTTATCTCAATACCCTGGTTAAAACCGCCAAATCCATTATGAGGAAAACCAGCAGGGACAACTCTATGACAGGGAATTATAACAGGAAATGGATTTATTTTCAACACTATTCCGATAGCACGGCAGTAATTTTTAGAAAAAAGGAAAGCTGCAAGTTCTCCATAGGTTATAAACTTACCAAAACAAATATTCTTGAGAAGAAAATTATAAACCTTTTTCTGAAAATCCGAAAATCTTTCAAAGGGAATAAAATTTATGTACTTACTAAAATCCACATTTTTTCCGCCCAGATAAGAAAGAAAATCAAAAGCTAATTCCTTAAAGCTTTCATCGTTGATATCAGGCAAAACTTCTTCATTACAGGGAAATAGCTTAACTTTAGATAAAAAATGTTTACTTACAAAGCACTGTAAACCAATGCCATTTCGTGCGAGCTGGAAAGCAAGATATTCCATAAAAAATTCGGAAGAGGAGGGATTCGAACCCTCGGTACGCTTCTGGCGTACACGCGCCTTCCAAGCGCGCTCCTTCGACCACTCGGACACTCTTCCATTTACTTTAATTATTATATAGATTTTTTCTGGTTATGTCAAATATGCGAGAAAATGACAGGGTTGTTGCTGGCAAAAGCCAGCAACAACTGCTACCGCTAAAAACCCCACTACTTCACACAGCTGGGGTGGTGGAAGATTAAAATAAAAAATAAAATGGAGCGGTGGTGCTGCTTAACCAGCACTACCGCTACCGCAATTACTGATTAATTTATCTACTTGACGAAAATTATCATAATTATTAAATTTATTGTAAAAATAAACTTTCGGGGTTTTTGGATGGTAGAAAAGGAGAATGTTATTGAGAAGGTTTTAGATGAAAATTCTTCTTCTGGGGAAGCTGTGGCAAATGAGACAGAAGATAAGAAACTTACTGAAATTGATATTCTAAAAGGTGAGAATCAAAAATTGAAGGAAGAAAATGAATCTTTGAGACAGAAGGTAATAGAATTAGAAGATGCCTACTTAAGAAAAGTAGCGGATTTTGATAATTATAGAAAGAGAATGCTTGCTCAGATGGCAGCAATGGAAACCGAAGGTATAAAAAAAGTTATAAAGGAATTTTTACCTTTGGTAGATAACTTTGAAAGAGCTTTAAAAAGCTCAAAAGAAAATAAAGATTTTGATAGTTTATATAATGGTTTAAACATGATATATTCTCTTTCTCTTAATTTACTTGAGAAGTTTAATGTAAAACCTTTTGATTCAAAAGGTCAGGAGTTTGACCACAACCTTCATGAGGCCGTAATGATGGAGGAAAAAGAGGATTTAAAATTTGATTATGTGGTACTTGAAGAGCTTGAAAAAGGTTATAAGTTTGGTAATGATGTTCTAAGACATGCCCGTGTTAAGGTGGGCAAGAAAAAGAAAAATAATGAAGAAAAATAATTAAGAGGGGTATATAGATATGCCAGGGAAAATTATTGGTATTGATTTAGGAACTACCAATTCCGTTGTTGCTATTGTTGAAAATGGACAGCCTGTTGTTATTCCTAACCAGGAAGGAGCAAGAACTACGCCTTCTATTGTGGGCTTTACTGAAAAGGGAGAGGTTTTAGTAGGGCAACCTGCTAAAAATCAGATGATAACAAATCATGAACACACTATTTATTCTGCTAAAAGATTTATTGGTAGAAGATATGAGGAGTGTGATAAAGAAATAAAAATGGTGCCTTATAAGGTAAAACCCGGTCCTCACAATGATGTAAGGTTTGTTACGAGAGCTGGAGAATTCAGTCCTCAGGAGATTTCAGCAAGGGTTTTAATGAAGTTGAAACAGGCTGCTGAAGATTATCTTGGTGAAAAGGTGGAAAGGGCTGTTATCACTGTTCCAGCTTACTTTAATGATTCTCAGAGACAGGCTACGAAAGATGCTGGAACTATTGCAGGACTTAAGGTGGAGAGAATTATTAACGAGCCTACAGCTGCTGCTTTGGCTTATGGGCTTGATAAAAAGAAAGAAGGGCTTGTTGCAGTGTATGATTTCGGTGGCGGAACATTTGATATTTCAATTCTTGAGATTGGTGATGGTGTTTTCGAGGTAAAAGCCACTAATGGTGACACACATCTTGGTGGAGATGATGTTGATCATGCATTGATGGAGTATATAATTTCTGAATTCAAAAAGGAAACAGGCATTGATTTATCGAAGGATCCAATGGCTGTTCAAAGATTGAAAGAAGCAGCGGAAAAGGCCAAGATAGAGCTTTCTTCAAAACTTGAGACACAGATCAATCTTCCTTATATTACTGCTGATGCAAGTGGTCCAAAACACCTGCAGATGAATCTTACAAGGGCTCAACTTGAACATATTGCAAGACCTATAGTTGAGAGGTCAATTGAACCATGTATGCAGGTTATGAGGGATGCAAATATTACAAAGGAACAGATTGATGAAGTTATCCTTGTTGGTGGAATGACAAGAATGCCACTTATTATAGAAACGGTGAAGAAAATTTTTGGTAAGGAACCATCGAAGGGTGTTAATCCTGATGAAGTAGTTGCTATTGGTGCTGCAATACAGGGAGCAGTTCTTACCGGTGAGGTAAAAGATTTGCTTTTACTTGATGTAACTCCGCTTTCTCTTGGTATTGAGACTCTCGGAGGAGTTATGACTGTACTTATTCCAAGGAATACAACTATTCCAACGAAAAAGTCTCAGATTTTTTCTACAGCGGAGGACAACCAGCCTGCAGTAACTATTCATGTTCTGCAGGGTGAAAGACCTATGGCAAGGGATAACAGAACTTTAGGAATGTTTACACTGGAAGGAATACCTCCAGCGCCAAGAGGAGTACCTCAAATTGAAGTTACATTTGATATAGATGCAAATGGTATTTTACATGTTTCAGCAAAGGATTTAGGAACAGGTAAGGAGCAAAAGATAAGAATTGAAGCTTCGAGCGGACTGACAGAAGCTGAAATTCAAAGAATGAGAGAAGAAGCAGAAAAGAATGCTGAAATAGATAGAAAGATGAAGGAACTTGCAGAGTTAAAAAATCAGGCTGATAATCTTGCTTATTCTGTAGAAAAAATGTTGAGGGAATATGGTGATAGAATTGATGGTAAGGATAAAGTAGAAGCTGAAGAAAAAGTTAGAACATTAAAGGATGCAATCAAATCTGATGATGACAGGAGAATAAGGAATGCAATGGATGAATTGAGCAGGGTTTCTCATAGAATCTCTGAAGCAATATACAGAAAAGCAGGAGGCTATGGTTCACAATCAGGCGCTTCTCAGGGATCAAGAACTGAAGAAAAGGGGGAGAAGGTTGTAGATGCAGAAATTGTAGATGAAGATAAAAAACAATAATTAAAAAGGTGGTTGCAAAGGCAACCACCTTTAATTTTGAAATTTAAGAGGAGATGTATGGCAACGAATAAGGATTATTATGAAATACTTGGAGTCCCAAGAAATGCTTCTGATGAGGAGATAAAAAAAGCTTATAGAAAACTTGCGATGAAATATCACCCTGACAGGAACCAGGGAGATAAAGCTGCTGAGGAAAAATTTAAAGAAATAAACGAAGCTTATGAAGTTCTTTCTGATCCCGAGAAAAGAAGAATGTATGATCAGTTTGGTCATCAGGCATTTTCTCAGGGTGGTTTTTCCTATGGAGGTCCAGCAGGGTTTGACTTTGATCTGAACGATATTTTTGGTGAGGATAGCCCGTTTGAGGATATATTTTCTTCTTTTTTTGGCTTTGGCAGGAGTGAAAAAAACAGATCTACAAGAAGAAACAGAGGAGCAGATATTAGAGCTGATATTACTGTCAGCTTGAGAGATATTATTTCGGACAAAAATATAACATTGAAGGTTAGAAGAAATGAGCCATGCCATGCATGCCATGGCACTGGAAGCAGAGGAGGTGCTTCCCCTGTAACCTGTCCAACCTGTGGCGGAAGAGGACAAATCAGAACAACACAGGGATTTTTTACAATATCAACTACATGTCCACAGTGTAATGGAAGGGGTACTATAGTTTCTGATCCATGCCCGGTTTGCAGGGGTGAAAGTGTTGTCGAAGAAAATGTAACAATAACAGTTAAAGTCCCAGGTGGTATTGAAGATGGGACAAGATTGAGAATAAGTGGAGAAGGTGATGCAGGCAAGTTTAATGGAGCAAGAGGTGATCTTTATGTACTTGTGCATGTGAAAAATGACACACCCTTTGAAAGAAAGGGCAATGACCTTTATGGTAAGCTTAAAATTTCTTTTCCAAGAGCTGTTTTCGGTGGAATGGTTGAAGTTGAAACACTCGAAGGCAAAAAGAAACTTCACATTCCAGCAGGTATACAAACAGGGCATCAGATAAGACTGAGAGGGGAAGGTCTGCCTGATGTGAGAACAAAGTATAGAGGTGATATATTCTATGAAGTTCAAATAGATGTACCAAAGAATCCTTCTCCCAGAGAAAGAGAAATATTAAGACAGTATGCATCTCTTATAGGTGAAATAATATAAATTCCTTTCCCTTTAAACTGGAATTTTTTTGTTTTGTGTGGTATTCTATTTAAGTAAGATTATTTTATGTAGAGAAAAATAAGATGTTTTTTACAATTTTGTATTCAATTTATTTTCTCATAATATTTCTTGGTTTTTCTACTTTTCTTATAATTATTTACCCTTTCTTTATTTTGTTTAAAAAGAAAAGACAGTGGGAGTTATTTCTACAGAGGGTTGCTTCTTTATGGGGAAGGTGTGTCATAAGAGGAACTTTTTCTAAAGTTAGTGTAGAGGGAATAGAAAAGATCCCCTCTGGAAATGTGCTTTTTGTGGCAAACCATCAGAGTTATTTTGATATTCCTTTGATTATGGGGTATGTGGGTAGGGGGGGTGGTTTTGTAGCGAAAGTGGAGCTTAAAAAAGTTCCCATTTTAAGTTTCTGGATGAAGAGATTACACTGTGTATTCATTGATAGAAAGAAACTCAAGGAAGCAAATAAATACATAGAAGAAGCAATCCAGAATCTTAAAAGTGGCTACTCAATGGTAATCTTTCCTGAGGGAACACGTAGCAGGGGAAAAGAAATGAGGAATTTTAAACCGGGCAGCTTTAAATTAGCCTTTAAAACAAATGTGCCCATTGTTCCTTTAAGTATTAATGGCACTTATAATCTCTTTGAAAAGAAAGGAAGGATTGCAAGTGGAAAAATTAAAATACTTGTTCATGATCCTGTTTATCCTAATAACTTTTCTGAAGATGAAAAAATAGCTTTTGTAAAAAAGATTGAAGAAATTGTAAGGGATGGAGTTGAAAAAGATGTTAGTAGTTGAGAATATCAGTAAAAAATTCTATATTGGTGGGAAAGAAAAAAAAGTTTTGGATGGCGTTAATCTTGAAATAAAAAAGGGGGAAATTGTTGCTATAACAGGCAAATCCGGAGAGGGGAAAAGTACACTTTTGAACATAATTTCAGGGCTTATAAAGCCTGACAGTGGAAAGGTCTATTTTAATGGGAGAAGAGTGATTTTTTTTCTTGATATTCATCCAGCTTATTTAAGAAATAGAAATATTGGCTTTGTTTTTCAGACATTCAGGCTTTTGCCACAGGAAAGCGTCTGGTATAATCTTTTGCTTCCGGCTATGATAAAAGGATTTGTGGGTAAAAGAATTAAAGAAAGAGCTTTAAAGCTTCTTAAAGATTTTGACTTGGGGGATTTTAAGAATATGAAAGCAGGATTGCTTTCCGGGGGACAGAAGCAGAGGCTTGCAATTGCAAGGGCATTGATAAACGATCCCTCATTGATTCTTGCTGATGAACCTGTCGCCAATCTCGATTTGGAGACGGCAAAGGAGATTGAAAAAATATTGCTTGATGTTGTTTCTTCTGGGAAAGCAATGGTTATTGTAACTCACCAGCTTGAGGTGATAAAGTCAGCAGATAAGAGGTTTGAACTTAAAGCAGGAAAACTGGAGAGTTTTGATGGGAAAGATCTTTCTTTTAATTAAAGAGCTTTTCGGGAATGTTTTTATAAACTTTATAGTGTTTCTTGTAATTCTTTTTGCATCTTTTTTGACTTCTACTTTTGTACTTGTTTTGTTGAATGTGGATAATTATTTTAACAGGAACTTTGTAAAATCTATTCCCCCTGATGTTATAAAGGTCACTCCAAAAACTTATGTTGCGACTTTAAATATCTTTGGCTTAACATCCAGAAAACCTAAAGGAAGTTATATAGATGATGACATTTTAAATAAAGTAAGAAAACTTGATGGAGTTGTTGAAGTTGAACCACTTCTTGTTTCCAGGATTCCTATGCAGGTTTTTGTAAGTATCTTTGGTATCAAATATGGAAGTGATTTAATATGCATAGGGGTGAATTATGATCTTATTGCGGGTGATATAAAGGACAGGAGAGTAAAAAGGATGTGGAATAACTGGAAAACAGGAGATGATATTCCTGTAGTTATTCCAGAGATTTTGTACCATGCCTATAATTCAAGCATAGCTGAGCCAAATTCGTTGCCGAAGGTCACGAGAGAAATGGTTTTAGGTGTTAAGCTCAGGATAAATTTCGGGAAGTCTTCTTTAAAGTCTTATGCAGATACTGTCAGCGAAAATGGTGTTGTAGTTGGATTTACCGATAAAGTGGCAAATATATGTCTTGTATTGCCAATTAAAGTAATGAGATACTACAATGAAAAGTTTAATGCTCATTCAGAATATATTCATTTATATGTGAAGACAAAGGATCATAATTCACTTTTATCGGTTTCGAAAAAACTGAAATCAATGGGATTTGTTGTTGAGACGGATAAGAATATATCTGAAGAAATCTTGAAACTGAAAAAAATTCTTGGTTTTGTGGGAAATATGCTGATACTGGTGATTGTGATTATGGCTGTAACTTCAATTGGTTTTTCAAGTATTGTAGCAGTTTCAAGTAGATATGAGTATTATAAAACCTTGAGGATCCTTGGGGCGTCGAGATTTTTTATAGCTTTTTCGATTGTCTTTAAATTTGCCTTAATTGGTCTTATTTCTGGTTTGCTTTCACTTTTTATATTTGAGAGAGGCATCTCATTTATTATTTCCAGCTTACCTTTGAAGGGTTATTTTGGAATATTTTCTTTAGGAAAGAAATATAATGATTTAATCCTTTTGGGTTGTGTTTTTCTGCCAATGGTTTTCTCGCTTTTAGGTGTATTAAGGCTTTACGATCACCACAAACTTTTGGTTGATTAACACTAATCTTTTGAAAATATTTTTATCACTTTATTTTTTGAGTTCATTCCGCTTTGAATTACTATGTTTGACTTTGGAATGGAAAAATATTCTGAAAGAAGTTCTATAAGTTCTTTGTTTGCTTTTCCGTCTATGGGGGGACTGTTAAGTTTGACTTTGTATTCTTTTTCACTGAGTTTTTCAACTTTGCTTGTAGAGCTTTTCGGGATAACTTTTACATAAATAGTAAAATATTTTTCCTTCATAGCTTATATAAACAAGAGTGAAAGTCTGTAAAGTATAAATTTCAAAATGTAGAGAAAAATGAAAACATAGACTGGCGAAAAGTCAAACATAGCAATTATCAGTCTTGGCAGAAATCTCAGAAACAATCTATATAAAGGCTCACATATTGAATCAATTGTTCTTACAAAAAAATTAGTTCTGTCAACAGGGAAAAAACTTAAGAGTATGTATACAATAAAAATATATTCATAAGCCTGAACAACATACATTAGAAAAATAAATAACATTCTTATCATTGTTTTTCTCCCAGCTCTCTGGCTCTCTCTGTGGCTTTTCTGACTGCTTTGATTACTGTGCTTCTGAAGGCTCCTTCTTCAAGTGCAAGTAGTCCTCGTGAAGTTGTTCCCCCTGGTGATGTAACTCTATCTTTCAATTCCTCTAAATGTAATTTTTCCTTTTCAAATTTTTCTCTGGCAAGGAATGCAGCCCCGAGAACTGTTTGAATGGCAAGCCTTATGGCTATATTTCTCGGTAAGCCTTCACAAACTGCTCCATCAGCAAGTGAATTAATAAAACTAAAAACATAGGCAGGTCCCGAGCCAGAGAGACCTGTAACCACATCAAGTAAATCTTCCTGTTTGACCTCTTCTACAATACCACAGGACTCAAAAATATTAACTATTAACTTTTTTTCTTCCTCCAGAAAATCTCCATCAAAATATATAGCACTTGCACCATAACCCACCAGAGAGGGTGTATTGGGCATAACTCTTGCAATTTTTACTCTAGAAAGGTATTTTCTATAGATTTTTATTTTTAATCCAGCCACTATTGTAATTAATATACTGTTGTTAGTGTTTATTAAATCAGAATAGTTTTGAAGGAAGTTTCCTACATCCTGTGGTTTGATTGCCAGAAGTAACATTTCAACATTTTTTATAAGCTCTTCAGCACTTTTTGAGATGTTGATTGTGGATTTGAAAGAGTTAATTTTTTTCTCATCTATATCATAACCAGAAATTTCTAACTCATTTTTTAAGCTGGAATTAAGAATTCCCAGTAAAAGAGCACTTCCCATATTTCCGAGACCAATAATTCCAAGTTTTTTCATTTTTACCTCCCCGTTTTAATGGTTTTAGTGCTGAAACTTGTCAACGCACCTTTTGCCTTTGTGAGAAATTGCAAAAATAGAATTTTTATCAGAGTAAAAAACCAGGGTTTTTATTAACCGACCTAAAAAAATTATATAGCTTAAGCCAGCATATTCTTGCATATTTCCCTGGCAAATTCACTGCATTTTACCTCTTTTGCCCCTTCAATTTGTCTGGCAAGATCGTATGTAACAACTTTACTCTGTATTGTTTTTTCGATGCTATTTTTAATTAAATTGGCTGCCTCATCCCATCCTATATATTCAAACAACATTGCCCCTGATAAAATAAGGGATGATGGATTTACTTTATCCTGATTTGCATATTTAGGTGCACTTCCATGTGTTGCTTCAAAAACCGCGTGGAATTCTCCAATATTTGCTCCTGGAGCCATACCAAGCCCGCCAACCTGTGCTGCAAGAGCATCGGATAGATAATCACCATTGAGATTTGTTGTAACTATTACATCATATTCTTCAGGTTTCAGTAATACCTGCTGAAACATATTGTCCGCAATTCTATCCTTTATTACTATTTTTCCGTTTGCTGGTTTTTCTGTAATTTCACTTTCTAAGATGATATAATCTTTATATTCCTGGGTGGCAACTTCATATGCCCAGTTTTTAAATGCACCTTCAGTGTACTTCATAATGTTGCCTTTGTGAACTATGGTTATTGATTTCCTTTTATTTTTTATTGCATAATCTAATGCTTTTTTCATTATCCTTTTACTTGCACTTTCACTTATGTTTTTTATGCCTATTCCTGAATCTTCTTTTACTTCTTTTTGTAAGGAATTTTTAAGAAAATCAATAAGCATTTTTACCTCGTTTGAATCTTTTGGCCATTCAATTCCACTGTAAACATCTTCGGTATTTTCCCTGAAGATAACCATATCAACAAGTTCTGGCTTTTTTACAGGTGAAGGTGTACCACTGTAATATTTTACTGGCCTTACACAGGCATAAAGGTCTAAAAGTTGTCTTAAGGCCACATTGAGACTTCTTATTCCCCCACCAACAGGTGTGGTTAAAGGCCCCTTTATAGCCACAATATGTTCTTCAATTGCAAGGAGAGTTTCTTCAGGAAGGTATGCTCCATAAAGGCTTTGAGCCTTTTCACCGGCATAAACCTCCATCCATTTTATCTCTTTTTTTCCACTGTAGGCCTTTTGAACGGCAGTGTCGAAGACCAGCCTTGAAGCTCTCCATATATCGGGGCCTGTACCATCACCTTCAATGTAGGGTATAATGGGATTGTCAGGTATAAGTAGCTTTCCATCCTTGATGGAAATTTTCTCTCCGTCGGCTGGTATTTTTATTTTTTCGTATTTCATCTTTACTCCTGTAAAAAATATTCTTTTTTTAGTATATCATAACTTTGTCAATATTTCAAATTGTCTTGCAAGAGGCGTAGTCAAATCAGCAAAAACTTGAAGTCCTGTCATCGGTGGAATAAATCACTCTAACAGATTTTATCAGCCTGAAAACAAGAAGTGGTGTTGGTAAACCAGCACCACCGCTAACGCTAAAACCGTCCCCGCTTGGGGGGTAAAAGCTATGGCAATTTTTCTTTAGATTTTTTTTCACAATCGGGCGGAACTTTACATCTTTTCAGCCCTATTCTCCGTTGATGCAAAAAAACTAACTTACAACCTCACCTTACTTAGCCTCATCGAATTAGCCACTACATTCACTGAGCTAAAAGCCATAGCAAGTTCGGCAATTAGTGGGTGAAGTATGCCAAGCATTGCAAGGGGTATTGCAACAACATTGTAGAAGAATGCCCAAAAAAGGTTTTGCTTTATCTTGTCAAAGGTTTTTGTAGATATCAAAAAGGCTTTATACACACCAGTTAGATTACTACCTACAAGTGTTATGTCTGCCGACTCTATGGCTATGTCTGTCCCACTACCTATGGCTATGCCTACATCAGATTGCTTTAAAGCTGGTGCATCGTTAATACCATCTCCTACCATAGCAACCACCCTGCCTTCCTTCTGTAGCTTTTTTACTATTTCTATCTTGTCCTCTGGCAAAAGGTTTGCAAAATATTCATCAATACCTGCATTTTTTGCAATATAGCCAGCCGAAAGTTTGTTATCACCTGTAAGCATTATGGTTTTCAGTCCCAGAGTGTGAAGAAGCTTTATAGCTTCGTTTGAGTCGGGTTTTATCCTATCAGAAATTGCAAAAGCTCCAGCTAAATTCTTTTCCACAGCAATAGCCACAATAGTCTTTCCCTCGGCAAGAAAATTGCTAATCCTTTCCTTTGTGTTTTCAGTTAGAACTATCCCATTCTCTTCAATAAAGTTTAAGCTACCAGCATAACACATTTTACCATCTATATTTGCCTTTACACCCTTGCCGGGGATAGATTCAAAACTACTTACCTTTACTTTAGAATCAATCTGTCTTAAAGATAAAAAATTCACTATAGCCTTTGCAAGTGGATGTTCAGAAAGGCTTAGAAGTGCAAGTGCAACCTCAAAAAACAATTTTTCCTCAATTGCAATATAATCAATTACAACAGGCTTACCCTCTGTGATAGTTCCAGTCTTATCAAAAATCACGGTATTTACATCCTTCATTCTCTGGATAGCTTCACCCTTGCGAATGAGTATGCCATTTGTAGCTGCCTTACCCATTCCAACCATAAGTGCCGTAGGAGTAGCAAGTCCTAATGCACAAGGGCAGGCAATTACAAGTGTTGCAATGGAAGCAAAAAGAGCCATAGAAAGTCTGTCACTACCTTCCATAATCCATGGCAAAAAGGGCTTTAAAGTTAGAATTATTCTTTCTCCGTAGGCAGGAAAGAAAAACCACAATGTAAAAGTCAAAATGGAAAGAAGAAGTATTACCGGCACAAAGTAAGAAGTAATTTTATCGGCCAGTTCCTGAACTGGCACCTTACTTGCTTGTGCCTCACTAACAAGCTTTATAACCTGTGAAAGAAATGTATCCTTTCCAACCTTTTCTATGCGAACTTTTATCACTCCATACTGGTTTATTGTAGCACCTATAACTTTATCCCCTACTTTTTTATCTACAGGCATAGATTCTCCAGTAGCTATTGACTCATTAATGCTTGTTTCACCTTCTATGATTACGCCATCGGAAGGAATCTTTTCTCCCGGTTTAACAAGCAAAATATCTCCTACCTTTAAATTTTCTACAGGCACATCGATAATGCCTTCTTCTGTGATAAGATGGGCATCCTTTGCACCAAGCAAAACAAGCTTTTTTATAGCCTCACTTGCTTTGCCAGTGGAAAGCTCTTTGATATAATTTCCAATGTGATTTATACTCATAATCATTGCACCGATGACCGAAAAATCCTCTATTTTCAAACCAGAAATTTTTAAGACACCAGTAGCAAATGAAGCGATTGTTCCTATGCCTATGAGTGAATCCATATTGAACGAAAGATTTTTTATTGCTATAAATGTATGCTTAATAACCGGAAAGCCAATTACAAATATCACAATTCCGCTAATGACAATGTCAACATACATACTTAACATTTCTGGCAAAAAGTCAATGTGAAATATCATCGAAAGTATCATTTTCACAGCCAAAGGCAGAGTAAAAACCCACGAGACAAGTAGCCTTATTCTTTCCTTTCTTACGAATTCAAGTTCGGCTTTCTCTTCCTCCTCTTTAAAAAGTTCATAGCCAGCATTCCTCACAGCATTGTAAAATTCTTCAAAGGGAATATTTCCTTCATACTTCACAATTGCACTTTTTGTTGAAAGGTCAACATTTGCAAGCTTTACTCCATCAATTTTTTCTATAGCTTTCTTCACATTTAGTACACAGCTTGCACAGTGCATCCCTTCTACTTTAAATTTTAACTCTGTCATAAAACCTCCTACTTATACCCTCTATGGGTATATTAAATTTAATAAACTTTATTGAAAAGGTCAAGTTTTTAAAGGTTAACCCGACTTTGTCATCGTGACTACGATAATTATTTAAGTTAGAATAAGATAGAAAACTTAAAAAATAAATTATGTCCCCTACATTATTGATTTCCTCGGTGGGATTGGTTGATTTGTTATACCAAGTGCCTCATATATTATATTATGGTGATATTCTGGAACACTTGGCGTCCTTATTAATATTACCTTGCCAGACTTCTCTTTAAGACGAACTGTTGATATTACATGATTACCCATCCTATTTCTTATCGTTTTCCATCTCATTAATATTCCTTTACTCCTGAGCCTATATCTTATACTACTTAAAACATGATATGCAAGTATCCCTATAAATAAATGTGCCTCTATCCTCTCTTCTTTATAGTGATATACTGGCCTAATCATTAGTTCATCCTTTAATACCCTGAATGTATCCTCTATCCCTATTATTGTCATATATAATTCCCATAACTCCTTCTCACTCAAATCCCTTCTACTCGTCTTTATATAGTATTCCCCTTCATATCTCTTACAAAATTTTTCCATCATCGATTGCTCTTTTTCCTTATATAATCTGTATACGGTATAATAAATTATAATTTCCAATACCCCTTGATTTTTGCCATTTTCAACACCCCTCTGATAAAGTCAAGATAAGTTAATCTTTAATGATTCTTTACTATTTTTTCTTTTTTATCCATTGCCTGAAGAAAAATAGGTTAAGGTAAAGCCAGCCTGGTATAAGAAGGGCTAAACCTATAGCATCCATCAGCCGTATTGAATGTTGCTCATTGATGTAAAGGAGTAATGGACCTTCATATTTTGTAGGCACCCCAAAGATAATAATTATTCCAACCAGCACAAGTATTGTGGATATGATAAATACTTTGTTATAGCTTTTCACTTTTTTCTGATCCTTTATTAAAGTACTGATATCCTAAAATACATATCGGAATAAAATACAGACACCTAATGGCTACTTAATTTTTCTGCATTGAAAAATTAAGTAGCCATTACGATTATTTTACATTTTTTTCGAGTAGATTTTTATTTTGAGGCAACGATTACAGTTCGAGTAGATTTATTTTAAATCAATTCGACCCCTTGAAAGTTTCTAAGAAATATAATATAATAAAAATAATATGGAAGTTTTTTTCTTAATTATTTCTTGTTATCCTTGAAAAGGAGAATGGCCGCAAAGTTGTTTTTATTTACAACCCATCTCGTTGAGTTAAGAGATCATACAGGTCGTAAGTTTAAAAATTGTTTGAGCTGTAAGGCAGCAGTTTAATAAGGTGGGTTTCTCACCAGGCACTGGTTTTCAAAAAATATTTTAGTTTTAATAAGTAAGAAAATATAGTCAGCCGTCGGCTGGGCCAGTGTATGACCCACTTACTGCTGCTGTATTTCTATTGCAGAGTTTCAGGAAATGGGGTGGTGCTGGTAAACCAGCACCACCGCTACCGCTAAAAGCCCCAGCTGTGTGGAGTAGTGGGTTTTACCGCCAGTAGCTTTTCGCAGCATGTCGAAGCGATTGTTACTTACAGAAAAATCTTACCGATACTTTGGCTAAGAAATGCAGGATGCATTTCGTTCCGAGCATCTGAAACAGGATGTTGAATGTGCGAGGGTAGATTTTTCGTGCTTTACCTTTGAGCAAGACTTAAAAGCGAAAAGCTACTGGCTGTAAAACCCTTTCAAGATATTTTACACAGCTGGGGGTATGAGATAAAAATAAAAGTTTTATAGGCTAACAGATAAAAAGCAAACCACAATAATGCAAAATCTTGCCTTTTACCCAATATCATTAGAAAATCCCTGTTGTGGTGCACGGGGAGCATCTTCTGTATCATCAAAGCTTGCTGGATTTCAATCCAGCAAGCCTATCTAAAAATTCAGTCTATAAAGTCCATCAATTCTTTTACTCTCTTTGGATTTCTGAGTTTTCTTAAAGCTTTTGATTCTATCTGTCGTATTCTTTCTCTTGTAACCTGAAAGAGATACCCTACCTCTTCAAGTGTATGGGCATATCCATCGTCAAGTCCAAATCTCATTCTCAATACCTTCTGTTCTCTTAAAGGCAATTCATTTATAACTTCATTTAACTTTTCCTTCAATGTTATATTCATTGTGTGATGCAAAGGGCTTGAAGCTTTTATATCTTCAATAAAATCCCCAAGTGAAGAATCCTCATCCCTGCCAACAGGTGTCTCAAGTGAAACAGGGTCATTGGCCACATTCTTTATATTTTTAATTTTGCCAATTCCCCATCCAACTTTGGATGAAACTTCCTCGAGGGAAGGTGGTCTACCAAGGTTCTGAGTTAAGTCAGTTTCTGCCTTCTTAATCTTATTGATTTGCTCAATCATATGAATGGGTACTCTTATTGTTCTTGACTGTTCAGAAATAGATCTTGTAATTGCTTGCCTTATCCACCATGTTGCATAGGTTGAAAATTTGTAACCTTTTTTATACTCAAATTTTTCCACAGCCCTTATAAGTCCAATGTTTCCTTCCTGTATGAGGTCAAACAAGTGCACACCTCTGTTTATATATCTCTTTCCAATTGAAACCACAAGCCTCAGGTTTGCCTGTATGAGTTCTTTCTTCCTTTCCTCCACAACCTGTCGCCCCTCTCTGATTTCATGAGCCCAGTGTAAAATCTCTTCCTTTGAGGCTTTATAAGTATTTTCTATCAGTTTTAACTTATTTTCTTTCTCAGAAATTGTATTGATGAGGTTTTGTAATGCTTCATTCTGTGGATTTTCTTTTGCAAGCTTTTTTAAATCTTTAATTGAATATTCCTGAAGTGTTTCAACTTTCTTAAAGTATTCAAGAATTTTTTCAACCTCTTCTCCTATGTTTAAAATCCTTTCAGCCGCATTGGTCAGGATTTTCTGATTTAGATCAATTGTTTTTATGGCATCAATAAATTTCCATCTTAAAGCCTTGATCTGAGACTTAATTTTCTCCCGTCCTTTTTCTGTAGCTTTTTCCCACTCTTCGTTTAACTTTTCCATTTCTTCATTAATTTCTTTCAATATTGAAGCTACATTGCTTATAATTTTCATTCTCTCCTTTCTTTCCTTGGCTGAAATATTGTAAATTTTGGGTAGATTGAAAAAGTTGTAAAGCTTACCTTTACCCTGAAGTATCTCCGTAATTACCTCATCGATTTCACTGATCAAAAAACCAGAATCGTAGATTGCGGTGTTTATTTTTAGTTGACCCTCTTCGATCTTTTTTGCTATTTCTATTTCCTGTTCCTGAGTAAGAAGTGGAATTTTACCAATTTTTTTCAGATAAATCCTTAAAGGATTATCAGATGTTTCATCCTCGCTTTCTATAATCATAGATTCAAGTGCATCATACTCACTTTCCAGAAAATCATCAAAATCTTCTAAAAATGGATCCTCTACAGTAATTTCATTCTCTTCAAGAAGCTTAATAACATTTTCAAGCACATCTGGAGAAGAAGTTAACTCTGAAGGTAGTAACTCCAGTATTTCTTCGTAGGAAATCATTCCTTTTTCTTTGCCATACTTGATAAGCTTGTTAATATCTTCGTTTTCAAGTAATTCATCAAACATATTGCTTAGTTCCTCCTGAAAATTTATATTAAAGAATTTAATTTACACAGCAACAAAACTACGTATTATGTTTTCAATTTCAAGAACTTCTTTTTTAAGTTCTTTTTTCAGCATTATATCATCTGTTTCCTCAAACTTTTTCTTAAGATACTTTAATCTTACTCCGTATGCTCTTTCCATTGCGCTTTCAAACGAAATTTTTTCGTCAAGAGTTATCCTTGTAATTACATTCAAAACTTTTTCATTCTGAATTTCAAAGATAATGTTTTTCACCTCTTCAGGATTCATTTCCCTGATTTTTAGAACAAGATTTTTTACATACTCATTTTCAAGCATATCTATGGAAACAATGTCGAATAAGTGTTCTATATTTTCATGGTCACGAAAAGCAATTAAGTACGCTAAAAACTCAATTTCAAGTTGATCTTCTTTTACCTTTTGAATTTCAACATCCTTTATAGTTCGACCAAATGTTATATCTTTCTTTAGATAATTTTGATACTCTGTTAAAATAACTCTAAAACTTTCATTCAGAAAGTTTGATGTCCTTCTTAAAGCTTCTTCTCTTGCGATGGAACTTTGTATTTTCTTTATATAATCAAAAATGTTTTTAAGAAAGTTAATTTTATCATTCTGGATGGAGTATTTTTTTGCAAGAAATTTAAGCTTGAATTCTACAGGATCAAGTTGTTTTGAGGTAAAATATGACAATGTTTCATCTCTTCCGTAATTAGTTACAAAGTCAAATGGATCCATGCCTTTTGGAAGAATTACAACCTTTACTCTTACATTAGTATTTGTAGATATATCCACAGCTCTGTCAGCTGCTTTTATTCCGGCTTCATCACCATCGAAAACAAATACGATATTTTCGGTAAACCTTTTTAATCTGAGCAGTTGCGTTTCTGTAAGTGAAGTTCCAAGGGGTGCAACAACATTTTTAATTCCTGCCTGGAAAAGTCCAATCATGTCCATATAACCTTCAACAAGGAATACACATTTTTCTTTTTCAATTTCATTTTTTGCAAAGTTTAAGCCAAAAAGTAATTCTCCCTTGTGGAAGATTGGTGTTTCAGGAGAATTTAAGTATTTTGCAACATCCTTTCTGTCTGTTATTATTCTTCCACCAAATCCCACGGGATTTGAATTTGCGTCAAAAATTGGAAAAATAACTCTTTCCCTGAATCTATCAAACAAACCATTATTTCCTTTCAATCCAAGTCCTGATTTAACTATTAATTCCGTGCTATGGCCTTTTGATTGCAAATATTTCCATACAGGATATTTTTCGCTGTTATAGCCGAGCTTGAAAAGTTTAATGGTATCAAAGGTTATTTTTCTTCCTTCAAGGTATTTTCTTGCTTCAGTCGCATCTTCATTTTTGATTAATGTCTCATGGAAATAATCCATGGCATCTACTGTGATGGAAGTTAAGGCCTTTTTTTCCTTTGCAACATTTCCCTCTGAAGTTGTTTCATACTGGCTTATGTCTATTCCAGCCATCTTTCCGAGTTCGTAGAGAGCCTCTTTAAAATCCATTCTGTAATAGTCCATAAGGAAGGTAATTGTATTTCCTGAAGCCCCACAGCCAAAGCAATGGTATAAACCCTTTTCTTCATTTATCGAAAAAGAGGGAGTTTTTTCATTATGAAAAGGGCAAAGGGCAAAATAGTTCTTTCCCCGCTTTTTAACTTCTGTAACCCTGCCTATTACATCAACAATTGAAACCCTGCTGGTAAGCATATCAATTACATCCTGTGGTATCAAGATAAAACCCTCTTTTCTGAAATTTTAAGCTGAGAATTACATTGAAAAATAAAAAAGGAAGTTTTCTGACATAATATAATATACAAAATTTTTTTCTAAAATCCTAAAAATTTTAAAAAAATTTTTTTGACAATCCTGAAAGAAAAATTTACCATTATTAGCTGAAATTTGTTTTTTGGAGTTTTAAAATGCTTTCAAAAGAGATTTATGAAAGATGCAGAAAAAGAGCCTTGAAGTTTTTAAGAAAAGCAAGAATTGTAATTACGGAAGAAGAAGCAAGAAGGATTGAGGTTGCTGAGTACGGTCTGGGGATGGTTGATAAAATAGGGCTTGAACTTGTGGTTTATGTGAATACTGATAGGTGTTGTGCAAAGGAGTTGATTCTATTTCCCCACCAGACCTGTCCTGAACATCGTCATCCTCCTGTAGGGAATGAAGAAGGAAAAGAAGAAACCTTCAGGTGCAGATGGGGAAAGGTTTATCTTTATGTGCCAGGCGATCCCACGCCAAATCCAAAAGCAAAGCTGCCAGAAGAAAGAAGGAAGTATTTTACAGTATGGCATGAGATAGAGTTAAATCCAGGGGAACAGTATACCCTGCCTCCCAATACGCTTCACTGGTTTCAGGCTGGTCCAAGAGGGGCAGTTGTTTCTGAATTCTCCACTAAAAGCAGGGATGAATATGACATTTATACCGATCCAGCTATAAAGGCTGATTTTAAGAGAACTGTTTGATTTTTGCTAAGTTATTGGATGTTTAAAAGTTGACTGCTTTCCAATTTTATAATAGAATAAATATCTATGTTTGATGTAACGGCACTTGGTGAGATTTTGATAGATTTTACTCCTGTCAGGGTTTTCGATAAAACCTTTTTTGAAAAAAATCCTGGTGGAGCTCCTGCAAATCTTGCTGTTGGAGTTGCAAGACTCGGGGGAAAAAGTGCCTTTATAGGAAAGGCTGGCAGTGATAATTTTGGTTATTTTCTTAAAAGTGTACTTGAAACAAACAATGTTGATACTTCGGGATTTGTTTTTGATAGAATTTCAAATACCACACTTGCATTTGTGGAGCTGGATGAAAAGGGGGAAAGGAGTTTTACATTTTACAGAAACCCCGGTGCAGATACATGTTTAAAGCCACGGGAAATAAATTATAGACTTATTAAGGAAAGTAAAATCTTTTATTTTGGTTCACTTTCAATGACAGTTTATCCTTCGCTTAAGTCAACTTTTTGTGCATTGAGATTTGCAAAAAAGTCAAAATGTATAATTTCTTTTGATCCAAATTTAAGGCCGGTTCTCTGGAAGGACCTTTCAGTTGCAAAGGAAAGAATTAATAAGGCACTCAATTATGTAGACATATTGAAACTTTCTGATGAGGAGCTTTTTTTCATTACAGGTAAAAACGGCATAAAAGATGGGGTGAATGACATAAAGAGAAACTTTGGGGTAAAATTAATTCTTGTCACGCTGGGTGGGAATGGAGCTTTTTATTCTTTTGATGAAATTAATGGAAAGGTAGATGCTTTTAAAACCACTGTTGTTGATACAACTGGAGCAGGGGATAGTTTTTTTGCAGCCTTTTTATTTTATCTGATAAAGAAAGACATTTTTTATTCACCATCTAAAAAAGAAATAGAGAAGGCAGTAATATTTGCAAATGCTTCTGCTGCGATTACAGTTTCGAGGCGTGGTGCTATACCGGCTTTGCCAGATTTAGAAGAGGTGAAAAAGTTTTTAAATGTAAATAACTATAAAGATGGTTTGATCTAAGTTTAACTTTTTGAAACAGGGTTAATTTTATGCAGAAGGTTATTACTTTAAAGACAACGAAGAGGGAAGGACTTTACGATATTACGGCTGAGGTGAGGAGGTTTGTTGCCGGAACAAATGTAAAAACAGGGCTTGTAAATGTATACGGCAGGGGAGCAACATGTGCGGTAATAATCCAGGAAAACTGGGATGAGAGCGTTCAGTATGATATGTTAAACCTTTTGAGAAAGTTAATTCCAGAGGGTGTCTGGCAGCATGACTATCAGGATGGGAATGGTGATGCACATCTTAAGTCTGGATTGCTCGGGCCTGATGTTACAATACCAATTATAAATGGAAACTTAGGTCTTTCGAGGTGGCAAAATATATTTTTCTGTGAATTTGATGGTCCAAGAGAAAAAAGAGAAATAGTACTCACTGTTGTAAAAGTGGAGTAGAAGTTTGATTCTGTAAAGTATAAAATGATAAAAAAATAAACACTTCAGGAATGCATCCACATATGGGTTATAGACATTTATTTCTACACCACTAAAAGATAGTTTAAAGAACTAATTTAATGAAGAGGTACCCAACTTCATACATTTTTTGAAACACAAAATTTGTAAGATATAGAAATTTTAAAGTCATTTAAGATTAATGATAAGCTTTTCAGTAATTTTATTGAAGCAAAAAAGATGGTAGACTAATTTAAAAAATCTAACCCCTCGATTTATCTGAATTTTCTGTTAATCAATGTATGAAGTTGGGTTTAAGTGATTTTTGAATTATATAAGTAAAAAATTTTTGGCTGATTTGGAAAAATAATTTTTAAAAATATTTAAAAAATCACTTGACAAAAATTTCTTATGAGTTAAAATATTATTTAATGTTATTTTAAATAATATTAAATAATTTTTTTTTGTTCATTTATAAATGGTGTTTAAAAAAGATGGTACAAGTTTACCTTTTGACTGTGTTTTAAATATTTCCTTATTTTATATAAATAAGATGCGTGTTTTTTCTTTATGGCAGTTTTACTTTTGGAATTTAATTTTTACACGGTTACATAATGCAGTTTCTTGAAGACAATGGGGTGAATCTGAAAAATTTTAAAAAACATAAAACAATTTTCCTTGAGGAGGGAAATATGAAATTGAAAAGGTTAGTTTGTCTGGCATCGGTCATCCTGTTAGTTTTTGCTGGTTTAACTTTTGCTCAGAAAAAACCGGTGAAAATTTCTTTCTGGCACCTTGATACGCAGGATGACTACAAGGCAGAGTGGCAGAAGATGGCTGACGAGTTTATGGCTAAAAACCCACACGTTAAAATCGAAATTACTGTTCTTGAAAATGAAGCATTCAAGCAGAAGATTGCTACTGTTATGCAGTCTGGTAATCCACCAGATTTATTTAGAAGCTGGGGTGGTGGTGTGATGATCGAGTATGCCAAGGCAGGATTATTAAAGGATATTACGGAGCATGTGGTTGGTACAGAATGGGGCAAGAGCATCGGAGCTGGTGCAATGGCTGTGTACAGTTATAATGGCAAGTATTATGGTGCTCCTTATGATATGGGTGCTGTTGGTATATGGTACAACAAGGCAATGTTTAAGAAACTTGGGCTTAAGCCTTTCAAGACTTGGTCAGAACTTCTTGCAGGAGTAAAAAAGATTAAATCAGCTGGTATTATTCCTATAGCTTTAGGAGAAGGGGACAAGTGGCCAGGACACTTCTGGTGGGTATACCTTGCTGTAAGACTTGGTGGAAAAGAAGCATTTGAAAAGGCATATTCAAGGAAGGGTTCTTTTGCTGATGAACCATTTGTAAAAGCTGGAGAAAAGCTTAATGAATTGATTGCTTTAGATCCATTCCAGCCTGGATTTTTAAGTGCAAGTTACAATGATGAAGCATCGCTTGTTGGAAACAGAAAAGCAGCAATGGAACTTATGGGACAGTGGGCACCATACGTCCAAAATGCAAATACACCTGATGGAAAAGGACTTGGAGAAGACCTGGGCTTCTTCCCATTCCCTATGGTAGAAGGCGGAAAGGGTAAACCTACTGATGTAATGGGTGGTGGAAATGGATACATTGTTGGTAAAAATGCACCACCAGAAGCAGTTGAGTTTTTAAAATTTATTGTGAGCTATGAAAATAATTCAAGACTGGCTTCACAGGGAAGAATCATTCCAGTGGTAAAGGGTGCTGAGAAAGCATTAAAGGATGAAAACGCAAAGTTTATTGCCCAGATGGTATCTAAGGCTGATTATTACCAGCTTTACTATGACCAGTTCTTGCCACCTGCAGTTGGAGAAGCTGTAAAGGATGCAACGCAGATGCTGTTTGCTAAGAAAGCAACTCCAAAAGAGGCTGCAGAGATGATCGAAAAAGCTATGAAAGAAGCGACGAAGTAATTTAAACTTTTAGAATTATATTTAGTTTAAGGAGGTGTCTAAAAGTTTTGTTTTTGGACACCTCCAATTTTAGAATTATTAGGATCGATATAATATAATTCTAAATCTAAGATGGATTTTTTTCTTTTTAGTTTAAAATTTTTTATTTTTTATAAAATAATACTAGAAAAGTAAAAAAATAAAAGTTATAATTACTGGAGAATGTTTTTTTAAATTTTGAAGGGAGATGATTCTATGCTTTTTAAAAGAAAGAGTAAACTGGGAAAGACAAATATTCTTATGGCTTTTACTTTCCTTGTAATTCCTTTGATTCTCTACACATTGTTTGTAATTATACCTATAGTTCAGGCTGTTAGATACAGTTTTTACAAGTGGAATGGTCTTGGACCAATGACTAACTTTGTTGGATTAAAGAACTTTATAGAAGTTATAACGCATGATGTATTTCATAAAGCCTTACTCAACAATTTCATAATTATAGCACTTTCTTTACTTTTACAACTTCCGACTGCTCTTCTTCTTGCACTTCTAGTGGGGAGAAGGTTAAAGGGAAGTGTGTTTTTTAGAAGTATATTTTTCTTACCATATATATTATCCGAGGTTATTGCAGGTGTAATGTGGCAGTTTATTTATCATCCACAGTTTGGAATACCAAACTCATTTCTTGCAAAGATATTTCCTTCACTACAGACAATGGCCTTACTTGGAGATCCAAAAACTGTTCTTTATGCTATATTTGTTGTTTTGTGGTGGAAGTACTTTGGGTTGCATATGGTGTTATACATTGCCGGGTTGCAGAATATTCCTGACGAACTTGAAGAGGCTGCTTACATTGACGGAGCAAATGAATTTCAGTTAAACTGGTATGTTATTATTCCACTTTTAAAACCCACAATCCTTATATCAGTATTTTTCTCAATAATTGGTTCTTTACAGGTTTTTGATCTTGTATGGGCTATGACAAAGGGGGACCCGGTTCATTCTTCAGAGACAATGGTTACTTACCTTTACAAATTTGGATTTCAGAGGTTTAATTTAGGATACGGTAGCGCAGTTGCTATAGTAATATTTTTCATTTGTTTGATAATAAACTATTTCTATCAGAAACTCTTAATGAGGGAAATGAAGTAAGGAGGAAAAAATGGTTATACGTGATAAGACAAGTATAGCAATAAAGTATGTAATTTTGATTTTCTTTGCAATAGTAACTCTTATACCTATTATATTAACTATTCTGGGTAGTTTAAAAACACTTGGACAACTCAGAATGGATCTCTTTGGCTTGCCAAATCCAGTTATGTGGCAAAACTATATTGATGTTTTAGACCCAAAAAGATCAAAGTTTTTTCAAAATCTCCTTAACTCTACCATAATTATGGTATTTACTGTTGCAATTGATCTTGCAGTTTCCTGTCTTGCAGGGTACGCCCTATCAAGACTGAAATTTCTGGGAAGAGAACTTATCTACACATATTTCTTAATAGGTTTATTTTTCCCACTTGCAGTTGCAATTTTCCCACTTTATATAGAAATAAGGAATATGAAATTGCTTGATAATTATTTTGGTATAATTCTTCCACAGGCCGCTTTTGGAATGCCATGGCATATTATGCTGGCAAGAGGGTTCTTTATGCAAATTCCAAAAGAGCTTGAAGAAGCTGCTGTTATAGATGGTTGTGGCCCATGGAGATTTTTCTTCTCCATAGTTATACCAATGTCACCACCTGTATTAACTACAATAGCAGTACTGACAATGGTTGGTAGCTGGAACAGTTTCTTTTTACCATTGATTATACTTAACAGTGAAAAACTTTATACGCTTCCAATGGGTGTTATGTCATTCCAAGGACAATATTACTATAACTGGCAGCTTGTTCTTGCCTACCTTATACTTGCAATGATTCCTGCAGTAATATTCTATGCATTTGCTCAAAAGTATATAATTTCAGGGTTAACAGGTGGTGCGATAAAACAGTGAAATCTAAATTGTTTTTAAATACCACCAACCTCTTTTATGGGCTGTCTATAAAGCAACGTACCACTATGCTTTAGACAGCCCTAAATTTTTATGTTATACCCAACTTCATACATTTTTTGAAACACAAAATTTGTAAGAAATTAATTTTAAAGGGAGGATTCAATTTCTCTTTTATAAATTGTAGACTAATTTAAAAAATCTAACCCCTCAATTTATCTGAATTTTCTATTAATCAATGTATGAAGTCGGGAGACCCTGTCGATTTTTCTTTTTGAGAAAAAGGAACATTTGTTCTTTTAAGGTTTTCTTCCGTGGCTTAAAAATTTGTTCAGAGAAGGAAAAAAAGAGATTTTTTAAGTTGGTTGCTTTGTGAATTGATCGCAAAAACTCAGAGATAGAGTGAGCCTCTGCGGAACAATAACATTCTGTATATTTTTTGACAGAATTTTTGAGTTGATTTATAATTTTTAATCAGCTAAATTTATTAGGTGATGGAGTTCACCTATAACTGCCCTTTTAGAGGGATGATAACTCCTACCTTATGGATTATATGGTAGGAGAGGTATGGAAAAACATAGCTTCTATTTTAGAATTATCGAATCATTTGAAAGCAATGAGTGTCCACTTTGCTTTTATGTAAACGAAGAAGTAGAAAGATACTTTGATAGCCTTTTATACGAAGGCGTTAACGATTTTGGATTTATCCAGAAATTCAGAGAAAACAAAGGCTTTTGTAATTTTCATACTTACAAATTACTGAGTTATAAAAATGCCACATCTACAGCAACTCTTTATTTTTACCTTTTCAAGGATATTCTGTCGGATTTAAAATCATTCAACAAAAAGAAGCTTAAGAGAAGTGAAAGTTGTCAGGTTTGTGAACTTATAGATTCTATTGAAAGAATGTATCTTAGTTCATTTGTTAATTTCTCAATTGAAGAAGAATTTAAAGAAAAGTTTTTAAAATCAGCAGGTTTCTGTCTGCCGCATTTTCTTGACCTGTCAGAATTTTTCAAAAAAGATATGCCACAGTGGCTTTTAGATTTTCAGTATAAAAAATTTGAACAAATATTCACAGACATAAAAAATTATCTTGATTTTATGAATTTTTCTCTCGGGGAAAAAAGGCCAAAACTTACCCGTGAACAGCAACTTATTTACCAGAAAGCAATAAAAATGTTTTCTGGCTACAATGGAAAGAAATTCTAACTTAAAGGAGAAAAATATATGGAACAGACATTTTTTATTGCAGCTATATGGCTTTTACTGGCAGTAGTTTCTTCTATCATTGCATACCACCTAAAAATTTCAATGGCATTGATAGAAATATGTGTTGGGATGTTTTTTGGCTATATTGCTAATTTGCTTGGTATGGGAAATTCAATAGGAGCTAATTCTGAATGGCTAAAATTTCTTGCTTCCTCTGGTGCTTTGCTTCTTACCTTTCTTGCAGGTGCTGAACTTGAACCAGAGGTGTTAAGGAAAAAATTTAAAGAAGCCTCTGTTATTGGCATAGTTGGTTTTCTTGCACCTTTTATTGGATGTTCTATAGTAGCATATTATTTCTTGAAATGGGATTTAAGGGCAAGTTTACTTGCAGGAGTAGCCCTCTCAACAACCTCAATGGCTGTTGTCTATGCTGTTATGCTTGAAACAGGTTTCAACAAAACTGAATTTGGCAAGGGAATTCTTGGGGCTTGTTTTATCAACGATATTGGAACAGTTGTAGCTTTAGGACTTATTTTTGCTCCTTTTACTTACAAAACTATTATTTTCATCGCAGCTATGGTTGTCGCACTTGCTATTCTACCTTTTTTAAGCCACTGGATAAGAAAAATTTATGCTCATAGAACCGCAGCCATAAGGACAAAATGGATAACATTCGTGCTTTTCGCTCTTGGTGCACTTGCACTCTGGTCGGGAAGTGAAGCCGTACTTCCAGCATATCTCGTGGGAATAATTCTTGCTGAATTTTCAAACGCTGACAAGGCATGGGTAGGAAGGCTTAGAACTCTTACAGTTGGTTTTTTAACACCTTTCTACTTCCTTCGTGCAGGAACTTTTGTATCAATTCCAGCTCTTATATATGCACCGCTTATTTTCCTCATTTTACTAGGGGGAAAGGTATTATCCAAAATTCTTGGACTCTATCCTTTTGTAAGTATGTTTCGTAAAGAAACAAACGAAAAATGGTATTACACTCTACTTATGTCAACAGGATTAACTTTTGGAACAATTTCTGCACTCTATGGTTATACACATAACATAATAACACAGGAACAATATTCATTTCTTGTGGCTACTGTAATAGCAAGTGCAGTTATACCCACACTTATAGCTGAAAAGTTTTTTATTCCAAGACATCTACTGCCAAAACAGGTTAAACATATGCTACCATTAGGTGATAATGCGGGAGAAGAATAATTTAAAATACATGCCACCTGTTATTTTTTAATTAACAGGTGGCATTTTTTATTTCTTTTCCACTGGCATTATCACCTTAAATTTTAAATTCCTGATAACCTCATCACTATCTAAAAATTTATCCGGCCAAGGTATTTTTCGCTTTTCATTCTTAAGACTCAATATTGAGATTCCATAACTTTTTATAGTTGCGGATATTCCAGCAACATCAATAATAGAAGGAGCGACATCTAAAAATGAAATCACTAGTTGCGGATATTCCAGCAACATCAATAATAGAAGGAGCGACATCTAAAAATGAAATCACATCACCGCAATAACCTTTTGGTTTTATCTGTGAGCTTTTTGCAGGAATAAAAAATAAAGGTACAATTTCTACCCTTTTCCCTTCCACAACTGAAACAGAGGGATTGTAAATATCACCTTTAACACCTGAACTGTGATCTCCAAATATAAAAATATGAGTGTTATTAAAATTATCAACTAAAAAGCTAACAAAATTACTTAACTGGGTATCAACATATGATATTGAGTTAAAATATTTTTTAACATTTTTCATATTAATATCTGAAAAACTCTCGTTTGTATAATATTGATCAACAAGATCAAAAGGACCATGGCTTGACATAGTTATTACATAGTAGAGAAAAGGTTTCTTCTCTTCTTTGATTTTTTGTTTTACAAAATTAAATACATCCTCATCACTTGCACCCCATCCTCTATGGGGAAGATTCATTTTCACTCTGTCGTAATATTCCTCAAAACCCATCAAATGAAAAGCCTTATCCCTGTTAAAATAGAAGCCATCGTTGTTATGAAATGCAAATACTTTATAACCATTAATTAAAAACTTTTTTGGTAAGGAATTTGGATAGTAGTAGTTCGCCAGCTTCATTGAAGGGTAAGTTGTTAAAGGAACAACTGAATTTATTATTGCAAACTCGGCATCTGATGTTGCTCCTGCAAAATGATATGAAACAACAAAGGGATAAAACCAGCTTTTATTAATTAAGCTTCTTAAAAAAGGTGTGATTGCCTTTCCTTTATAATCTGTAAAAATTATACTACTGTCAAGACTTTCCACCTGTATTATTACCACATTGTATTTTTTATTTCTCTCATAAAACTTTAATTCGGGGCCGTAGTCAAAATAATTTATAACTTTTTTCTCATTAAAAAATGAATCTAAACTCAAAATTCCATATAAAAATGTACCGTATCTTCTTATTATAAATTCGCTTCTACCCATTATTATAAGAATATCCTTGTCTCTAACTATATGATAAATAGATTTTTTACCTGCAAAATTTAATACCTCGTTAAGCACAAGTAAAATCAATACAGTCACTAAAAAACTTTTTCCAGTCAGGCTGTTCAAAAATGTTTTTACATCATTTAACCTGTTCTTACTGGTAAGCCATAGCAAAAGAGGTAAATCAAGAATTGAAATAACTATAAACTTAACCGAAAAAACAACCTTTAGAGTTGAAACAGCTTTTACTCCTTCTCCAAGACTTACAATACTGCTAAAGGTTAGATACTGATGAAAGTACGAGAAGTAGAGGAGATATAAAAAAATATAAGTAGCCTCAAGCAAAGAATATGTTATTGCTAATGCTCTACTGCGAAAGATAATAAATAGTAATATTACAGATACGAAAAAATCAATTAAAATTCTATAAATAGATTGCTGCAGGACAAAAAGTTTTACAACATCCAGTTGGATAGCAAATAAAAACATTTTTGTTGTGTGAAGTATTATCCAGCAGAGTATTAAATAGAAAGTCAATTTCGAAAGGTTTTTTTTAGTCTCTTTAAATAAAGTCTTAAAATATGTATTCATTTTTTACCATCTCCAAAAGATAATAATAAAGAATATATTATAAATCAAAATTCAAGATTAATCTAAATTTTAAAAAAATATAGAGATTTTCATAGTCCGCATCCCGATGAATGAAACTTCCAAAAGGTCGTCGGTATTTTAATACTAAAGTGAGTTTATAAGAAAAGGTTTTAACTCTTCCCGCATTTTTTACCACATAGTTCACTTATATAATAACTATATTGGTATTTGGGGTGGGAGTGCAACAGGTCAGGGGGTTTCTTACCGATACAGATTTCCTGATTGGGGATGGCAGGTTCAATTTGTTCCCATTTATTATGATAAATATTTTTATTTTTCGCTTGGGGAATTAATCCTGCAATGGAGCGGCGGCAAGCCAAGCCTTCTGCCGTGCAGCCTACGTGTTATTTTATTATCCACCCTTTGCCTTGTTTCGATGTATATAATGTAGCCCCTCTATATGCTGGGTTTTCTCTATCGTAGTTAATGGCTACAACAACAAAATCATCTTTTTCTCCGTTTTTTACTTTCTGCTTTTACAGATTTTCAGACCATTCTCAAGGGTAGTATCAACAGTTCACCCTCAGCGGGCACATCCTTATGCCCTTAGTAAAAGCAAGAAGAAAAAACTGAAAGAGAACTGGATTGTATAGCAGGTAGAAACCCACAGCGAAATGAAATGGTAGAAAAAAACAACCCAAAGAAAACCCTCCCGCCCACGTTTCGTCTGGTTTGAAATGCAGTGGCTCAAACTTCGGGAAAGCCGAACTCACAAGCACCCTGCTGGCTCTTGCCGTTGCGACGCACAATCGTGCGTCGCAACGGCTTTCTTACACCTCGTTTTCGCCAGCATTTCTACACCATACTTCCCTATGGCAGGTTTATTTAACCTTTTTTATTATGCAAGATTGAAAAATAAGATTTAATATTATTTTTTGCAATAATATGGAAAATTTATTATAATATTCTATTATTCCTTCAGTAATGCTAAATTTTATTAGGAGGATATAGATGGCAGTAAAAGTAGCTATTAATGGTTTTGGTAGAATAGGAAGACTGGTTTTTCAGGCTTTGTGTGATCAGGGCCTGCTTGGCAGTAAAGTTGATGTTGTAGCCGTTGTAGATATTTCAACGGATGCTGACTATTTTGCATATCAGTTAAAATATGATTCTGTGCATGGAAAGTTCAACCATAATGTTACAACAGAAAAAAGTGATCCTTCAAAGGAAGAAGCTGACACTCTTGTGGTAAACGGGCATAAGATCAAATGTTTACTTGCTCCAAAAAATTTAACTGAATTACCATGGAAAGATTTAGGTGTAGAATATGTAATCGAAGCTACCGGTCTTTTCACTGATTCTGAAAAGGCAAAAGGACATCTTGAAGCGGGGGCAAGAAAGGTTATCATTACAGCACCAGCAAAAGGTAATGTAAAAACTTTTGTTATAGGTGTTAATGAAAAGAATTACGATCCAAAGCAGGATCACATTGTTTCCAACGCAAGCTGTACAACGAACTGTCTTGCTCCACTTGTATATGTGCTTATTAAAGAGGGCATTGGAATTGAAAAAGGTCTTATGACAACAATCCATGCTTATACTGCCACTCAGAAAGTCGTTGATGGTCCTTCAAAGAAGGACTGGAGAGGAGGTAGAGCCGCAGCAATTAACATTATTCCTTCTACAACAGGTGCAGCAAAGGCAGTGGGTGAGGTTTTACCAGAAGTTAAGGGTAAGCTGACAGGTATGGCTTTCAGGGTACCTGTCGCTGATGTCTCTGTAGTGGATCTGACATTTACTGCAGCAAGGGATACATCCATTGAGGAGATTGATTCTCTTATGAAGAAGGCTTCTGAAACCTATTTAAAGGGAATACTTGGTTATACAGATGAGGAACTTGTTTCTACTGACTTTATCCATGATAAAAGATCTTCTATATACGATTCACTTGCGACTTTGCAGAACAACTTAAAGGGAGAAAAGAGATTCTTTAAAATTGTTTCCTGGTACGATAATGAATGGGGATATTCTAACAGGGTGGTTGACCTCTTAATGTATATGATAAGTAAGGAATAAAAATTGAGGGCTACCTTGATGAAAAGGTAGCCCTGTTTTATTTTCCTTTCTTGTTTATCATATCTGCTAAATATGCAGCACCAAAACCATTGTCAATATTTACTACTGCCACTCCGGGTGCACAGCTGTTTAACATACTAAGAAGTGGTGCAATTCCAGAAAAGTTTGCCCCATATCCAATACTTGTAGGCACTGCAATTACAGGGACATTTACGATCCCTGAAATTACACCTGGTAGAGCTCCTTCCATTCCTGCAATTGCAATGATTACACTTGCATTCTGTATCAATTCAAGATGGGAAAGAATCCTGTGAAGACCGGCAATTCCAACATCATAAAGCCTTTCTACCCTGCTTCCGAAAAATTCAAGTGTTACTGCTGCCTCCTCTGCAACTGGAATATCGCTTGTGCCGCCAGTTATTACAAGTACATAATCTTTTGTGGGAACAGGCTTTTCTTTCTGCACATAGATAATCTTTGCCTCTTTAACATATTCTGCATCCTTTATTTCCTTTTTTACAGCACGGTAGACTCTGTCATCTGCCCTCGTAGCAATAATATTTTTTTCAATTTTGTAAAGTGTTTTAAATATTTTTACTACATGAGCTATTTTTTTACCCTGACAGAATATTACTTCAGGATAGTTTGTTCTCAGGTTTCTGTGAGTGTCAAGCCTTGCAAAATCTATGTTTTCAAATGGAAGATTTCTCAATTTCTTCAATGTTTCTTCTAAAGAAATTTTTCCTTCCTTGTAATGGTTTAAAATTTCGATAAGTCTCTCTTTTTCCATTTTATCCTCCGGTTCTGTATCCCTCACAATCGACTGTAACAAATCTAAAGCCAAGCTTTTTCAATTCTTTTGAAATTTTTTCAAATTTTTTTTCATCAAGAATTTTTTTCAGTTCATCTTTACCAACTTCTATCCTTGCAAGGTCATTGTGAACCCTGACTCTTACAAGTGAAAAACCAAGTGAAATTAAAAAGTCTTCGGCCTTATCAATTGCATAGAGCTTTTTGTTTTCTATTTCTGTATTGTATTCTAACCTTGTAAGAAGACAGCTATAAGGTGGTTTATTCCATACAGGAAGGCGAAATTTTTTTGAAAGTTTTCTTATTTCTTCCTTGGTAATGCCAGCACTTGCAAGTGGACTTTTAACCCCAAGTTCATTTAATGCATAGATTCCAGGCCTATCACCTGATTTTATATCAGTAGCATTAGTTCCATCACAGAGGATATAGTCAGCCTTTCTTGCGATATCCATAAGGATTGAAAAAATAGCCTTTTTGCATAGATAACAACGATTGAGTGGATTCCTTTCTATTTCCTGGGGAACGCTTAATTCTAATATTCTGTGATTAATATTGAATTTTTCAGTGAATTTTTTAGCTTCTTCTACTTCCATTTTTTTCATGTATGGCGAGTTTACTGTTAATGCAAGGGTATTTTCTCTGCCAAGAATTTTTCTTGCGTAAAATACTAAAAAACTGCTGTCTACACCACCTGAAAATGCTATTGCTACCTTTCCATAGCCTACAAGTGTGGTTTTAAGCTTAGAAAGTTTTTCCTTTAATTTCAACGTACCCTCCTGTAAGAAAATTATATAATCTGTTTATGGATTATTCAACAAATTGAATTATTTGTAAAGATGTAATATAATTTTCTTAAAAAGTCTTTGCTGAGGAAAAAAGATGTCAAAAGTAGAACTTTTTTTCCCGTTAGAAAATGAAGATTCTTTGAAGAATTTGAAAGCAAATCAATTTGTTTATATAAGTGGACAGATTTATACGGCAAGAGATCAGGCACATTACAGAATGATAAAGCTTCTTGAGCAAAATGAAAAACTACCCATAGAACTGAAAGGAAATCTTATCTACTACTGTGGTCCTACTCCACCGAAAGATGATGGACTTTTTGGCTCTGCAGGTCCTACAACATCTTCAAGAATGGATGATGCCTTTCTATACCTTGTAAAGTATGGACTTAAAGCCACTCTTGGCAAGGGGGAAAGGAAAAAGGAAGTCATAGAGGCATGCAGAAACTATTGTGCTGTTTACTTTGTAACCTTTGGGGGGCTTGGAGCATACCTTGCTAAAAAGATTTTATACCAGGAGATTGTAGCCTTTGAAGATCTTGGAGCTGAGGCAATCTATAAACTTAAAGTAGATAAATTCCCCGCCATTGTTGCCATAGATTGTCAGGGCAAAAGTATTTTTTAGTGAAGAGGAAAAAGGCTTTCTGGTTTTCAAGTCAGGCAAGATCTACTAAAGAAAATTTAGATAAAAAATAATTAGCTTGCGATTGCATCACCATCTAATATATCATCCAATCTCTTCTAACCCAAAAATTTAAATATAACAATTAGGGCATTCATAATCACAAAGCCTATTCCTATAAGCCAGGTGATTGTGCGAAACATCTTTGCCATATCATCAAATCTCTTGTTCATATCTTCGAATCTCTTGTTCATATCATCAAATCTCTTGTTCATATCTTCGAATCTCTTGTTCATATCATCAAATCTTTGATCTATTCTTTTATTCATTTCTTCAAAGCGTTTGTCAATTGCTTCAAACCTCTTTTCCATCAACTCAAAGCCCTGCTTCATTGTCTCGGCCAATATCTTTATATCTGTCTTCAGCTCAATAATATCATTTCTTGATGAAAAACTTGAAACTAAAATCTTAACATATCTTTTCAAGGCTTCTTTATTTTTGACCTCAACAGCCTCTTCTAAGTCTTTCTCAAGAACCTCCTCTAAAATTTCAACAGTCATTGAAATATAACCTCCGAATTTTTTATTAAATATTTCCTGAAATTAGTTAAACATATTCAACTGTATTATAAAAATAACTTTTTTAAATGTCAAGGATAAACCTTTGC
>Ga0207433_10000332_pt1 | contig 108573 bp, 69 predicted proteins | sample YelNatPaOPGAMG01_FD_187559 | JGI IMG/M metagenome (GOLD analysis project Ga0207433, IMG submission 187559) | Hot spring thermophilic microbial communities from Obsidian Pool, Yellowstone National Park, USA - OP-RAMG-01 (SPAdes) (version 3) | ecosystem: Environmental > Aquatic > Thermal springs... | reverse complement strand
ATAAGCGGAAACCCAGCTGACTCCGCCGGAGTAAGACATATCGCCCCATCCACCCAGCAGATCGACATTCTCGCGTTTGTAGCCGACTCCAGCAATGATCCCATCGCTCACGCCGACCTCGCCGCGCTCCCCGTTCGCATCCACCGCACGAACGTAGAAATAATAGGTGCATCCTTCATGAAGCCGGAGCCCCTGCGCGGTCACCGAAGTCGCGCTCCCGATATCAGTCCACTTCCGCATAAATCCGGCTCTGGGCGGATTCGGTGTAGGCCCAATGGCATATTCGTATCGAACAGCCCCCACAGCCGCGCTCCATACAGCATGCAGCCTGCTCACCGGGAACGCACCGGTGCAAACGCCATCATCCGTAACCACGGGCCTGCCCGGAGCCGCACATGCCACCTGCGCCCCAACAACAACCAGTGCCGATATAACCATAATTCGCAAGGATGTCTTCATAACCCTATTGTCCCATGCAAGCTGAGCCCAGTCAACAAATCGTCGTGAATTAAGAATTATGAATGAAGGGAGAGCTGTCAGCTGACAGCAGAATATTACAGGGATACTGATCCGACAGTAAAATAGGAGAGCTTATTACTATCAATCCATACCAACAAAAAAGCCCACCCGAATCGGGTGGGCTTTAGAACATTATCTTACAATCGTCAATGGTGGCATAATAGGTATAGGCGACCTCGCCTCTACCAGAGACGCCACGTTCGTGTCTCCGAACTTGAAGTATTTCACGTTGGCGGTGTTCCCCTTCTCGATCTTAGCGAGCGGGACTAAGATTCCGTTCTTGGTTACTCTAGTCTTCTCGAGAACCTTGAACGGGACCGCAACAGTGACACTACCGTTGGTAACAGCCTGCTGGATAACCAACGTACCCGCCGTACCGGTAGCATTGCTGGTAATCACATCGACCACTTTCCCAGCAAACGATTCGGGAAGAACCGTCACCGAGATCGCGATGGGCGGCATCGTGGTAGAACTCTGGTTACCCTGTCCGACCACATCGACGCTATCGCCAATCCTCAGGTCGCCGATTTTCACCGGACCGAACTTATCGATCTTGGTGGCATCCGTGACTTTCAGGTTCACGATAACGTTGCTGATGACTCCGCCGACAGCCGGCTGCACACCGATAACGCCATTGGTCACATCCACTCCGGCAAGCCTGCCAATGATATGGAACACAGGCGGAGGAGGAGTCTTAGCCGTCACGACCAATGCCGGAATCGGCAGGACACCCGGTGTCAACACAGGCGGCTGCTTAAGATAAGCAACTTCAGCGATCTGACCGACCGCAAGCTGATCATACTTAGCTACTTTACCATCAACTGTGATCTTCGTGGCATCAGTCACGGAGAACAGCATCAGAACATCGGGGCTGGCGCCGATCCCCGGTATATCCAGGCTGAAAGTTCGAACTCCATTTAGGAGTTCTTTCTTAGCAATCGTGCCCTTCGCCCACAGCGTTGGCGGAACGACCGTCTTCGCGTAGACGAGCTGTGCTACCAAGTTGCCGCTGTCAGTCTTCACCAGCATAGCCCTGCAGTCATCGCCAACATTCACGTCGCCAAGACCTACGAGTTTGTTGTCTTTATAAACCTTCGTCGTCGCGTTGACGATGAATGTCACCGGCGGTTTCTGAACATTATCGGAAAGCACCGCCGGGGTCACCGTGATCTTGCCGTTATGAGCATCGGTCACCGTTATTGCGGTGACGGTTCCCTCAACGACCACGGGGAGCGGTTTGGGAGTCGTCGTTTGAGCCAGGACGACGTTCGCAAGGCACATAATCGCGACTATGCTGATTATCAGCACAAACCATGATTTACGCATCTACATTTCACCCCTTTCCTTGGTAATGATAATGCCATTTATGGCTGTCGATTTAGACGCAGCCAGCCTGGTTATCGTTTCAATACCTGCCCGCTTTTTTTACCCAGTCCCGAGTTCACAGCCAGGCACTGCATCAACCATATTAAGCTTTCACATGAAATGCCTCACTTGTCAATGACCTGAATGCGGAAAATTTAAAATTCAGGTGCTCTACATACAAAAGCGACCGAATGACCACAGCAAGTCATTCGGTCTCATATACACAAATAGCATCAGGCAGCAGCTTCTGTAGCGGCGCTGTCTGCGCGTCTAGGTCCTCTCCTACGCTTGATAGGAGCCAGTGTTAACTCCCTTATCCTGCGAGCTCTGTAGTTCCGCTCATACCGGGCGAACTGCTGCTCGATCTCTCCCAAATTCCTTCGAGAATCATAATCATCATGATCCTCGTGTTCTTCCTCATCCTCGGGGTCGACTTCGACTTCGTCCTCTATCCGGTTGTCGTATTCAGTTGTCTCTTCGCAGGTAATGGGAGTCTCGATCAAATCGATAGCATTTTCAGCCACGATAATCGCCTCCATTCCTAATTTCACTCTAATAGACGGAATTTCTGCTTCTGGAGTTCCAGACAAGCATATTATTATAGGACAAGTTCAGCAAATGTCAAACCATTTAGCTGAGATTTTTGTATTACCCACCAATCTGCCGCAATAAGCAAATTCCGCTGCCTATGAATTCTTGCCCAACCAACGGCGGATGTGGTATAATCTCCCAGGACTTGAGTCCGGGCGAATAATCATGCCCCCTTAGCTCAGCGGATAGAGCAACTGCCTTCTAAGCAGTGGGTCGCCCGTTCGATTCGGGCAGGGGGCGCCAGCACGTCATACCGAACGGTCCTGTTGTTGTTAGGTTTCATTATTGATGGTGTTACGGGAATTTAATCCCAAAAACAGTTATAAGCCACGTGGCGGGAGTAGCTCAGTCGGTTAGAGCGCCAGGTTGTGGCCCTGGAGGTCGTGGGTTCGAATCCCATTTCTCGCCCCAATTTTACGCTCAAAAACGAGCAAATCAGAGCGATAGGACACAAAAAGAGCACATCAGCTTGCTTTCGAATGTTTCTTTGCGGCAGCTATCATGTGTTCTACCGTGTCTACGATCAACTGCCGAGACTGGGGCATGACGTGCGCGTAAATGCGCAACATCACCGCAGGATCATGCCCCATCTGTTCGGCGGCAGTGTTGACCGGAACGCCGGACATAACCAGTAGAGTAGCCATTGTATGGCGTAGCACATGCAATGATACCGTAATCCCCAGTTTTGTTTTAATCTTATGCATCCCCTGAGAGAGCGCCGCTGGCGTGATGTGTTTTCCATTATCCCATGTGCATACATAGTCGCTTTTGATGTAATTGCTACCGTAGAGCTTTTTGTTCTTTGCCTGCATCTGTTTCTGTAACTGCAGTTCTGCAATTAATGTAGGGGTCAAAGCGACACTACGCGGTATCTCATTTTTGATGCTCTTCTCGGTAACGGGCAGATTTGGCACCTGGCTGATCGATTTGCGCACGAGGATTATCTCACGCTTGAAATCCACATCCGACCACTTCAGCCCCACGATCTCACCGCGACGTAACCCAGTGCAGAGCGCAATATAAAGTGCTACCCGATAGTTCGACTTATCGAATGCATTCAGAAGCGCAGCGATATCTTCAATTGATGCACTACTGCCTTCTCGGCGCTTCTTCTTGGGAGGATCGATTCGATCAAGTGGATTCTCAGGTATTAATTGCCACTTCGCCGCCTGGTCCAGAGCGCGGTGTAATACTCCATATATGTTCCACACCGTCTTCGCTGACAGTTTACCCCCATGCACCCCACCCTCGTCTTTCAACGTGGTCATAAGCTCCTGCAGCGCAATTGGTTTTAGATCGTTGAGTTTACTTTTGCCGATGTGGGGCACGATACGATCTATCGCATACCTGTAACCGTATTGCGTGGTGTCCTCAAGTCCGTTTTGCTTCGCGTGGGTAAACCATCTCTCCAGATACTCAGTAACGGTTTCCGTGGATGGCTCTTTATATCTGCTCTCTTGCAGTTTTGCTATTAATTTTTGCCGGTATTTATATGCTTGCGCGGGAGTCATGCCCTTGCAGGATTCGTTTTTTTGGCAGCGTTTACCGTCTGGGGTATAGGTATCATAGCGGATGTAAGGGTGACCATAACGCATGTAGACACCCTCGTATTTGGTTGTGGATGAGTCTTTAATCATTGGTATCCTTTACGGTTTACAGATCTTGCACGCTCTGAATCCGCGCTTCTCTGCCTCTCCTCGCGTCGTCTTGATCTTACTCTTCGCCAGACATCGGCAGCCGTCGCGGTGGTAGCATTTGCCGGTTTTAGTGAGGTAAACAACATCAGAAGCTGCGGGCGCGGCTGCGGACTGGAGTGCTGCGTATGGCGCCGCGGTCTGAATCTGCAGCTCGTGGTGCGCCGGCTGCGCGACGATCGGAGCGGTGAGACCCAGTCCGGCAAGAAATGCGAGAACTACCAGAATCGGAACTATTCGGGTTGCTCGAAGCATGTGAGTGCCTCCTCTATTGTTAGTATTTATATCTTGCGTATAGAATAGGCTGACCTAATACCGAAATGCCTCTGCAGCGCAGTATAAATGTTCACGAACTGAGGCGTAACGATTATGGGAGAATAGATACCCATTGTAATAGTGATCTGACCTGCCAGAGTTGATATGCTCGAAGTATGCTCATCAATGACAAGCTCGAGCATCTTCGGTTTTACGCCAATCTGTGTCCGTCTATCTGGTAGATAGACATATTCCCAGTCATCATCTCTGCGAGGATCAACCGCATCAGGAATGAATGAGAAGCCAAGTCTGATTAGGTCGACGTTCAAAGCAGGACAGATCCGGTATGGCATTAGTTTTTCTGCTACGATTACAGCCAATCTGTCTTTGTCTATCACAAAGACACCATTCGGATGCATCGACCCGAACTGATACCAGTCCTCGCGGATCATAGTTCTATGGCACCCGAAAAGGTTATAGGTGAACGGGCTGGCGCCATAGCAGAAAAGCGGATTGGAATGAGCACATGCGAGTTTATCCCTATAACATCGCAGCCACTTATTTATGTCGGCATTGCTTACTTGGTGGCCATTCACGCACACGGAAGTGGTTTTCCAACTCTTAACCTGCTTATATAGCTCCTCAAACTGCGGAACCGCATCAACGTTGAATGTCACACGATAAAGCGGTTTCCCAGCTTCTGAAATCATCTCTTCATAACTACCGCAACGTTTTGCACGATCTAAGATATATTGAAATGCCTGCGATGAGCTTGAGCCGAACTCCAGTTCGATCTTCCAGTCGCTGCGAAATGCTCCTGCCACTTGCTGTTGAATCAACCTGGCATATTGCTCGCTTTGATAAGGCCCACCCGGTATTTGCCGTGCCTGATATGAGGCCGAAGCCGGAACCGGATGCCCGGATTGCGTTGCCCTAGTCTCATTGCCCCGAACAATGACTGCTTCCGCAGAAGGATCGACGTGCCCGACACAGATCACCCCATTCTCGGCCATTATTCTGAACAGGGTCTTGTCGTGTGGGTGATCTTGCACCCATTTGATAGGATGCGAGTGACCGACCTGACCATTATGGATCAGTCTGACTCGGCTGCCGATCTTCGGGCATTCAAGAAACGTGACATGGAACTCGGGCATGATATAAATCCATTAATTAGCATTATCGAACAATGACTGCCGTACCCGGACTCTGAATTACGGACCTACTGGCGTATATTTCATCAACTTCGAATTGAAATTCTTTTCTGACATTGCCAGCAGGCAGGGGATCAGACCATATTGATATGAGCCCTCGAAAATCCCATGTTTTACCAGGCGCTAAACCTTCTGTATTTATAACCTCTGAGTCAATCTTATGGCCAGCAGGAGGACCATATATGGATATTGTTAGACTGACATAATCAAAACGATTAGATGATTCATTTCGAAGCTGACCTTGAATCACATAACCAAGTTGGCCGTATTTCTTCTCCCCTGTTGGAGTCCAGTCTATAGCAAGGATTCTTAGAGGCGAATAATCTTTGCTGGGACGAGTTAAGGAAGAAGAACTATAAGGTCTAACCAATCGTATGGAGTTTGCTTTATCAATGGATATGCTGGGCTTTTGCGGAGAAGTCTTACCAGTAGAATTGCCATGTATGACTATGGTATTAAGATCATTCACCAGAGTTTTAGTTCGTTCTTTTGCCTCCCTATCAGCAATCTCAATTAGTTGATCCTTAACACATTTTGCTTCTGGTTGTAGATTAAGTGCGGCTACGAGTTCCTTTTGTGCCTGATCCAGTTTTCCTTGATCCTTAAGCAATATTCCTGTTAAATATCGATCGTGCGCTTCTTTGACTTCAGGGGTTTGCTTTGTCAGAACTTCAGTAAGTCTTTTTTGAGTATAATCACTCGTAGGTTTTAACTTAAGGACAGTCTCCCATTCAATGATAGCCGTCAATATATCCCCGGATTTTAGTGCGGATTCGCCTGCAACATAATGGGATCTGGCTGCTAACGCTGGGTCAGATATATTTTGACCCAACTCAGCAGCATGAACAATCGAAACGAAGAACAACATTAATACGAAGACCAGGAATATAATACGCCACATTTGCATCACCTTCCCCAGAATAATAAGCCCAACTCCTTCAATCTTATCCGCATAGCCTGCTCGCTCACGCCGAACCGATTGGCAAGCACGGCTGTTTTATCATTTCCGCGTCCGTGGTGAACTTCCTGCGCCTGTGCTCGGACGAGCTGCTCGGGCATCAGCAGATTGACGGCAAAGCGATCACAGAAATGCTCGCGTTCCTGTCCCTCTGGAAACGGCTTGCCCTGGCGTTCGCACTGGCACATCAGCAGGTACTCTGCAATCTCGTGAGCCACGGTAAAGCGCCTTTTCTCCAAGGGGTGCATACTATTCACGATTATGTAATGCCGCTTGGGGGTTGCCATTACGCAGCCCGAGAAGTCATTTTGGGCAGTCTTGCGCCTGATGTAAAGCCCTAAGTGCTTTCTCACCTTGTCGATATCCACAGGGATCGAAAGCTGCAGGCGCGACCAGGCCGATGCTGCCCACTCGCGCGCAAGATCAGGGTTCCGGATCGTAACCATCCGGCTCGTTTGCCTCTTCCTCAAGTATATCCCGAATGTGCTTCTCCAAGCTCGTCTTGTCCATTGTGCCGCGCATCGCCTTTATGTATTTGCGGAGCAGTTCGTCACCGGTAAGCTCTTCTGCCTCCCAAGCGGTAGGTATAGGTAATTCTGCTGCTCTCAGACACTCAATAGCTTCTTCGCGTGGAAATGCACTAAGAAAAGGCCATGCCTTATCCATTATTTGAATCGGCACAACACCACGCTGCCATTCTATTATTGTGGTGTGCGATACAACTCCATTGGCCTTAAGCATCGCCCCGCGAGGGGTAAGTTCATGCTTGGCCAATAGTTCTGTGATGCATCTACCCCATTCTTTGCTAATCTTCGGCATTATCTTCCTGTCAACAAGCTCTTTTACAACACAGTATAGCTGACAGTAACCCTCCCTGCTCTTTTCCAAAGAAAATATTTACAAAATGTTGTGTAAAGGCTCTTGACACCACAATAAACCTTGCCTATAATCATGGTGTAAGCAGACTTTACACCACAGAGGCTATATTATGCTGAATGAACAAGATCATGACCTTATCACCAAAGTGCAAGATGCCCTAGATAACGGCAAATCCGTCAATGCTGCCGCTGGTGAGTTGGGATTCGATAACGCAAACACTCTTTACCAGAAGCTCTATAGACTCGGATACAAGATCGAATGCACCCGTCGCCTTGTTCCGATTCACGCGGCACCAATACCAACGGCTCAGCCAGCCCAGCAATGACGCAGACGATAAAACGGGCTCGCCGCGTCATGCAGCAAGCCCGTCCTGAGCATATCCATTATCCTAAATGCCTGTTTACTAAATAGTATAACATTACAACCTGAACTTATACAACCTGGTATTCCTACCGGGTTTTTTCTGAACCGCAACAGTCGAGCTTAAAGAGGGATTCAGCATGAGTCAGACGGTTTCAAAAGAACTTAGAGATGAGATTCGGCAGGAGGTGATGACAAAGCGCGGGAGACGGCGTAGAGCTCCGCAGGCTATCGAAGATAAGCGCTTGCTATCAGTCGATGATGTTATGCGCATTCTGCATGCCGGCAGAGATACGATCTACAAAATGCTTGAATCTGGCGAGATATATGGGTTCCGTCTTGATGGTTGCAGGTGGATTATCCCTGCTGAGCCGTTTTATCGTGATGTGTTGCATGAGAGCCCTAAAAATACAATCGACTGCCATGCGCTTGCAAAGATCGCTGCTCGCGAGGCGGTGGCCGCACTGGCTGATGCTTTGAAAGAGGCTTTGGGAAATTGAAAGGGAGGGATTGCTTTGCTTTTCGATTGGGGAGTAACTCGGCTCATGGTCAGAGAGATCATCGAAGCCGGACGAAATCATCTGATTTACCTGGACACTCGTGGAGTGCGGCGGGTGAGATACAAGCAAGCGAGACATTTGAAGTGAGGTGAATCTATGCTACGCGATGTTTTCGGTGATTGTAAAAACTGGCTGGATTATGCATGGGTTATTACCCAGATCATAATCCTCACGACTGCTTTTGCATGCATCGCCATCATTCTGCCTGTGGCCGCATGCCTGACTGGAAAATGAAAACGGAGTGAGATTGAATTAAAAATCCATTCTCACTCCGAAACACAAAGCCAAACCAAAGGAGATGCTAACACAATGTCTGAGACAACGCAAGCAAAAATGCAAGCAGAGGCGATGGTGCATGCAAAATCGCGCCATGATTGCTCTATTGGAGCCTACGAAACGGACTGTCGCGCAGCCGAGATCGAAAAAGATATTCGCACCCGCGAACGGACGATAATGGGCGATATCGCTGCCGAAGTCGATCCTGATACCGGCAAGAAGTTATTCAGTAATGCGGAAACCCGCAACGCTGAGTTCGAGATCAGGGTAGCAAACGATTCAGAATTACAGAAACAGCGTGAAGCGCTCCGGGACGAACAAGCGAAATCACGGGTGTTATCTATCGACGCAACATACCACGCAGACATGAAAGAGATCATCTGCGCGTTTGCAAATCGCGAGGCATAAACATGGCTACTCTTGATGATGTCATTCTGTTCGCCAACAAAACGCCGACAGGTTGTGCCGCAGTGCAATTCCCGATCCTAATCAGTTGCCCACGGTGTGGTGGTCTGCGCGGTCTGCAAGCGCCGATAAAAAACGGCTCTATAACAATTATGGATGCTGAGCTCGCGCAGCAGGTGGATCTCATCCAGCAGGGATATTTACTGCGTGAGAATCAGGAACGTGCCGCACGCGGCGCCTTTGCCGGCATGAATGGTCATGACGGCTGGCCGGACGGCTGGCAGGAAGTGCAGGCACGCGAGATTTGCAAATGTGAGATCGCGCAATCGGAAAGACAGGTGGCATAGACATGCCGATCCAGTTGCCTACACAGATAAGTGAGCCGAAAACATCCATAACAGAGTTCACTACACTCATTTATGGACCACCCAAGATCGGTAAATCAACATTCTGCTCGCATGCTGAGAACACATTATTCATAGCTACCGAACCGGGTCTAAACCATCTCAAGGTTTACCAGACACCATGCGGTAGCTGGTCTGATTTTCTCGAAATTTGCAAATTGCTTGCTGCTGGCAAACACAATTTCAAAACTGTGGTTATAGACACAATAGACAACCTGGCAGCGTTCTGCCAAGACCACACTGTGCGAAAACTCGGTATTGAGCATCCATCCGATCTCGGATACGGTAAGGGCTGGGATACCATCACCACACGGTTGCATCGGGCGCTTACATATCTTGCAATGCTCCCTTATGGGTTGTTGATGATCTCGCACAGCAAAGAGAAAGAGGTCAAAACGCGCACGGGCAAAATGCCCAAAATAGCGCCTACCTTATCCGGTAAGGTTCTCGAAGTGGTCACCAACCTGGTCGATTTCTATTTATATGCTGATGTCGAAGACGTTCTCGATGAGGATAACCACATAATCGGCTCGCAGCGTGTTCTGCACTGCCAACCCACGACAATGTATGACTGCGGAAACCGCAGTCAATTCGAAATACCCGACCCATTACCTCTCGATTATAACGCTTTCGTCAAGGCGCTCGCAGAGCGCAAGCCCAAGCAAATTAGCACAACTATCGTGGATACATCCACACTTAAAGGAGGCTCGAAATAAATGGTGGCATTACCTAATCTCAATTATCTAGATGACCCGTTCGCTGAAGCGGAGGAAATGACTGGCGGTGGTTCTCTACCGGACGGAGACTATGAATGTATGGTCGATGAGGTAGAGATCAAGCAGAGCGAAGAGCGCGGCACAATGTGGCTCAACTGGAAGTTGAAAGTGTCTTCGCCAGAGGAGTTTGCCGGGCGGTTCCTTTTCCACACGAACAGTATTCCTGTTCAGGACACTGATCCAGAGAAGGCGAAAACGATGCTCGGCATGCTCAAAGCTGATCTTAAGGCAGTCGGTGTTAAGGTGGAACATGAGCGGTTCCGGTTGGGAGCTTTCTTAAAGGATCAGCTCTCTTCACTGCTCGATAAGCCCATTGCCGTATCGGCAAAAACGAAGAAAGATAACAAAGGCCAAGATCGACAGAATACCTATTTCAAGCGCGAAAAAGAGGGTGCAAGCACAAATGCAAGTACTTCAGGTGCCACGAGCACGGCAAGCACAGAGGTTAGCGATGCTCCATTCGATCCGTTTGCGGATGAGTAACAAATAGCGAATAGGCGACAGCAAGTAAACGAGTAAGCGAAGCGGAGATATGCCGGTAGTGTCGGCTGCCGGCATGTAAACACCTGAAAGGAGATAAACGAAAGTGAGCATCAAATACAAAGTTCATGTCCCAGTGGTCACCACTCTCGATATCGAGGTCACTATAAATAATTCCGAGGGATTGAATCCGGGAGTCGAAGAGATCATTCACGCGCGACTGCAAAATCTGGGTAGACCCATCGAAACGGATGCCACATCGGATGACATCATTGTTTTATCTGAGCCTGACGAGGATACTAATGAGGAGTCTGCGCAGCCGGTTATGCGTCCTTCTGAAGAGCTGCCTACGACAGAGATTGCAAACGACTTAGGCAGATTGCGCGAGATGGATGGCGGTGTGGTCGGCATCACAATGATCTCGAATGAACCCGAACAGGACCGAGAACAAGCAGAGGAATGTGAACAGGTAGATGAAACCGGGCAATCACAGGAACTATCGGATTCGCAGGATTCGACCCCTGCAGGTAACATCTACTATGATGCAGCCAGTGATCGTGAGATATTCGTCAGCGACGGGCTAACCCGTGGTCAACTGTGGAAAGCTTATTGGCGTAAACGCGGTGAGACTGGCGAACATAGTTTCAAATCTCCCGAGACACCGCAGCGGAAAACGCGAGCAGAGGCACAGGCTGACCTCGATGCTTACGCAAAGAAGACAGCATGGGTTATCGCGGGCGATAATCAGGATAACTCAGAATCAGTATCAGAGCTTACGCAGGAACCGGAAGCGCAATCAGAACCTATATCTGAACCGAAAGCAGAGCCAACAATAGAGCAGGAATCTACACCCATAGAAGATCCCATACCTGAGCCTGCGCAAGCAATTACCCCACCCGCCACAAGCGCGACCTCAGATGTGTTCACTGGTGAATTGCCTGCATTAAGTTCACTTATCGAACCTGGTGACCTATTCATTAAGATCGAATCGAAACGACTGCCGGGAATGGATGTAAAACCTATAGCCGTGCAAAGCGTCGAACACGACCGCGGGCGCATTATCGTGCCAGGAAAGGGTCCTGTGATGTTCTCCTCGCTCGATGATTCCTACAGATTGTATCTCTGCGAGGATACAGTGCGCATGGGCGATAGGCTCAAAAAAATACAGGACGGGTCTGTATACAACGTTATGTATCGAAATAAACGGCTTGATGGTGATGGTTACGAGGCAGCTACACTCGATGACAACGGGACATCAATCACTATCAATTGGGATGAGCTCGATAACGAGTATCAAATGCTCTGCCGTGGACCTAAAGAGCAAGCAACTAACGTCTCTGCGGAAGATGAACCCACAGAGACGTTAGAAGAGCACACGCTTGAAGTTGACGATACAACTCCTGCGGACTCATTGTCTGCGATGCTATCTAACGGAGATGCTATACAAATATCCCCCGGCCTTGAACCGCCTGACGGATTGCCTGAATCCACGGTAGTTGTTGAGATTAATGAAACTGATATCATCACCACTCACGGACCCATCTCACACGAAGTGATTGATGACCTCTACGAGCGTGCGCCCAATGGCGCATCGATATTCTCATCTGACCTCAATCTACCAGACCCATTCAGTGACGATTAACAAGTAACCAATAGCCAGCAGGCAGTAAACATATTTCTCTCCCTGCTGGCTCCATTTTTACCCTTAACAGTCGAGCTGGTGAACATTTTCGAAGGAGATGAATGATATGGGAAAGCGTTCAATTTACCCACGTGATTGCGGCGGATGTCTGATGAAAACAGCTATCGGTTGCGATGTGTTCCTAAACCCTCGAAAAGCTCAAGAGATGGAGCCTTTCGGATGCAGAGCAAAACGCACAACACTTGAGCAGATCAAACATGATGAGGCTGAGCGATTGCGTTATGCTGAGGCGCATGGCAACGAATCAAAATACCCAATTATCAAAGCAGCATAGATGCATAGCAAAGTAGCAATATAGCAAAACTCGTTAAGCACTTAGTAACAGATAATGCGCGCAGCGCGTGAGGTCCAGGATGAACTCAATAAGCGATATGTTTGGTGTGGTAGAGCTTGAATGCAACAAACCCTATCGACTTCGGCTTGCAGGCAAAAATGCGAGAGCACACGAGTTTACTGGTGCTTTCGTGAAAATCACACCCGAGATGATGCTAAAAGTCATGATGGATACAAAAACTAATAAACCCGGCATTATCGATATCTGGATTGAGGTGTGGGATCAGGAAAACCGGTGCGCCCGACCGGTTGAAATACGAGGTAGGCAGTGAGAATCATAGTCGATACTCGCGAACAGCGACCTTATGCGTTTGATAACTCAATCAGGCGCAAACTGCCCGCAGGCGATTACTCAATCGAAGGGCTTGAAAATCGTGTGGCGATTGAACGCAAGAGCCTTCAGGACTGGGTGAATACCGTGCTCTACTCCAAAGACCGATTCAAGGCTGAACTTAACGCGCTGCGTGCTTATGACTTCGCCGCGGTGGTCATTGAAGCGTCGCTTAGCGATATACTCGCAGGCGATTACAAATCAGAGATAAAACCGGATGCCCTACTAGGTATCACGGTTGGGATAATGCAGGCATTTCATCCTGTTCATGTGGTGTTCGCTGGGGATAGACCGCATGCATTCGCGCTGGTGGATAAGATGCTTTCGCTTGCGGGGGAACGATATGGCGAAAAAGCTTCACATTAAAAGAGCATATTGGCATGGCGCATGGTGCAGTCACAAACGTCGTCCGCGAGTATTTGTAACAGTCGAAGAGACTCCAATACCAGGGGAAATCGTGTGCGAAGAATATCGATACAAAATGATATCTACGGGCACTGACGTTCCGTCTGATCGCCTATGCAAAATGTGCAAGGCTATTGTCGAGGGGGAATGGCGTCCTCCATGTGACTGTGACTGGTGAATCAATAAAGAGGGATTGATATGGTAGCAATACAATTTGAAGAGCGCGCCAACGCGCAGGAAAGCGAAATCACCGGCAAGGTGATTCATATATATAGATCAACTGAAAACTGGTCGGCTGGAATATTGTCGGCCGAGAGTAATGGTCAGTTTTATATTGATAACGATGTTCGGTTCTCTGTTGACGCTCGCATTGAGTTGGGCGAGAGAATCACCCTGCACGGCTCGTGGACAAATCACCCGAAGTTCGGTTCGCAATTCAAGGCGTCTTCGATAAACTATCCTATGCCGGATATGAGTGCTGCGGGGCTGGCTGATTATCTAGCTCATAACCCCGCTTTTCGTGGAATAGGACCGGCTAAGGCGCAGGCGATCTCTGATGCATTCAGAGATCGATTCGACCAGGCGATACGCGAGACTCCGCACATAGTTCAGGCAGCAGCTAAACTCACTGATAACCAGATCGATATTCTGCGAAGCGAATGGATAGCCCGGGCGGACGTAAATGCGATAGCTACATGGTTAGCTTCGTTCGGGCTCACGCACTGCCAGATTAAGAAGATCGCGGAGCGATATGGAAATCAAGCAAAGCAGGTTCTTGAAGAAAACCCGTATGTGCTTGCTGATGAACTACACGGCTATGGATTTGCTCGCACTGATGAGATCGCCATAAAAATGGGCATGCCCAAGGACCATCCTGGCAGAATACGAGCGTGCCTGATCGATCTCGTTAAATCAGAATCAGACGAGGGTGGGCACACCTGGATTGATCGCAAGCAATTAGTAAAACAGGCGGTTGCTAAGCTCGCATTCGACACGTTATCTGCTGAACAGTTGATTCGCGATCAACTGGCAACACTCTGCGAAGCAGATTTAGATGGCGATACACTACCTCGGCTTGTAGATATTGAATACGACAGTAACCATCTCATCGCTCTGCGTAGTATTTACAATCGAGAGATTGAATTACTCAACTGGTTTACACAAAGTGTAGATCAAAAACCACAGCAGGTGTGTTCATTTTGCCTCGGCAATGCTATCGAAAACCTCATCACGAATCATGGCTTCGCCACACCAAACACTGATCAGATGCGCAGCATAAAAATGGCTGTAAACTCACGAATATCAGTTATGTCTGGAGGTGCCGGCACAGGCAAAAGTTTTACGATAGCCACGATATATAGGTTGTTCACCGACTGGGGTAAGTCGGTCGCTATGTGCGCTCCCACGGGTAAGGCCGCGAAGCGTATGAGCTCGCTAGCGCAGGGAGCTTTCGCATCGACAATACACAAGCTTCTTGAATATGATCCGGTCTCCGGGGAATTTGCCTACGGCAAAAGTTGTAAGCTTCCCGATGATCTCATCATAGTCGATGAAGTCTCTATGTGTGACATCAATCTCCTATGGCATCTATTCTCCGCTATCGACCTGCAGCGCACTCAGGTATTACTCGTGGGCGACCACAACCAACTCCCACCTATTGGCGCGGGTAATGTCCTTCGCGATGTGCTTGCACATAACATCTTGCCCGATCACATCCTCACGGAATGCATCCGCGCTGCTGGTGAACTCAAACTCAACTGCAATGCGATACTCGCAGGTGAGATAAAACCATCAACAACTGTGCTTCCCGCAGGCGGGCGCGAATGGCGGCTTATAGATAATCTTGAGGATACAGAAAAGGTTATCGAGTCGCTACGCATGCTTTACTCCGGGAAGCTCGAATCCTGGGGTTTTGATCCTATAAGTGAGTGTCAGATCATCACTCCCTACAACAAAGGCAAGCTCGGGGTGAATAGGATCAACGCCGAACTGCAGCGCATTTGGCAGCTACGCAAGTTTAATAAACAACTGCCCGAAGTGCCCACAGATAAAGAGACGCATACGCGCTTTTATGTCGGCGACAAGGTTATGCAGATCAAGAATGATTACAAGCTGGGCAGTAATGGCGTGATGAACGGCACACAGGGTGTTGTCAGATGGATGGGAGTGCAGGGCAGTAAGGCGATTATGACCATAAACTTCGATGATGAACCCGGGGTGAACATCGAAGTGGGGAGTGACCAGGAGAAAAACATCGTGCTCGCCTATGCCTGTACTATACATAAAGTGCAGGGCAGCGAATACCCTTGCGTGGTTTCAATAATCCATAGGCAGCATAGTTACATGCTCAGCAGGAACCTGATCTACACAGCCGCTACTCGTGCTAGAAAAACAGCGATACTTATAGGCGATAAGATTGGGATGCGGCGCGCAGCGCGCACTACAGCGCCTATTGAGCGACGCACATGGATGGGGTTGGTGTGATGATCGGCACGATTCAAATTCAGTTTGAATCTGAATCCGAAACCACGGTTACATACCGCATTAGGCATACTACCATTTTCTCAGATCGATGCAAGTTCATTCAAGTGCCTAAAACCGGCGACGCATACGAAGAAATGGCAGCGGCGATACTGCTAGCCAAACCGAGACCGCAGGGGAGATTTTAATGGTCGAGCTTATTGCTCGCAATTTATCACTGGACCATCTACCACAACAAAAGTAGGATCAGGATGCCTGAGTATAAATCTAATCAAGCAGACATAACATCAAGAATAACAGACCTGCAGAACATACCAGCCGAACTGCGGCAGCGCCGCCAGTGGGTTGTCTACTCGCTCGAACCGGGTGAGGATAACCGTCTCATCAAAATGCCTCGTCAGGCAAATGGCGGAGCTCGCGCCGCATCGAACGACCCTCTCACATGGAATACGTTCGATGCCTGTATTCGCGCCTGGCAGATGCATCCGCAACGGTTCGCCGGAATCGGATATATCGTATCTCCTGATGACCCTTACACCGGCATCGATCTCGATCATTGTGTAAACACATCCACGGGAGAAATAGAACAGTGGGCACGTGCTATTCTAAACCAGATCGATAGCTACGCTGAATTCAGTCAATCCGGCACAGGTATCCATATCCTCGCCAACGCATCTAAACCCGGTGCCCGTTGCCGCATAGCAAAGCATCCAAATATCGAATTATACGATAACCGCCGATTCCTCGTGATGACCGGCAATCTGGTTCCTAACACCTGTGGCGCAATTCAGCCGGCTCCCAACGAGATAGCTGCGCTGTATCACGAACTTTTTGGCGATGAGCAACCAGAACCTCGTCAGTCCTCAAAAAGCGGGCGTAGAAGCGCATCAGATATCAATCCCGGTGCCTCTGGCAATACATCCAGCGCCGCAGGCGCATTATCTGATTCCGATATTATATCTCGTGCCTGCGCAGCCAGCAACGGCGATAATTTCAAACGACTTTGGAACGGTGACACCGGCGATTACAACAACGATCATAGTGCAGCTGACTATAAACTATGCAAAATACTCGCATTTTGGACTGCTCGCAATGCAGAACAGATGGACCGCCTATTCCGGGAATCCGGTCTTATGCGTAGCAAATGGAATGAATCCCGCCCCGGAGGAACATACGGATCAAACACTATAGCGCGAGCAATTTCCGACTGCAAAAATGTTTATATCGCTACAGGTAAAAGTAGTAAATGCAAATCCAAAAGTGTCACCACATCAACTACATTAGACACTGCTACTGGTGAGATTATCGAAGATAATTTCTCACCCACCCTCAAGCACTTGACCGATCTCGGCAACGCCGAGTATATGATCGACCTATACGGCCATGATCTCCATTTCAACGTTGACCGCGGTCTGTGGCTCTACTGGACAGGCATGCTCTGGCAGGTGGACGAAACGGGGCACATTGAACGGCTTGCATGCAATAGCGTTCGCAGCCTGTATGAACTCCTTAAAGATGTCGGTGCCGAGGATCCGGACAAAGCAAAAAAATTGCTCAACCATATAATCAAATCCGAATCGCGACCACGGCTTGAAGCACAGATTAAATTTGCTCGCTCACTCCCCGGGGTGCCTGTCAAATCGCGCGATCTCGACTCAGACCCCTGGTTACTTAATTGCCAGAATGGCACCGTAGACCTTCGCACGGGCGAACTGAGAGAACACAAACAATCTGACCTGCTATCCCAGATATGCCGTGTGGATTATATCCCTGATGCGCAATGCCCGCGCTGGATTCAATTTCTCAACGAAGTATTCCTTGATGACCAGGAACTCATTGCATTCGTGCGTCGAATGATTGGCTACTGCCTCACTGGTGACACCCGAGAGGAGTCCGTATTCATCCTACTCGGCAAGGGGCAATGCGGCAAATCGAAGTTCATTGAAATTATTCGCGATATCCTCGGTGACTATGTAAAAAATACCGCGGTAACCACATTTGTGGAACGTAACGATACCAGCACTGCTGATATTGCCGACCTCGTGGGTGCACGTGTTGTTACAGCCTCGGAAGCCAGTGAAGAGCAAGCATTCAATGAACCGTTGCTCAAGCGTGTAACCGGGCGCGACCCAATTACCTGCTGCTTCAAATACCGCGACTATTTTACCTATATCCCGACCTACAAAGTGCTCTTCGCAACCAACGACGTGCCGCGTATGCGATCTCAAAGCTTCGCAATGAAGCGCCGTATTAAAATAATCCCATTTCGCCAAAGATTCTATGATCCTGACGACGGCAAGCAGCCTGTAAAAGATGATCAGATAGGCGCGAAGCTCGCGGCTGAGGCATCAGGAATACTCGCTTGGGCAGTGCAAGGCTGTCTTGAATGGCAGCGTGATGGTCTGAAAGTGCCTGACACCGTGCGCAACGAAGTGAACAAATTATTTGATGCGCAAGACCCTCTTGCAGAGTTTATTGATTCAGAATGCATCAGCGACTATCGAGTCATGATTCCGGTAGGAGACCTATGGGATGCATATCAAAACTGGTGTGAAAACAACAAGCGCCGTCCGGCATTCAAGCAGTGCAATTGGTTTAGTCGCAGTTTAACCCAAAGAGATGGGTTAGAATCTGATAGAGGTATGTCAGGAGTTAGGATTATATATGGATTAACTTTGAAATCTAGAGTTGATAATTTACCTCTTGACGCAATTGACGCAAATAACGTATTTTTCAGAACTTACCCCCATGAAAGGGTTAATCATGAGGAAGTTCAGAAAAATAGCCTAAATGCGTCAATTGCGTCACCTGTAGACTCTAGTCTACTAGATGACCCATTCGCCGATGCTGATGATGAGGTGGCTTAGCACTATGGTTACAACAAACCCTTTACTTGATCTTTCATTATCCTGTGGACCTGATAATCCGCCTACACGCCCATCTATGTCGTGCTTGCAATCGCTATCGCAGCGAGGATACAAAGTGATTTTATCACATGATGGCACGCGTTTTACAGTCGAACCTTCTGCGAAGTTACGCAGCCAGCCAAAACTATGTGCCCTCATACGAGATAAACGCGAGCAAATACTTGCAGAACTGCTTGCGCAGCGCGATGCAGAACAGAATGCGCAGCAACAGGCTCAGCTTGACCAACAACGGGCTTCTGACGTAATTCGCGGGATATTAGACCCTAGACCCGATATTTTATACGACTCCGCATTGTGGACACAACTGTTACGCAGTGCTGCGCTTGCTGATAGTTCACTATTCGGTCCTTTGCATGGCTTTCGATGTCTCGGTGCGCAGCTATGTAGTAGTGTAACTGGATTTCATATCGTCTACGATGCTACGCAGCCGGGCTTTGAAGATCAAGATGATTTCGATACTGAGTTTCGTAAGTGGTTTCGTCAAAATGACGACTTCAACTCACGAAGAGATAACGAGTTAACTGCGCTGCTGCGCAGTATTTAGAAGCTTTGAGCATCGAACAATACGGACACTGAAAGGGGAGTAGACAGGTGAAAGCGCTAAGCATACGTCAACCGTGGGCATGGGCGATATTGCATGCTGGAAAGAACATTGAGAACCGGACATGGTTTCAGAGTTTCAGAGGCCGGATAGTCATTCACGCGGGCAAGAGTATTGATAAGCTGGCTGTTCAACTTCTGCGTGCAAAAGGCTATGACGTGCCAATTAACCTACCAACAGGCGCATTGGTCGGCGAGGTCACTATAACCGGTTGTGTCAACAACCACCATGGTCGTGATGTCGATAGCGAATGGGCAGAACCGGGATACTGCTTCACTCTTGCTGATCCGAAGCCCTACGACAACCCGATACCCTACACAGGTAAGCTGGGGTTTTTCAAAATTGAGAAAGGGGAGTAGATATGAAGTTAACAGACGGACAAAGGGCGGCGAAGATGATACGGGCATGGAGTGCATTTGTGAATAAGGCTGACAACCCGAGAGCGTGCGAGTTATGTCCGGCAAATATCGCCTACTGCTTAGACGGCGGCTCATGTTCGCAATCATTCGCCCGCGCCCTCGGCATACCCGACCTCGAAGCATTCCTGAAGCGGCTGGAGTCAAACGCTGTCGCTGAAGCAGCTTACGCAATGTGGATTTCACTTAACAGTGAAACCTACGACGGCAAAGACGACGTTGAGTTTGAGCAGTTGGAAGCTGCGCTGAAAGAGGCGGGATACAAGACGGAGGAAAACAGATGAGTGAGACATGCCCGAAATGCAACCATCCAATGATTATATTCAGAAATGACATACCTATCGACATCTCGCAGACTGGTCAGGGATATTTGCATCATCAACCCGATGGTGCAGAATGCCTGCGCGCCCAGCTCGCCGCAGTAACCGCAGAACGCGACAATTTGAGGGCGCTTTTAGATCCACCAAAGCGCAAACTGTCGTTATTTGGCATTCTCCATCAGTGTTATGGCGGAGATATAGATGCTGTATGCCCAGAGTGCGCACAGCCGTTGATAGACGAGGGCGGTAAACGTCATCGCATAAACGGCTATATCTGCCTACGGACACGATTCGGATTCTTGTCGGGTTATCTGCACTCTAAAATGGGATACATCGAAAAGATAGTCGGTTTAACCCGCGAGCGCGATGAACTCAAGCGCAGGGCTGAGGTGGCGGAAGAAATGATGCAACATTTGGTGAAATGGCTGAACGATATAAATGTTCAATGTTCACGCATAGCATCGATGGTGCCCTCTTATCCAGATCGTAAAATCCTGGAAGCTATATCAACTGGAGCTAAAAATGCGGCGTTGGTAATTGTTTGCGAAGCCGCCGAAGCCGAACTCGCGGAGGCTCCCAATGACCCTGCTTAACCGCGTGCGCCGATGCACGCAACCTGACAACTGCAAGCACCTATGCTGTCATGCCTACTGCCTGCACTATATCTCAAGACTGCATGCATGGGTCCCGACGCCGGTGGTGCTGATTGATACTTGCGAGGTGAGAAACAAATAAAAACAGACGCCCGCTATCTTCCGCGAACGCCCCTGAGATAAAACTCATCAATCACAGTATACCAGGGAGGGCAGGACGATGGCAAGGCGCACTGTTGCAATAGGATTGGCTGAAGATCGAATAACACGAGGGGTAGACATTTGGGGCAATGATGTGCCTGTGGATGCTTGGGAAAATATACCCGCTTATCCATTCCAACCTGATCCTCGCGAATATGTCAGTATCTTAGTCGATGGCTCTGCGCTCGAACGACTGCTCTGGCGAGAGATTAAGCACATCATCAAAAAAGCTCGATTAACAGACTGGCAGGAAGTCGTACTATACGCTCATCTAAATGGACTTACCATTGCCGAGATCGGTATTCTGTATCACATTCCGAAGTCGTCTGCTCAATACAGGCTCGAATCCGCATTAACCAAAGTCGGCAATGTGCCTCACAAGGGGTTGCTAACTGTTATGATTGAAGCACTCGGTTGGCCTGCCGTGCGCGAGCATCTGGCGGATAAGTTAGAACTGCGGATTAATGGTAAAGTTCGTACGATTCGTACGAATTGAGCGTTCCAGGGCTTATATATAGGAGTGAATTATTTTCACTCTCTCTTTCTCTCCTTTCAGTGTTGTGGCTGGAGCACGGCTGTTATTGCGGCAGCCGTGCTCGCTTTTTAGGAATCTATCATGGCGTGCATTAGATACGATCCAAAAATACATATAGATCGAGCGCGAAAGCTCGCTGAAAAGGGGCTTACCGATATCGAGCTTGCGAAAGCGCTGGGTATCTGCCGCACAACGCTGTGGGTATGGAGGGAAGAGCATCCCGAGTTCGCCAAAGCCATTATCGAAGGGAAGCTGATCCCAGATGCCAAGGTTGAGGCCGCAGTATTCAAGCGTGCAGTCGGTTTCAAATACACCGAGCGCAAATACAAACTCAATGAAGACACTCAAACGATGGAGCTTGTTGAACGAATAGAGAAGGTGCAAGCACCGGATACAACCGCGTGCATATTCTGGCTGAAGAATAGAAAGCCCGAGGAATGGAAGGACCGGCAGGGCGCGAATGGCGGTCCTTTCGTGACTGAGGATATATCGAATTATACTCCAGAAGAGCGGCAGAGGCGCATCGACGAATTGATTGCTAAACGCAATGCAGGCAGTGCTGATGCGGCGCATGGGTCTGGTGATGATGTAGAAGATAGCGAGAACAGCGAGAACAGCGAGGGTAACGATGGGTAATTTGAGTGCTCAGGAAATTATGAATATATGGGCTCAAACCGAAGATCGCAGTGTTGAAGAAATCCTGAATGCAGTGCATGATACAGCCATACTGAATGATAGCAAAGTGCTTATAGTTAGCGCGGTGGGGAAGTATACGACCGTCCAGGCTGCGGTGGATGCTGCTGCTGCTGCTGCTGATGCTGACAATAGAGTGTTGATTGTTGCCATGCCTGGCATCGACCGCACTTATATACCGCATCCCTATGTTGATGTGGAATTCATGGAGGATGTAACCCACCGTGGTCGTTTCGATGGAACACCGTGGAGACACTTGGGTCCTGATCTCGACCCGTGGGCGTCTCCGTATCCGGGCGGATTGCTCTGTATTATCGTTGATGATCTAGGATCGGATATATTCACAGCAGATGCGGGCGGATGTACCGGCACAACTCCAGCTGCATATTGCAAAGCAAACGGCATACCTCTTGGTTTAGCTGCTCCTGTAAGTTTTATTGGCACAACTGATCATCTTACAGCAGCGCAGATGCGCGATCTCGCATATACATACGGGTTCGAGTTTTTATCTCATAGCTGGAATCATGCCGCGCCGCCCACCACACACGATGCTGTCGAGCAGGAAATTGTAGCCTCACGCGAGGCTTTGGAATCGCTATCGGATGTCACGCTCACTCAAGCATCGTCAATCGGGTTGATTGTGCGCGGATTCGTCCAACCTGGCACGTGGGTCAATGATACAACTCGTTTGGCTGTCGAGCAGGCAGCCGCAAGCGGTGATCTCACCCTCAAATCCAATTCGACTACTGATATTAACTGTGCATGCCCAGTTAGTGTATTTGTAACCAACCGAACAGGTCAGACAGCGAGCGGTGCGGCGGTTACATTCATAGTTTACGGTAAGAGCACTGCATCCGATACCGACAGCGACACGATAACATTTTCAGCAGCCGACCTCGCTAATCTGGCCAATAATATATCCAAACCGGATTACAGTGTCCTGAAAGCGACCACGAAAAAGTTTTATTCGGTGACAAGGATTTCGGCGAGTGCAGGGCAGACTACAGGTTGGAAATACAGCGCTGGTGTCGCTTATGGTGATTGGTATCTGGGATCAGTCAGCAAGTTCCTCAGCGACGCTGGGCGATGTGTTCGGTCTACTTATGAGTATTCCTGCGCGAATATGGTTGTTGGACCGGGACAGGCACGGCATGCAAGATTGAGACTTCCCTGGCCTTTAAAGCTCGCTGACAATACCACCATAACCACGAGTGCTCACGCAGATCAGGCTGTGCTCGATTGGGCGATACCCGGCGTCAAGACTGTGCTCTATTTCCACGCTAATCCGGGGCAGGTGGGTTATACCGTTCCGGCTGATTTCAAACTACTTATCGACGCGATGGTAAAGGCACGCACGGCAGGTAAACTTCAGGTCGTTACTCCTAGCGCGTTATTTGCCGCTCTGCCCAATTATTCCACACCCGCGGCTGCTTATGCCAAGCTCGGGGATTTTGATAGCTGGGAAACCGCAATAGGGGCAACGCCGCTCACCGGCGCGTGGAATCACGATTGGTATTTCTATGCTCCAACCGGTGGATCGAATTGGTATATCCGCGCCGATGCCGGGTCAGGTAAATGCCTGGAAATGAATGATGCCGGAGGCAGATTGACCGCAAAGAGATACATTGATTTTCCTGGTGGCTCGTGGTGTCGGATTCGTTTCGACGCTAAATTGGCTAGCGGGTCTGGAGCGATCACTCTAGGCAAGATCGACATTAACGAAAATGATACGCTTCTGGTTAATACGATTGATACCATTACGCTCTCGGGGACATGGACAACTTATGAGAGGTGTTTCTACATTCCGACGTGGTGCAGCGGGACTCTACAGCGACCACAGATTACTATTGCTACTACTGCCACGGGTCAGGTCGTGCAGATTGACAACGTGAGAATTGATAGAACGTAGGAGAGAGCACGCATGCAACGCATACTCATCACAATCACAATCCTCCTCGCGCTATGTTCGTCGTGCTGGGGCGCGACTTACTATGTCTCGCAGCAGCAGAATGACGCGACGCACGACGGCACGCTATCGCATCCGTTTGCGACCATCGCGCAGGCGTTCGCGGCTGTTTCAGCTGGGGATACCATCGTCATCGGTCCTGGGACGTATCGCGAGAATCCTGGGACAGGGACCAAGTTCACGGTAAGCCAGAATAACCTGTCATTGATCGGTGACCCGACTTGTAGGAGTATCATTCGGGATAGACCAGGGAGAGTTCGCCTGACTGGAACAGATACCAATAATATTCCTACAGACGGGATTGTCCTCTCCTGCGGAACAAAGACAGGCACGACTATCAAATATCTGTATATCGATGGTAGCAAAAATAATGTTGGTATGCAGGGTCATCTAACATCAGATACAACAATTTATGATTGTTATATATCCTCAAGCGCGAATGGAACAAGTGCATCGACATGTTATCGCTGTATGTCTATCGGACAAACCGCATTTAATACCTGTATAGCATACAATTGCATTGGGCTAGGATCAACGGCATTCCTCGCTACGACTGCTAATAATTGCCTGGGTATCGGGGTCTATCTGTTTCTATCAATCAACATCAGTAAATTGTCTCGCTGCATTCGGTAACCAGGGTTTCCGTGGTACTGGTACTAACTCATCAATCACTAAAGGTTACGCATTTGCCTGCAATACAGCAGCATATGGAGATACCAATACACCACCGTTACTAGCAGTAGGTGACGTTACCGCATGTTATTGCCCGGCGCTTCAACGCGGTGGCGGTTATGACACTGGAACTGCTCAGCAAGCGGCGTCAGTGCTGTTCAATCCTGACGCCTTAACCCGCGCTCTCCAGCCAATCCTAACCGCAGGGCTTCTTGATCAGGGTACAACCATTCCCGGCACGACTCCGACAAACGACATACTCGGCAGACTGCGAAGCGGCACGATGGACATTGGCCCGTGGGATTTGGGCAGTGCGGCGCATCCGACTCCGACCTGGGGTTGGGGCTTGCCGGTGGGGAGTAGATAAATGAGATCAGCACCTCTCGCAAAATGGGGCGATGCCAATTATTCGTTTACTGCTGATATTCAGGCTCAGGGCACGGGCTACCTCGGAACTATCGCGCTTGTTGCCGGTGATGTGCAGTATAGTGTAGATGGAGGGGTTAACTGGGTTAATTGTGCTTTTACTCAAAACGGCACGGTCATCGTTATCACTCCCGGTGCTACGGCACTTCAGAATAAGTCTATCGTGGTGCGGCTGCTCGATCAGTCAGACCCTATCGAGTGGTATGGTGAGCAGATTGAAGTGCTGACATTCGGCAATGCGAGTGCTTACTGTGCTATTGATATATCCGCTGTGCCCGGCACAGATACAGGGTTGGCGTCGCACATCGATGCGGCAGATGCCACCGCACACATTTCTGCGCTGAGTGACGCAATCGTGTCAACCATACAGCAGTTTCTCGATGCCAAGGTCAGTTCTGCGATTACTGCTGCTAACTCAGCTGCGAAGCCGTCTGACGTTCAGGTCACGGTCGAGCCGACGCCGGTTAATGTCGATCTATCCGAGATCACAGCCGCAATTGAGGCGATACAACCGCCGGATTTGACCGGAATTGCAACTGACGCGAGCGTGCAGGAGTTAACCGCGGCGGTGGAGGCTCTTGGCATTAATCATACAATAGAAATTGTTTACCCCCGACCGACACTTGAAGGCGATCAGGTTGATCTTGTCAGTGGTGATGATTATCTCGATGCTGCAAGGCGCTCGATTATAACGACAATATCTTCTGATGATATCGCTGATGATGACATTGTAACTATGCAGTTTGCTGATATCGTTGCAACAGCAAGCACGACAGTAAATAGTGATGTTTGCATTATAACGGTTGAGCTGTCTGCAGAACAGACAGCTTCGCTATCTGAAGGTAGTTACCCATATAGACTTATTGCCACAGGTGATACTCGCGGTGTGCGCACGTTGCTTGCCGGCATGGTCAATATGACTCAATACTGATATGACTCTAACAGACAAAGAAGAAGCCGAACTGCTGATGTTGTTAACGCTTGAATCAGCTTCTAAATTGTGGTCTCCTCACCCGGAAAATAAGCCTCAGCAATGGGCATACTCACTTGATGAATCAGGTGGGGTTGACGAGATATTTTATGGAGGTTCGGCGGGTGGAGGTAAAACCGATCTTGCTCTTGGGTTATCAATCACAAAACATAAGCGAAGCCTTATACTTCGTCGTGAATCCACGCAGTTGCGTGGCATAATTGAACGCTCGCGCGATATCATTGGTGATAATGGACGCTTCAATGAAGTGCTCGGTATTTGGAGAAACCTGCCGAATGGACAAGTAATAGAACTGGGTGGATGCAAGGAATTATCCGATAGACGCAAGTATCAAGGCAGACCACATGATCTGATCGTATTTGATGAGGCGTCAGAGTTTTTAGAGCAGCAGGTAACATTCATTGCCGGCTGGGCTCGAACCGAAGATCCAAATCAGCATGTTCTGGTGCTCCTCGTGGGCAATCCCCCAACCTCCGCCGAAGGTCAATGGATAATTAAGCGTTACGCTCCTTGGCTCGATGAGCATCATCCTAATCCAGCTAAACCCGGTGAGATACGCTGGTTTGCGATGATCGATGGTATCGAAACGGAAATGGTATCCGGTGAAGTCATTGAACACAAGGGGGAGAGGATAAAGCCAAAGTCGCGCACGTTTATCCCTGCCAAGGTTGATGACAATCCATATTATCGAGACACCAATTATAAAGCTACTTTGCAGGCTTTACCTGAACCTCTGCGAAGCCAGATGTTAAATGGTGATTTTACGGCGGGCACGGAAGATGATCCATGGCAGGTAATTCCAACTGAGTGGGTGCGTGCAGCTCAGCGTAGATGGAAAGCGCAAGCAACAATCTCAAGACAGGATGCTATAGGTGCTGACATCGCCCGTGGTGGCAAGGATAAGACTGTTATCGCAAAACGATACGGGCATTATATAGCAGAACTTATAAAGCATCCTGGTAATTCTACACCGAACGGACCAGCAACAGCAGCGCTTATAATGACTGAATTGCGATCACCACTTTGTGTAAATGTCGATGTGATTGGTGTGGGTGCCGCTGTATATGATGCACTCGCAGCAAATGATATACCAGGATTGAGAGGCGTTAACTTTGCCGAGAAGTCCACAGCGGTGGACAAGAGTGGGCGGTTGGGTTTCATTAACTTACGAGCGGAAGCCTATTGGACACTACGCGAAGTATTAGACCCTGCTTCGGGCTTGGATGTGGCATTGCCACCAGATACAGAATTGTTGGGCGATCTATGCGCGCCTAAATGGTCGCTAACAGTGCGTGGTGTTCAAGTGGAAAGCAAAGAAGATATTCACAAACGACTAGGGCGCTCCACAGACTGTGGAGATGCTGTTGCGCTGGCATTTATGAATCCATTACCTCAACCATTCTGGGGCGCGGCAAGTGCGGGCACGGAGAGATCAGTATGAAATGGCCTTTTGGCAGAAAAATAAATAGACAGAGCACGATTAATGCGGTAGTGCAGAGTCGGCCAGACTATTACCAGCCGTATCGGGATTCGCTGTATTATCTACCACCGCCCAATGATCCAATTATCCTGGAGTCGCTTCGCCGTGCGTTGCCGATCCTCAATGCCGCGACAGATCAGCTTGTGCGACTGACCGGTAACGTAAAGATTGTTTGGGACTCCCAGCGAGTGCAGGACGAATGGGATGTATGGGCGCAGAATTGTCGTGTGGCTCCCCTCGGTAAAGGATTCAACCGGTGGCTCAATGGTCAGCAGGAGCGGGCGCTCATCGGTGGAACCGGTGCGAGTGAAATACTGATTGATCCCGCTGGGCGTGATATTGCTGGATTCCAATACCTCTCCGCTCGCTCTCTGCGTATGCGAGTAGACGAGAATGATCCAACACAGGTTGTAATTGCACAGCAACAAACTTATAATCCGGTGCCGGTTCAGCTTGACCCTGATTTCATTGTTCTCAATGCTCATGCGCCGCGTGATGACAGTCCATACGGGCGTTCACTGTTTACTGATATCCCATTTGTGGCTGAACTCCTGCTCGAAATGATTCATGCGCAAAAGCAAAACTGGGAGAGGATGGGCGCTCGAAGCTATGCAGTGAACGTGGAAGTGCCTCCGGGTCTGAGTCCCGGAGTGGATGTCGGCAGTCTGATGAATAATCTGTTGAGTCAGATTAAAACATCATTCACTGAGGCTATGGCGTCTCGTAAGAGAAGGGGCGTCATAAAAGATTTCTTTGGTGCCGGCAATATCAAAATATCCACAATCGGAGCGGATGGCACTGAGCTGGAGTTTCAAATCCCGTGGCGCAGCGCAATGGAACAGATCATAGCTGCCACTCACTTGCCCTCGTGGATGCTGGGTTTACACTGGGCAACTACAGAGCGGCTATCAGATGAGCAGGCGCAAACGCTCGAAGCCGTGCTTAATGATTATCGTGATGAGTATACACCGTCTGCTCTCAAGGTCGCAACATTATGGGCAATGGTGCGGGGATATGGCAGCGCTATACCAGTTGCCGAATGGCCGGAAACGAGTCTGCGAGATCAACTGAATGCGGCGAGAGCGCAGGCGATGCAGGCTCAGGCTGAGAGTATTCGCGAACGCACCGGCATGGCGCTTTGGCGTAGTGGTGTGTTCGATCAGGAGGAATACGCCGAATATGTGACGGGTGAAGAAACTGTCGAGATAGCAACGCCTATGCTTGAACCGCCCGCATTGCCTTCACCGGTAGGATTCGGAGGCAGTGAAAGCGCGAGCGTTGGCAATCTATCTGCAAGAGAAAGTGAGCAGAAATCGGGGAGGCTGACTTATGGCGTTTAAGCCTCACTGCACATGCCCAGAATGCAAATCATCACTATTGCCGAGCACACATGAACAGCCACGTGATCGCCGCATTGCAATAGCAATTAATGATATGCATAACGCTATCGTTCGCGCATCGAATGAACTCAAATCTCAGATTCTATGTATCTGCAATCTGCCCACTCAAACGCGGGCTGATGATGAGCAGGCGTTTACTTTCAGCAGCATGCAAGAGCGTGAGTTTAACCGCGCGGTCGATATATTTCTTGAGAAAATGGCCGGACGTGATCGCACGCGACTGGGATTCACAAATAACGCCGATGAGAGTGGGATAATCGAGCATTATGATAGATATGCTCATTCGCTCGGTATCACTCGCGCTTATGAATTAACAGGCGCTGGTGATTCGGCGCTCTCGGCAACTGAAAATGAATCAGGCGTGCAGGCATTTATGGGGATGGCGTTTGACAGACTCAGTGAGAACGGCGCTATGCGCCTTGAGGGCATACGCGATGAACTGCGGGGTATCCTCGAAGATGGAGTAGCTAATTCCATTAATCCCATCGATGTGGCGCGCAGTATATCGGCGCAGTTCGATGAATACAGTCGGTATGAGTTTGAGCGGCTTGCGCGCACTGAGATTGCGTTTGCTCAAAATGCAGGATTCATTGATGAGTGCCAGGCAGAGCAGATAGATACCAGCACTGTTGACACCAGTGCATTCCCTGCGCATCCCAATTGCCTATGCGGATACTCAATAGAGCAGGCAGACAATGGCACATGGCACATGGTTTATGATGTTAGCGCTCAGGCATGCGAGGTATGTCAGGAGGTAGCACAGCAATAATGTCAACCTATAAGTTAACATGCCCGAATCCTAAATGCCCCGTCGTTGAGATTTCAGACGGGGCATTACTTTGTCCGAAATGCGGCGCTCGGCTCATTAAACAGATGCCGAGGCGCGGTCAGGTGGTGACGAAATGACTGTAAAACTTGTCGATGCGAAAACATTTGACGCGAGCAAACCGCTTCTAAAAATCGTTGAAGTGGCTACTAAAGCGACTGCTCCAACTGATTCGCAGATAGCGGCGATACGACAATACTGCCGACGCGATTTCTCGGCTGATGATCTTTACGTGCGTCAGATGATGCTTGCAAACGATCAATATGACCGCAGTTATGAGCGCTTTGATGCCGGTTATCTGCGCCGATTCGCCGAGACAGCAGCCGGTAAATCAGTGCTTGTCGGTCACGATTATGGCAGTGCTCCAATTGGTCGTTTCTTTGATGCTGAGATCACACGCGATGCTCAGGGATGGCAGTGGGTAGCGCCGTTCTGGTATATGCCGGTCAGCCAGGGGAATCAGCTCGAACGTGACAATATCGATGCTGGGGTCTGGAATTACGTGAGTATTGGATTCCAGCCCGATTATGCCGGCTTGATCTGTGACCTCTGCGGGCAGCCTTACTACCCGTATTATGCCGACGAGAGCGCGGCATACTGCAGGCACATTAAAGGCGATACGTATGACGGTCAGACATGCACTTGCACATACGATTCCACAAAATCCGATATGAGCACGGTCGAGATGGTAGAGGGCAGCATTGTATACCTGGGCTGTCAATATGAAGCCGCTATTGCGAAATCAGCAGAGCAGGGAGAACAATCAAAAATCTGGAAAATCGGTCTCATTGAGGCTGATAATAAGCCGCCGCGAGGCGAGCAAAAACAGGAGGACGACATGACTATCGAAGAGTTGCAGGCAAAAAATACCGAACTCTCCGGGGAGCTCGCCACCGTGAAGGATAATTTGACGGCGGCGAATGCGAAGATCGCTGAACTCACAACAAAAGCTGAGATCGGCACGAAACTACTGACTGATCTCAAGGATGAGATCAAAAGACTTGCCACATGCATCGGCAGGTCTGCGGCTGAAGCTGAAATCGTGGTCACTACCGATGATGTGACCAAACTGCTGGAGATCAAAACCGACTACGAAAAGCAGTGGTCGGCTAAGCAGGCTGAGTCCGGCAAGGGTGAAGGCGAAGGCGCTAACACCGGCGAGGATACCGAGGCGAAGCGGTTAAATCCGCAGCAGTATAGCGTGATATAGGAGGATCGAAATGGCACTTCGGAAATTGGGTGGAGAATCCAGTGTTGATGAGATGCTGGTTGTCTCGATGTATTCCGCCAATGGCCTCGCGTGGGCTGTTGGCGATATTTGTATTCAGGACACCGGCGCAAATCGCACGGTTAAGAAGCCGACTGACAATGCGGCACTTTGGGGTCGCGTGGTCGCTATTGCAGGTCCGTCTACCGCAACGAGCGCCACATCCACAATCCTGAGTGTGCATGTGTTCGGTTACAACTCGGTCATCGAGCTTCAGAATGATGCCGCCGTTGCGCTCGGTGTTTCGCCGCAAAGTAACGGCACAGCCAATAAGATCGAAACCAGCGGCGCGGCAGCGGGCAAAACGCTGGTCATTTCGAGCGATCTCAACTCTGATGGCAGCACCTACACCATCACCTGTTTAGCATAAGGAGGTTAACATGCCGACCACGATTGGCGGGATAATCAAGGGTATCGACAAGGGCTTCTATCGTGAGGCCAAACGCGATGATTGCCGGGTTAACGGTTATCAGGCGATTTCGGATGCGGCGATGAAAGCGGGAATCTATCCCGATCAGGCTACAATCGACAACCGCGTGAAGCGGCTGCTTTTCAAAATCGGGTGCAAAAATATCGATCCGAATGCGCTATCGCCCGGAATGCTCAACAAGGTTGAGATGCATGCTATTGAGACATACGCGCTCGATATGGCGTTATCCGATCAGGGTATCTGCTCTAAGGGCGCGGGCGCTGACCGAATCGAGAAGTTTTTCACGACCACCACGTCTGCTGTACTTTTCCCGGCTTGGCTGGATTCGCAGATTCAGTTAGGAATGCTGGCTATCTCGATCTTACCGGCGCTCGTTGCCGCCGAGACGTTTATCGACTCTGACACCTACAAGGGATTGAAATTCACCGATGTCGAAGACGATCAGCAACTTCGCGAGGTCGGTCAGGGCGAGAATATCCCGGTTACGAAGATCACTACTGCCGACACAGTTGTTACCGTGAAGAAATTCGCGCGAATACTTGAGGCTTCTTATGAGGCTATCAGGCGGCAGAAGATCGATGTGTTTGCGATCATGCTCCAGCGCATCGGTCGCAGAATTGCACTCGATGAAACGAACTGGGCGATTGAAACCCTGATTTCGGGTGACGGCAATACCGGATCAAATCTCACGCATTCGGATGTTGCCACATCCGGTAAGCTGCTTTACAGCGACCTTACCACGTTTTACGGGACATTCCCGGTCGGCTACCAGATGACTGATGCGGTCTGTAACTGGGCGCAGATCAATAACATCCTGAATATGGCTGAGTTCAAGGACCCGATGGCCGGGTTCCGATTCCAGTCCACGGGCGAGCTTCCCGGACCGCTCGGCGCAACCTGGCATAGATGGGATTCGCTCAATGCGCCTTCATTCGGTTCTGGCTACATTCTCGCTGTTGACAGTCGTGTAGCTCTCCAGCAGATCACGGAACTTTCTGTGATGAGTGAGGCCGACAGGCTGATTGATCGCGACATCGAGCGGACGAAGGTGGAGAAAGTGACCGGCTTCTATAAGCTCGACTATAACGCTGTCAAGATGCTGCACATCAGCTAAAAACAAATAATGAACAAGTGAATAACTATTGAGCCCGCCTGTGGTTGTAGGCGGGCTCTTATTTATGAAAGAGGCTTATTATGGGATCAAAATGTCCGATACCTCGTGAATTTGGCACTGATATATGGGACGGCTCTGCTATTGGACCGAAAGCCGTTACCGGGTCACAGATGGTAGATAATGCCCGCAGGCGCGTAACCAAAACTCCGATCATCAATATCGACATCGGCGCTGGCACAACTGCCGATTTCGTCATTACTCGACAGAGCACCGCTATCACAATTACTGCCGCTCGGTTTGTCTACACCGAAGCTACTGCGGCGGCTGGCGCTACTGCTGCTACCATTGCGCTCGGCACTGCAGCAGGCGGAACCCAGATCGCGGACGCCACGGCAATAGAGCAGCCCAAGGCTGTCGGCGCGGCTACTGCGTTTACTCTCAAATCCGGCGCTGTCGCGGCGAATACTCCCGTTATCGCTCGACTTACCGGTGTTGTCGCTACTCCAATCGCGGGCGAGGGGTTTGTCGAGATTGAATACACCGTGAACGACTAGGGGGGAATTGAGTTATGACTAAAATCAGATGCTTATGCCCACCTGTCCAGAACATCGCGGAGGGCGTTACCTTATGCTCAGTCGGCGCGGAAGCTGATGTTGAGCTTACGCACTTCTGGCAAGGTCAGATCGATCTTGGCACAGTTGAGATAGTGATATCTGCCGATGAGCAGACAGAAAGCGAGAACGATAATGGCGGTGACAGCACCAACAACAGTCGAGGTCGTCGAAGAAGGTCAGTTAAGAATTGAATATTTTCCTAACTGCGGAGACAATACTCGAAAATTCACCAATCTAGTAACTAACCGTATAAACAGTGCTGTAGCTCAGGTGCGGTCAGCTGTTGGCAATAACTGGAATAGCGAGGATGCCGATGTTTGCCAAGCGCTCCATGATGCAGTGCTTTATCTGGTGCTCTCGCGACTTTGGCAAATGATTGTGAACGTAATGGTTGCCTATGATGCAGAAGAGCTTCCGCCTGAGTTCGTAATTCCTGAAAATGCGGCCGCTACGCGCGTTTTCTACAAAAGCGAAGCAGAGCAGATTATCGCTCGATACGAGGGCGGCACTGTCTCGACGCCTGACGCTTATGTGGGCGCATTCGTGACGGATGGCGTAGATACGTGCGAGCATTCAATTCTCGGTCTGCATTATTAGGTGCTGACATGCCAATTGTGACAAATGCTATGCAATTAGTAGCGAAATGGTCGAGGCGCGAAAAAGCAATACGCCCGTTCGTAGCAAAAGCCACCAGGGAAGCGACAAAAGCATTCCTGGCTGATTCTAAAACGCAAATGCGGGAATTGATTTACGACAAGCCAATTCCCACGCGAGCGCAGATTCAAACCGAACGCAAGGCGCGGGCAGAGGGCAAAGGAAAAAGCTTTACTCCGCGTAAGCAGATGCATACGAAGAGTGACAAGCCAAACTCCACAGGCTCAAAGCCGGCATGGAAGCGAACTGGCAATCTGCGGCGATCTGAAAAGATGCGGATTGTAACAGCCTACGTAGGCATCGTGGAAAATGCCGCGCAATCACAGACCAAGAATGGCAAGCGATCATACTATGCTCGCTATCGACACGACAAAAAGAATACACGCTATCCAGCGCCTTGGCGAAAGAATGCAATCAATCGGATGCAAGGCAAAGTGCGGCTCATCTATCGCAAAGCAATACGAAAAGCACTGACCATGGGATAGCAAGGAGGACATTATGGCTGTAGAGCCTACGATTATAGGCATTTTTGATCGGATGGCTAAGGTCATCCAAAATGCGAAGGGGATAGCGAGCACGGGAACTGATTTCTGGGCTCGCGTTGACGCCGCGCAAGACGAGAGTTATGAAAACCGGATCAAGGGATTTGAGACCACGACGCTTGATACCGTGCTGGAAAACGGGTTTAGTATAAGCTCAGTATTCCAGCAACTCATCTCAAATCACATCCAATACCTGCGCGATATCGGAATCACTGACAGTAATGCGCTCAATGCATATTTGACTGCCTACTCCGGCAAGCGAATACCTTATGACGCAGGCGAGCTTATTGCGATGCTTCTGGGCGAGAGCATGAGGCTGCCGGCTTATCAGGTGTATCCCAAAGGGACACGACCAGCCGATGGATCCGATCCTGCGGACTCGGGGATGCATTGTCTGGCAACCGTAACCGGCACAACAGGAGCCCCCACGTGGGCAACTGTTGACGGTGCAATCGATAGCGAAACTTATGGCGCGATCATGCTCATCAACGATGACGCCACACCAGCGCCCAATAGCTTGATTCTTACCGCTACGCGGCAGGACGGGACGACAGTTGATATCACCGTGGCGCTTACCGCGACGACGTTAAATGCGCAGTCGATACTCGGTTCTCAAGCAATAGGCGCGGCGGGCGCGGCGGCTGGACAGAAAGTCATCCCTGTTGCGGCTACTGGTCAATTCAATGCCGGCGAATATGTGCTCATCGTGCATAACGATAGCTCGCAGGAGATCGCGCAGATCGCATCGATTACAACCAATACGAGCATCACGCTTGAAACCAATCTGCTGAATAATTATGTGCAGAATGACCTCGTTCTGCCTCTATTCACCAATATCACTTACAAGTCCGGCACGCTCGCGGACGGCAAAACCATTTCTTTGTGGGCGTATCCTGATAGGATTATAGCCCTGTAGGGCGGGAGGATATCATGGGTTCTACACCTGGAAGACTTAGCGGAAAATTCGGTTCGCTTTATATCGGAGGCGTGCTGGTTGCCGAACTCGAAAACATCAGCATCGAAGTGACGCCCGAGTTTATCAAAACAAGGGCTATGGGTGACATGACCGATGTTGTCGATCCCGATGGGGTGACATACGGAATCAAGGCTCAGCGGTTCAATCGCATAGCGAATATGGCATATTTTGCCGGACTTGCTGCTCGCACTGCATACGCTACAAACCCGCTTCAGTTGCTCGTTTATAACGATGACCGTTATAAAGCAGCCACGAAAGTTTTCGAGGGCGCTGTATGGGCAGGTCCGAGCACATACGCGATTGCCCGTGGCGAAGCGAGCAATGAGGAGATAACGTTTGAACCCGCTGGCGATCCGCTTTATGTCGGTGGATACGTGCCGGGGACGTAAGGTGAGATTATGCGCATCGTATCGAAAGATGAGTTATTCAAAGCAAAGCCGTCTATCCGTGAGTTTTCCATTCCTGAGCTTGGTGAGAATGCAGGCATTGTCATAAAAGGGTATTCGGTTGGTGATGTGCTCGCTATCGATGACGCCTGCTGGCTCATAGATAAAAATGGAAAACGACACTATAACGCGCAGAATGATCGCTTATATTCCGTGCTTCGCGCAGTGGCTGAGCCAAGATTAAATGAAGCGGATACCGCGGCGATACTCGAATTACGCGATGGGATTGCTGACGAAATCATCAGCATAGCTCGCGAATTATCAGGGCGAACACAATCAGCATACGATGAGCTCAAGGAGAGTCTGCGAGCAAACCCGGTTATGCGTAGGCTTTACAGTGTATGCGTTAAACGACTGCACAGATTGCCGAGCGAACTTACTGATGTGCCGGAGCATGAGTTCATGATGGCTTTGGGAGCTCTGGAACTCGATGCGGAAGACGAACAGAACGAACTTGATTCAATGATCGACGGGACATAGGTGTAAACATGGCTGTCGGCGGTGCTTCTTCGGTAGATAAACTGGAAACGCGGGTTGGTCTGACGGGTGTTGAGCAGGTACAACGCGGAGCCAGCATAATACGCGCGTCTATGCGTGGTATTGCTGGTGATGTAGGTCATGCGACAAGCGCCTGGCAAAAACTCGATCTGTCAGGCGTTAAATCTGCCGCGATTGGTGGGAGTTTGGTTACAGGTGGATACGCTGCTCTACGTGCCGCAAAAGATTGGGGCGAATCAGCTGCCGAAGCTGAAAGTGCGAGCGCTCAATTATTGCGGGCGCTTCAAAATACTCATAAGGGCACCGCGCGAGATGTGACCGAGATCGAGGAAGCATTCGACAAACTGCCCAAGGTCGTGCCGGGGTTCCATTCCGCCATGATCGAGGCTGCTTCGGCAATGGCAACGCTGGGCAAAGCCACACCGGATGAGATAAAAGAGACACTTCCTGCCATACTCGATACGACAGTTGCTCTGCAGAAAATGGGCAGAGGTGGCGCTGATGTAGCTACTGTTTCTGCGATGGTTGCTCGCGGCGCTAACGGTATGACACGTGGGCTCAAGAGATTAATACCCGATCTTAATGAGGCACGAGTGAAATCAGAGGGGCTCAGTTATATTGTTGCCGAGCTCGAAAAACGATACCACGGCGCTGCCGAGGCAGAATCAAAAACCGCTGTTGGCGCAAATACTGCGTACGAGAACTCTGTAGGCGCATTGAAACGCGAACTGGGTGAAGGGCTTGTGCCGGCGATGGTCAAAATGACCACGGTTATGAATAGAGGCGTTGGCGCAATGCGATGGCTCAATAAACACACGCATGGTGTGGCAGGTGAAACGCTCGCGGTAGCCGGCGCGATGGGCGTTGTCGGCGGCAGTATTTTGATGGTTATGCCTGGCATAAAAGCGCTTCGCGATATGTGGCACGGTGTGGCTGTGGCTGCCGGGGAAGCTGCGGTTGCTGAAGAAGCGGCGGCAGCGGCTGGTGCCGGAGCCACAGGGGCGGCTGCCGGAGGAGTTGCTACCGGTGTAGGCAAAGGTGTCTTTGCGAGAATAATGGCAGGCGCGGGCGGATTGTGGGGTGGCGCTCGCGCAATTGCTGGAAGAGGGATTGGCGCTTTGGGCGTATCGGGCGTTGGAAGCACTGCCGGGATAACAACTGCTGGATTGATCGGTGCTGCCGGATGGGCTGATGTTATTGATGAGGCGTTAGATTGGGCGCTTGGTTCTATATTTGGGCAGGGTGGCAAGAGGTTAGGCAATGGTGGATGGTTGCCTAACCTTTCACTTGGTAGAGCGGTCGGTGAGGGCATAAATGGAATTGGCGCGGGGTATTCGGCTGACAGGAATCGTATCCGTGCGTTTTTTGCAGGACGCAGTGCAAATGCCTATATTCGCGGCGGTTCCCATTCCATCCGCAGGATGATGGAAGCGCAGGCGGGAATGAACAGTGGCGGGAATGTAAGCCCTAACTCACCGAGCGCCGATCCAGCTATAACTGCTATCAATGTGAGTAACAACTATTTACGCAAGCTGGTAGATTTGTTGGGTGCTCAGAATCAAATGATAATCGGCGGTGGACCTCGCACATCCAAAGCACTTAATGAAGGCGATGTGCGGCGTGCTATCAATGGAACACTATCGCAGAATACTATCGGATAACAAACAGGTTGGGATTGCTTGCTATGTCCACATATAAACTTGAACTTGATATTCCACATCCAACGTTATCAGAACCGGGGTATTGCGATACTCGACTAATCCGTGATGTGGATATATCGACAGGCATGGCGAGCGGAAGCAACTGCATCATTGAACCGCAAACAGGGACGCTGATGCTTAAACCTGTTCAATTCGATCCTGATGAGTGGTATAAGGCGGATTATGATAGCTTACGAACCAATCTATCAGATTATGATTCCATCGGGCAATACTGGCAGTCTAACATTGTGCTCGCGCCCGCCACTGGAGCAATAAATCGACTTCGCACAGGCGGGTTTACGCTTATACAATTACTCGCATTGGCTGCTTCAACAGGCATCAAAACTGCTCAATTATATGATGGTCGGAATCTAATCCCGATACTCGCGAGTAAGGCCGAATACCCGTCAAACCAAGCATTTCATGTCGAGTTGGAACTTCACGGTCAGGTCAACGGATTCGCCAAAGATGTCGTTTGTATCCGCTTTGGTGATTTTCGTATCAATTTCCACCTGGACGGGACCGCCGACCTCTACTGGAACAGCGACGGCAATGGCGATGACGGCGATTGGTTGTGGAAATGCCGCTTTGGTGTTGAGAAAGGAAATAACGACGAGCGCGGAAATATTATGGGCGTGCCGGTAAACCCGATTGGTCTACCGAGTATAACTATTATCCCATTCGGACGCGGCAATATATGGGTGCGCGTTCGCAACGCCGGCAACGGATATGACGGTGTTTACACTCACAGTGAGGCCGCATTCGATGCTGAAAATAATAGATATGAGATAACTAAAGCTGGGAAGATAGTCATATATGTGCCAGAGAGTTATCAACAGAACATCGGCATCAGCATATCCCGTGTGGGATATAAAACGAGTGGAACATTCAGCGAAACGGGCATGCTGCCCTATGCGCCTACGAATAACCCGATCCTTACACCGTATTGGGTTACAACCATGGGATCACCTTCGCTCACTGCTGGAATATCCGACGATGATGGCAACGCCTGGAGCGGAGACGGTATCAAGCAGAAATACTCAGCCGATTTTACACTAACAGGTGATGGCACATGCACACCATTCCTCGATTCATTCCTGATAGAATGGCCTGCTATTGCGAGCACTCAATCCCCGGCGCTCATTACGATTGATGAAAGCTCTATCTTGTCGTTAGCGGTCGGCGATGGTGATGATTGGGAGGATCAGAAATGCTCTGTAAGCATACGCGACGATGGCAGCGATACTGATATATCCGCATTATCGCGCAGATCACGCATTGTCGGTCGGCTTATGATCGATGATGAGCCCTACGGAATATATGAGTTTCGCAGACCCAAAACAATCTACGGACATCGTAAGAACACAATCAATCTGCAGGGATGGAATTACGGCATATCCGTGATATCCCGGCGCAAATGGTGGACGACACGACCATTCGAAGGTTGGTCTCACCCAGGCGCGATTCGTAAAATATTGCAAATGTGCGGATGGCAGGATGATGACATTATCACCGACACCGAGAGCGTGGATTTACCCGAGAGCACATTGCAGGGGTCGGGAACAGATAAGGGTCAATCGGAACTTAAAAGCCAGCCACAAGTAAACACCCCCATACGGCAGTTCATTGAATGGATAATCGATAATATTTCCAATTGGCCTCTTCGGTTCGCGGCTGATGGTAAATGGTATTATCAGAAGCCGGCTTCTGCGCCGCTTACCCCTGAGTTTACCATCAAGAGAAATAAGCCCATGGCGGGTCAGACATGGGAACCTTGGTACGAGGATGGTTATTCCACTGAGCTTGAGCCGCCCGAATCTAACTGGATGGTGATGATTGGGCAGGCTGATGATAATTCCCTGATTGGAAACATCGGAATAGACAAAGGGTCGATTGCGAGCACAGCAGAAAGTAAACCAATCAATTACCTCGGTGAAGTGGAATCGGCGATTATCATAGATAAATCGTTGAATACCCAAGCCGTGCTGGATAGGGCGTTAGGCCATGTATTCGATGTGGCACGACAGGCAGTTATGACTATCTCATGGAAAGGTCCATTCGACAGCAGAATGACCATCGGTAAATGTTATACCCTTGAGGGCATTGGTGATGTAAAACTCACCGGATTTGATGGGTCAGCTACGAGCAAAGCGAAGCTCACGCGCAGTGCATGCATGACTTATGAGGGAGAACTTCAGCAATGAAATCGAATCGTAAGTATTTCAAAAGCATGCAGACCATGGCTGCTCAGAAATTATCGGTCGATACCACCTCGCGTAGAACAACCACGGCGCAGCGTCGCGTGAACAATATGCCTGATGAGATTGTTCATAAACATATTACATGGGGAACGCCTATCATTCGCGGGGAAGAAGCATAAATGGCTGTGCGGTTTACGTGCCCGGTTCATGGGCGCTTTACACTCCAGATGAGTCCTACTGGTCAGGGTATACCTTTACCGGAAATGTTTGCCAGCAATATGCCCAATATCACCCGGGCGGAATGCCCGCAGTGCGGCGCTCTGTGCGATCCCTGCGCGGGCTGTGCGGGTTATACAGTACCGAAACCGGTAAGGCCTCCGGCTCCTCCTATCTCTCTTGAGATAACCCAGATGCAGCGTGAGCAGTGGCGTAATACTCTGCACCTGCACTGCCCTGCGTGCATCATTGGTCAGAAATGTGACGCTTGCGGAAAGGATTTCTCCCGTGGCTGTTAAAATCAGACCTACTCAAAAATATGGCTTTGGCGTGCGCGGGAGTATTCGCAGTGTCCAGCAGTTGCATCTCGTTCCGACCGGGGAATACACCTGTCCTGACACGCGATACAGTTACTTGACGACTGTTTTACATGGCTCGCTTCCAGGTGGATTTTCGTTTGAGATCGGCGTAGGCGGCGGCTCTAACGATTGTTTCCTCAATTATTCCGGGCTTGAGGACTGCATGGGTGGAATATGCGAGGGTGGTTATGATGTGACTGCAAGCTGCTCAGTCGGTATCAATGCTGAGCTTGGCACACCTGTTATTCAGCCAATTGCTCATGTCGGTTGCCAGAAGGTTGATTGTGGTCAGTGGGCATGTCCAATCTGTGTTGGCGGTGATCACGACGAATCGGTTGATTTTGACGTATACATAGAGTTCGATGCTGATACCTGGTTTGAGATAACAGATATAAATAGAAGCGCTATCGTGCCATGCCTATGCGATGAGAGAGACGCGAACGGAGAATGGTATCGCTGGAATTGTTCCGATCTCTGGTGCCTCTACAGTGCCGCAGACAAAGACCCGTGCTGGATACCACCGCAAAAGGGCACTATATGGATATCGACTGTGGATAATCCTGAAATATCATATACAATCAGCGTGGGCGGCTCGATAGCAATGAGCGGGACTTACAGCCTGAGTTATCCACTCATAAACCCAGCCGCAATCGGCGCTCAGATCACGAGCTTTGTGCAGGATATGGCAGCCACAGAGGAATGTGGGCATGTCTCATTCTACCGCACTGGTGGGCTGGCTTCGCCGAACTGGCCGGAATGTGTTTACACCAAAGACGGTGACACAACCGCGAAGGTGAGTGGCGATACTCTCACTATCTACGCAGTGCCGAACATTGAAAGCCAGCATACTGAAATCGGCATGATGACCGATTATTGCGGAAGCTACACTCACACTTATAATGGTGATGTGCGGTATGTGGATGGTCCGCAAATCACTGGCGCGAATCTGCAAACGCAGGACTGCGTGCCGACCTGGGATGAAACCGCGCAGGCGTGGGGGTGCAATACTGACAGCAATTGGGATAGTCCGGCTTCGGAAACGCTCACATTCGGCGGTTGGTGGCGATTGGACGGTGTTGTCGAAGGTCCGTATGTTCGCTCTGTAGGCGGGATCGACTTCGCGGAATATAAAGCTGTCAACGTCTTTGACCGCAGCGGTGAGGATGATCTTGGTGATTGGTATAGACGGCTTGGACCGGTCTGGATAAGCAACCCTGGCGAGTTCGGACAGCCCGACTACCCATGCACCAACCCAAATCATCCGAATGAGGCAAATGGCTGTGCTCATAATGATTATCATGATAGGCGAGTGCTCGCAAAGATCGGCGAATCATCGGTAAGCTGGGATGCTCTGCGGTTCTCTCTTCAAAGTAACCACGTGGCATACAGCATCAATCGCGAAATCACAGCACAGGCCGGCGCGGATAGCTTCACAATCAATAACCTGAGTGATGTAAGTTTATGGGGCAGCAGATACATCTCCCTGGAATTCACTTCTGACGATTCGAGCAACGAGCCTTTTACCCTTGTGCTCGACGGCAAAGAATATGAGGTGAAATCATCGAGTGAATGGATCGATCTTCTTGCGCCGACGAATTATACCGGGTGCGGTGCGTCTGACAGCCTAATACCAACAACACGACCAGAGACAGCCGCGCATGGCACATCAGTCCCCTGGGACTTAGGCGTCTATCGCGTTAACAGCCTTACAGTCAAAGGACTTAAAGCCGGCTGCTCATATTCATTCACATCGATCACGCGACGAAAGAAGTCAAAAGTCAACGGCGGTTCATTTGTTGTGCTCGTATTGCCACAAGCATCATGGGTGGGCGTTTCGGCGGGCAATACTCGCAATCCCGAAGTGGATTCGTTTGTTGCAGAAGATGCAGGTATATCCCCTACCCTGCATCATAATCCCCATGTATACTGGCAACCAAGCGGATTGATATTCGTGGATGGGATGCTTGCAGGCGAGATCATACAGGCGAAGTTTCTCAAAACGCCTGACGAACCCTGCGGGGATCAGATAACCACGGGGGATGTATGGTCGGTAGTGCCAATGCTTAACGATACCGGTGATTACAGCGCATATCCAGGGGGATCCGATTCAATAATCACAGTCGAGGTATTGGATACGCCTACAGGGTGCTCAAATCTCATAGCTTATCTCGACCCGGGTCTATACGGTGATTACGGAGAAACCGAGGACATAACACAGGTGACAGTATCCGCTCAACTGCGGCTCGATTGGCTCGAACTGCCGTATATGTTCGGTAGTTACACATTCGATACTGAGAAATATTACGGCGGGTTGCTCGCTATGCGGGTCATCGGTGAGAATGCGCCCTATGATGTTACGGTGACGCAGGGAACAGATAGCCAGCAGCTTACAACAAATGAATGTGGATTCGCTCTCACGTGGGGAGGATCGACGCACGCATTGCAAAATAGCTCATCAGTTCAGGCAAGTGTGGGAATTGGCACAGAGCAGGTTACAGGTTTAACCCAGATACGCAATCGTAAATGCTCGATCCTCACGTTGCGGGCTGGCGAACAAAGCGCCGCAATCGAGGACTGTGATATAAAAACCGACACCAAAACACGAGTCTCACAGATGGCATACGCGAGTGCAGGAAGCATTCGAACAATGCGGTCATTTGATGATGGGATTAGCAGTGAGTCGGCAAAACTCGTTACCTCGGGACCGGGCGCGGGCAGTCCCTGTATCATCATCGATAATAGCCCACTGCATCGAACGGGCATTATCTGGCATGAGGGCGATATCGCGAAAATCGCATGGTCAACGGATGGTTTTACTACACGTGAGGAGCTTAACCTAATGACCGGAATCACGCATTTACGAGCTGTTGTAAATCAATATGGGGTGATGGTTATTATTGGTTGGCGATCCAGTGACGGCGCACTCGTAGCTGTGCAATCATTTGATTATGGTATTACTGTCTCAACGCCTGTGGTTATCGACATACTGCCAGAGCAGAGCGCCGGCCTATCGTTTACAGGTAACGAATTGGGTATGTGGGTTGTGCTCGCGGCTGATTCGAATAACATATTTAAGAGTTTTTGGAGCAATGATAATGGACTGACGTGGAGTTTAGCGTCGAGTTAAACGTTAACAAAAATCGGATTCAATCCATGCCTCTGGGTGTCCCAGGGGCTTTATTTATTAGGGGGATAACATGACCGAATATAGCGACCACGACATCATTGTCACGATGGCTCAACAGGTCGAGGATATACACAGGCGTATTAGCAAAGTGCCCGAAGAATGCGCTACACACTCAGCTGAGATAGAGAATCTAAAGGGCAATGTCGATGATTTATGGTCGGTTGTCGGAAAAAAGGCGTCATGGGCGGCTGTTGTTGGGATAGGAACGCTTATAATTGCTCTTATAACAGCGCTTGTTATGTTTCATGGTCCATCATAGAAGTAGGGTAGGGATCGGGAACTCGCAATATGCGGGCTTTTTCTTTGTACGGCAATCTCAGAAAGGGGGTCTCAAAATGAGGCTCAGAAGAATCGGAATTATCGCACTGCTCGCTGTCATTATGTTGGCAGCGCTGACTGTCATGCCGGCTTTTGCCGGTGATAACACGGCCATCACGCAGGCACCGGCGGTAAGCGCGACTGCACCCGCGGTGACCGCGGCGCCTGCACCTACACCTGTCGACCCGTGGACTAAGATATATATTCTCGCGTCCGCCGTCGTAACTGTAGCAAGTGTGCTCAAAGCACTTAATTTATGCCCATCCTGGGCGGCCAAGGCGATTGACACCGCATCGAACTTTGACCCGACAAAAATTATGATTATCCGGCAAGCGCTCTATAACGCGGATGCGCGAACACAGACGGCGAAGTCGATTATACAGCAGGTGAACGATCAACAGAAATGGGGTCTTACGCCGGAAACGGTGGACAATCTTATAGATGTGGTCAGCGTCTACGCGAAACAACTGAGGATTAAGCTGAGATGATCCTCGGAAAACCCATCGATTGTAAACTGACAGCTCTGCGCGCGAATCGAACGCTTCACGGCAGATCGGTAAATCGGCATCAGGACGTGCCGGGTCATAATGTATTTAAGGGTTATCTCCGACCTGGTACGGGTGACGCCGCCGACTTATTCGCCCCTGCCGGCACGCAGGTCATGGCGATGCATAGTGGGCGAATCACCTGCATAAAAGACCGCGACGGTGAGAAGTGCGTGCTCTATATTGAGGGCGTAAAAAACTCTGTCGATGTTTGTACGGTTTACGCTCACCTGCATCTCAAGGATGAGTTGCGTGAGGGTATGAATGTTACACAAGGTCAGGTCATCGGATATGTTGGGCGGCTGCTCAATGACCCGCATCTGCACCTTGAGGTATGGATTGACGGGCATCCGATCTCTGCGAAATCAGGCAAGGAATGGCTTAAAAAGCTCGCGCAGACGTGTGTTTGAATCAAATTTCCTCGCCCCTACCTCCGGGGCTTTTTACCTCTGATAATCCTCTCACTACCTCTGCAAAAGGCTCCCACGTGTGAATAGTCACGTGGGAGCCGATTTTTTTTTGTTTTCATTCATGGGAATATGGGACACAGATTAGGACACAGTAGAGCTTAATTATATGCCCTGTTGCTTATCTAATCATCATCTGCAAGAGTTAATTCGTGCTCAGGCATAAGCAGTTATCACCCAGTAATTACCTACTTGAGCGGTTCGAATCCCATTTCTCGCCCCAATTTTACGCTCAAAAACGAGCAAATCAGAGCGATAGGACACAAAAAGAGCACATCAGCTTGCTTTCGAATGTTTCTTTGCGGCAGCTATCATGTGTTCTACCGTGTCTACGATCAACTGCCGAGACTGGGGCATGACGTGCGCGTAAATGCGCAACATCACCGCAGGATCATGCCCCATCTGTTCGGCGGCAGTGTTGACCGGAACGCCGGACATAACCAGTAGAGTAGCCATTGTATGGCGTAGCACATGCAATGATACCGTAATCCCCAGTTTTGTTTTAATCTTATGCATCCCCTGAGAGAGCGCCGCTGGCGTGATGTGTTTTCCATTATCCCATGTGCATACATAGTCGCTTTTGATGTAATTGCTACCGTAGAGCTTTTTGTTCTTTGCCTGCATCTGTTTCTGTAACTGCAGTTCTGCAATTAATGTAGGGGTCAAAGCGACACTACGCGGTATCTCATTTTTGATGCTCTTCTCGGTAACGGGCAGATTTGGCACCTGGCTGATCGATTTGCGCACGAGGATTATCTCACGCTTGAAATCCACATCCGACCACTTCAGCCCCACGATCTCACCGCGACGTAACCCAGTGCAGAGCGCAATATAAAGTGCTACCCGATAGTTCGACTTATCGAATGCATTCAGAAGCGCAGCGATATCTTCAATTGATGCACTACTGCCTTCTCGGCGCTTCTTCTTGGGAGGATCGATTCGATCAAGTGGATTCTCAGGTATTAATTGCCACTTCGCCGCCTGGTCCAGAGCGCGGTGTAATACTCCATATATGTTCCACACCGTCTTCGCTGACAGTTTACCCCCATGCACCCCACCCTCGTCTTTCAACGTGGTCATAAGCTCCTGCAGCGCAATTGGTTTTAGATCGTTGAGTTTACTTTTGCCGATGTGGGGCACGATACGATCTATCGCATACCTGTAACCGTATTGCGTGGTGTCCTCAAGTCCGTTTTGCTTCGCGTGGGTAAACCATCTCTCCAGATACTCAGTAACGGTTTCCGTGGATGGCTCTTTATATCTGCTCTCTTGCAGTTTTGCTATTAATTTTTGCCGGTATTTATATGCTTGCGCGGGAGTCATGCCCTTGCAGGATTCGTTTTTTTGGCAGCGTTTACCGTCTGGGGTATAGGTATCATAGCGGATGTAAGGGTGACCATAACGCATGTAGACACCCTCGTATTTGGTTGTGGATGAGTCTTTAATCATTGGTATCCTTTACGGTTTACAGATCTTGCACGCTCTGAATCCGCGCTTCTCTGCCTCTCCTCGCGTCGTCTTGATCTTACTCTTCGCCAGACATCGGCAGCCGTCGCGGTGGTAGCATTTGCCGGTTTTAGTGAGGTAAACAACATCAGAAGCTGCGGGCGCGGCTGCGGACTGGAGTGCTGCGTATGGCGCCGCGGTCTGAATCTGCAGCTCGTGGTGCGCCGGCTGCGCGACGATCGGAGCGGTGAGACCCAGTCCGGCAAGAAATGCGAGAACTACCAGAATCGGAACTATTCGGGTTGCTCGAAGCATGTGAGTGCCTCCTCTATTGTTAGTATTTATATCTTGCGTATAGAATAGGCTGACCTAATACCGAAATGCCTCTGCAGCGCAGTATAAATGTTCACGAACTGAGGCGTAACGATTATGGGAGAATAGATACCCATTGTAATAGTGATCTGACCTGCCAGAGTTGATATGCTCGAAGTATGCTCATCAATGACAAGCTCGAGCATCTTCGGTTTTACGCCAATCTGTGTCCGTCTATCTGGTAGATAGACATATTCCCAGTCATCATCTCTGCGAGGATCAACCGCATCAGGAATGAATGAGAAGCCAAGTCTGATTAGGTCGACGTTCAAAGCAGGACAGATCCGGTATGGCATTAGTTTTTCTGCTACGATTACAGCCAATCTGTCTTTGTCTATCACAAAGACACCATTCGGATGCATCGACCCGAACTGATACCAGTCCTCGCGGATCATAGTTCTATGGCACCCGAAAAGGTTATAGGTGAACGGGCTGGCGCCATAGCAGAAAAGCGGATTGGAATGAGCACATGCGAGTTTATCCCTATAACATCGCAGCCACTTATTTATGTCGGCATTGCTTACTTGGTGGCCATTCACGCACACGGAAGTGGTTTTCCAACTCTTAACCTGCTTATATAGCTCCTCAAACTGCGGAACCGCATCAACGTTGAATGTCACACGATAAAGCGGTTTCCCAGCTTCTGAAATCATCTCTTCATAACTACCGCAACGTTTTGCACGATCTAAGATATATTGAAATGCCTGCGATGAGCTTGAGCCGAACTCCAGTTCGATCTTCCAGTCGCTGCGAAATGCTCCTGCCACTTGCTGTTGAATCAACCTGGCATATTGCTCGCTTTGATAAGGCCCACCCGGTATTTGCCGTGCCTGATATGAGGCCGAAGCCGGAACCGGATGCCCGGATTGCGTTGCCCTAGTCTCATTGCCCCGAACAATGACTGCTTCCGCAGAAGGATCGACGTGCCCGACACAGATCACCCCATTCTCGGCCATTATTCTGAACAGGGTCTTGTCGTGTGGGTGATCTTGCACCCATTTGATAGGATGCGAGTGACCGACCTGACCATTATGGATCAGTCTGACTCGGCTGCCGATCTTCGGGCATTCAAGAAACGTGACATGGAACTCGGGCATGATATAAATCCATTAATTAGCATTATCGAACAATGACTGCCGTACCCGGACTCTGAATTACGGACCTACTGGCGTATATTTCATCAACTTCGAATTGAAATTCTTTTCTGACATTGCCAGCAGGCAGGGGATCAGACCATATTGATATGAGCCCTCGAAAATCCCATGTTTTACCAGGCGCTAAACCTTCTGTATTTATAACCTCTGAGTCAATCTTATGGCCAGCAGGAGGACCATATATGGATATTGTTAGACTGACATAATCAAAACGATTAGATGATTCATTTCGAAGCTGACCTTGAATCACATAACCAAGTTGGCCGTATTTCTTCTCCCCTGTTGGAGTCCAGTCTATAGCAAGGATTCTTAGAGGCGAATAATCTTTGCTGGGACGAGTTAAGGAAGAAGAACTATAAGGTCTAACCAATCGTATGGAGTTTGCTTTATCAATGGATATGCTGGGCTTTTGCGGAGAAGTCTTACCAGTAGAATTGCCATGTATGACTATGGTATTAAGATCATTCACCAGAGTTTTAGTTCGTTCTTTTGCCTCCCTATCAGCAATCTCAATTAGTTGATCCTTAACACATTTTGCTTCTGGTTGTAGATTAAGTGCGGCTACGAGTTCCTTTTGTGCCTGATCCAGTTTTCCTTGATCCTTAAGCAATATTCCTGTTAAATATCGATCGTGCGCTTCTTTGACTTCAGGGGTTTGCTTTGTCAGAACTTCAGTAAGTCTTTTTTGAGTATAATCACTCGTAGGTTTTAACTTAAGGACAGTCTCCCATTCAATGATAGCCGTCAATATATCCCCGGATTTTAGTGCGGATTCGCCTGCAACATAATGGGATCTGGCTGCTAACGCTGGGTCAGATATATTTTGACCCAACTCAGCAGCATGAACAATCGAAACGAAGAACAACATTAATACGAAGACCAGGAATATAATACGCCACATTTGCATCACCTTCCCCAGAATAATAAGCCCAACTCCTTCAATCTTATCCGCATAGCCTGCTCGCTCACGCCGAACCGATTGGCAAGCACGGCTGTTTTATCATTTCCGCGTCCGTGGTGAACTTCCTGCGCCTGTGCTCGGACGAGCTGCTCGGGCATCAGCAGATTGACGGCAAAGCGATCACAGAAATGCTCGCGTTCCTGTCCCTCTGGAAACGGCTTGCCCTGGCGTTCGCACTGGCACATCAGCAGGTACTCTGCAATCTCGTGAGCCACGGTAAAGCGCCTTTTCTCCAAGGGGTGCATACTATTCACGATTATGTAATGCCGCTTGGGGGTTGCCATTACGCAGCCCGAGAAGTCATTTTGGGCAGTCTTGCGCCTGATGTAAAGCCCTAAGTGCTTTCTCACCTTGTCGATATCCACAGGGATCGAAAGCTGCAGGCGCGACCAGGCCGATGCTGCCCACTCGCGCGCAAGATCAGGGTTCCGGATCGTAACCATCCGGCTCGTTTGCCTCTTCCTCAAGTATATCCCGAATGTGCTTCTCCAAGCTCGTCTTGTCCATTGTGCCGCGCATCGCCTTTATGTATTTGCGGAGCAGTTCGTCACCGGTAAGCTCTTCTGCCTCCCAAGCGGTAGGTATAGGTAATTCTGCTGCTCTCAGACACTCAATAGCTTCTTCGCGTGGAAATGCACTAAGAAAAGGCCATGCCTTATCCATTATTTGAATCGGCACAACACCACGCTGCCATTCTATTATTGTGGTGTGCGATACAACTCCATTGGCCTTAAGCATCGCCCCGCGAGGGGTAAGTTCATGCTTGGCCAATAGTTCTGTGATGCATCTACCCCATTCTTTGCTAATCTTCGGCATTATCTTCCTGTCAACAAGCTCTTTTACAACACAGTATAGCTGACAGTAACCCTCCCTGCTCTTTTCCAAAGAAAATATTTACAAAATGTTGTGTAAAGGCTCTTGACACCACAATAAACCTTGCCTATAATCATGGTGTAAGCAGACTTTACACCACAGAGGCTATATTATGCTGAATGAACAAGATCATGACCTTATCACCAAAGTGCAAGATGCCCTAGATAACGGCAAATCCGTCAATGCTGCCGCTGGTGAGTTGGGATTCGATAACGCAAACACTCTTTACCAGAAGCTCTATAGACTCGGATACAAGATCGAATGCACCCGTCGCCTTGTTCCGATTCACGCGGCACCAATACCAACGGCTCAGCCAGCCCAGCAATGACGCAGACGATAAAACGGGCTCGCCGCGTCATGCAGCAAGCCCGTCCTGAGCATATCCATTATCCTAAATGCCTGTTTACTAAATAGTATAACATTACAACCTGAACTTATACAACCTGGTATTCCTACCGGGTTTTTTCTGAACCGCAACAGTCGAGCTTAAAGAGGGATTCAGCATGAGTCAGACGGTTTCAAAAGAACTTAGAGATGAGATTCGGCAGGAGGTGATGACAAAGCGCGGGAGACGGCGTAGAGCTCCGCAGGCTATCGAAGATAAGCGCTTGCTATCAGTCGATGATGTTATGCGCATTCTGCATGCCGGCAGAGATACGATCTACAAAATGCTTGAATCTGGCGAGATATATGGGTTCCGTCTTGATGGTTGCAGGTGGATTATCCCTGCTGAGCCGTTTTATCGTGATGTGTTGCATGAGAGCCCTAAAAATACAATCGACTGCCATGCGCTTGCAAAGATCGCTGCTCGCGAGGCGGTGGCCGCACTGGCTGATGCTTTGAAAGAGGCTTTGGGAAATTGAAAGGGAGGGATTGCTTTGCTTTTCGATTGGGGAGTAACTCGGCTCATGGTCAGAGAGATCATCGAAGCCGGACGAAATCATCTGATTTACCTGGACACTCGTGGAGTGCGGCGGGTGAGATACAAGCAAGCGAGACATTTGAAGTGAGGTGAATCTATGCTACGCGATGTTTTCGGTGATTGTAAAAACTGGCTGGATTATGCATGGGTTATTACCCAGATCATAATCCTCACGACTGCTTTTGCATGCATCGCCATCATTCTGCCTGTGGCCGCATGCCTGACTGGAAAATGAAAACGGAGTGAGATTGAATTAAAAATCCATTCTCACTCCGAAACACAAAGCCAAACCAAAGGAGATGCTAACACAATGTCTGAGACAACGCAAGCAAAAATGCAAGCAGAGGCGATGGTGCATGCAAAATCGCGCCATGATTGCTCTATTGGAGCCTACGAAACGGACTGTCGCGCAGCCGAGATCGAAAAAGATATTCGCACCCGCGAACGGACGATAATGGGCGATATCGCTGCCGAAGTCGATCCTGATACCGGCAAGAAGTTATTCAGTAATGCGGAAACCCGCAACGCTGAGTTCGAGATCAGGGTAGCAAACGATTCAGAATTACAGAAACAGCGTGAAGCGCTCCGGGACGAACAAGCGAAATCACGGGTGTTATCTATCGACGCAACATACCACGCAGACATGAAAGAGATCATCTGCGCGTTTGCAAATCGCGAGGCATAAACATGGCTACTCTTGATGATGTCATTCTGTTCGCCAACAAAACGCCGACAGGTTGTGCCGCAGTGCAATTCCCGATCCTAATCAGTTGCCCACGGTGTGGTGGTCTGCGCGGTCTGCAAGCGCCGATAAAAAACGGCTCTATAACAATTATGGATGCTGAGCTCGCGCAGCAGGTGGATCTCATCCAGCAGGGATATTTACTGCGTGAGAATCAGGAACGTGCCGCACGCGGCGCCTTTGCCGGCATGAATGGTCATGACGGCTGGCCGGACGGCTGGCAGGAAGTGCAGGCACGCGAGATTTGCAAATGTGAGATCGCGCAATCGGAAAGACAGGTGGCATAGACATGCCGATCCAGTTGCCTACACAGATAAGTGAGCCGAAAACATCCATAACAGAGTTCACTACACTCATTTATGGACCACCCAAGATCGGTAAATCAACATTCTGCTCGCATGCTGAGAACACATTATTCATAGCTACCGAACCGGGTCTAAACCATCTCAAGGTTTACCAGACACCATGCGGTAGCTGGTCTGATTTTCTCGAAATTTGCAAATTGCTTGCTGCTGGCAAACACAATTTCAAAACTGTGGTTATAGACACAATAGACAACCTGGCAGCGTTCTGCCAAGACCACACTGTGCGAAAACTCGGTATTGAGCATCCATCCGATCTCGGATACGGTAAGGGCTGGGATACCATCACCACACGGTTGCATCGGGCGCTTACATATCTTGCAATGCTCCCTTATGGGTTGTTGATGATCTCGCACAGCAAAGAGAAAGAGGTCAAAACGCGCACGGGCAAAATGCCCAAAATAGCGCCTACCTTATCCGGTAAGGTTCTCGAAGTGGTCACCAACCTGGTCGATTTCTATTTATATGCTGATGTCGAAGACGTTCTCGATGAGGATAACCACATAATCGGCTCGCAGCGTGTTCTGCACTGCCAACCCACGACAATGTATGACTGCGGAAACCGCAGTCAATTCGAAATACCCGACCCATTACCTCTCGATTATAACGCTTTCGTCAAGGCGCTCGCAGAGCGCAAGCCCAAGCAAATTAGCACAACTATCGTGGATACATCCACACTTAAAGGAGGCTCGAAATAAATGGTGGCATTACCTAATCTCAATTATCTAGATGACCCGTTCGCTGAAGCGGAGGAAATGACTGGCGGTGGTTCTCTACCGGACGGAGACTATGAATGTATGGTCGATGAGGTAGAGATCAAGCAGAGCGAAGAGCGCGGCACAATGTGGCTCAACTGGAAGTTGAAAGTGTCTTCGCCAGAGGAGTTTGCCGGGCGGTTCCTTTTCCACACGAACAGTATTCCTGTTCAGGACACTGATCCAGAGAAGGCGAAAACGATGCTCGGCATGCTCAAAGCTGATCTTAAGGCAGTCGGTGTTAAGGTGGAACATGAGCGGTTCCGGTTGGGAGCTTTCTTAAAGGATCAGCTCTCTTCACTGCTCGATAAGCCCATTGCCGTATCGGCAAAAACGAAGAAAGATAACAAAGGCCAAGATCGACAGAATACCTATTTCAAGCGCGAAAAAGAGGGTGCAAGCACAAATGCAAGTACTTCAGGTGCCACGAGCACGGCAAGCACAGAGGTTAGCGATGCTCCATTCGATCCGTTTGCGGATGAGTAACAAATAGCGAATAGGCGACAGCAAGTAAACGAGTAAGCGAAGCGGAGATATGCCGGTAGTGTCGGCTGCCGGCATGTAAACACCTGAAAGGAGATAAACGAAAGTGAGCATCAAATACAAAGTTCATGTCCCAGTGGTCACCACTCTCGATATCGAGGTCACTATAAATAATTCCGAGGGATTGAATCCGGGAGTCGAAGAGATCATTCACGCGCGACTGCAAAATCTGGGTAGACCCATCGAAACGGATGCCACATCGGATGACATCATTGTTTTATCTGAGCCTGACGAGGATACTAATGAGGAGTCTGCGCAGCCGGTTATGCGTCCTTCTGAAGAGCTGCCTACGACAGAGATTGCAAACGACTTAGGCAGATTGCGCGAGATGGATGGCGGTGTGGTCGGCATCACAATGATCTCGAATGAACCCGAACAGGACCGAGAACAAGCAGAGGAATGTGAACAGGTAGATGAAACCGGGCAATCACAGGAACTATCGGATTCGCAGGATTCGACCCCTGCAGGTAACATCTACTATGATGCAGCCAGTGATCGTGAGATATTCGTCAGCGACGGGCTAACCCGTGGTCAACTGTGGAAAGCTTATTGGCGTAAACGCGGTGAGACTGGCGAACATAGTTTCAAATCTCCCGAGACACCGCAGCGGAAAACGCGAGCAGAGGCACAGGCTGACCTCGATGCTTACGCAAAGAAGACAGCATGGGTTATCGCGGGCGATAATCAGGATAACTCAGAATCAGTATCAGAGCTTACGCAGGAACCGGAAGCGCAATCAGAACCTATATCTGAACCGAAAGCAGAGCCAACAATAGAGCAGGAATCTACACCCATAGAAGATCCCATACCTGAGCCTGCGCAAGCAATTACCCCACCCGCCACAAGCGCGACCTCAGATGTGTTCACTGGTGAATTGCCTGCATTAAGTTCACTTATCGAACCTGGTGACCTATTCATTAAGATCGAATCGAAACGACTGCCGGGAATGGATGTAAAACCTATAGCCGTGCAAAGCGTCGAACACGACCGCGGGCGCATTATCGTGCCAGGAAAGGGTCCTGTGATGTTCTCCTCGCTCGATGATTCCTACAGATTGTATCTCTGCGAGGATACAGTGCGCATGGGCGATAGGCTCAAAAAAATACAGGACGGGTCTGTATACAACGTTATGTATCGAAATAAACGGCTTGATGGTGATGGTTACGAGGCAGCTACACTCGATGACAACGGGACATCAATCACTATCAATTGGGATGAGCTCGATAACGAGTATCAAATGCTCTGCCGTGGACCTAAAGAGCAAGCAACTAACGTCTCTGCGGAAGATGAACCCACAGAGACGTTAGAAGAGCACACGCTTGAAGTTGACGATACAACTCCTGCGGACTCATTGTCTGCGATGCTATCTAACGGAGATGCTATACAAATATCCCCCGGCCTTGAACCGCCTGACGGATTGCCTGAATCCACGGTAGTTGTTGAGATTAATGAAACTGATATCATCACCACTCACGGACCCATCTCACACGAAGTGATTGATGACCTCTACGAGCGTGCGCCCAATGGCGCATCGATATTCTCATCTGACCTCAATCTACCAGACCCATTCAGTGACGATTAACAAGTAACCAATAGCCAGCAGGCAGTAAACATATTTCTCTCCCTGCTGGCTCCATTTTTACCCTTAACAGTCGAGCTGGTGAACATTTTCGAAGGAGATGAATGATATGGGAAAGCGTTCAATTTACCCACGTGATTGCGGCGGATGTCTGATGAAAACAGCTATCGGTTGCGATGTGTTCCTAAACCCTCGAAAAGCTCAAGAGATGGAGCCTTTCGGATGCAGAGCAAAACGCACAACACTTGAGCAGATCAAACATGATGAGGCTGAGCGATTGCGTTATGCTGAGGCGCATGGCAACGAATCAAAATACCCAATTATCAAAGCAGCATAGATGCATAGCAAAGTAGCAATATAGCAAAACTCGTTAAGCACTTAGTAACAGATAATGCGCGCAGCGCGTGAGGTCCAGGATGAACTCAATAAGCGATATGTTTGGTGTGGTAGAGCTTGAATGCAACAAACCCTATCGACTTCGGCTTGCAGGCAAAAATGCGAGAGCACACGAGTTTACTGGTGCTTTCGTGAAAATCACACCCGAGATGATGCTAAAAGTCATGATGGATACAAAAACTAATAAACCCGGCATTATCGATATCTGGATTGAGGTGTGGGATCAGGAAAACCGGTGCGCCCGACCGGTTGAAATACGAGGTAGGCAGTGAGAATCATAGTCGATACTCGCGAACAGCGACCTTATGCGTTTGATAACTCAATCAGGCGCAAACTGCCCGCAGGCGATTACTCAATCGAAGGGCTTGAAAATCGTGTGGCGATTGAACGCAAGAGCCTTCAGGACTGGGTGAATACCGTGCTCTACTCCAAAGACCGATTCAAGGCTGAACTTAACGCGCTGCGTGCTTATGACTTCGCCGCGGTGGTCATTGAAGCGTCGCTTAGCGATATACTCGCAGGCGATTACAAATCAGAGATAAAACCGGATGCCCTACTAGGTATCACGGTTGGGATAATGCAGGCATTTCATCCTGTTCATGTGGTGTTCGCTGGGGATAGACCGCATGCATTCGCGCTGGTGGATAAGATGCTTTCGCTTGCGGGGGAACGATATGGCGAAAAAGCTTCACATTAAAAGAGCATATTGGCATGGCGCATGGTGCAGTCACAAACGTCGTCCGCGAGTATTTGTAACAGTCGAAGAGACTCCAATACCAGGGGAAATCGTGTGCGAAGAATATCGATACAAAATGATATCTACGGGCACTGACGTTCCGTCTGATCGCCTATGCAAAATGTGCAAGGCTATTGTCGAGGGGGAATGGCGTCCTCCATGTGACTGTGACTGGTGAATCAATAAAGAGGGATTGATATGGTAGCAATACAATTTGAAGAGCGCGCCAACGCGCAGGAAAGCGAAATCACCGGCAAGGTGATTCATATATATAGATCAACTGAAAACTGGTCGGCTGGAATATTGTCGGCCGAGAGTAATGGTCAGTTTTATATTGATAACGATGTTCGGTTCTCTGTTGACGCTCGCATTGAGTTGGGCGAGAGAATCACCCTGCACGGCTCGTGGACAAATCACCCGAAGTTCGGTTCGCAATTCAAGGCGTCTTCGATAAACTATCCTATGCCGGATATGAGTGCTGCGGGGCTGGCTGATTATCTAGCTCATAACCCCGCTTTTCGTGGAATAGGACCGGCTAAGGCGCAGGCGATCTCTGATGCATTCAGAGATCGATTCGACCAGGCGATACGCGAGACTCCGCACATAGTTCAGGCAGCAGCTAAACTCACTGATAACCAGATCGATATTCTGCGAAGCGAATGGATAGCCCGGGCGGACGTAAATGCGATAGCTACATGGTTAGCTTCGTTCGGGCTCACGCACTGCCAGATTAAGAAGATCGCGGAGCGATATGGAAATCAAGCAAAGCAGGTTCTTGAAGAAAACCCGTATGTGCTTGCTGATGAACTACACGGCTATGGATTTGCTCGCACTGATGAGATCGCCATAAAAATGGGCATGCCCAAGGACCATCCTGGCAGAATACGAGCGTGCCTGATCGATCTCGTTAAATCAGAATCAGACGAGGGTGGGCACACCTGGATTGATCGCAAGCAATTAGTAAAACAGGCGGTTGCTAAGCTCGCATTCGACACGTTATCTGCTGAACAGTTGATTCGCGATCAACTGGCAACACTCTGCGAAGCAGATTTAGATGGCGATACACTACCTCGGCTTGTAGATATTGAATACGACAGTAACCATCTCATCGCTCTGCGTAGTATTTACAATCGAGAGATTGAATTACTCAACTGGTTTACACAAAGTGTAGATCAAAAACCACAGCAGGTGTGTTCATTTTGCCTCGGCAATGCTATCGAAAACCTCATCACGAATCATGGCTTCGCCACACCAAACACTGATCAGATGCGCAGCATAAAAATGGCTGTAAACTCACGAATATCAGTTATGTCTGGAGGTGCCGGCACAGGCAAAAGTTTTACGATAGCCACGATATATAGGTTGTTCACCGACTGGGGTAAGTCGGTCGCTATGTGCGCTCCCACGGGTAAGGCCGCGAAGCGTATGAGCTCGCTAGCGCAGGGAGCTTTCGCATCGACAATACACAAGCTTCTTGAATATGATCCGGTCTCCGGGGAATTTGCCTACGGCAAAAGTTGTAAGCTTCCCGATGATCTCATCATAGTCGATGAAGTCTCTATGTGTGACATCAATCTCCTATGGCATCTATTCTCCGCTATCGACCTGCAGCGCACTCAGGTATTACTCGTGGGCGACCACAACCAACTCCCACCTATTGGCGCGGGTAATGTCCTTCGCGATGTGCTTGCACATAACATCTTGCCCGATCACATCCTCACGGAATGCATCCGCGCTGCTGGTGAACTCAAACTCAACTGCAATGCGATACTCGCAGGTGAGATAAAACCATCAACAACTGTGCTTCCCGCAGGCGGGCGCGAATGGCGGCTTATAGATAATCTTGAGGATACAGAAAAGGTTATCGAGTCGCTACGCATGCTTTACTCCGGGAAGCTCGAATCCTGGGGTTTTGATCCTATAAGTGAGTGTCAGATCATCACTCCCTACAACAAAGGCAAGCTCGGGGTGAATAGGATCAACGCCGAACTGCAGCGCATTTGGCAGCTACGCAAGTTTAATAAACAACTGCCCGAAGTGCCCACAGATAAAGAGACGCATACGCGCTTTTATGTCGGCGACAAGGTTATGCAGATCAAGAATGATTACAAGCTGGGCAGTAATGGCGTGATGAACGGCACACAGGGTGTTGTCAGATGGATGGGAGTGCAGGGCAGTAAGGCGATTATGACCATAAACTTCGATGATGAACCCGGGGTGAACATCGAAGTGGGGAGTGACCAGGAGAAAAACATCGTGCTCGCCTATGCCTGTACTATACATAAAGTGCAGGGCAGCGAATACCCTTGCGTGGTTTCAATAATCCATAGGCAGCATAGTTACATGCTCAGCAGGAACCTGATCTACACAGCCGCTACTCGTGCTAGAAAAACAGCGATACTTATAGGCGATAAGATTGGGATGCGGCGCGCAGCGCGCACTACAGCGCCTATTGAGCGACGCACATGGATGGGGTTGGTGTGATGATCGGCACGATTCAAATTCAGTTTGAATCTGAATCCGAAACCACGGTTACATACCGCATTAGGCATACTACCATTTTCTCAGATCGATGCAAGTTCATTCAAGTGCCTAAAACCGGCGACGCATACGAAGAAATGGCAGCGGCGATACTGCTAGCCAAACCGAGACCGCAGGGGAGATTTTAATGGTCGAGCTTATTGCTCGCAATTTATCACTGGACCATCTACCACAACAAAAGTAGGATCAGGATGCCTGAGTATAAATCTAATCAAGCAGACATAACATCAAGAATAACAGACCTGCAGAACATACCAGCCGAACTGCGGCAGCGCCGCCAGTGGGTTGTCTACTCGCTCGAACCGGGTGAGGATAACCGTCTCATCAAAATGCCTCGTCAGGCAAATGGCGGAGCTCGCGCCGCATCGAACGACCCTCTCACATGGAATACGTTCGATGCCTGTATTCGCGCCTGGCAGATGCATCCGCAACGGTTCGCCGGAATCGGATATATCGTATCTCCTGATGACCCTTACACCGGCATCGATCTCGATCATTGTGTAAACACATCCACGGGAGAAATAGAACAGTGGGCACGTGCTATTCTAAACCAGATCGATAGCTACGCTGAATTCAGTCAATCCGGCACAGGTATCCATATCCTCGCCAACGCATCTAAACCCGGTGCCCGTTGCCGCATAGCAAAGCATCCAAATATCGAATTATACGATAACCGCCGATTCCTCGTGATGACCGGCAATCTGGTTCCTAACACCTGTGGCGCAATTCAGCCGGCTCCCAACGAGATAGCTGCGCTGTATCACGAACTTTTTGGCGATGAGCAACCAGAACCTCGTCAGTCCTCAAAAAGCGGGCGTAGAAGCGCATCAGATATCAATCCCGGTGCCTCTGGCAATACATCCAGCGCCGCAGGCGCATTATCTGATTCCGATATTATATCTCGTGCCTGCGCAGCCAGCAACGGCGATAATTTCAAACGACTTTGGAACGGTGACACCGGCGATTACAACAACGATCATAGTGCAGCTGACTATAAACTATGCAAAATACTCGCATTTTGGACTGCTCGCAATGCAGAACAGATGGACCGCCTATTCCGGGAATCCGGTCTTATGCGTAGCAAATGGAATGAATCCCGCCCCGGAGGAACATACGGATCAAACACTATAGCGCGAGCAATTTCCGACTGCAAAAATGTTTATATCGCTACAGGTAAAAGTAGTAAATGCAAATCCAAAAGTGTCACCACATCAACTACATTAGACACTGCTACTGGTGAGATTATCGAAGATAATTTCTCACCCACCCTCAAGCACTTGACCGATCTCGGCAACGCCGAGTATATGATCGACCTATACGGCCATGATCTCCATTTCAACGTTGACCGCGGTCTGTGGCTCTACTGGACAGGCATGCTCTGGCAGGTGGACGAAACGGGGCACATTGAACGGCTTGCATGCAATAGCGTTCGCAGCCTGTATGAACTCCTTAAAGATGTCGGTGCCGAGGATCCGGACAAAGCAAAAAAATTGCTCAACCATATAATCAAATCCGAATCGCGACCACGGCTTGAAGCACAGATTAAATTTGCTCGCTCACTCCCCGGGGTGCCTGTCAAATCGCGCGATCTCGACTCAGACCCCTGGTTACTTAATTGCCAGAATGGCACCGTAGACCTTCGCACGGGCGAACTGAGAGAACACAAACAATCTGACCTGCTATCCCAGATATGCCGTGTGGATTATATCCCTGATGCGCAATGCCCGCGCTGGATTCAATTTCTCAACGAAGTATTCCTTGATGACCAGGAACTCATTGCATTCGTGCGTCGAATGATTGGCTACTGCCTCACTGGTGACACCCGAGAGGAGTCCGTATTCATCCTACTCGGCAAGGGGCAATGCGGCAAATCGAAGTTCATTGAAATTATTCGCGATATCCTCGGTGACTATGTAAAAAATACCGCGGTAACCACATTTGTGGAACGTAACGATACCAGCACTGCTGATATTGCCGACCTCGTGGGTGCACGTGTTGTTACAGCCTCGGAAGCCAGTGAAGAGCAAGCATTCAATGAACCGTTGCTCAAGCGTGTAACCGGGCGCGACCCAATTACCTGCTGCTTCAAATACCGCGACTATTTTACCTATATCCCGACCTACAAAGTGCTCTTCGCAACCAACGACGTGCCGCGTATGCGATCTCAAAGCTTCGCAATGAAGCGCCGTATTAAAATAATCCCATTTCGCCAAAGATTCTATGATCCTGACGACGGCAAGCAGCCTGTAAAAGATGATCAGATAGGCGCGAAGCTCGCGGCTGAGGCATCAGGAATACTCGCTTGGGCAGTGCAAGGCTGTCTTGAATGGCAGCGTGATGGTCTGAAAGTGCCTGACACCGTGCGCAACGAAGTGAACAAATTATTTGATGCGCAAGACCCTCTTGCAGAGTTTATTGATTCAGAATGCATCAGCGACTATCGAGTCATGATTCCGGTAGGAGACCTATGGGATGCATATCAAAACTGGTGTGAAAACAACAAGCGCCGTCCGGCATTCAAGCAGTGCAATTGGTTTAGTCGCAGTTTAACCCAAAGAGATGGGTTAGAATCTGATAGAGGTATGTCAGGAGTTAGGATTATATATGGATTAACTTTGAAATCTAGAGTTGATAATTTACCTCTTGACGCAATTGACGCAAATAACGTATTTTTCAGAACTTACCCCCATGAAAGGGTTAATCATGAGGAAGTTCAGAAAAATAGCCTAAATGCGTCAATTGCGTCACCTGTAGACTCTAGTCTACTAGATGACCCATTCGCCGATGCTGATGATGAGGTGGCTTAGCACTATGGTTACAACAAACCCTTTACTTGATCTTTCATTATCCTGTGGACCTGATAATCCGCCTACACGCCCATCTATGTCGTGCTTGCAATCGCTATCGCAGCGAGGATACAAAGTGATTTTATCACATGATGGCACGCGTTTTACAGTCGAACCTTCTGCGAAGTTACGCAGCCAGCCAAAACTATGTGCCCTCATACGAGATAAACGCGAGCAAATACTTGCAGAACTGCTTGCGCAGCGCGATGCAGAACAGAATGCGCAGCAACAGGCTCAGCTTGACCAACAACGGGCTTCTGACGTAATTCGCGGGATATTAGACCCTAGACCCGATATTTTATACGACTCCGCATTGTGGACACAACTGTTACGCAGTGCTGCGCTTGCTGATAGTTCACTATTCGGTCCTTTGCATGGCTTTCGATGTCTCGGTGCGCAGCTATGTAGTAGTGTAACTGGATTTCATATCGTCTACGATGCTACGCAGCCGGGCTTTGAAGATCAAGATGATTTCGATACTGAGTTTCGTAAGTGGTTTCGTCAAAATGACGACTTCAACTCACGAAGAGATAACGAGTTAACTGCGCTGCTGCGCAGTATTTAGAAGCTTTGAGCATCGAACAATACGGACACTGAAAGGGGAGTAGACAGGTGAAAGCGCTAAGCATACGTCAACCGTGGGCATGGGCGATATTGCATGCTGGAAAGAACATTGAGAACCGGACATGGTTTCAGAGTTTCAGAGGCCGGATAGTCATTCACGCGGGCAAGAGTATTGATAAGCTGGCTGTTCAACTTCTGCGTGCAAAAGGCTATGACGTGCCAATTAACCTACCAACAGGCGCATTGGTCGGCGAGGTCACTATAACCGGTTGTGTCAACAACCACCATGGTCGTGATGTCGATAGCGAATGGGCAGAACCGGGATACTGCTTCACTCTTGCTGATCCGAAGCCCTACGACAACCCGATACCCTACACAGGTAAGCTGGGGTTTTTCAAAATTGAGAAAGGGGAGTAGATATGAAGTTAACAGACGGACAAAGGGCGGCGAAGATGATACGGGCATGGAGTGCATTTGTGAATAAGGCTGACAACCCGAGAGCGTGCGAGTTATGTCCGGCAAATATCGCCTACTGCTTAGACGGCGGCTCATGTTCGCAATCATTCGCCCGCGCCCTCGGCATACCCGACCTCGAAGCATTCCTGAAGCGGCTGGAGTCAAACGCTGTCGCTGAAGCAGCTTACGCAATGTGGATTTCACTTAACAGTGAAACCTACGACGGCAAAGACGACGTTGAGTTTGAGCAGTTGGAAGCTGCGCTGAAAGAGGCGGGATACAAGACGGAGGAAAACAGATGAGTGAGACATGCCCGAAATGCAACCATCCAATGATTATATTCAGAAATGACATACCTATCGACATCTCGCAGACTGGTCAGGGATATTTGCATCATCAACCCGATGGTGCAGAATGCCTGCGCGCCCAGCTCGCCGCAGTAACCGCAGAACGCGACAATTTGAGGGCGCTTTTAGATCCACCAAAGCGCAAACTGTCGTTATTTGGCATTCTCCATCAGTGTTATGGCGGAGATATAGATGCTGTATGCCCAGAGTGCGCACAGCCGTTGATAGACGAGGGCGGTAAACGTCATCGCATAAACGGCTATATCTGCCTACGGACACGATTCGGATTCTTGTCGGGTTATCTGCACTCTAAAATGGGATACATCGAAAAGATAGTCGGTTTAACCCGCGAGCGCGATGAACTCAAGCGCAGGGCTGAGGTGGCGGAAGAAATGATGCAACATTTGGTGAAATGGCTGAACGATATAAATGTTCAATGTTCACGCATAGCATCGATGGTGCCCTCTTATCCAGATCGTAAAATCCTGGAAGCTATATCAACTGGAGCTAAAAATGCGGCGTTGGTAATTGTTTGCGAAGCCGCCGAAGCCGAACTCGCGGAGGCTCCCAATGACCCTGCTTAACCGCGTGCGCCGATGCACGCAACCTGACAACTGCAAGCACCTATGCTGTCATGCCTACTGCCTGCACTATATCTCAAGACTGCATGCATGGGTCCCGACGCCGGTGGTGCTGATTGATACTTGCGAGGTGAGAAACAAATAAAAACAGACGCCCGCTATCTTCCGCGAACGCCCCTGAGATAAAACTCATCAATCACAGTATACCAGGGAGGGCAGGACGATGGCAAGGCGCACTGTTGCAATAGGATTGGCTGAAGATCGAATAACACGAGGGGTAGACATTTGGGGCAATGATGTGCCTGTGGATGCTTGGGAAAATATACCCGCTTATCCATTCCAACCTGATCCTCGCGAATATGTCAGTATCTTAGTCGATGGCTCTGCGCTCGAACGACTGCTCTGGCGAGAGATTAAGCACATCATCAAAAAAGCTCGATTAACAGACTGGCAGGAAGTCGTACTATACGCTCATCTAAATGGACTTACCATTGCCGAGATCGGTATTCTGTATCACATTCCGAAGTCGTCTGCTCAATACAGGCTCGAATCCGCATTAACCAAAGTCGGCAATGTGCCTCACAAGGGGTTGCTAACTGTTATGATTGAAGCACTCGGTTGGCCTGCCGTGCGCGAGCATCTGGCGGATAAGTTAGAACTGCGGATTAATGGTAAAGTTCGTACGATTCGTACGAATTGAGCGTTCCAGGGCTTATATATAGGAGTGAATTATTTTCACTCTCTCTTTCTCTCCTTTCAGTGTTGTGGCTGGAGCACGGCTGTTATTGCGGCAGCCGTGCTCGCTTTTTAGGAATCTATCATGGCGTGCATTAGATACGATCCAAAAATACATATAGATCGAGCGCGAAAGCTCGCTGAAAAGGGGCTTACCGATATCGAGCTTGCGAAAGCGCTGGGTATCTGCCGCACAACGCTGTGGGTATGGAGGGAAGAGCATCCCGAGTTCGCCAAAGCCATTATCGAAGGGAAGCTGATCCCAGATGCCAAGGTTGAGGCCGCAGTATTCAAGCGTGCAGTCGGTTTCAAATACACCGAGCGCAAATACAAACTCAATGAAGACACTCAAACGATGGAGCTTGTTGAACGAATAGAGAAGGTGCAAGCACCGGATACAACCGCGTGCATATTCTGGCTGAAGAATAGAAAGCCCGAGGAATGGAAGGACCGGCAGGGCGCGAATGGCGGTCCTTTCGTGACTGAGGATATATCGAATTATACTCCAGAAGAGCGGCAGAGGCGCATCGACGAATTGATTGCTAAACGCAATGCAGGCAGTGCTGATGCGGCGCATGGGTCTGGTGATGATGTAGAAGATAGCGAGAACAGCGAGAACAGCGAGGGTAACGATGGGTAATTTGAGTGCTCAGGAAATTATGAATATATGGGCTCAAACCGAAGATCGCAGTGTTGAAGAAATCCTGAATGCAGTGCATGATACAGCCATACTGAATGATAGCAAAGTGCTTATAGTTAGCGCGGTGGGGAAGTATACGACCGTCCAGGCTGCGGTGGATGCTGCTGCTGCTGCTGCTGATGCTGACAATAGAGTGTTGATTGTTGCCATGCCTGGCATCGACCGCACTTATATACCGCATCCCTATGTTGATGTGGAATTCATGGAGGATGTAACCCACCGTGGTCGTTTCGATGGAACACCGTGGAGACACTTGGGTCCTGATCTCGACCCGTGGGCGTCTCCGTATCCGGGCGGATTGCTCTGTATTATCGTTGATGATCTAGGATCGGATATATTCACAGCAGATGCGGGCGGATGTACCGGCACAACTCCAGCTGCATATTGCAAAGCAAACGGCATACCTCTTGGTTTAGCTGCTCCTGTAAGTTTTATTGGCACAACTGATCATCTTACAGCAGCGCAGATGCGCGATCTCGCATATACATACGGGTTCGAGTTTTTATCTCATAGCTGGAATCATGCCGCGCCGCCCACCACACACGATGCTGTCGAGCAGGAAATTGTAGCCTCACGCGAGGCTTTGGAATCGCTATCGGATGTCACGCTCACTCAAGCATCGTCAATCGGGTTGATTGTGCGCGGATTCGTCCAACCTGGCACGTGGGTCAATGATACAACTCGTTTGGCTGTCGAGCAGGCAGCCGCAAGCGGTGATCTCACCCTCAAATCCAATTCGACTACTGATATTAACTGTGCATGCCCAGTTAGTGTATTTGTAACCAACCGAACAGGTCAGACAGCGAGCGGTGCGGCGGTTACATTCATAGTTTACGGTAAGAGCACTGCATCCGATACCGACAGCGACACGATAACATTTTCAGCAGCCGACCTCGCTAATCTGGCCAATAATATATCCAAACCGGATTACAGTGTCCTGAAAGCGACCACGAAAAAGTTTTATTCGGTGACAAGGATTTCGGCGAGTGCAGGGCAGACTACAGGTTGGAAATACAGCGCTGGTGTCGCTTATGGTGATTGGTATCTGGGATCAGTCAGCAAGTTCCTCAGCGACGCTGGGCGATGTGTTCGGTCTACTTATGAGTATTCCTGCGCGAATATGGTTGTTGGACCGGGACAGGCACGGCATGCAAGATTGAGACTTCCCTGGCCTTTAAAGCTCGCTGACAATACCACCATAACCACGAGTGCTCACGCAGATCAGGCTGTGCTCGATTGGGCGATACCCGGCGTCAAGACTGTGCTCTATTTCCACGCTAATCCGGGGCAGGTGGGTTATACCGTTCCGGCTGATTTCAAACTACTTATCGACGCGATGGTAAAGGCACGCACGGCAGGTAAACTTCAGGTCGTTACTCCTAGCGCGTTATTTGCCGCTCTGCCCAATTATTCCACACCCGCGGCTGCTTATGCCAAGCTCGGGGATTTTGATAGCTGGGAAACCGCAATAGGGGCAACGCCGCTCACCGGCGCGTGGAATCACGATTGGTATTTCTATGCTCCAACCGGTGGATCGAATTGGTATATCCGCGCCGATGCCGGGTCAGGTAAATGCCTGGAAATGAATGATGCCGGAGGCAGATTGACCGCAAAGAGATACATTGATTTTCCTGGTGGCTCGTGGTGTCGGATTCGTTTCGACGCTAAATTGGCTAGCGGGTCTGGAGCGATCACTCTAGGCAAGATCGACATTAACGAAAATGATACGCTTCTGGTTAATACGATTGATACCATTACGCTCTCGGGGACATGGACAACTTATGAGAGGTGTTTCTACATTCCGACGTGGTGCAGCGGGACTCTACAGCGACCACAGATTACTATTGCTACTACTGCCACGGGTCAGGTCGTGCAGATTGACAACGTGAGAATTGATAGAACGTAGGAGAGAGCACGCATGCAACGCATACTCATCACAATCACAATCCTCCTCGCGCTATGTTCGTCGTGCTGGGGCGCGACTTACTATGTCTCGCAGCAGCAGAATGACGCGACGCACGACGGCACGCTATCGCATCCGTTTGCGACCATCGCGCAGGCGTTCGCGGCTGTTTCAGCTGGGGATACCATCGTCATCGGTCCTGGGACGTATCGCGAGAATCCTGGGACAGGGACCAAGTTCACGGTAAGCCAGAATAACCTGTCATTGATCGGTGACCCGACTTGTAGGAGTATCATTCGGGATAGACCAGGGAGAGTTCGCCTGACTGGAACAGATACCAATAATATTCCTACAGACGGGATTGTCCTCTCCTGCGGAACAAAGACAGGCACGACTATCAAATATCTGTATATCGATGGTAGCAAAAATAATGTTGGTATGCAGGGTCATCTAACATCAGATACAACAATTTATGATTGTTATATATCCTCAAGCGCGAATGGAACAAGTGCATCGACATGTTATCGCTGTATGTCTATCGGACAAACCGCATTTAATACCTGTATAGCATACAATTGCATTGGGCTAGGATCAACGGCATTCCTCGCTACGACTGCTAATAATTGCCTGGGTATCGGGGTCTATCTGTTTCTATCAATCAACATCAGTAAATTGTCTCGCTGCATTCGGTAACCAGGGTTTCCGTGGTACTGGTACTAACTCATCAATCACTAAAGGTTACGCATTTGCCTGCAATACAGCAGCATATGGAGATACCAATACACCACCGTTACTAGCAGTAGGTGACGTTACCGCATGTTATTGCCCGGCGCTTCAACGCGGTGGCGGTTATGACACTGGAACTGCTCAGCAAGCGGCGTCAGTGCTGTTCAATCCTGACGCCTTAACCCGCGCTCTCCAGCCAATCCTAACCGCAGGGCTTCTTGATCAGGGTACAACCATTCCCGGCACGACTCCGACAAACGACATACTCGGCAGACTGCGAAGCGGCACGATGGACATTGGCCCGTGGGATTTGGGCAGTGCGGCGCATCCGACTCCGACCTGGGGTTGGGGCTTGCCGGTGGGGAGTAGATAAATGAGATCAGCACCTCTCGCAAAATGGGGCGATGCCAATTATTCGTTTACTGCTGATATTCAGGCTCAGGGCACGGGCTACCTCGGAACTATCGCGCTTGTTGCCGGTGATGTGCAGTATAGTGTAGATGGAGGGGTTAACTGGGTTAATTGTGCTTTTACTCAAAACGGCACGGTCATCGTTATCACTCCCGGTGCTACGGCACTTCAGAATAAGTCTATCGTGGTGCGGCTGCTCGATCAGTCAGACCCTATCGAGTGGTATGGTGAGCAGATTGAAGTGCTGACATTCGGCAATGCGAGTGCTTACTGTGCTATTGATATATCCGCTGTGCCCGGCACAGATACAGGGTTGGCGTCGCACATCGATGCGGCAGATGCCACCGCACACATTTCTGCGCTGAGTGACGCAATCGTGTCAACCATACAGCAGTTTCTCGATGCCAAGGTCAGTTCTGCGATTACTGCTGCTAACTCAGCTGCGAAGCCGTCTGACGTTCAGGTCACGGTCGAGCCGACGCCGGTTAATGTCGATCTATCCGAGATCACAGCCGCAATTGAGGCGATACAACCGCCGGATTTGACCGGAATTGCAACTGACGCGAGCGTGCAGGAGTTAACCGCGGCGGTGGAGGCTCTTGGCATTAATCATACAATAGAAATTGTTTACCCCCGACCGACACTTGAAGGCGATCAGGTTGATCTTGTCAGTGGTGATGATTATCTCGATGCTGCAAGGCGCTCGATTATAACGACAATATCTTCTGATGATATCGCTGATGATGACATTGTAACTATGCAGTTTGCTGATATCGTTGCAACAGCAAGCACGACAGTAAATAGTGATGTTTGCATTATAACGGTTGAGCTGTCTGCAGAACAGACAGCTTCGCTATCTGAAGGTAGTTACCCATATAGACTTATTGCCACAGGTGATACTCGCGGTGTGCGCACGTTGCTTGCCGGCATGGTCAATATGACTCAATACTGATATGACTCTAACAGACAAAGAAGAAGCCGAACTGCTGATGTTGTTAACGCTTGAATCAGCTTCTAAATTGTGGTCTCCTCACCCGGAAAATAAGCCTCAGCAATGGGCATACTCACTTGATGAATCAGGTGGGGTTGACGAGATATTTTATGGAGGTTCGGCGGGTGGAGGTAAAACCGATCTTGCTCTTGGGTTATCAATCACAAAACATAAGCGAAGCCTTATACTTCGTCGTGAATCCACGCAGTTGCGTGGCATAATTGAACGCTCGCGCGATATCATTGGTGATAATGGACGCTTCAATGAAGTGCTCGGTATTTGGAGAAACCTGCCGAATGGACAAGTAATAGAACTGGGTGGATGCAAGGAATTATCCGATAGACGCAAGTATCAAGGCAGACCACATGATCTGATCGTATTTGATGAGGCGTCAGAGTTTTTAGAGCAGCAGGTAACATTCATTGCCGGCTGGGCTCGAACCGAAGATCCAAATCAGCATGTTCTGGTGCTCCTCGTGGGCAATCCCCCAACCTCCGCCGAAGGTCAATGGATAATTAAGCGTTACGCTCCTTGGCTCGATGAGCATCATCCTAATCCAGCTAAACCCGGTGAGATACGCTGGTTTGCGATGATCGATGGTATCGAAACGGAAATGGTATCCGGTGAAGTCATTGAACACAAGGGGGAGAGGATAAAGCCAAAGTCGCGCACGTTTATCCCTGCCAAGGTTGATGACAATCCATATTATCGAGACACCAATTATAAAGCTACTTTGCAGGCTTTACCTGAACCTCTGCGAAGCCAGATGTTAAATGGTGATTTTACGGCGGGCACGGAAGATGATCCATGGCAGGTAATTCCAACTGAGTGGGTGCGTGCAGCTCAGCGTAGATGGAAAGCGCAAGCAACAATCTCAAGACAGGATGCTATAGGTGCTGACATCGCCCGTGGTGGCAAGGATAAGACTGTTATCGCAAAACGATACGGGCATTATATAGCAGAACTTATAAAGCATCCTGGTAATTCTACACCGAACGGACCAGCAACAGCAGCGCTTATAATGACTGAATTGCGATCACCACTTTGTGTAAATGTCGATGTGATTGGTGTGGGTGCCGCTGTATATGATGCACTCGCAGCAAATGATATACCAGGATTGAGAGGCGTTAACTTTGCCGAGAAGTCCACAGCGGTGGACAAGAGTGGGCGGTTGGGTTTCATTAACTTACGAGCGGAAGCCTATTGGACACTACGCGAAGTATTAGACCCTGCTTCGGGCTTGGATGTGGCATTGCCACCAGATACAGAATTGTTGGGCGATCTATGCGCGCCTAAATGGTCGCTAACAGTGCGTGGTGTTCAAGTGGAAAGCAAAGAAGATATTCACAAACGACTAGGGCGCTCCACAGACTGTGGAGATGCTGTTGCGCTGGCATTTATGAATCCATTACCTCAACCATTCTGGGGCGCGGCAAGTGCGGGCACGGAGAGATCAGTATGAAATGGCCTTTTGGCAGAAAAATAAATAGACAGAGCACGATTAATGCGGTAGTGCAGAGTCGGCCAGACTATTACCAGCCGTATCGGGATTCGCTGTATTATCTACCACCGCCCAATGATCCAATTATCCTGGAGTCGCTTCGCCGTGCGTTGCCGATCCTCAATGCCGCGACAGATCAGCTTGTGCGACTGACCGGTAACGTAAAGATTGTTTGGGACTCCCAGCGAGTGCAGGACGAATGGGATGTATGGGCGCAGAATTGTCGTGTGGCTCCCCTCGGTAAAGGATTCAACCGGTGGCTCAATGGTCAGCAGGAGCGGGCGCTCATCGGTGGAACCGGTGCGAGTGAAATACTGATTGATCCCGCTGGGCGTGATATTGCTGGATTCCAATACCTCTCCGCTCGCTCTCTGCGTATGCGAGTAGACGAGAATGATCCAACACAGGTTGTAATTGCACAGCAACAAACTTATAATCCGGTGCCGGTTCAGCTTGACCCTGATTTCATTGTTCTCAATGCTCATGCGCCGCGTGATGACAGTCCATACGGGCGTTCACTGTTTACTGATATCCCATTTGTGGCTGAACTCCTGCTCGAAATGATTCATGCGCAAAAGCAAAACTGGGAGAGGATGGGCGCTCGAAGCTATGCAGTGAACGTGGAAGTGCCTCCGGGTCTGAGTCCCGGAGTGGATGTCGGCAGTCTGATGAATAATCTGTTGAGTCAGATTAAAACATCATTCACTGAGGCTATGGCGTCTCGTAAGAGAAGGGGCGTCATAAAAGATTTCTTTGGTGCCGGCAATATCAAAATATCCACAATCGGAGCGGATGGCACTGAGCTGGAGTTTCAAATCCCGTGGCGCAGCGCAATGGAACAGATCATAGCTGCCACTCACTTGCCCTCGTGGATGCTGGGTTTACACTGGGCAACTACAGAGCGGCTATCAGATGAGCAGGCGCAAACGCTCGAAGCCGTGCTTAATGATTATCGTGATGAGTATACACCGTCTGCTCTCAAGGTCGCAACATTATGGGCAATGGTGCGGGGATATGGCAGCGCTATACCAGTTGCCGAATGGCCGGAAACGAGTCTGCGAGATCAACTGAATGCGGCGAGAGCGCAGGCGATGCAGGCTCAGGCTGAGAGTATTCGCGAACGCACCGGCATGGCGCTTTGGCGTAGTGGTGTGTTCGATCAGGAGGAATACGCCGAATATGTGACGGGTGAAGAAACTGTCGAGATAGCAACGCCTATGCTTGAACCGCCCGCATTGCCTTCACCGGTAGGATTCGGAGGCAGTGAAAGCGCGAGCGTTGGCAATCTATCTGCAAGAGAAAGTGAGCAGAAATCGGGGAGGCTGACTTATGGCGTTTAAGCCTCACTGCACATGCCCAGAATGCAAATCATCACTATTGCCGAGCACACATGAACAGCCACGTGATCGCCGCATTGCAATAGCAATTAATGATATGCATAACGCTATCGTTCGCGCATCGAATGAACTCAAATCTCAGATTCTATGTATCTGCAATCTGCCCACTCAAACGCGGGCTGATGATGAGCAGGCGTTTACTTTCAGCAGCATGCAAGAGCGTGAGTTTAACCGCGCGGTCGATATATTTCTTGAGAAAATGGCCGGACGTGATCGCACGCGACTGGGATTCACAAATAACGCCGATGAGAGTGGGATAATCGAGCATTATGATAGATATGCTCATTCGCTCGGTATCACTCGCGCTTATGAATTAACAGGCGCTGGTGATTCGGCGCTCTCGGCAACTGAAAATGAATCAGGCGTGCAGGCATTTATGGGGATGGCGTTTGACAGACTCAGTGAGAACGGCGCTATGCGCCTTGAGGGCATACGCGATGAACTGCGGGGTATCCTCGAAGATGGAGTAGCTAATTCCATTAATCCCATCGATGTGGCGCGCAGTATATCGGCGCAGTTCGATGAATACAGTCGGTATGAGTTTGAGCGGCTTGCGCGCACTGAGATTGCGTTTGCTCAAAATGCAGGATTCATTGATGAGTGCCAGGCAGAGCAGATAGATACCAGCACTGTTGACACCAGTGCATTCCCTGCGCATCCCAATTGCCTATGCGGATACTCAATAGAGCAGGCAGACAATGGCACATGGCACATGGTTTATGATGTTAGCGCTCAGGCATGCGAGGTATGTCAGGAGGTAGCACAGCAATAATGTCAACCTATAAGTTAACATGCCCGAATCCTAAATGCCCCGTCGTTGAGATTTCAGACGGGGCATTACTTTGTCCGAAATGCGGCGCTCGGCTCATTAAACAGATGCCGAGGCGCGGTCAGGTGGTGACGAAATGACTGTAAAACTTGTCGATGCGAAAACATTTGACGCGAGCAAACCGCTTCTAAAAATCGTTGAAGTGGCTACTAAAGCGACTGCTCCAACTGATTCGCAGATAGCGGCGATACGACAATACTGCCGACGCGATTTCTCGGCTGATGATCTTTACGTGCGTCAGATGATGCTTGCAAACGATCAATATGACCGCAGTTATGAGCGCTTTGATGCCGGTTATCTGCGCCGATTCGCCGAGACAGCAGCCGGTAAATCAGTGCTTGTCGGTCACGATTATGGCAGTGCTCCAATTGGTCGTTTCTTTGATGCTGAGATCACACGCGATGCTCAGGGATGGCAGTGGGTAGCGCCGTTCTGGTATATGCCGGTCAGCCAGGGGAATCAGCTCGAACGTGACAATATCGATGCTGGGGTCTGGAATTACGTGAGTATTGGATTCCAGCCCGATTATGCCGGCTTGATCTGTGACCTCTGCGGGCAGCCTTACTACCCGTATTATGCCGACGAGAGCGCGGCATACTGCAGGCACATTAAAGGCGATACGTATGACGGTCAGACATGCACTTGCACATACGATTCCACAAAATCCGATATGAGCACGGTCGAGATGGTAGAGGGCAGCATTGTATACCTGGGCTGTCAATATGAAGCCGCTATTGCGAAATCAGCAGAGCAGGGAGAACAATCAAAAATCTGGAAAATCGGTCTCATTGAGGCTGATAATAAGCCGCCGCGAGGCGAGCAAAAACAGGAGGACGACATGACTATCGAAGAGTTGCAGGCAAAAAATACCGAACTCTCCGGGGAGCTCGCCACCGTGAAGGATAATTTGACGGCGGCGAATGCGAAGATCGCTGAACTCACAACAAAAGCTGAGATCGGCACGAAACTACTGACTGATCTCAAGGATGAGATCAAAAGACTTGCCACATGCATCGGCAGGTCTGCGGCTGAAGCTGAAATCGTGGTCACTACCGATGATGTGACCAAACTGCTGGAGATCAAAACCGACTACGAAAAGCAGTGGTCGGCTAAGCAGGCTGAGTCCGGCAAGGGTGAAGGCGAAGGCGCTAACACCGGCGAGGATACCGAGGCGAAGCGGTTAAATCCGCAGCAGTATAGCGTGATATAGGAGGATCGAAATGGCACTTCGGAAATTGGGTGGAGAATCCAGTGTTGATGAGATGCTGGTTGTCTCGATGTATTCCGCCAATGGCCTCGCGTGGGCTGTTGGCGATATTTGTATTCAGGACACCGGCGCAAATCGCACGGTTAAGAAGCCGACTGACAATGCGGCACTTTGGGGTCGCGTGGTCGCTATTGCAGGTCCGTCTACCGCAACGAGCGCCACATCCACAATCCTGAGTGTGCATGTGTTCGGTTACAACTCGGTCATCGAGCTTCAGAATGATGCCGCCGTTGCGCTCGGTGTTTCGCCGCAAAGTAACGGCACAGCCAATAAGATCGAAACCAGCGGCGCGGCAGCGGGCAAAACGCTGGTCATTTCGAGCGATCTCAACTCTGATGGCAGCACCTACACCATCACCTGTTTAGCATAAGGAGGTTAACATGCCGACCACGATTGGCGGGATAATCAAGGGTATCGACAAGGGCTTCTATCGTGAGGCCAAACGCGATGATTGCCGGGTTAACGGTTATCAGGCGATTTCGGATGCGGCGATGAAAGCGGGAATCTATCCCGATCAGGCTACAATCGACAACCGCGTGAAGCGGCTGCTTTTCAAAATCGGGTGCAAAAATATCGATCCGAATGCGCTATCGCCCGGAATGCTCAACAAGGTTGAGATGCATGCTATTGAGACATACGCGCTCGATATGGCGTTATCCGATCAGGGTATCTGCTCTAAGGGCGCGGGCGCTGACCGAATCGAGAAGTTTTTCACGACCACCACGTCTGCTGTACTTTTCCCGGCTTGGCTGGATTCGCAGATTCAGTTAGGAATGCTGGCTATCTCGATCTTACCGGCGCTCGTTGCCGCCGAGACGTTTATCGACTCTGACACCTACAAGGGATTGAAATTCACCGATGTCGAAGACGATCAGCAACTTCGCGAGGTCGGTCAGGGCGAGAATATCCCGGTTACGAAGATCACTACTGCCGACACAGTTGTTACCGTGAAGAAATTCGCGCGAATACTTGAGGCTTCTTATGAGGCTATCAGGCGGCAGAAGATCGATGTGTTTGCGATCATGCTCCAGCGCATCGGTCGCAGAATTGCACTCGATGAAACGAACTGGGCGATTGAAACCCTGATTTCGGGTGACGGCAATACCGGATCAAATCTCACGCATTCGGATGTTGCCACATCCGGTAAGCTGCTTTACAGCGACCTTACCACGTTTTACGGGACATTCCCGGTCGGCTACCAGATGACTGATGCGGTCTGTAACTGGGCGCAGATCAATAACATCCTGAATATGGCTGAGTTCAAGGACCCGATGGCCGGGTTCCGATTCCAGTCCACGGGCGAGCTTCCCGGACCGCTCGGCGCAACCTGGCATAGATGGGATTCGCTCAATGCGCCTTCATTCGGTTCTGGCTACATTCTCGCTGTTGACAGTCGTGTAGCTCTCCAGCAGATCACGGAACTTTCTGTGATGAGTGAGGCCGACAGGCTGATTGATCGCGACATCGAGCGGACGAAGGTGGAGAAAGTGACCGGCTTCTATAAGCTCGACTATAACGCTGTCAAGATGCTGCACATCAGCTAAAAACAAATAATGAACAAGTGAATAACTATTGAGCCCGCCTGTGGTTGTAGGCGGGCTCTTATTTATGAAAGAGGCTTATTATGGGATCAAAATGTCCGATACCTCGTGAATTTGGCACTGATATATGGGACGGCTCTGCTATTGGACCGAAAGCCGTTACCGGGTCACAGATGGTAGATAATGCCCGCAGGCGCGTAACCAAAACTCCGATCATCAATATCGACATCGGCGCTGGCACAACTGCCGATTTCGTCATTACTCGACAGAGCACCGCTATCACAATTACTGCCGCTCGGTTTGTCTACACCGAAGCTACTGCGGCGGCTGGCGCTACTGCTGCTACCATTGCGCTCGGCACTGCAGCAGGCGGAACCCAGATCGCGGACGCCACGGCAATAGAGCAGCCCAAGGCTGTCGGCGCGGCTACTGCGTTTACTCTCAAATCCGGCGCTGTCGCGGCGAATACTCCCGTTATCGCTCGACTTACCGGTGTTGTCGCTACTCCAATCGCGGGCGAGGGGTTTGTCGAGATTGAATACACCGTGAACGACTAGGGGGGAATTGAGTTATGACTAAAATCAGATGCTTATGCCCACCTGTCCAGAACATCGCGGAGGGCGTTACCTTATGCTCAGTCGGCGCGGAAGCTGATGTTGAGCTTACGCACTTCTGGCAAGGTCAGATCGATCTTGGCACAGTTGAGATAGTGATATCTGCCGATGAGCAGACAGAAAGCGAGAACGATAATGGCGGTGACAGCACCAACAACAGTCGAGGTCGTCGAAGAAGGTCAGTTAAGAATTGAATATTTTCCTAACTGCGGAGACAATACTCGAAAATTCACCAATCTAGTAACTAACCGTATAAACAGTGCTGTAGCTCAGGTGCGGTCAGCTGTTGGCAATAACTGGAATAGCGAGGATGCCGATGTTTGCCAAGCGCTCCATGATGCAGTGCTTTATCTGGTGCTCTCGCGACTTTGGCAAATGATTGTGAACGTAATGGTTGCCTATGATGCAGAAGAGCTTCCGCCTGAGTTCGTAATTCCTGAAAATGCGGCCGCTACGCGCGTTTTCTACAAAAGCGAAGCAGAGCAGATTATCGCTCGATACGAGGGCGGCACTGTCTCGACGCCTGACGCTTATGTGGGCGCATTCGTGACGGATGGCGTAGATACGTGCGAGCATTCAATTCTCGGTCTGCATTATTAGGTGCTGACATGCCAATTGTGACAAATGCTATGCAATTAGTAGCGAAATGGTCGAGGCGCGAAAAAGCAATACGCCCGTTCGTAGCAAAAGCCACCAGGGAAGCGACAAAAGCATTCCTGGCTGATTCTAAAACGCAAATGCGGGAATTGATTTACGACAAGCCAATTCCCACGCGAGCGCAGATTCAAACCGAACGCAAGGCGCGGGCAGAGGGCAAAGGAAAAAGCTTTACTCCGCGTAAGCAGATGCATACGAAGAGTGACAAGCCAAACTCCACAGGCTCAAAGCCGGCATGGAAGCGAACTGGCAATCTGCGGCGATCTGAAAAGATGCGGATTGTAACAGCCTACGTAGGCATCGTGGAAAATGCCGCGCAATCACAGACCAAGAATGGCAAGCGATCATACTATGCTCGCTATCGACACGACAAAAAGAATACACGCTATCCAGCGCCTTGGCGAAAGAATGCAATCAATCGGATGCAAGGCAAAGTGCGGCTCATCTATCGCAAAGCAATACGAAAAGCACTGACCATGGGATAGCAAGGAGGACATTATGGCTGTAGAGCCTACGATTATAGGCATTTTTGATCGGATGGCTAAGGTCATCCAAAATGCGAAGGGGATAGCGAGCACGGGAACTGATTTCTGGGCTCGCGTTGACGCCGCGCAAGACGAGAGTTATGAAAACCGGATCAAGGGATTTGAGACCACGACGCTTGATACCGTGCTGGAAAACGGGTTTAGTATAAGCTCAGTATTCCAGCAACTCATCTCAAATCACATCCAATACCTGCGCGATATCGGAATCACTGACAGTAATGCGCTCAATGCATATTTGACTGCCTACTCCGGCAAGCGAATACCTTATGACGCAGGCGAGCTTATTGCGATGCTTCTGGGCGAGAGCATGAGGCTGCCGGCTTATCAGGTGTATCCCAAAGGGACACGACCAGCCGATGGATCCGATCCTGCGGACTCGGGGATGCATTGTCTGGCAACCGTAACCGGCACAACAGGAGCCCCCACGTGGGCAACTGTTGACGGTGCAATCGATAGCGAAACTTATGGCGCGATCATGCTCATCAACGATGACGCCACACCAGCGCCCAATAGCTTGATTCTTACCGCTACGCGGCAGGACGGGACGACAGTTGATATCACCGTGGCGCTTACCGCGACGACGTTAAATGCGCAGTCGATACTCGGTTCTCAAGCAATAGGCGCGGCGGGCGCGGCGGCTGGACAGAAAGTCATCCCTGTTGCGGCTACTGGTCAATTCAATGCCGGCGAATATGTGCTCATCGTGCATAACGATAGCTCGCAGGAGATCGCGCAGATCGCATCGATTACAACCAATACGAGCATCACGCTTGAAACCAATCTGCTGAATAATTATGTGCAGAATGACCTCGTTCTGCCTCTATTCACCAATATCACTTACAAGTCCGGCACGCTCGCGGACGGCAAAACCATTTCTTTGTGGGCGTATCCTGATAGGATTATAGCCCTGTAGGGCGGGAGGATATCATGGGTTCTACACCTGGAAGACTTAGCGGAAAATTCGGTTCGCTTTATATCGGAGGCGTGCTGGTTGCCGAACTCGAAAACATCAGCATCGAAGTGACGCCCGAGTTTATCAAAACAAGGGCTATGGGTGACATGACCGATGTTGTCGATCCCGATGGGGTGACATACGGAATCAAGGCTCAGCGGTTCAATCGCATAGCGAATATGGCATATTTTGCCGGACTTGCTGCTCGCACTGCATACGCTACAAACCCGCTTCAGTTGCTCGTTTATAACGATGACCGTTATAAAGCAGCCACGAAAGTTTTCGAGGGCGCTGTATGGGCAGGTCCGAGCACATACGCGATTGCCCGTGGCGAAGCGAGCAATGAGGAGATAACGTTTGAACCCGCTGGCGATCCGCTTTATGTCGGTGGATACGTGCCGGGGACGTAAGGTGAGATTATGCGCATCGTATCGAAAGATGAGTTATTCAAAGCAAAGCCGTCTATCCGTGAGTTTTCCATTCCTGAGCTTGGTGAGAATGCAGGCATTGTCATAAAAGGGTATTCGGTTGGTGATGTGCTCGCTATCGATGACGCCTGCTGGCTCATAGATAAAAATGGAAAACGACACTATAACGCGCAGAATGATCGCTTATATTCCGTGCTTCGCGCAGTGGCTGAGCCAAGATTAAATGAAGCGGATACCGCGGCGATACTCGAATTACGCGATGGGATTGCTGACGAAATCATCAGCATAGCTCGCGAATTATCAGGGCGAACACAATCAGCATACGATGAGCTCAAGGAGAGTCTGCGAGCAAACCCGGTTATGCGTAGGCTTTACAGTGTATGCGTTAAACGACTGCACAGATTGCCGAGCGAACTTACTGATGTGCCGGAGCATGAGTTCATGATGGCTTTGGGAGCTCTGGAACTCGATGCGGAAGACGAACAGAACGAACTTGATTCAATGATCGACGGGACATAGGTGTAAACATGGCTGTCGGCGGTGCTTCTTCGGTAGATAAACTGGAAACGCGGGTTGGTCTGACGGGTGTTGAGCAGGTACAACGCGGAGCCAGCATAATACGCGCGTCTATGCGTGGTATTGCTGGTGATGTAGGTCATGCGACAAGCGCCTGGCAAAAACTCGATCTGTCAGGCGTTAAATCTGCCGCGATTGGTGGGAGTTTGGTTACAGGTGGATACGCTGCTCTACGTGCCGCAAAAGATTGGGGCGAATCAGCTGCCGAAGCTGAAAGTGCGAGCGCTCAATTATTGCGGGCGCTTCAAAATACTCATAAGGGCACCGCGCGAGATGTGACCGAGATCGAGGAAGCATTCGACAAACTGCCCAAGGTCGTGCCGGGGTTCCATTCCGCCATGATCGAGGCTGCTTCGGCAATGGCAACGCTGGGCAAAGCCACACCGGATGAGATAAAAGAGACACTTCCTGCCATACTCGATACGACAGTTGCTCTGCAGAAAATGGGCAGAGGTGGCGCTGATGTAGCTACTGTTTCTGCGATGGTTGCTCGCGGCGCTAACGGTATGACACGTGGGCTCAAGAGATTAATACCCGATCTTAATGAGGCACGAGTGAAATCAGAGGGGCTCAGTTATATTGTTGCCGAGCTCGAAAAACGATACCACGGCGCTGCCGAGGCAGAATCAAAAACCGCTGTTGGCGCAAATACTGCGTACGAGAACTCTGTAGGCGCATTGAAACGCGAACTGGGTGAAGGGCTTGTGCCGGCGATGGTCAAAATGACCACGGTTATGAATAGAGGCGTTGGCGCAATGCGATGGCTCAATAAACACACGCATGGTGTGGCAGGTGAAACGCTCGCGGTAGCCGGCGCGATGGGCGTTGTCGGCGGCAGTATTTTGATGGTTATGCCTGGCATAAAAGCGCTTCGCGATATGTGGCACGGTGTGGCTGTGGCTGCCGGGGAAGCTGCGGTTGCTGAAGAAGCGGCGGCAGCGGCTGGTGCCGGAGCCACAGGGGCGGCTGCCGGAGGAGTTGCTACCGGTGTAGGCAAAGGTGTCTTTGCGAGAATAATGGCAGGCGCGGGCGGATTGTGGGGTGGCGCTCGCGCAATTGCTGGAAGAGGGATTGGCGCTTTGGGCGTATCGGGCGTTGGAAGCACTGCCGGGATAACAACTGCTGGATTGATCGGTGCTGCCGGATGGGCTGATGTTATTGATGAGGCGTTAGATTGGGCGCTTGGTTCTATATTTGGGCAGGGTGGCAAGAGGTTAGGCAATGGTGGATGGTTGCCTAACCTTTCACTTGGTAGAGCGGTCGGTGAGGGCATAAATGGAATTGGCGCGGGGTATTCGGCTGACAGGAATCGTATCCGTGCGTTTTTTGCAGGACGCAGTGCAAATGCCTATATTCGCGGCGGTTCCCATTCCATCCGCAGGATGATGGAAGCGCAGGCGGGAATGAACAGTGGCGGGAATGTAAGCCCTAACTCACCGAGCGCCGATCCAGCTATAACTGCTATCAATGTGAGTAACAACTATTTACGCAAGCTGGTAGATTTGTTGGGTGCTCAGAATCAAATGATAATCGGCGGTGGACCTCGCACATCCAAAGCACTTAATGAAGGCGATGTGCGGCGTGCTATCAATGGAACACTATCGCAGAATACTATCGGATAACAAACAGGTTGGGATTGCTTGCTATGTCCACATATAAACTTGAACTTGATATTCCACATCCAACGTTATCAGAACCGGGGTATTGCGATACTCGACTAATCCGTGATGTGGATATATCGACAGGCATGGCGAGCGGAAGCAACTGCATCATTGAACCGCAAACAGGGACGCTGATGCTTAAACCTGTTCAATTCGATCCTGATGAGTGGTATAAGGCGGATTATGATAGCTTACGAACCAATCTATCAGATTATGATTCCATCGGGCAATACTGGCAGTCTAACATTGTGCTCGCGCCCGCCACTGGAGCAATAAATCGACTTCGCACAGGCGGGTTTACGCTTATACAATTACTCGCATTGGCTGCTTCAACAGGCATCAAAACTGCTCAATTATATGATGGTCGGAATCTAATCCCGATACTCGCGAGTAAGGCCGAATACCCGTCAAACCAAGCATTTCATGTCGAGTTGGAACTTCACGGTCAGGTCAACGGATTCGCCAAAGATGTCGTTTGTATCCGCTTTGGTGATTTTCGTATCAATTTCCACCTGGACGGGACCGCCGACCTCTACTGGAACAGCGACGGCAATGGCGATGACGGCGATTGGTTGTGGAAATGCCGCTTTGGTGTTGAGAAAGGAAATAACGACGAGCGCGGAAATATTATGGGCGTGCCGGTAAACCCGATTGGTCTACCGAGTATAACTATTATCCCATTCGGACGCGGCAATATATGGGTGCGCGTTCGCAACGCCGGCAACGGATATGACGGTGTTTACACTCACAGTGAGGCCGCATTCGATGCTGAAAATAATAGATATGAGATAACTAAAGCTGGGAAGATAGTCATATATGTGCCAGAGAGTTATCAACAGAACATCGGCATCAGCATATCCCGTGTGGGATATAAAACGAGTGGAACATTCAGCGAAACGGGCATGCTGCCCTATGCGCCTACGAATAACCCGATCCTTACACCGTATTGGGTTACAACCATGGGATCACCTTCGCTCACTGCTGGAATATCCGACGATGATGGCAACGCCTGGAGCGGAGACGGTATCAAGCAGAAATACTCAGCCGATTTTACACTAACAGGTGATGGCACATGCACACCATTCCTCGATTCATTCCTGATAGAATGGCCTGCTATTGCGAGCACTCAATCCCCGGCGCTCATTACGATTGATGAAAGCTCTATCTTGTCGTTAGCGGTCGGCGATGGTGATGATTGGGAGGATCAGAAATGCTCTGTAAGCATACGCGACGATGGCAGCGATACTGATATATCCGCATTATCGCGCAGATCACGCATTGTCGGTCGGCTTATGATCGATGATGAGCCCTACGGAATATATGAGTTTCGCAGACCCAAAACAATCTACGGACATCGTAAGAACACAATCAATCTGCAGGGATGGAATTACGGCATATCCGTGATATCCCGGCGCAAATGGTGGACGACACGACCATTCGAAGGTTGGTCTCACCCAGGCGCGATTCGTAAAATATTGCAAATGTGCGGATGGCAGGATGATGACATTATCACCGACACCGAGAGCGTGGATTTACCCGAGAGCACATTGCAGGGGTCGGGAACAGATAAGGGTCAATCGGAACTTAAAAGCCAGCCACAAGTAAACACCCCCATACGGCAGTTCATTGAATGGATAATCGATAATATTTCCAATTGGCCTCTTCGGTTCGCGGCTGATGGTAAATGGTATTATCAGAAGCCGGCTTCTGCGCCGCTTACCCCTGAGTTTACCATCAAGAGAAATAAGCCCATGGCGGGTCAGACATGGGAACCTTGGTACGAGGATGGTTATTCCACTGAGCTTGAGCCGCCCGAATCTAACTGGATGGTGATGATTGGGCAGGCTGATGATAATTCCCTGATTGGAAACATCGGAATAGACAAAGGGTCGATTGCGAGCACAGCAGAAAGTAAACCAATCAATTACCTCGGTGAAGTGGAATCGGCGATTATCATAGATAAATCGTTGAATACCCAAGCCGTGCTGGATAGGGCGTTAGGCCATGTATTCGATGTGGCACGACAGGCAGTTATGACTATCTCATGGAAAGGTCCATTCGACAGCAGAATGACCATCGGTAAATGTTATACCCTTGAGGGCATTGGTGATGTAAAACTCACCGGATTTGATGGGTCAGCTACGAGCAAAGCGAAGCTCACGCGCAGTGCATGCATGACTTATGAGGGAGAACTTCAGCAATGAAATCGAATCGTAAGTATTTCAAAAGCATGCAGACCATGGCTGCTCAGAAATTATCGGTCGATACCACCTCGCGTAGAACAACCACGGCGCAGCGTCGCGTGAACAATATGCCTGATGAGATTGTTCATAAACATATTACATGGGGAACGCCTATCATTCGCGGGGAAGAAGCATAAATGGCTGTGCGGTTTACGTGCCCGGTTCATGGGCGCTTTACACTCCAGATGAGTCCTACTGGTCAGGGTATACCTTTACCGGAAATGTTTGCCAGCAATATGCCCAATATCACCCGGGCGGAATGCCCGCAGTGCGGCGCTCTGTGCGATCCCTGCGCGGGCTGTGCGGGTTATACAGTACCGAAACCGGTAAGGCCTCCGGCTCCTCCTATCTCTCTTGAGATAACCCAGATGCAGCGTGAGCAGTGGCGTAATACTCTGCACCTGCACTGCCCTGCGTGCATCATTGGTCAGAAATGTGACGCTTGCGGAAAGGATTTCTCCCGTGGCTGTTAAAATCAGACCTACTCAAAAATATGGCTTTGGCGTGCGCGGGAGTATTCGCAGTGTCCAGCAGTTGCATCTCGTTCCGACCGGGGAATACACCTGTCCTGACACGCGATACAGTTACTTGACGACTGTTTTACATGGCTCGCTTCCAGGTGGATTTTCGTTTGAGATCGGCGTAGGCGGCGGCTCTAACGATTGTTTCCTCAATTATTCCGGGCTTGAGGACTGCATGGGTGGAATATGCGAGGGTGGTTATGATGTGACTGCAAGCTGCTCAGTCGGTATCAATGCTGAGCTTGGCACACCTGTTATTCAGCCAATTGCTCATGTCGGTTGCCAGAAGGTTGATTGTGGTCAGTGGGCATGTCCAATCTGTGTTGGCGGTGATCACGACGAATCGGTTGATTTTGACGTATACATAGAGTTCGATGCTGATACCTGGTTTGAGATAACAGATATAAATAGAAGCGCTATCGTGCCATGCCTATGCGATGAGAGAGACGCGAACGGAGAATGGTATCGCTGGAATTGTTCCGATCTCTGGTGCCTCTACAGTGCCGCAGACAAAGACCCGTGCTGGATACCACCGCAAAAGGGCACTATATGGATATCGACTGTGGATAATCCTGAAATATCATATACAATCAGCGTGGGCGGCTCGATAGCAATGAGCGGGACTTACAGCCTGAGTTATCCACTCATAAACCCAGCCGCAATCGGCGCTCAGATCACGAGCTTTGTGCAGGATATGGCAGCCACAGAGGAATGTGGGCATGTCTCATTCTACCGCACTGGTGGGCTGGCTTCGCCGAACTGGCCGGAATGTGTTTACACCAAAGACGGTGACACAACCGCGAAGGTGAGTGGCGATACTCTCACTATCTACGCAGTGCCGAACATTGAAAGCCAGCATACTGAAATCGGCATGATGACCGATTATTGCGGAAGCTACACTCACACTTATAATGGTGATGTGCGGTATGTGGATGGTCCGCAAATCACTGGCGCGAATCTGCAAACGCAGGACTGCGTGCCGACCTGGGATGAAACCGCGCAGGCGTGGGGGTGCAATACTGACAGCAATTGGGATAGTCCGGCTTCGGAAACGCTCACATTCGGCGGTTGGTGGCGATTGGACGGTGTTGTCGAAGGTCCGTATGTTCGCTCTGTAGGCGGGATCGACTTCGCGGAATATAAAGCTGTCAACGTCTTTGACCGCAGCGGTGAGGATGATCTTGGTGATTGGTATAGACGGCTTGGACCGGTCTGGATAAGCAACCCTGGCGAGTTCGGACAGCCCGACTACCCATGCACCAACCCAAATCATCCGAATGAGGCAAATGGCTGTGCTCATAATGATTATCATGATAGGCGAGTGCTCGCAAAGATCGGCGAATCATCGGTAAGCTGGGATGCTCTGCGGTTCTCTCTTCAAAGTAACCACGTGGCATACAGCATCAATCGCGAAATCACAGCACAGGCCGGCGCGGATAGCTTCACAATCAATAACCTGAGTGATGTAAGTTTATGGGGCAGCAGATACATCTCCCTGGAATTCACTTCTGACGATTCGAGCAACGAGCCTTTTACCCTTGTGCTCGACGGCAAAGAATATGAGGTGAAATCATCGAGTGAATGGATCGATCTTCTTGCGCCGACGAATTATACCGGGTGCGGTGCGTCTGACAGCCTAATACCAACAACACGACCAGAGACAGCCGCGCATGGCACATCAGTCCCCTGGGACTTAGGCGTCTATCGCGTTAACAGCCTTACAGTCAAAGGACTTAAAGCCGGCTGCTCATATTCATTCACATCGATCACGCGACGAAAGAAGTCAAAAGTCAACGGCGGTTCATTTGTTGTGCTCGTATTGCCACAAGCATCATGGGTGGGCGTTTCGGCGGGCAATACTCGCAATCCCGAAGTGGATTCGTTTGTTGCAGAAGATGCAGGTATATCCCCTACCCTGCATCATAATCCCCATGTATACTGGCAACCAAGCGGATTGATATTCGTGGATGGGATGCTTGCAGGCGAGATCATACAGGCGAAGTTTCTCAAAACGCCTGACGAACCCTGCGGGGATCAGATAACCACGGGGGATGTATGGTCGGTAGTGCCAATGCTTAACGATACCGGTGATTACAGCGCATATCCAGGGGGATCCGATTCAATAATCACAGTCGAGGTATTGGATACGCCTACAGGGTGCTCAAATCTCATAGCTTATCTCGACCCGGGTCTATACGGTGATTACGGAGAAACCGAGGACATAACACAGGTGACAGTATCCGCTCAACTGCGGCTCGATTGGCTCGAACTGCCGTATATGTTCGGTAGTTACACATTCGATACTGAGAAATATTACGGCGGGTTGCTCGCTATGCGGGTCATCGGTGAGAATGCGCCCTATGATGTTACGGTGACGCAGGGAACAGATAGCCAGCAGCTTACAACAAATGAATGTGGATTCGCTCTCACGTGGGGAGGATCGACGCACGCATTGCAAAATAGCTCATCAGTTCAGGCAAGTGTGGGAATTGGCACAGAGCAGGTTACAGGTTTAACCCAGATACGCAATCGTAAATGCTCGATCCTCACGTTGCGGGCTGGCGAACAAAGCGCCGCAATCGAGGACTGTGATATAAAAACCGACACCAAAACACGAGTCTCACAGATGGCATACGCGAGTGCAGGAAGCATTCGAACAATGCGGTCATTTGATGATGGGATTAGCAGTGAGTCGGCAAAACTCGTTACCTCGGGACCGGGCGCGGGCAGTCCCTGTATCATCATCGATAATAGCCCACTGCATCGAACGGGCATTATCTGGCATGAGGGCGATATCGCGAAAATCGCATGGTCAACGGATGGTTTTACTACACGTGAGGAGCTTAACCTAATGACCGGAATCACGCATTTACGAGCTGTTGTAAATCAATATGGGGTGATGGTTATTATTGGTTGGCGATCCAGTGACGGCGCACTCGTAGCTGTGCAATCATTTGATTATGGTATTACTGTCTCAACGCCTGTGGTTATCGACATACTGCCAGAGCAGAGCGCCGGCCTATCGTTTACAGGTAACGAATTGGGTATGTGGGTTGTGCTCGCGGCTGATTCGAATAACATATTTAAGAGTTTTTGGAGCAATGATAATGGACTGACGTGGAGTTTAGCGTCGAGTTAAACGTTAACAAAAATCGGATTCAATCCATGCCTCTGGGTGTCCCAGGGGCTTTATTTATTAGGGGGATAACATGACCGAATATAGCGACCACGACATCATTGTCACGATGGCTCAACAGGTCGAGGATATACACAGGCGTATTAGCAAAGTGCCCGAAGAATGCGCTACACACTCAGCTGAGATAGAGAATCTAAAGGGCAATGTCGATGATTTATGGTCGGTTGTCGGAAAAAAGGCGTCATGGGCGGCTGTTGTTGGGATAGGAACGCTTATAATTGCTCTTATAACAGCGCTTGTTATGTTTCATGGTCCATCATAGAAGTAGGGTAGGGATCGGGAACTCGCAATATGCGGGCTTTTTCTTTGTACGGCAATCTCAGAAAGGGGGTCTCAAAATGAGGCTCAGAAGAATCGGAATTATCGCACTGCTCGCTGTCATTATGTTGGCAGCGCTGACTGTCATGCCGGCTTTTGCCGGTGATAACACGGCCATCACGCAGGCACCGGCGGTAAGCGCGACTGCACCCGCGGTGACCGCGGCGCCTGCACCTACACCTGTCGACCCGTGGACTAAGATATATATTCTCGCGTCCGCCGTCGTAACTGTAGCAAGTGTGCTCAAAGCACTTAATTTATGCCCATCCTGGGCGGCCAAGGCGATTGACACCGCATCGAACTTTGACCCGACAAAAATTATGATTATCCGGCAAGCGCTCTATAACGCGGATGCGCGAACACAGACGGCGAAGTCGATTATACAGCAGGTGAACGATCAACAGAAATGGGGTCTTACGCCGGAAACGGTGGACAATCTTATAGATGTGGTCAGCGTCTACGCGAAACAACTGAGGATTAAGCTGAGATGATCCTCGGAAAACCCATCGATTGTAAACTGACAGCTCTGCGCGCGAATCGAACGCTTCACGGCAGATCGGTAAATCGGCATCAGGACGTGCCGGGTCATAATGTATTTAAGGGTTATCTCCGACCTGGTACGGGTGACGCCGCCGACTTATTCGCCCCTGCCGGCACGCAGGTCATGGCGATGCATAGTGGGCGAATCACCTGCATAAAAGACCGCGACGGTGAGAAGTGCGTGCTCTATATTGAGGGCGTAAAAAACTCTGTCGATGTTTGTACGGTTTACGCTCACCTGCATCTCAAGGATGAGTTGCGTGAGGGTATGAATGTTACACAAGGTCAGGTCATCGGATATGTTGGGCGGCTGCTCAATGACCCGCATCTGCACCTTGAGGTATGGATTGACGGGCATCCGATCTCTGCGAAATCAGGCAAGGAATGGCTTAAAAAGCTCGCGCAGACGTGTGTTTGAATCAAATTTCCTCGCCCCTACCTCCGGGGCTTTTTACCTCTGATAATCCTCTCACTACCTCTGCAAAAGGCTCCCACGTGTGAATAGTCACGTGGGAGCCGATTTTTTTTTGTTTTCATTCATGGGAATATGGGACACAGATTAGGACACAGTAGAGCTTAATTATATGCCCTGTTGCTTATCTAATCATCATCTGCAAGAGTTAATTCGTGCTCAGGCATAAGCAGTTATCACCCAGTAATTACCTACTTGAGCGGTTCGAATCCCATTTCTCGCCCCAATTTGAAAGGCCGATCATATTTCTATGATCGGCCTTTTGCCTTTCATCCCCACTGGGTAAGAACAACTCCGGTAAACCTTCACGACTTTAGACTTTCAGGAGGTCTCATATGCCTAAAGCAATAATCGTTTACGGCAGCACTACCGGCAATACCGAGCTCCTCGCCGGCTATATAAGCGAGGGGATCAAAGAAGCAGGAATAGATGCGACGGTGCGTAATGTGACCGATGTCGATGCGCAGGACCTTACCAACTACGATCTCGTTCTCCTCGGCTCATCGACCTGGGGAGAGGGCGAATTGCAGGGTGATTTCATCTACTTCTACGATCAGATGGAAGGCCTTTCCCTCGAGGGCAAGAAGGGAGCGGCGTTCGGCCCCGGCGACAGCGCCTACGATATGTTCTGCGAAGCGGTCAATCTGCTCGAAGCGCGCTTAAAGGATTGCGGAGCCGAGATCATCGCCCCTGGTCTGAAGATCGATGGAGATGTGGATGCATCCGAAGACAAGGCTAAGCAGTGGGGCAAGCAGGCTGCATCGGTAGCTATTGCTTAAGCATGTGCAGATAGTTGAACATGTTCGCGAGCGCGGGCACCTTCAGCGCGGCGGCAGCAACCAGCATGAACAGGAGAACGTTCAGCAGCATCGGCTTATCTTCGAGCAGAACCAGCTCAGGATTTCCGCCCGCGTTTTTCATCTGCACCAGGAACAGATACCTGAATAAGCCATAGACTACGAACGGGATCGTTATCATCATCTGTGGGTGAGGCTGGCCTGTGCTCGATACGGCGGTAAATGTATAGAGGCAATAGGCCATAAGGGTTGTCGATGCGGTAATGCTGAGCATTTGGTCGAGCATCGGAGCGCTGTATTCGCTCAGAGTCGGCCGGTGGTCCAGTCCTCCGTGCTCCAGGCTCAGCAGCTCGCTCCTGCGCTTGGCAAACCCCAGAAACAGCGCCAGCAGGGTGCTGCACACCAGGAGCCATGGAGATATCGCCACGCCTATCACCACCGCTCCCGCAACAGCCCTTATCACGAATCCCGCGGCTATCGAGAGCAAGTCGATGATGACGACATGCTTTAGTCTCGCGGAATAGGCCAATGTCAGCACGAGATAAGATGAGGTGAGCACCCCGAAACCTGTGCTGAGACAAAATGCTCCCAGAACAGCGGCAATAATCATCAGGATTGCGAATGGGAGAGCTACTTTAACGGGGAGAGCGCCGCTTGCGATCGGGCGCTTGCACTTGCGAGGATGCTTTCTGTCGCGTTCGATATCCGCCACATCGTTGATCATATAGGTCGCCCCGCTGAGTCCACAGAAAAGACCGAACCCAGCGAGCACCCTCAGCAGATCGTCAACGTTGTGCCCCTGCTGAATGGTGAAGAGATACCCGGCAAACAGAAGCGCGTTTTTCGGCCACTGCTTCGGGCGCAATGATCTAATAAGTGCGGCGAACAAAACTCGCAGCTTACCTCCGGAATAAGCTGACAGCTGTCAGTTATCAGTGATATTACTGGTAGTAAGTACTGTTATACTTTTTGAACCGCGAATGCCGCGGATAGGGTCAGATGGCACGGATGGATGTACATCTACCGACCCAATCCGGAAATCCTGAAACTTATGCTGCTGCAGATGAAAAGAGGTGCGGGTTACAAACCCGCTCATACCTGGTCCGGGATTGCAAATCCCCACCATCAGTAGACGGAAGCTGATAGCTGAAAGGACCCTGAAAACTAATCCGTCACCTCGATCTGCGCTTTCACCGTCACTGGTTCCTTGAGCCCGTCGACATCGCTCACCGTCAGCGTCACGTTATAAACACCGCCGCGGGTATAGATATATTTCGCAATCTTTTCCGTCGACTCCGACTGAATTCCATCGCTGTCATCGAAATCCCATGAATACTTGAGCCCGCTGACACCGGCAGTCGCCGATGCCACGAAGAACTGCGGATCCATAACTGCAACAGTCCTCGGGTCCAGCGGGTCGACCTTTATCGGCTTATCATCGGTAACGATCTTTATCTCACCCAGGTAAAGAGCGGTGGTAGGAACATCGGTAAAGATCAGCAACCGCTTCATACGAAACTCGGTAATACCCTCTTTAACCTTGAATTTGGCTAATGGGACAGCAATGCGCACCCAGTTATCATCAGGATCGAGCGGCTGGGTCGGTTCTTCGGCAGAGACAGCCAGGCCCGTATCGGAGATAAACACGAAGCGGACTTTATTTGCTCTGGGCATGGTGTAAGGTTCCACATCGGTCCATGTATAATCAGTGCCCGAGGCGGGATTGATCACCTGTGTGTCCTTAAAGAAGAACGAAAACTGGATATATCGACTGGTATCGATGCCGTTCGAGAACAGGGTTACAGGCTGAGTGAAATCCATCCGCCCGCCCGAATAAAGGCTCTGGGTCGACATTTTAATCGACCACCCTCCGTCGAGGATCTTCTCCTTGGACTTCGCGGCAGTGCCACTGCCCCAGCCACCGAGAGCAATTCCATCCTCGGTCGGATCATCGCCCTTGAATACCGAAACATCCTGATTCGTAGCAGCATACGCCGCAAGAGAGCCCATAACGCCCAATACAACAACCAGGATTATGAGAAATCGTAAACACCGCATATCGTGTTATCCTCCAGCTTAATTCTACAAGGACCCGCTGAGCCTGTCAACCAAGCGCTTCGAGAATTGAGGGTTTATAAATTAACGAGAGATATCGTATTCTCCCACGCTGACTCTCTCGATCGAAACCGCTCTCCCTGTTCCCTCATCGACCTCGATCAGCGCGCCCTGCAGCGTTGCGGGGCCTTCGGCTAACTGGAACTTCCCCGGCACCTGGGTCAAAAACCGCTCGATCACCACGGATGGCTCCAAACCCAGCACCGAATCCATAACCCCGGTCATCCCCGCATCTGTCAGGTAGGCTGTGCCTTTTGGCATTACCCTCTCATCTGACGTCTGAATGTGGGTGTGTGTTCCAATCACAGCGGAGACTCGCCCATCCAGATACCACGCCATCGCTTTCTTCTCTGAAGTGGCCTCCGCGTGCATATCGACTATCACGACCTTCGCCTGCCCCTCCAACTCAGCCAAAACCGCATCCGCCGCGCGAAACGGGCAATCCAGCGGCTCCATAAAAGTCCGCCCCATCAGGTTAATGACCGCGATCTTCTCTCCCGCTTTGGCTTCATATATCCCCCACCCCCTGCCGGCGACTCCCGGAGGATAATTCGCCGGACGCAAAATCCTGGGCTCTTCGGAGAGATACGAAGCCACATCGCGCTTCGCGAACGTATGGTTACCGAGCGTAATAACATCGGCGCCGGCTTCAAAAAGCACGAGAGCGGTCGGCTTCGTAATTCCGAGCCCACCCGCCGCGTTCTCGCCGTTTACGACGGTAAAATCCACATTATGACGAGAGCGCAGGACCTCCAGCAATTTGCCGGCAGCCCTGCGCCCCGAACTTCCTTCGATATCACCTACAAAGAGTATCCGCACCTACTTTGCATACTCCACGGCGCGCGTTTCGCGAATCACCGTCACTTTAATCTGACCAGGATACTCCATCTCTTCTTCGATGCGCTTTGCGGCATCATGCGCAAGCTTCACCGCGCCGTCGTCATCGATCTCAGTAGGTTTCACCATAACACGAATCTCGCGGCCCGCCTGCACGGCGTAGGTCTTTTCGACCCCCGCGAACGAGTCCGCAATCGTTTCCAGCTTCTGCAGACGCTTGACATAGGTCTCCAACGTCTCGCGCCGAGCCCCCGGCCTTGCAGCCGAGATAGCATCAGCGGCCAAAACCAGAACGGCTTCCACCGAATGCGGTTCTATGTCATTATGGTGAGCGCCCGCCGCATGGCAGACCTCCGGCGGCTCATGGTATCGCTTCAAAAGGTCCATGCTGATAATGGCATGCGGCCCTTCGACCTCGAAATCCACAGCCTTACCCAGGTCATGGAGCAGCCCCGCACGCTTCGCAAGCGGAACATTCACATCCAGCTCCGCCGCTATCGCGCCCGCCAGGTGCGCCACCTCGATGCTGTGCTGCAGCACATTCTGTCCGTAACTGGTCCGGTATCTGAGCCTGCCCAACAGCTTCATCAGCTCAGGATCCAGCCCTGTCACACCGGTCTCGAAAACCGCCCGTTCCGCGGCTTCCTTCATCTTCGCTTCAGCCTCGACCTGCGCCTTGTTCACCATTTCCTCGATGCGACCTGGGTGTATCCGTCCATCGAGGATCAGATTTGAAAGCGCAACGCGCGCGACCTCTCTGCGAACCGGGTCGAACCCGGAGATAACGACCGCCTCCGGGGTATCGTCGATAATAAGATCGACTCCCGTCAGTGTCTCAAACGCTCGAATATTACGGCCTTCACGACCGATAATCCTGCCCTTCATATCATCGCCGGGCAGCGGCACCACGGAAACCGTTGTCTCGGTAGCCTGATCCACCGCACAACGCTGAACGGCGAGGGTGATAATATCCCTCGCTTTCCGGTCGGCCTCTTCTTTTGCCTGTTCTTCGGCCTGTCTTATGATGCGGGCAACTTCCCGCTCCATTTCTCGATCGACCTGGCGCAGAAGCATATCTTTCGCTTCATCAGTGGACATTCTGGAGATCCTCTCCAACTCAGCCCGCTGCTGCGAGCCAAGGCTCAGCGCCTCTTCCAATTTGGTCTGCGCCTCAGCTTCCTTCTGCGTAATGTTTCTTTCTTTTCGATCGAGGTTATCAAGCCTGCGGTCTAACGTTTCTTCCTTTTGCGTCAGCCTTCGCTCTAACCTCTGGATCTCAGCCCGTTTCTCTTTGTTCTCCTTGTCTATTTCGGCGCGAATCTTGAACGCCTCTTCTTTGGCCTCAAGAAGAACCTCTTTACGCTTGGCCTCAATCTCCTTTTGGAGTTCGTCTTCTCGTTCCGCAATGACCGATCTCTCGGCCTTAATTTTCAGCAGAGTCGGAGAAATGTACCAGAAATACGCTGCGCCGGTGGCCGCCGCGGCGATCACCAGCCCGATCAGCACTGCTATTCCATACATCAATCTGCCCTCACCTCCCGAAAGAATTAGGATGTGAGGTAGAGCGAACAGATATCAACTGACATCGATAAATCGGCTTTTGAAAACCAATCCTTCCTTTGACGTCGGTTCCTCCCACTGGGCTCGGCGCCGGGCCGATCCCGATCACACGCAGCCGGCAACACCCAGCCAGCCACGAATCAACTCACAAATCAATCCTGATCGCCAGGACACAGTTCGTCAAGCGCCTTCGAAATCGCATCCCATCCAAACCCCCTCCTTCTCAGGAAAGAGGCCAATCGGTTCCGAAAGGATGGATCGCTTATATCCGCCTTCTCCGCCTTTTTTCGAGCCGCGGCGAGAGCCAGTTCATATTCGGCATCTTCGTCAAGGCCTTCGAGCGCTTCATCAACCATCGGCTGATCCACACCCTTGGCACGAAGCTCCCATACCAGCCTCGCCTTGCCCATCGGCTTCGAAGTGGTGCGCGATTTGACCCAGTCCCGGCTGAACTTCTCGTCATCCAAAAAGCCCATCCGAGACAGTTGGTCTATCACCTCATCTACGATATCTTCGGGATAATCGCTCCCGATTAGTCGTTTTCGGACCTCGGATTTTGTCCGGTCCCTGAAACTAAGCAACCGCAGCGCGCTGTCGCGTGCCTTATGTGCGGTCTCCGTTCGTATGACCTCGGCCAGACGCTCCGGATCGAACGTCTGGCCTACCTTCAAATTCAACGCGAAAATAACATCCTCGTGGGCTCCCGCGACAAATTCGCCGTCCACAAAGATCGATCTTCTATCCCCGCACCTCTTCTGAGGCTCTATTGCAGTGATTTTACTCATGGGTTGAGCGGACACTATCTACTTATTCGCTCGCGGCTACTTTCTCCTCTTCATCGGATGAATGCGTTACAACTTCATCTCCGCTGCTTCGGATCCGGCCTTCCAGTTCGTCCATAATATCCGGGTTACTTTCGAGATAATTCTTAGCATTCTCTCTACCCTGACCCAGACGCTGGTCGCCGTAAGTAAACCACGTGCCTGTCTTGGTGACGAATCCCATCTCCGTCGCCACATCGAGTATGCTCCCGCTCTTCGAAATGCCCTTGCTGAACATAATGTCGAACTCGGCATCCTTGAACGGCGGTCCCACCTTATTCTTGGCGACTTTAACCTTCACGCGAGTGCCGATGGCTTCGCCGCTCACCTTGAGCGTTTCGATGCGCCGCACCTCCAACCTCACGCTCGACCAGAACTTCAGAGCGCGGCCACCCGGCGTTGTCTCCGGGTTACCGAACATAACACCGATCTTCTCGCGGATCTGGTTGATGAAGATCGCCGCCGTATTCGACTTCGAAAGCGATCCGCCGATCTTTCTCAGCGCCTGCGACATAAGTCTTGCCTGCAGACCGACGTGTGAATCGCCCATATCGCCCTCGATCTCCGCCTTGGGAACGAGTGCCGCGACCGAGTCCAATACTACCACATCTACCGCGCCGCTTCTTACGAGCGCATCGACGATCTCCAGCGCCTCTTCGCCAGTATCCGGCTGAGAAACCAGGAGCGAATCGACATCTACACCCAGGTTAGCCGCATATCCGGCATCCACCGAGTGCTCAGCATCAACGAACGCCGCGACCCCACCCAGCTTCTGGGCCTCCGCGACGATATGATAAGCCAGGGTAGTCTTTCCCGAAGACTCCTGACCGTATATCTCGGTTATCCTTCCCCGCGGGATTCCACCGACCCCCAGCGCCAAATCCAGCGCAATAGAGCCTGTAGGAATAACCGACGCATCAAACCGCGGTTTCTCACCCAATCGAATGATAGAACCGCGTCCGAATTGCTTCTCAATCTGCGCCAGTGCCATATCCAGCGCTTTTTCTTTATCCATCAAAAGTCCCTTCCTTTGGGCAATTACGAGCTTTATCTTTTAAGCTGTCAGTTATCAATGCTATTAAAGGTAGTCTTTATCATCACAGACAGCAAGTACTGTCATTCTTGCGTAAACTGTCGTTCTTGCGAAGGCGGGAACCAGTCTGCAATGGTACCCGTACATCCATCCGCATAATCCGTCCCAATCCGCGGTATCCGCAATTCAGAAAGCAGTACCCGCTCCGACGCCAGGATCGTCAAACCATCCGGCTCTCAGTGCCCCTCAAGCCCATGCATGCTGAGTGGCGAATATACCGGCCCATCGGGCTTCAGCTCACTTCGCATCAATACAACGCTCGAGACATTCTGCCTGCCAAGATCTCCAGCATCTATCTCTCTGATACCTTCAGCCAGCCCATCCGCGGGCTTGCCTTCTTTCACTCTGCCGATTGTTATATGTGCCTTAAAAGGCTTATTTTCCTTTTCGAACCTCAGTCTCGAAAGGCTCTCTTCGACCTCACGCGCCAGCCTTATGAGCTCCTCGCGGCCTTCTTCGATCCCAATCCACACCACTCTCGCTCTCTCCAGCTTCGGAAAAGCACCGATACCCTTAACCGATAGAGCAAATGCTGGAACCTTACTGCTGACTTCATCAAGAGCGGCGCTGATCTGTGGAACCTGATCCTCGGGCACGTTACCCAGGAACTTCAGGGTGACGTGGAAGTTATCCGGCTCAACCCATTTCACATTCCGGGTAAGCTTTTTCACCCGTTCCTGCACCTCGGAGATTCTCTGCCTGATCTCCTTATCGATGGGAACGGCAACAAATGTGCGGATAACCTTCAAATTTTGCATAACGGAAGGTTCAGCCGAGGTAAGTCCGAAGCATATCCAACGCTGTCTGCGACGACCTCAGCTTTATATCGAACCGGCTTCCTGAGAACCGGTGTTCGTGGGCAACAGTCCCATTATCAGAGCTCAGAGCAATGTAAACCAGCCCCACCGGCTTCGTCTCCGTACCGCCGGTAGGACCCGCGATCCCAGTTACCGAAAGCGCGACATCTGCCCCCGTCACTTTTCTGGCGCCTTCAGCCATCGCCTTAGCTACCTGCTCGCTCACAGCGCCATACTTATCTAATAACTGCTCGTCGACACCGAGTATATCCTTCTTTGCCTGGTTGCTATAGCTGATAATTCCGGCAAGAAGTGTCGCCGAGCTTCCTGAAACGTCCGTAATTCTGTTTCCAATGAGCCCACCGGTGCAGCTCTCCGCGAGCGCGAGAGTAAGTCCGCGCTCGATAAGCTTCTTCACGACGATCTGCTCCAGGGTCTCATCATCCCTGCCGAAGATGTGCTCCCCAAGAATCGCCGTGATCTTCCGGTCCATCTCATCGATCATCTCCACCGCATCCGCCACCGTATCGGCCTTTGCGGTTATCCTCAGATGCACTTCCCCCGGGCTCGCGAGCGGCGCAACCGTCGGGTTCGAACCCTCCAGCAGATCACTTACCATCTCCGCCACGGTGGATTCGCCCATCCCTGCGATCCTCAGGACTCTCGACCTGATAATCCCCGCGCCCTCGCCGACACGCTCCTTCAGATAAGGCACGACCTGCGCGTTCACCATCGGAATAAACTCTCTCGGCGGCCCCGGCAGCAGGATCACCGCTTTACCGTCGCCTTCGAAAACCGCGCCCGGAGCGGTCCCCATCGGATTCGGGAGCACCCTCCCCCGCCTGGGCATCAGAGCTTGCTTGAGGTTAGTTTCGGGCATTTCGATCCCGCGAGCGGCGAAGAACTTCCGCAACAGCGCCGCGGACTCCTCGTGCATCATCATCTCATCGCCCATGACCTTCGCCACAGTTTCCTTGGTGAGATCATCAGCGGTAGGCCCGAGCCCGCCTATCGTAAAAACTATATCCGATCGCTTGAGCGCGAATCTGAGCGCATCAGCAAGCCTCGATTCATTGTCACCAACGGTAGCCCGATAGTGAAGATCAACCCCGTATTCGGGCAATATCTTGGACAAATACGCCGCATTTGTGTCTACAATCTGCCCGAGAAGCAATTCCGTTCCGACTGATATTATCTCCGCACGCACTATCTGACCTCCGCATGGCTATGAATATTATAACTCAGACCAGGTAGCATTAGCAAGCGCGTAAGGGCATGGGTAGCGGAGAGCAGAGAGCGGGGAAAGGGTAATGTTCAATGCTAAATATATTACAAGTACATCTGCTGACTGACAATGACTACCGAAGCGCCCTTGGAGTGCGCCGCGTCCGGCGTTTTATCTGACTTACAATCTATAGCCAGGACAGGCCTACTCAGCACTAGCGGCTATCTCTATGGTACCTGTACCAGTACAGACCTTCACCTAAAGCCAATACTCATTACTCCCTACTCAATAATAAACCTAAAACGTCCTTCTCTTTCCCGCTCTCGTAATAAAGCCAGCCAACCGTCCGGGCCAGTCTTTATACATAAACGGCTTCTCGAAATATACGAACATAATCGCGCAGGCGGCTAGAACGATCGGTACCATCAGGACCGTCTGCAGGGCAATCGCGGCGGGGTATCCCGGTGTAAGCCCTGCAAATTTCAGCGTGACCCTTCCGAACATCCCAATAAAGAAGCAATGATAGAGATAGATGCTGTAGCACATCCCGCCAATCACGACCAGCCACCGCTGCCTTGCTACACGGTTCAAAATCGAGCCCCTGAACATGCCCCAATACGCGAAGAAGACCGATAGAGGCAGAACGGCAACGCTCCACTTCGGATGCGTCAGCAGCAGCACCGGCATGCTCGCCCAAGCCACCATCCCAACGGCATCCCACCGCCCACGCCTTACCTTCTCACCGTTCCAATTCAACAGGAAAAGATCGGCAAGCACGAATCCGACTATGAAATAAGCCAGCGATCCGCAGATATTCATCTTCCACACCGTTATTCCAACGATCTTAGCGAGCATCGCCACGCACGGAGGCAGCATAACGAACACCAGCATGCGCAGCCACCGCTTACGTATCCTGAATACCTGCGCGATCAGCGGAGCCAATATATAAAACTGCACCTCCACCTCCAGCGACCACGCCGGAACGTTAATCAGGCTCGCAGTCCTGTAGATAATGTTATGAACATAAAAGAGACTTGCGGCAAGGTGCGGCAGAAGATACGATGCGGCGTAATTGTGGAGGACATACACCTGCAGGCAGAACATCACCAGCAGATTGATAATATAGGGCGGCTCGAGCCTCGTCACCCGCCTGAGATAATAAGCTTTCAGCGAGATTGGCCTATTTTTACCTGGGAACAGATGCCTCATTGCGAACGGCATCGACAGGATAAACCCACTGATCGCGAAGAAGAGTTGAACCCCGAAATTACCCACACCGATCAGATCGTTTAGCAAATTGGAATGAACCGATGCGGCAATACTGGCAGAATGTTTTTGAATATAACCATTGAGGTGAAAAATAATAACCGGCATGATGGCAAAAAACCTCAGGCCATCTATTTCCGGTATATAAGACCCCGTCGAAGTAACCCTCGATAGCTTCTTTAACAACCGATCGACAATCCCGGTCCGAACCTCCGGCACAGCCCGATCGTCAAGTTCCACAACTTCCCTGTCAACTAAATCAACCGGCACAACCCACCCCCGACAACGCATCCCTGCTAAGGATGTTAGCGCGCCAGGGCTGGGTTGTCAATAACGTCTCCGGTTTTAGGCAAAGCGTGGAGAAGCGGAGTTGACAGATTTTTTTAGCTGACAGCTCTCAGCTGTCAGCTATCAGTGATCTCATTGCTATTCTTTATCATTACAGGCAGCAAGTACGATGGTCGGGATTTGTAATCCCGGACCAGATATGAGCGGGTTTGTAACCCGCAGCTTTTTTCATCTGCAGCAGCGTAAGTTTCGGGATTTCCGGGTTGGGTTGGAAGCTGAGTGGATTATCCGTTAACTCAGTGGTCCAACCCTCAAATTCCGAAACACCACACCGATAATCAACTGTTGCAGTGGCTAAATGCTATCGGCCATCCGGCTATCAAACTATCAGCCCCTTCCCGACGCCAGGATGCGAGACCCTAGGACCCCATGACCTACCTCACCTTCGCGGCATCGGTAATTATAGTGCAAACTGCGCTTCCGGAGGCTACATCGAGCAGCCTAGCCTCGACACCGACCACATTCGGGCGGTTCGTCAGCACGCCGACAAGCACATACTTCGCATTTACCTTGCGCGCGACTTCCCTGGCCGCGGCTTCATCGAGGGGCTTACTTGTATCGAGCTTCAGTTCCTTAACCGCACTCTCCCACTGATCCGAACGCACCACCGTAAAGCCTTTCATATTTTCGAGAGCAGCCGCGGCGTTCCCGCAGGCATCCCTCGAAACGGCACGGTCCATCTGCACCGCGCCTTCCGCGTTCGATAACTGAAACTCCGATACGGCGATCGTAACCTTGTCCGAAGGACCCAGCCTCAGCGCCGAAGCGACTCGCTGAGGCAGGCTCTGGAACGCCTGGGGAGATATGGTAACATAATAACTACCGCCTGTCGCAGGATTAACAGCAGCCGCGGGCGCCGGTTTACTCGGATCTACGACCACTTCCTGATCGACATAAACCGTAAACTCCGTGCCCTCTTTAACCTGCACCGATTTACTGAGCTTCACATAGAAAGCCCCGATTCCCGGACCTACAGGCAGCACAGCACCCGCGCGCTGCTCTTTACCACGTTTCTTAAGCTCGGAGCGAAGAGGGATGCGGGTTCCGTCGACAGCAGTTGTATAATCGCAGGAAATTTCCAGCTTCCCCGACCCACCGAGAAGGCTGGCTTTTTTCGTAGTAATAATAGCGCCCAGGGCATGGGTTCCCTTCGCCGCCAAGAGTTCATGATTAGGACCATAAAGGTCTTCGCGGAGTTCATACAGAACTTCGTCGCCGGGTTTTCCCTGGCCCGACATAAGGCTTTCCAGAAGAGTTACTTTCACTGGTGTGCCTTCCGCGAGCTTGATCGGTTCGGCAAGCGCGGATGCCGTTAACCCCAGCACTATAAAGCAAATAATAGCTGCAGTAAACCTCTTCATCTCCGACTCCTTTCGCCCTGTGAATGCATAGTGGGCTGTTAGCAAGTGTTACTACGACACTGCGGTTTAACACACAGTATACCACATAACCAACAAGATATATTATTGAGCCTGCCGGTAAGGGGTAAAGACTGTATTATGTTGGATAAGTTCAACACTATATACCAGCCAGGCACAGCGCTGATGAAAAGGGCTCCCCGTGTGGGGAGCCCTTGGTTGCCCTTATATAAACCGGCTGCCCTTATCAGGCTACGCCGGGTTCGAGGCGGGGTTGGGTTTCAGACTTCCTGTCCTGCTTTTCACCAGGAGCCTCCGTCCCAGTCGAAGCGGCAGGCGCTTCCGGGGTCGATTCGACCACCGGGTTAAGCGAGTTCAGAGTAGCGCCTTCCATAAGCGCCTCGAACTCCTCCCGCTCCAGGGTTTCCTTCTCCAACAGAACCTTGACGATCATGTCCATCTTGGCCCGGTTTTCCTGGATAATCGACTTCGCCCGTTCGAAACCAGCTTCTATGATTAACCGGACTTCCTTATCGATGGCTTCCGCCATTTCTTCGGAATAGTTCCGGTCTTCCATCACATCGCGGCCCAGGAACGGGTTCGCGTGGCGCTTGCCCACGGTGAGCGGACCGATTGCCTCGCTCATACCGTATTCGCAAACCATAGATCGCACGATTTCAGTCGCACGCTCCAGATCATTACCAGCGCCGGTAGAGATTTCACCGAAGACCAACTGCTCCGCCACACGTCCGCCGAGAAGCCCGGCGACACGGTCGAGAAGCTCGCTCTTCGTGGTCAGATATTTGTCCTGCGTCGGAAGATGCATGGTATAACCCAGCGCCATTCCACGCGGAAGGATAGAGACTTTGTGGACAGGGTCGCTGTTAGGCAGCAGTTCGCCGACTATAGCATGCCCCACCTCATGGTAGGCCACCATCTCTTTTTCCTTCTCACTGATAATGCGGCTCTTGCGCTCCGGACCGGCGATTACACGGTCGATCGAGTCTTCGAAGTCCGCCATGAAGATCTTTGTCTGCTCCCGACGCGCGGCTAGCAGCGCGGCTTCGTTCACCAGGTTCGCAAGGTCCGCTCCGGAAAACCCAGGGGTTCTACGGGCCAGACTGTTGACATTCACGTCATCAGCAAGCGGTTTTCCGCGTACATGCACCTTGAGAATGGCTTCGCGGCCGATGGCGTCGGGATTATCGACGACCACCCGGCGGTCGAACCTGCCCGGTCTCAAAATGGCGGGGTCGAGCACGTCCGGCCTGTTCGTAGCGGCGATAAGAATGACCCCGGAGTTCGGATCGAACCCGTCCATCTCCACCAGGAGCTGGTTCAGGGTCTGCTCGCGTTCGTCATGCCCGCCGCCGAGTCCCGCTCCACGCTGCCGACCTACCGCGTCGATCTCGTCGATGAAGATCAAGCTCGGGCGGTTTGCCTTGGCGGTATCGAAAAGGTCTCTTACACGCGACGCGCCCACACCAACGAACATTTCGACAAAGTCGGAACCGCTGATATGGAAGAACGGAACTCCCGCTTCACCCGCGATCGCTCTCGCGAGCAGCGTCTTTCCACAGCCAGGAGGTCCGAGGAGCAGCACGCCCTTCGGGATCTTCGCTCCGAGCTGCTGGAATTTCTTCCCGTTCTTGAGAAACTCGACGACTTCCTGGAGCTCCTGCTTCGCTTCATCAACCCCGGCTACATCGTCGAAAGTTACCTTGGGCACGTTCTCATTGAGCCTTTTAGCGCGGCTTCGTCCGAACGACAGCGCCTGGTTGCTCCCCGCTTGAGCCTGTCTGGAGATCATCATCCAGAGGACCACCATCAGCCCAATCGGAAGCAGCACGGTCAGCAGAATGCTCACTACACCATTGGAAAGGAACGGTTTCTGGATGTCTACATTGACCTTATGGTCTGATGCCCAGTCCGCGAAAGCCTGTTGGCCATCCTGCTGTTGAGGCAGGGTGGTTTCATACCTGGCGCCTTTCTTTGTTTCGTAGTTGAACTGGTCACCCACGATGGTACCACGGGTGACATCGCCATGCATGATCATCCTGCGGGCTTCCGAATAGCGTGTAACAACCGGGGCCTTGTTCCCCGTAGCCCACTGTCCGCCCATTCTCAGGAACATAAACACTAAGACTATAAATACAACGACAGCTATATTTCTAATATAACGATTCAACCTACTTCCTCCGGCGCAGGGCAAGCCGCGCCATAGTTATTATACCACTCATGATACGCTGAAGGAAATCTAAAGGACGGTCACCTGTCACATTGTGATAACAATATCATCTATTATGCATCATGTGATGAGATGATAACCGTTGAGGTTTCACTCGACCGGAAGTTACCGCAGCAGCAATTTCGCGAGCAAAATCTTGCAATGTATCCGCTCCATGAACGCGCACTCGTGGGAGCAGGCGGGGGTCGTCATCAGGGCGGACCGCACCTCCATCTTTTCTCCAGCCCGCAAGGTAACCGGCGGCGCTGATCTGCTCTATAACCTGCCGGTTGTATTCACCAGCCGGGTATGCGAAGGATGTTACGGGCACAGAGAGCCTGCTTTCTATACGAATTCGAGAGCCAAGCAGTTCCGACTTAAGCTGCGTGGAGCCTAACTGCCGGAGGTCGTAGTGATGAATGGTGTGGGAGCCGAATTCGATACCTGAGCGGCGCATTTCAGCTATCTGCTTCCAGGTGAGGTGACCGCGAGTACCGACGGTGGCAGTTATTATGAACACGGTGGCGGGGATGCGGTGGCGGCGGAGTATGGGTAAGGCAAAATCGTAGGAGTCCTGGTAGCCATCATCCAGGGTAACGGCGGCGGCTTTCACCGGGAGTGGCTTCCGGGCTCTTACGGCATCTTCGATCTCCCGAAGCGATATAAGCGTATAACCACGGCTGATAAGATAGTCCATCTGCTGCTTAAAATTTTTAGGTGATACGGTGAGGTCGCGCAGTACTGGTCCGTGGGCTCCGGGGCTGAAATGACCGTCGATGTGGTGATACATAAGAACAGGAACGGTAAAATTGTAGGTCATGGGGACAGTTGCAATTATCCGGGGAGATGGGTGATGGGCTGGTCGAGATTTTAAAGGATTCTGTGTCAGCACGGCGCGAAAAAGGACAACAACAAGCAGCAACACCGCAACACTGATCAACCACTCGACTCTTTTCATCACGCCCTCCCGACGTAGTTTTCCCTGTTCAGGCAGGAGATATGGCGAGCGAGCGTTTTGCGGGGTCTTTGGTAATTAAGAATTAGGGGAAGGGGATTTTCTTAAGCAATGGAACGTTTACTACAGCTTATATATCTTTAAGCGCACCATACCAATAATTCGCATTATGGCGCACATCTTCATTCTCATCACTGAGCAGGGGCTCAATCAGTTTCAGGCACTTCAAGCCAAAAGTCTTGAGGTGGTCTTCTCCTATCATTGCAAGCGATTCGATGCCGGTTATTCGTAGTCGGAGATTTGAGTGTGTTAAAAGCCTTGATAATGGATCGAGCACAGTTTCATTCGGAATGCTTCGAATCGCCCCGGCAGCTCTCATACAGAGCTCGGGATCTGCGCTGTCTATCATTTGTGTTAAATCAGGGATCGCGAGGGCGCCTATCGATGCAAGGCCGTTCGCAGCTGTAAATCGGACGCGGAGAAATCTTGCGGGATAATTTGTATCAATTTAGCGGAGAGTGCTGCTATTTCCTCGTAACGATCAGCCAGATCATCTCTGTTATTATCGCGGAAAAACTTTACGGCGTATTGCCTGTCCGGATATTGTTTTTCGTTGCACATTACATTGAGATACGGCCCGAAGTTATCATCCCATGTATAAGTCAGTAATGCATTCGCGAAAGCCTTGTGCGCGGTGAGACCATTGTACTGGCCCGGCGCTAGGTTTTCTTCGCGGATAAGGCGTGAGATCAGTTTCAGAGTTTTCGCTAATACTGTTTTCTCGTCGGGCTTTTCACACTTCCCTTCAATGATGAGTACTCGCCCTTTGCTTTCCCCCGCAAAGATTATGTTAGCGCATGAATTACGTGATAATTACCATGATTCCATTTATCCACGACGGCATGGAGAAAGAAGTGCGGAAAGCGCTACCAGAAACCGCACAGATGTAATCGTAGTTAACTTTTTCACCGATTACATTAAGCGCCGAAACCACTCTGAAATCAATAGATATCGGCAAGAACCTCGAAACAGAGTGATTTTCCGTTACTCAGGAGAACCAGTTATAATAGTAATGTATATTAAGAACCAGAAAGCCGGGCTTTCAACCGGCAGGAGCAAATATCATGCGCGTTAACGCGGAATTTATAACCAGTGTAGCCCAATTGGACCAGTTACCCAGGGAGCAATGGCCCGAAATTGCGCTGGTCGGGCGGTCTAACGTGGGGAAATCATCGATGATCAATACGCTGGTAGGAAAACAAGACCTGGCGCGAACATCTAATACGCCCGGGCGCACGCAGACCTTGAACTATTATAAAATCACACCCGATGAAGGCAGAAGTAAGCCGTTCTATATAGTCGATATGCCAGGTTATGGTTTCGCGGCTGTTAACCAGAGAAAACGCGCTGATTGGAGCAAACTCATCGAACAGTATTTACGCATGCGATCGGTTGTATGCGGTATTATACAACTTATCGATATGCGGCACCCGCCTCAACCGCTCGATCACATGATGTCCGAGTGGCTGCAGGGCAACGATTTTAATTATCTGGTCGTCGGAACTAAGGCGGACAAAGTGGCGAAGACGAAGGTCCCGGAGACGCTGCTGAAAATTGCCGAGAGCTTGAATACCGACAGCCGGGATACGCTGGCATTCTCCGCGGAGACCAAGCTCGGCAGGGAGAAGCTCTGGCAGTGGATGGTGAACGCGGTAGCTTTGGAAGGGAGAATTCTTAATTTTTAATTTTGAATGCTTAATAGGCTGTGGGTGAAGGTCTGTAGCGGTAACAGTTACCATATAGCGCTATCAAACCTATAGCAATGGCTGGCCTACTCAGTGCTATCGGATATCTTACTTATAGATATGTACTGGTAATGTTGTTCTGGCTATAGATTGTAGGTCAGATAAAACGCCGGACACAGCGCACTCCAAAGGCGCTTCGCCAATCATTGATAGACCTTCACCCAAAGCCAATACTCATTACTCAATAAATTTAATTCCTCCCTTCCGCACTGGAACTACTGCTTGCAGGAAACTCCACCCCGAGCGTATAACCCCATCTTAATTAACCCAAGGAGCAAAAAATGAGCGATAATAACCTTCTTCAAGACGGGCAGAAGATAATTTTTCTCGGCGACAGCATCACTCAACCCGCGGAGGGTTATGTCGGTATGGTCCAGTGGATAATCGAAGCGCTAAAACCGAGCATGCGCCTTTCTTACATCAACGCGGGTATCGGCGGGCACAAGGTAACCGATATGCTCGAACGGATCGGTGATGACGTGATCGTGCATGATCCAGACTGGGTAACGATCAGCGTCGGCATAAATGACGTCTGGCATGGGATCAACGGGGTACCGATCGACATTTTCAAAGAGAAGTATGACGAGATGGTGCGCAGGCTGCTCGACCAGACCGTCACAAAGCTCGCGCTATTCACCACAACCGTAATTGGTGAAGATCTCAACTCGGAAAGCAACAGAAAGCTCGTGCCTTATAATGAATACATCCGCGAAGTCGCCCGGAAGCGCGAGTGCCTCCTCGTCGAGATGAACGAGACATTCCATGCGGCAATATCGGAATGGCACAAGATTGGAACCGATCTCAGATTCACCACCGACGGCGTCCACATGAGCCCGGTAGGCAACTACCTGATGGCTCACACGCTGCTTAAAGCCTGGGGAGTGTTGTAGGGTTAATCAAACGATGTTCCAGGGCTAAATATCTGCCGCGATTTTCTCCGCGGCTCTGATCAAATCGGAAAGCGCCGCATTGGTCGAGCACGCAAGGCCCTTCTCCTCGCCAAGCCGCACAATAGCGCCATTAAGCGCTTCGATCTCAGTCCGCCTTCCGGCCTGCAGATCCTGAGCCATCGACGCATAATGAGCTGCGGTATCGGGAATCAGGCGATTGAACAGCAGATCGATATAATCGACGGGTTCGCTCCAGAATAACTCCACCCCCTGCGCTTTTGCGACGGCAAATATCTCCTCCACTATCTGCCGCATCAGATTCCGTGTGCCATCGGATTCCAGCAGCCGCCCATAGGGCACGTTCAAAATCGCGGAAAGAGGGTTCAGCGAGCAGTTATAAAGCACCTTCGACCAGATAAATTTATTGATCTCACCGGTCGCCTGAGTCGGGATTCCCGCTTCGCTAAAGGCTTCGGCTATCTCGGTGATGCGTGTCATATCGACTGCGTTCACGGGGTTCCCGATCATCACGGGTTCCGCGTAGACCGTCACCTTCGCATGCGCCTTATCGACCATTTGTGCACCGAAAATCACACGGCCCGCGAGCGCCCTGCTTTCCCCCACCTCATCTCGGATCGCCTCGTAATTCCCTAACCCATTTTGCAGTGAGACAACCAACGCGCGCTCCCCCACCTTCGGCGCAATCTGTTTCACCGCAGCTTCGGTATGGAACGATTTTACGCTGATAAGCACGAGGTCATAATAATTCGCCGGCACATCGTTATACGAGGAATAGAGCGCAAAATCACCGCGGGAATGATCGCCGAAAAGCCCAGATACCGTAATGCCGCTCTTCCGGATATCTTCGAGCCGCGGGCCAGGCTGCAGCAGCCCGACCTCATGCCCTTTATCCCTGAGCAGGCACCCGAATACGCTTCCCAGCGCTCCAACTCCGACCACCAATACCTTCAAAACAATTCTCCCCATTGCCTATTTTCCATTATCTAATGTAGTATTTACGAGAACTCATCCCAAGACCTGCACGGTGCTAAAGACAAATGCCTGAACCTGAGAAACCGAGAGAGCATCATATCAGCGAAGAAGACCAGGAAACCATCCACCAGCTCCGTGCCGCCCGCCGCGCCCTGAGTATGCTCGCAGCCTTGATAGTGCTGCTCGGAGCGATTTACCTGGCAATTTCATCTCTACACCACGAAAAGCCCAAGCGCCACGGTACGGCGCCGGCTTCGCAGCGAACCTGCCCGCTAAATTCACGGCTGCATCGACAAAAGGATATGGCGATAATCAGGGTTGAATCATGGACTTCCTGAAACAACATCTCTCCGACCTTAACGCCGGCAAGATCCTCGACTTCGGCACGGGACGCGGGCAGTTCGTGCGCGTGCTGATGGAGAGCTTCGCGAGTTATGAGAGCATAACCGGTGTGGATGTTGTCGATCCTAAAGAGCAGATCGAGATGGACCTGTGGTGGAGGGATGATATCGAGTGGCTCACTATCGAGCCCGGTCCTCTGCCGTTTCCTGATGAGAGCTTCGACACCGTCAGCATCTCCAGTGTTTTACATCACCTTAAACCGGAGCTCGTCGTTGAAACGCTGCGCGACCTGCTGCGCGTCCTGAAACCCGGCGGGCTGCTGATCGTCGTCGAATGCGTCCGCGATACGAATTGTGAAGCGCGAAGGACGCAGGTCTGCTTCCATCACTGGCGCGCCAAAATCGCCCACCTCTGTGGCATCGACCACTACCCTACGATGAGCAAAACAAAGCTCCTCGAAATAATCGAGGAGCTCGGGTTATCTGATGTTAAAATCGGTGAGCACTCACCATTCCGCGAGGACTGGCATGATAAAGCCAACCTAGACCGCATCGCCGCATTCATGGACCGCCAACTGGACCCCATCCGCGGCTATCCCGAATTCGAGAAGCTAAGCGCAATCCTCCAAAAACTCAAACTCCGAATGTACCGCACCTGCTATCTCGGAGCATCGTTCAC